>Ga0194062_1001107_pt1 | contig 11291 bp, 10 predicted proteins | sample SepL2225m_MetaG_FD_155481 | JGI IMG/M metagenome (GOLD analysis project Ga0194062, IMG submission 155481) | Anoxic zone freshwater microbial communities from boreal shield lake in IISD Experimental Lakes Area, Ontario, Canada - Sep2016-L224-25m | ecosystem: Environmental > Aquatic > Freshwater >... | reverse complement strand
AGTTAAGTAATAATTAGAGAAGGGATGAGTTTACTAAAGAAAGTGTTAAATCGTGCCAGTTGTCTAACGTTAATTCCTGGGCTCTTGTCTGAGGATTGATGCCGGCAGATTCGAGTACTTTTTCAGCTTGCTCCTTATTTAGCCCTAGTCCAGAGCTTATAGAATTAGATAGTTTCTTTCTTCTTTGCCCGAATCCAGCCTTAACAACCTTAAAGAATATCTTTTTATCTAGGTCTGGAAATAGATCTTCTTTTCTTCTTTCTAGTATTACAACCTGTGAATCTACTTTCGGTGGTGGATCAAAAAGTAATGCTGGAACAACTAGCCCTAAACTTACTTGATTATAATATTGAACACTGACACTTAGTAAGCTCATGGATCCAGGACCAGCCTCGATTCGCTGAGCAACTTCTTTTTGAACTAGGATGGCTGCTTTGGAAAATGGATTAGATGATTCAGACAATACCCTAAATAGTTTACTTGTTAAGTAATATGGAATATTGGCTATAACCTTATAGTCCCTAGGCAAGGAATCAAGATCAAACTTGAGTATATCGCTATCAATAATTGTCAGATTGTCAGCTTTGATTTCTTTCTTAAGCTTATTAATCAGTTCCCTGTCTACTTCAACCGTAGTAACCGTCTTAGCTTTCTTAACCAGAAGTTTTGTTAAAGATCCATGTCCGGGGCCAACTTCAAGAACGTTATCTGTTTCCTTAAGATCAACAGCCTCCATCATAGATTCAAGACTATATAGATCATTTAGCCAGTGCTGTCCTAGGGATTTATTTGCTGCTACTGCCATATTTACCAATTTCCATTATTAATCCAATGAGTATAGGCATTATACCAGCCACCATACCTACTGGTTGCATATCCAGAACACCATCTAAGCTGAGTTATTGGGTTTGTAGCCCAATCCGATCCTGCTGTCGACATCTTATGGCCTGGAGTGGCCTGACATAGCCCATAACCATTCGAGGTACCAGAATTATCTGGAATTGCAGGACAATAATGTTCTCCCTGAGCTTTAGTCGGACACCAACCAGATTCATGAGAAATAATATAATCAGCATACTGATAATCCGAAGGAGATATACCTGCTAGAGCCATATCACCTTTAATTCCAGAAAGACTGGTTCCTTGCTTGACTATTTCGGTCACCGGTTGCACTGTCACTATGTCCTGAAGAACCGTTCTACTAACTACTTTTCCATTTTCTAAGTTATTTAAATAGGTAATTGTTTCGACTCCTGGACTACCTTTTTGACTAATTGATGAGGTGCCGTATGCCAGTGAGTTGTCTTGAATTGTTTGTACTGGCATTGCTATTGCCTGAGTAACATTGGTTATATTGGTTCCTTTATGTATTAGAAAAACAGCCATATTTGCAGTAATTGGTGTGGCTCCAAAGGGAGTAATACTATCTCCCTTGGCAAGTTTAATTTTTTCTTGTTTTGCAAATTCATCAACAGTTTTCGCATGAGTTCTAACAACAGTAGGAGTACCGTAAATATTTAAGTTTACTGGTATAGCAGGGTCAACTACGATTCTTGAGCCAATTGCACCGTCTGAAAGAAAATTCGTAGAAGGAAGAACTTTCACATTGTCTTCTGGATATACCTGGACGCCAACCTGTGTTGCAATTGCCCTTGGAGTGACTTCAGCACTATACGAAAAAGTTCTGTTAACTCCGTCTATCACTTCGACTGGCCTACCTCTATAGACATTAATTCTAAAGTCGTTTTGGTTAATCTGAGTTGTTAGACTTGGAGCAACAACATCGCCCTGATTAATCTTTATACCGAGGCTTGCTAGCAAATCTCCTACCGTAGATATCTTTGTAGGCACAGTAACGGTATGGCCATCATGCTTAATAATCACAATCTTAGAATCAATAGGACTAGTTATTGTTTTGCTGGAATAGGTCCAAAAAAACACAAAACCAATTATGCAAATAAAAAGTAAAATTAATGGATACAAAAAAGGCTTATTAATTACTGGGGGTTCAGATTTGGAATCAACCTCTATTTGTTCACTGTATTTTATATTTCTAGATTTATTCATTATCTAATTCTAAATATCCTCTGTTAACTCATGACTTTGTTTAATATAATTTTATCATGTATCAGAATTTAATAAGCTTAATGCCAGTAATAACATCTTTAGTTAGATTATCACTACCAATTGAGTCGATATTTATAAATTCAGCAACCCTAATTTCGTGAGATCCGTGGGTATCCCTGTAGTTATCCATTTCAACTAAAAAATAATGGGCCATATAATTAAAGCCGGTCTCAGAAATTATAATATTGCCTAAATCCTTCAGTTGCGACTCTTTTATTATAATTCCCGTTTCCTCTCTAAGCTCTCTTACTGCAGCAAGTTTTACAGGTTCACCTTTTTTTATTCCGCCACCTGGCAACTGCCACTTTTTATTGCCAATCCAGCCCTGAACCAACAGGATATCGTTTTTATACCTAACAATAACTCTAGTCCTATTTGTATTTCTAACTACTAAAAATATTAATGGCCAGGTTATCCAAAATGTAAATTTAGAAAATAGGTTCATTGTTTTTAGTTTTCGAGTTTTTTCAAAGGAGCAAATGAAACATTAAGCTTCTTAGAACCCTTGCCCTTAAAATAAATAACCACGTTTTCACCTTCCATCTCCATAACATGACCCTCTCCGAATAAACTATGAGAAACCTTATCGCCGATTTCAAGTTCGGGAACATAATGTGGCTCATCGCTCACCTTTACTCCATAGCCATGACTGCTTTGAATATCATCAAAATATGTACCTTCTACAGTGGTCTCAGAATCAATTTCACTTAGGAACCTACTTGGAGCATTGTGTTGAATTCCACCATATAGAAGTCTTGAACTTGCAGACAGCAGATAAAGCTCTTCCCTTGCTCTTGTCATTCCAACATAACAAAGCCTTCTCTCTTCCTCCATTTCGCTCTGGTCATATAGGGCTCTTGAATGTGGAAAAATAGTTTCTTCCATTCCACTCATAAATACTGCTGGGAATTCAAGACCTTTTGCTGCATGAAGAGTCATGAGAGTTACACTATCGTCGCTCATATTTGCTTGATCAAGATCACTAATTAAACTTATTTCTTCCAGGAAGCCACTCATACCGAGCTCAGCATACTCTTCAGTAACACTCAGAAGTTCCTTTACGTTTTCTTGTCTTGATTCGCCCATCAAGGTTTTATCATTTAGAAATTCCAAATAGCCTATTCTTCTTATTAAAGTATCTAGGATTACTGAAGGAGTTAATTCATCAATACTTTCATGAAGAGTTATGATTACACTTCCAAGTTCAAATAGTCCTTTTCTAGCCTTATCCGTAAGTACTGTGCATTCTGCTACTCTTGCAAGACCCTGTGAAAGCGTTAAGTTATTCTCTAGCATCCAATCATTAAAAGACTGAACCGATTTGGCACCAATTCCACGAGTTGGAAGATTAATGATTCTATCAAAACTAACTCTATCTTCTGGCTGATAAATTAATCTCAGGTAAGCGATTAAGTCCCTAACCTCCTTGCGATCATAAAATCTTGTTCCACCAACAATCTTATAGGGTATACCGTAATGGACTAACGCCTCTTCAATAGATCTAGACTGTGCGTTAGTCCTATAGAGAACTGCAAAATCCTGATACTGCCTAAGTCCTGCGTCAACAGCTGCTCGGATTCTTCGGATAATTGTCTCACCTTCACTTCGTTCGTTATTGACTTGAATTATCTGAACAGGCATACCGGTCTCACCAGCTGTCCAAAGTTTCTTTTTAGAACGATGCTCATTCTTAGTAATAACTGCATTGGCGGCATCAAGTATTGACTTAGTGCTTCTATAGTTCTGCTCAAGCTTTATTACCTCACACCCAGGATAATCTTTCTCGAAGTTTAGAATATTTCTAAAGTCGGCTCCACGGAACGAATAAACACTTTGCCAGTCATCACCAACAACAGCAATATTTTTTTCTTTTGAAGTTAGAAGTTTGACTAATTTATATTGAGCTGTGTTCGTATCCTGATACTCATCAATCATAATGTACTTAAACTGGCTCTGCCACTTCTCCCTGACTTCTTTTTTGGTACTTAGCAGCTTAACTGTAGATAAAATAAGATCATCGAAATCTAGAGCGTTATTTTCCCTTAACAATGTTTCATAGACAGGATAAACTTGAGATGCAGTTTTTTGAGTTGGCGAGCTTGTATTTGATGCGTATTCATTAGGCGTCATCATTTCATTTTTGGCTGAACTAATAGCACTAGATATACCTCTTGCTGGGAATGCTTTTTCATCTATCTGAAGTCTCTTACTGGCTCGCTTTATTGCACTAACACGATCATTCTCATCGAAGATTATGAAATTATTTGGTATTCCTATATGGTCACCGTCTTGGCGAAGTAATTTTACGCATATAGAGTGGAAGGTTCCCATATATGGCATAAATCCTCGGTTATTCGAGTTATCTCCTAGAAGCTTGCCAACCCTTTCTCTCATCTCTTTAGCAGCCTTATTGGTAAAAGTTACGGCTAAGATGTTATATGGAGTTGCCTTCTTATTAGCAATTAAATAAGCGATTCTATGGGTTAGAGTTTTTGTTTTACCACTACCGGCACCCGCCTGAATAAGCAAAGGACCTTCAATGGTTTGAACTGCTCTAAGCTGCTCTGAATTTAAGTCTTTAACAATTTCTTCTTGAAGCATCTAGATATTGTACCAAGATTAGGCTATTTAATGTTAACTAGTTTTTTAATCTAGTTTGATAAACTTTTGAAGCGACATCTATAATCCCTGCGAATTTGTAGTAATTTAGACTTGCAGCACCGACTAAGGCGCCATCACAATCTTTAATTTCTAGATAAGAACCGACTGTTTCGTCATTGACACTTCCACCATAAAGAACCCTGATACGCATAGCGGTAGACTTACCAAAAAGGTGACTAATTACAAATCTTATATGACTGATTGCTTCACTTACATCGCTAGGCTTTGCAATTTCTCCACCAAAAGTAGATATTGCCCAGACTGGTTCGTATGCAATTACTACATCTTCTATTTCCGCCGATGTTAGATTGGCAATCGCAGTGGTTAACTGATCATGAATAACCGTCTTGGTTTCACCTGCATTTCTCTCAGTCTTGGTTTCACCGATACAAATAATTGGTATAATTTCATTCCTAACCGCTGCAGTCACTTTATCTCTAACCGTTTCCAGTGTTTCATGAAAGTATAGTCTTCTTTCCGAATGCCCAACAATACAGTAACTAACCATATCTCTGAGCATTGTAAAACTAGTCTCTCCTGTATAGGCTCCTTCATCCTTATAATAGGCGTCTTGCGCGGATAGCCTAAACTTACGTCTATCTATTTCCATGCTAACGGGCTGTAGGCATAGCGTAGCAGGAGCTAACACCATTTCCACTCCTCTATGCAATTTTATTCTTTGATCGAGCCTATGGACCAGTATGCTTGCCTGAGAGACATTAAGATTCATCTTCCAGTTTCCAACTATGAGTATTTTTCTTTCCATATTTAAATCCTAGCCTTTTCCTTTTTATCTAGCAATGCCTCAACTCCAGGTAATTTTCTACCAGCCATCAATTCCAGACTTGCTCCGCCGCCAGTAGATACATGATCAAAGGAATCTACAAGATTTCTATTTTCAATATAGCCAACGGTGTCACCACCACCAACAAGACTAAATGGCCTGTTGCCAAATTCCCCCAAAATACCATCTACCAATATTTCACTGCCCCTAGCAAAGGGACCAATTGGGCCATGCAGACCTTCTACTTCAGTAACACCCATAGTTCCATTCCAAATAACAGTTTTAGAAAGTTGTAGGCTTCCAGCGATAAATGCCGCCGAAAAAGGTCCTATGTCCAAAATCTGCTCGTCTTTTTCAATTCTGTAATCTTTGGCATCTGGATTCTTCGGATAACTTTCAATATCTGCAACAATGTGTGATGACCAGTCAACAATTCTAGTATGACTATTCGAGTTAATCTTCTTAGAAACAACAGCATCTTTTGGAAGAAAAAACGAAAAGGAGCTTTCCTTGGATTTTTGTCTTGCCTTTTCCATAATATCTTTAGCAAGCCCAATTTCACCTTTGTCATATACAGAATGAGCAATATCTATATTACTGGCCTTTAAAAACGTATTCGCCATAGCGCCGCCAATAGCTACGAAATCCGCTATTTCAATGAATCTGTTTATTAACTGTATTTTGTCGGATATCTTAGCGCCACCAATTATTGCGGCAAGTGGTCGTTTTGGACTCTCTAAAACATTAGTTATGGTATCGACTTCTTTTTCGAGCAATAGTCCAGATACGCTTGGTATGAATTTAGTTATTGCATCTGTACTGGCATGAGCTCTGTGAACCACACCAAATCCATCTTGAACGAAAATCTCTGCAAGGCTAGATAAACTTTTAGCGAATTCAGAGTTATTTTCTTCTTCTTCAGGATGAAATCTTAGATTTTCAAGTAATAATATTTGGCCTGTCTTTAAGTTTTTAACGGCTTTTTCTACTTCTGGTCCTGTGCATTCGTTCACGAATGCTACATGATGAGGTTCAAGTACTTTCCTCAATTTGTCTGCAACGACTCTTAGGCTATATTTTAAGTCATGAGGACCTTTTGGCCTTCCCAGGTGAGAACAAATAATTAGTTTCACATGCTTACTCAGTAGATACTTCACTGTTGGTAATGACTGCAAGATTCTATAGTCATCAGTTATTTTACCCGTGCCACTAAGCGGAACATTGTAATCTGCCCTAAGAAGAACAGTTTTACCCTCAAGATTTATATCTTTGATTGTTTGCTTACTAAAACTCATTGCCCACCATTCATATTAGTATTATTCTATCATGCGAACCTTAATAGTATCAGTAGTTCCGACAACTCCAGCGTACTTACCGGAAGCTGTAACTACTATGTCATTTTTAGATAGTATTTTATTTGCTTTCAACCAGTCAGTTAGTTTATCTATTGTTAGTCTATTAGCTGGTCGCACGAAACTCTTAACGGAAAAAACTATCGCAAGTTGCTGAGCAGTTTTAGGATCGTTAGTGACGGCTATCAGTGGAATAGAATTTCTGAGTGAAGATATGTTAATAGCCGTAGCGCCTGACTTTGTTTCGGCAACTATGGCTACAGCATTTATGTTGGTTGCTAAGTTGGTTATAGCTTCGGAAATAGCATGAGAGCGAGTTTCCTTCTTGTGATCCTCAAATACAGCTCTTAGTGGAGTATTTTGTTCGGTATAAAGGATGATTCTCTTCATCACCTTAACAGCTTCTAAAGGATATTCTCCACTGGCTGTCTCATCACTTAGCATCACTGCATCTGAGCCTACTAGTACAGCAGTTGCAATATCTGATACTTCAGCCCTAGTAGGCTCTGGAGAATTAGTCATACTGCTAAGCATTTGAGTAGCAACAATCGTTGGCTTAGCATAATCCTGACCCATTCCGATTATTTTTCTTTGGATTATTGGAACTGACTCAAAAGGAACCTCCAGAGCTAAATCGCCCCTAGCTACCATTACAGCGTCACTGGAATGAAATATTTCATCCAAATTATCAACAGCTGGTTTAGTTTCAATCTTTGCAATAATTTTCGAATGACTACCGATATTGCTAAGAATCTTCCTGAGCATTTCAATTTCAACAGCTGACTGGACAAAACTAAGAGCAACATAATCTATGTCCTGAATTGATCCAAAGACTATATCTCTTTTATCCTTTGGTGTAATAACATCGCCACTAAAGTCTGTATCGGGAAGATTAATGCTTTTTCTTTTAACTAAGACACCCTCATTGCCGGCTTTTGCGTAGACTACACCTTTACTAACAGACGTTATTTGACAGATTATCTTACCGTCAGAGAGATATAATTTTTCACCACGTTTAACCTTTAATGAAAGATCATATTGAGTTGGAATCACACCGGTTTGTTCATGATCACTCATATATGCAAATCTGAGCTCTTCGCCAATACTTACGGATATTTCTCCCATGAAATCACCTAGCCTTATCTTAGGCCCCTGGAGATCCTGAATTATAGCTACTGGTTTTTTTAACTTATCGGAGGCTTCTCTTATCCATTTAATTTGTTGAATTTTTTCATCGTTATCGCCATGAGAAAAATTTAATCTTAGTCCGTTAGCTCCAGCTTTAATTAATGCTTCAATTAAAGAGTATGAATTAGAAGAAGGACCAACGGTAGCAATAATCTTGGTGTGCTTATATTTTTCAAGCGGTATTATTCTCTTATTAAAATCTGACATCAACTAATAGTTTAAATGGTTATGCATGTATAAGACAAGTTATTTAGACAATGAGACTGTTGAAGAATTAAATACTAAATTAAATCTATACTGATTTATTAATTCGAGTGTTGCTTTATTAGTGGTACAAGTTGTGGCTGGTGGCATATAAGCTATGTAGTACGATTTAGTCTGAATCAATAGAACACCCGCAGAAACTGTACCGATAGGTGGATAGGTTCCGTTTATTTTAGCGATTATCCCTAGCGGTGATCCGCCCATAGCAGCTGAACTAGCCTTACAATTAATATCCTTGTCTGTAATATTTTTTGATGACAAGAATACTGCCTGAGTTGAATTATCAGAAAAATCTGAGCTAGGACCTATTGCAGTGGTCAGATCAGAATAATTACTAGGTACCAGTATCTGTATTCCTATGCTTGGCACAAGAAAATTAGTTATAGTTGTCGACGCACTAGTAGATGAGTTTGGGTTATTTATTTTATCTATCTTTGTGCTTAGGGTAGACACATTAACGTCAGTGGCTGCAAGCTTATGTTGAAAAACTAAATAAGTCATTACAACTCCAGCGACAATGACGAAGATTAATATATATAGAAAAAAATTTGAGTTTACAGATTGTTCAGATTTATCACTGAGCATATTATCTATCTCTATAGCAGTGTTAGTTTTTGGCTTATCCAAAAAGCTATCGTCAACAGGCTCAACTTTCTGCTGAGACTGCTGTGTAGGTTCGGGAGTTTTGAATCCATTGTTCATATTTAGAAATTATAGCAATAAGCTTATGTTTACAGAAATCAATTTACTATAGAGACATCGGTGCCATCTCTTACCCATGAATATAACCAAGACGAAGTTGCCAGTGGAAGCTCAACACAACCGTGAGAGGCATTGATAGAATATGGAGATATATTTCCAAATTCATTTGGCACTCTCCAGGTAGCATCATGAAATCCATATTGACCATACTGATTTTGCAAAAATGGCATCCAGTAATTAACATGGTCATTCCAAGAAGTATTAGCATTTGAACCAATTAGGTCTGTATTTGCAATTTTCGCGAAGATTTTATATTTACCGACTGGGGTTAAATCTGATGCAAGATTTTGATTACCAGTTATTACAACTGATGAATAAACAGCATTGGATCTGTTACACGCCCACATGCGTCTCCTATTTATACTCACAACCACTAGTTTTGAATTTGTGTTACCTGAACAGTACTGGCTAGATAATACAGTTGTTTGATTCGAAGTATTAGTAGCCGGACTAGAATTATTTTGCTTAGAAACTACATAGGATAAGGAAAAAATAATAGACGAAACTAATATAAGTAAAAATAAAATATGTCTAACATAAGGTATCTTTCGCCCTTTGGGCTTCGGCACCTGATTAGAGCCTCTATTTACTGTCCTGGCATTACTAATTGAGGCAGAGTATCTATAAATTTCGAATTTTGGTTTTGTATTTTTTTTATTCATTTTTTAATTTTTACTATCTATATTATTGTAACCCAGATTTAATATTTTTTGCTAAGGTTTTTATATTGACTCCTTGGTAGCCTCGGCGAAATTATTAACCTTAACCAGGTCTCTGTACCTGAGTATGCCTCTAACCACAAGCAGTCTATCTATCTGATAGCTGGGAAGAAGAGACAATCTTCTATCCTTAAGTGCGCTACCATATCCCTGATGGTAGATCATTGATGTACTTTGATTTATTATCGAAACTCCTAGTATGGAGGGAATTAAAGTATCTGGTGAGCCAGTTGCTAGACTGATTAATCCACCCATTGCCACTACCGAAAGAGCATTGAGCTTTCCTGCTGTGGATATGCCTCTAGTAAGCTGAACTCTAGACATTTCTAGCAAACTGTTTTTTATAGTAGTGTTCAGATGATCACTCCATAATTTAGGATCTACAACACTATCTTCCTCTGTGGTTTTTCTAAGAACATTAGCATAAAGTTCGGTATTATTAATTGTTACCTCGCCATAATCCCATTTGTACTCTGATGACACATACTTCTGCTGTTCGTCATCCTCATAAATAGTTACATTAGAATAAGCGTCTTCATATTCTTCATACTCAGCAAGAGCCTGACTTTCATTTATTGAGTGTCCAGAGTTAATCTCAAGCCTCTTAAGTCCTGCCCAGCGGCTTATATTTCTAAGGCTAGTTAAATTAAGACTAATTGCCTCATCGTCGACGTAATCGGGTATTTCCACATCCCAGGCAATTTTACCGTCGTCGAAACCCTTCATGTAAGATAGGGGAACTGACATATTCTTGTATTCCATAAAACTGTATTATAAAATTAATCAATAAAAAAATCAATCTTTAGATTTTAACAATAGTTTCAAAAAGTTAATTATTATTATTAATTACCAAAAAACCTATGCTTTATTAAACAGACTAACCTATAATAAAAATCATGAAGTTATTAGTTATTCGACACGAAACTACATTATTGAATGAAAAAAAGCTAATCAACAGTCGACTAGATGATGAGCTATCTGAAACTGGTAAAAAAGATTTAATTAAACTAGTGGCTAAATTAAAAAACTATAAGTTCACTAAAGTATACAGTTCTCCTCTTCGCAGAGCACTACAAACAGCTGAACCAATTGCCAAGGATCATAACATATTAACAGTCATCAAGGATGAGAGAATTATGGAAGTAGATTTTGGTATTTTTACAGGACAGCCATGGGATTCTACTGATCATTACTTTCATCAGGGTAACTCTTCAGAAATGTTAAATACATATTCATATGATTTCAGTAAATATAATGGGGAATCATATCTTGAAGTTAAAAAAAGAGTTTATGAATTTATCGAAGATTTGAAAAAAATTAATGATGAAGAGATTTTAATAGTAGCCCATGGTGGAGTTATTAGATGGTTTTATCTATATTTCAAAGATGAAATGGTAGGAATGTTTCCTAACGGCAGCATTCATGAGTTTGAAT
>Ga0194062_1001106_pt1 | contig 11292 bp, 11 predicted proteins | sample SepL2225m_MetaG_FD_155481 | JGI IMG/M metagenome (GOLD analysis project Ga0194062, IMG submission 155481) | Anoxic zone freshwater microbial communities from boreal shield lake in IISD Experimental Lakes Area, Ontario, Canada - Sep2016-L224-25m | ecosystem: Environmental > Aquatic > Freshwater >... | reverse complement strand
GCCGAACTCGTGCGCGAGCGCCTTGACCGTCTTGTCCATGTGGGCCGCGGTGTCAGCAAGAATCACGCTGGTGCTCATCGGTCGTCCCCTCTCACGATGGTGCCGACAGCCGCCCCTGAAAGCGCGCGGCGGATGTTGCCGTCGGTCTCCATATTGAATACGAGAATCGGAAGCTTGTTGTCCATGCACAGCGAAATCGCCGTCGAGTCCATCACCTGTAGCCCGCGGTTCAAGACCTCGATGTAGGTCAGTTCGTCGAACTTGACTGCGTCGGGGTGCGTGACGGGGTCCGCCTCGTAGATGCCGTCGACCTTGGTCGCCTTCATGATGCACTCGGCACCGATCTCAAGGGCGCGAAGGGCCGCCGTGGTGTCGGTGGTGAAGTAAGGGTTGCCCGTGCCTGCCGCGAAGATGACCACGCGCTTCTTCTCAAGGTGACGAATCGCGCGGCGGCGGATGTAGGGCTCGGCGACCGCCTGCATGTCGATGGCACTCATGACCCGCGTGAAGATGCCGTTTCGCTCCATGGCTTCCTGAAGCGCAAGCGAGTTCATGACCGTCGCAAGCATTCCGATGTAGTCGGCCTGAGCGCGATCCATGCCCTCTGCCGACGCGGCGATACCCCGAAAGATGTTGCCGCCGCCCACGACGATGGCGATCTCAACGCCATGCTCCTGCACGATGCCGAGCTGCTTGGCCAGCGAATCGAGGACTTTCGGATCGATGCCGTTGCCCGCATCACCCATCAGCGCTTCGCCTGAGAGCTTCAACAGGACTCGGCGGAACCGGTACTCCTCGGGCACAAGCACTCCCCTCGTCGACGTAAATGACCGAACGCGCAGCTTGAGCCACGCTACGAGACAGAATACAGCACACGGGCCGGCACGTGGCGGTGCCGACCCGTGTGTCACTCAAGCTCCAAAGAGCAGCGTCAGATCAGCTGCTACTCGCTCGCGTTCTCGCCGAGCACGAACCGCTCGAAGCCAACGACTGAGAGCGTGTCGCCCAGCGCCTTGCCGGTCTGCTCGGCGTACTGGGAGACCGTGATGTCGGGGTTCTTCACGAAGGTCTGCTCGGTGAGCACGAACTCCTTGTAGAACTTCTCAAGACGGCCCAAGGCCATCTTCTGCTGAATCTCCTCAGGCTTGCCGGACTCGGCGGCTTGCGCGCGGTAGATCGCAAGCTCGTGCTCGACGACGTCGGCAGCGATCTCGTCGCGGTTGGTCTTCATGGGAGAGGAAGCGGCGATCTGCATCGCGACGTCCTTGGCGAAAGCCTGGAACTCGGGCTTGCCGGCCGTCTCGGCGTTGTTGAAGGCGAAGGTCGCCAGAACGCCGATCTTGCCGCCACCGTGGATGTAGGTGGCTGCGGCACCGTTGCCGGTGATCTCTTCGCGCACGAAACGTGCGACGCCCATGTTCTCACCGAGCTTGGAGACCTTCTCACCGAAGATTTCGGAGACGGTCAGGCCGCGCGACGCGAGCGTCTGCTCGAGAAGGTGCTCGACGCCGGTCGGTGCCTCGGCTGCGATGTGCTCGGCCAGGTCGGAGGCAAAGCCGGTGAACTCGGCGTTGCGGCCGACGAAGTCGGTCTCGCAGTTGACCTCGACGAGCACCGCGGTCTTGCTGTCCGCCGAAACGAACGCGGCGATGGTGCCTTCGTTGGTGGCGCGACCGGCCTTCTTGGCCAGTGACGCGAGTCCACGCGTGCGCAGGATGTCGATCGCCGCGTCGAGGTTACCCTCAGACTCGGTAAGCGCCTTCTTGCACTCCATCATGCCTGCGCCGGTGCACTCGCGCAGTTCCTTGACCATGCTGGCAGAAATCTCAGCCATGAACGATTCCTCCTCGTACGGAGCCGGTGGTTGACGTTTGGGGACGTGCGGGGCGTGCAACTACTCCGCTGCGGGCGCCTCGGTGACCTCTTCGATGGCGGCCGCGGGGCTCTCGGTCTCGACGCAGTCGTCGGCGACGACAACCGTCTCGACTTCGGGAGCAGCCACGATGACGGGGACTTCGGCGGCCGAGGCGACGACCATGGGGACGTTGGCGTCGGTCGCCTGAACGTCACCGCCGCGGCCCTCGATGACGGCGTCAGCGATCACGCGGCACATCAGGCCCACGGAACGGATCGCGTCGTCGTTACCCGGGATGACGTAGTCGACGTCGTCCGGATCGGCGTTGGTGTCGACGAGTCCGATGATCGGGATACGTAGGCGCTGCGCCTCTCGGATCGCGATGTCCTCGCGCTTGGTGTCGACCACGAAGATGGCCTTCGGCAGCTCGCGCATGTCGCGAACACCGTTGAGGTTTGCCTGCAGCTTGCCGAGCTCCTTGCGAAGCAGCAGCTGTTCCTTCTTGGGCAGCGTCGCCATCCGGCCGTCGAGCTCCATGGCCTCGAGCTCTTCCATGCGCCTGACACGACCGCGCATGGTGACGAAGTTCGTGAGCATGCCGCCGAGCCAGCGGTTGTTGACATAGGGCATGCCCGAACGCTCGGCCTCGGTCTGGATCGGCTCCTGCGCCTGCTTCTTCGTGCCGACGAACAGCACCGAACCGCCCTGTGCGGCGATGTTGCGAGCAAAACCGTGGGACGTCTCGAGCTCGCGCAGCGTGCGCTGCAGGTCGAGGATGTAGATGCCGCTTCTCTCCGTGAAGATGTAGGGCTTCATCTTCGGGTTCCAACGGCGGGTCTGGTGGCCGAAGTGCACGCCGGCCTCGAGCAGGTTCTTCATGCTGACTACGGGCATAGCAAAGTACCTCCTGGTTCGGTTACGTCCTCGGCACGCTTCTTCCCCCAGCAGCGACCGCACGTGTGCGGCACCTTCGCGCTGGAGTCTGCGAGCCTGTGAATTGAGAGCCCGAGCAGTATAGCAAGAATCGGGCGCACCGCAACGCGGAGCGCCAGTACCAAGCGCAGATGCCAGCGACGCTCTCTAGGACGCGGCCAGCGCAGAGTGAAGCCGCGCGCGCAACCGCAGCACCGACTTGGTGTGCAGCTGGCTGACACGGGACTCCGTGACGCCCAGAACCTGACCTATCTCCTTGAGAGTCAGCCCCTCGTAGTAGTACAGGGCGATGACGGTCTTCTCGCGCTCCGGCAACCGATCGATGGCGTCGGCGAGGATGGTCTTGATCTCTTCGGACTCGAAGATGGCGACGGGGTCTTCCGCCGAGTCGTCCTTGATGGAACCCAAGGCGTTCTGACCGTCCTCGCGGTCGCCTCCGACCCACAGCTCCTCAAACGAGACCACAGAGGTGTAGGACAGCTTCGTGAGGATGTCAGCGAGCTCTTTGGTCGTGATGCCCATGTGCTCGGCGACTTCGGCATCCGAAGGGAAGCGCTTGAGCCGGTTCTCGAGCACGACGTAGGCCTGCTCGATCTCGCGGGCACGCGAACGTACGGACCGCGGCACCCAGTCCATCGCACGCAGCTCGTCGATGATGGCACCCTTGATTCGTGCGATGGCGTACGTCTCGAACTTGATGGCCCGGCCCAGGTCGAACTTCTCTATGGCGTCTATCAGTCCGAAGATGCCGTAGCTGATCAGATCGGCGGTATCGACCGTCTGCGGGAGACTCGAGGCAAGGCGGCCGGCAACGTACTTGACCAGCGGGGAATAGTTCAGGATCAGCGCATCCCGCGCAGCCGTGTCATCGCCGTTCTTGTATGAGTCCCAGAGGGCGGCCAAGTCCGTCCGTGGGTCAGTTCGCATGCAGTTGCCCCTAACTGCGTCCGTGAAGTCGGAGGTACTCAAGCGCGCGGATGCGCGTTGCCGTGAACGTCCTTCAAACGCTTCACGCTGAGGTGAGTATAGATTTGGGTGGTGGACAGGGCAACGTGGCCGAGAAGTTCCTGCACCGTACGCAGGTCGGCACCGGCCTCCAGGAGGTGTGTGGCGAAGGTGTGGCGCATCGCGTGTGGCGAGAGTGACTTCGCCGCCCCCGCCGCGGAGACAGCCCTCTTGAAGATGCGCCGGATGGCATCTGCCGACAGAGGCAGGCCCCGCGCCGAGAGGAACACGCTCTCGCCGCCACGGTGCTTGTCGAGCGCGGTCCGACCCTGGATCAGGTAGGTGTTCATGGCCGCGATCGCCGTGCGGTGGAGCGGAACGATGCGCTGCTTGGCCCCCTTGCCCGTCACCGTGAGCTGGCCCTGTGCCAAGTCAAGATCACGCAGTCGCAGGTCGGCGACTTCACTGACACGCGCGCCGGTGGCGTAGAGCAGCTCGAGCACCGCGCGGTCACGCACGCCCGTGGCGGTCGAGGGATCCGGCGATTCGAGTATCGGCGCGATCGACTCCGTGGGGACGAGCTTTGGCAGTCGGGACGGGACCTTCGGGGCGGCCAGTACCGATGACGGGTCCGACGGTGCGAGCCCCTCCGCGACCAGGAAGGCAAACATCGAGCGCACCGCCGAGAGCCGGCGAGCAACGGTTCGACGTGCATAGCCTGCGCGCTCCAGCTCCGCCAGATACACGCGCATCTGGCGGTGGGACAGCCGTATCGGGTCGACCCCGGCGCGCTGCGCCCACTCGAGATAGCGAGCCAAGTCCGCTGTGTAGGCCCGCACCGTGTTGGGCGATGCCCCCCGCTCGACCGCGAGGTGGACAAGGAAGCGGTCCACGAGCTGCGGCGCCGGCAGCGACTCAGTCATGGCGCGCTTCGACCGTGAGCAGCGCGGGGTAGTCGGCGAGCCACTCGGCGAGATCCGCGCGAGCGCGCTCGCCGTACGCTGCGTAACGTTCACGCTTGCCGCGCACACGTTGAGGCAGCGGCGGGATGATCCCAAAGTTGACGTGCATCGGCTGATACGGGTCGGTGGCAGGGTCTGTGGCGTAGGCGACGAGAGAACCGAACGCTGTTGTCTCGGGAAGCACCACAGCCGGGTTCCCCGATATATCGGCCCACGTGTTGAGGGCGGCGATCAGACCCGATGCGGCGGCCTCGGCGTATCCCTCGGTGCCGGTAAGCTGACCCGCGAGACGGATTCGGGGCTCACTATGCAGCGCCAGCGTCCTGTCGAGCAATCTGGGCGCATCGACGAACGTGTTGCGGTGCATCACCCCGAAGCGCGAAAACTCGGCTTCCTTGAGGCCCGGAATCATGCGAAGTACGCGCTCCTGTTCTCCGAACGCGAGGTTCGTCTGAAAGCCCACCAGATTGAATGCGGTCAGGCGCGCGTTCTCGGCGCGAAGCTGGACCACGGCCCACGGTCGCTGTCCCGTCCTCGGGTCACTCAAACCCACGGGCTTGAGGGCCCCGTATCGCAGCGCGTCGAGTCCGCTCCTCGCCACCTCCTCGACAGGCTGGCACGCCTGGAACAGATCGCTTTGCTCAAACTCCTTGGCTTGGACGCGACGCGCGTTGACGAGTGCGTCATGAAAGGCCTCGTACTCCTCGCGATTCATGGGCGCGTTGAGGTAGTCGGCACCCTCTCCCTTGCCGTAGCGCGACGCGGCGAATACGACGCTGCGATCGAGCGACTCCGCTTCGACGATGGGAGCGGCGGCATCGAAGAACGCCAGGCGCGTGCTACCCGTCAGCGCCAAGAGGGCCGGTTCCATCTCGGGACTCGTCAGTGGGCCGGTTGCGATGATCGCTCGACCCGCCGGAATCTCATGCGCATTCTCATGCACGATGGTGACGAGGGGATGCTCGCGCAGGCGTCGCGTGATCTCTTCTGAAAAACGCGCCCGATCCACCGCAAGCGCCGAGCCGGCCGCGACCCTCGTCGCTCCTGCAACATCAATGATCAGGCTACCCAGCGCCAAGAGCTCATGCTTGAGCAATCCGGCGGCGGTGTCGGGATCCTGGTTCTTGAGTGAATTGGAGCACACCAGCTCCGCAAAGTACGGCGTGTGGTGCGCGGGGCTTGGCGTATCAGGCCGCATCTCAACGAGCGTGACCGGGATTCTCCGCTCGGCGAGCTGCCACGCCGCCTCGGCGCCGGCAAGTCCAGCGCCTATCACCGTGACGCGGTCTGTATGAATATGTGCAGGCGTCTTCAGCACGCTTCCCCTACTCCTCGCAGCTCGAGCGTAGTGTAACGCGCCGGAACAACGTCATCGTGGTGCCGTCGCTCCGTACCTCCCGTCCGAGAAGCGTGCCACGAGTCCCGCGGTCTCCAGAGCGCCGATACGTTGGGCGAGGGCTACGACGTCGAGCTCCAACTCCCGGGCGAGGTCGTCGGGGCGCCAGTGGTGGGTCCTCAGCGCAGTCAGCACCGGGTCGTCACTCGCACAGTGATCCGGTAACTGCCACATCTCGGCGCACGACCTACCGAGCGGCAGCACCAACTTGAGCGCTGCGGCGAGCTCGCTCACATCGCAGACCGGTGTCGCGCCCTGGCTCAGAAGACGGTTGGCCCCCCTGCACTCCGGAGCGAAGATCGAGCCGGGGACAACGAACACCTCGCGCCCGGCCGCCAGCGCATAGTCAGCGGTGCTGAAGGTCCCGCTCGGTAAGCCTGCCTCGAGCACGAGCAAGGCCGCCGACAAGCCGGCGATGATGCGGTTGCGCGTCCTGAACGTCCAGCGTTGGGGAGGCGTACCCCACGGCTGCTCGGAGACCACGGCGCCGAGACTCGCGACATCTTGCAGGAGCCGCTGTGCGCCGGACGGGTAGACGAGATCGGCTCCGCACCCCAGTACCGCCACCGTGGGACGGGCAGCATCGATGGCCGCACGATGCGCTGACTGGTCGCACCCAATCGCACCGCCGGAGATGATCGTGTAACCGGAGCGCGCCGCCCATCCGGCAAAGAGCGCGCCGGCCTGGAGCCCGTAGGGGGTCGCCTTCCGAGCCCCGATCACTGCCAGACCGGGCACCAAGAGCGCGGGATCGCCGATACCGTAGAGGACCTTCGGGGGATCGGGAGCTTCGGCCAGCTGGGTCGGATACTCGGGTTCGCCGAGCGCCAGCTCGAAGCGGGGTGCGGATGTCTCCAGCGCTCGCATGTCACGCACCGTCCTTCGCACGGTATCCCAATGCCTCGCTGAGGTGCTCTACCGTAACCGCGCTCTCCCCAGCCAGGTCCGCACACGTCCGCGCCACCCGCAGCAGCCTCGTGACACCGCGCCCGGAAAGATGCTGGGCACGGGCGGCATCCTCGAGAAACCGGGTTGCCCTATCTTGGAGCGCACAGGCGCTCAGAAGTGCAACGCCCGTGAGCACGCGGTTGTCTGCGACGTCACGAGCGGCAGCAATCTCTCTGGCCGCGAGAACCTGATCACGAAGCTGAGCTGACGCAATCGACTGCCCGCGAGAGAGCAGAAGGCCTGGATCGACCCGCGCCACGTCCACGACGAGGTCTATGCGATCCATCAGTGGGCCCCCGATACGCGCTTGATAGCGTTCCACCACTCCCGTCGCACAGCTGCAGCGACGCTGCGCGTCTCCGCGAAAACCGCATGGGCACGGATTGGCAGCCCCCACAAGAGCGAAGCGAGCCGGAAAGAGCAGACGTCCCTCAGCTCTGACAAGTGTGATGTGCCCGTCTTCGAGAGGTTGCCTGAGCGACTGCAACGCGGCGGGCCCGAACTCGGGCATCTCATCGAGGAAGAGCACGCCGTTGTGAGCGAGGGATGCCTCACCAGGTCGAGGGGGCGATCCACCTCCTACAAGGCCGGCAATAGACGCCGAGTGGTGCGGGGCACGAAATGGTCTGATTCCCGCGAGTGCGGGGACATCGTCGATTCCCGCGACCGAGTGGACGAGAGCCGTTTCAACTCGCTCGGTGTCGTCCAGTGGTGGGAGAATGGAGGGGAGCCTGCGCGCGAGCATCGTCTTACCAGACCCCGGGGGACCGACCATCAGGATGTTGTGCGCCCCTGCTGCCGCTATGAGCAGTGCGCGCTTCGCGAGATCATGGCCTGCAACATCGGCGAAGTCGGCCTCTGAATCGCTCGGCAGAACGGTGGGCAAGGCGCCGACGACTGCGGCCGGCACGCCGGATCGGAGCTGCGCCAGATGGGTGAGCGGCCGATAGTCCAGTCCGTGTAGGGCAAGCGATTCCGCCGACTCGGCTGGTCCCAGCAGAGGGCGACGCTGTGCGCGGGCAGCCAGTGCATGGGCGAGCATGCCTCGGACCGCCCTTACGGAGCCGTCCAGGGACAGCTCGCCCACCACCGCGCAATCCCGAGCGATCGACGGGTTGAGCTGACCGGTGGCGGTGAGGAGCCCCACGGCCAGGGCCAAATCAAATCCGGTTCCGTGCTTTCGAAGCGGACCAGGCGCGAGGTTGACCACGATCCGCGCGTTGGGGACGTTGAACCCGGCCGCCCTGACTGCTGAGCGAACTCGCTCGCGTGCCTCCTGAACGGCGATGTCCGCGAGCCCTACTATCGCGAAGGTAGGCAGTCCTGCGCCAACGTCGACTTCTGCGTCAACAGCAACGGCCTCGATACCGAAAACGGTTGCCGTTCGAACGGTGCACTGCGCCATCATCTACTCCGGAACGAATGCTGCGCGGTAGTGGCGTAGCAGCGCACGGTCCTGGGCGACAACGAGCAGCGTGATCACGTCGAAGCGGATCTCAACCGGTCCGAGACCGGCGAACTGCGTGTAGGCCGCAGCCAGCTTCAAATAGCGACGCTGCTTCGCAGGTGTGATCGCGTCGGCCGCCGAGCCCTTGGCTGCCGTTCGCCGCGTCTTGACCTCGCACAGCACCAACGTCTCACCGTCCAGCGCGACGATGTCTATCTCCCCAGCCTGACAGCGCCAGTTGCGCTCAACGATCGTCAATCCCGCGCGCTTCATGTACGCTGCCGCGGCGTCCTCGCCGCGCTGCCCGAGCTTCTTGCGTTCTGCGGTCACGGTGACCACCCCCTTCGGGGCCATCATCGCTGGCGAGGCTTACCCGGACCTGCCGCGCGCCTTACCTGTCGTTGGAAATCCCGCGACCGCTCACAAGGTGGCGCCTAGAACAGCGAAAGCGTACCCGAGCCTGCGCAAAACGAGCGCCGGTGAATCGGGCACGCACCGATGCGCGCGATCATCTCCATGTGCTCTCTCGTGCCGTAACCCTTGTTGATGTGAAAGTCGAACTCCGGATACTGCGCCGAGACCTCGCGCATCAGCCGATCTCGCTCGACCTTGGCCACGATCGACGCCGCCGCGATTGCTGCGACCTTTGCATCGCCCTTCACCACCGCCGTCTCGTGATCGGTGATACCAAGAGGCAGCCCGTCGATGACAACGTGATCCGGGGCCGGCACGATCCCCGCAAGCGCAAGAGTGATCGCGCGCTTAAGCGCAGCAGTCACGCCGAGCGCGTCGATCTCATCGGCCTCAACGTGAGCGATCGAGACGGCCAGGGCCGCCGAATGAATCTGCAGCGCAAGCTCTTCACGACGCTCGGGAGACAGTCGCTTGCTGTCATCGAGCTTCTCGATGCGAGGGCGGGGCCGCAGCACCACGGCGGCCGCCGTCAACGGCCCCGCAAGAGCACCTCGTCCCACCTCATCAACCCCGGCGACTACCATGCACCCCTGCGCCTGCAGGGTGCGCTCCAGATGGTAGAGCGTCCGCGTGCGCGCGGATTCCGCCCGCTCGGCTGCGACGCGGGCCCGCGCGGCCTCGCACGCACCGAAAACGCCCGCCCGATCGTCATCGGCAAGCGACGCTAGGAGCCTGTCGAGTGCGAAGCCGGAGGCCCTGGCAAGCAGCATACGAACCTCTGCGACCGTCGGACGGTCAGTCATGACCGGCCCCGGAACGCAACGAGCGAGGCTCCGTCGATACGGGCCCCGCTCGATGAATGCTGTGCTGCCGTCTTCATGTGGTGACGGCGAGGGCTGCCTAGTAGCCCTTCTCCTTGAGGCGGGCGGCCTTGCCGACCTTGTCGCGGAGGAAGTAGAGCTTGCTGCGACGCACCTTGCCCTCGCTCAGGATCTCGATGCGGTCGATCTTAGGCGAGTGAACCGGGAAGGTACGCTCGACGCCGACAGCGAACGAGATCTTGCGGACCGTGAACGTCTCGCGGTTGCCTGCGCCATGACGGCGGATGACGACACCCTGGAACACCTGAGTACGCTCGCGCGTACCTTCGATGATCTTGTAGTGCACTTTGACCGAGTTACCCACGGCGACCTGAGGAAGGTCCTCGCGGATCTGCTGCTGCTCGATTGCGCGGATGATATCCATTGTCCTGCGGTTCCTGTTCTTTAGAGTCGTCCTGGAGTGGCCCGCTGGGAAGTGGGCGCGAGTGGGTAGTATAGACCACCCTATCGGGTCGGGCAATGCCGCTATTCTCGGCCGACTGATTCGTCAGGTTCGCGGTCCGGTCGCACGGTACCAGGCCCTGAGCGAGACCGCCGCCACACCCACCCCGGCCAGCGTCGTGAGCATCAGACTCCACCAGTCATACGCAGGCACCGTGGTGACGGGCATCGGCGGATGTGGGCCGGAGTGGCAGGACGCGCACGCGGTGCTCTTCGCGGCGATCGCGTCTTTGACCTGCTGGCGCGCACCCGTTCCGTGGCACAGGAGACACTGATTCGAGAGCGACGCATTCGGGAACTTCGCATGCTCGGTGATGAGGGAGGTGCTGTGACACTCTTCGCAACCGGTCGTCGAGGTCCCGTGGGTCGCAAGAACCTGGGAGTCGGTGTGGCGCGCAACGGACGGCCACGCCGGAGAGTGACAGTCGGTGCATGCGTACGTGTTGAGAACCTCGGTGCCGTGAGCAACACCGGCAGAGTGACACGTCGAGAGGTTGCAGCCTGACGGATCGGCAGGAGACGGACCCGTGTTATGCCCGACACCACCGTGGCAGCCACCGCTGCAGTTGGGGGGATCGAATTGGCCGGTGAGCGCCGGAATGTGGTGCACGCCGGGATAGCCGGGGTGACAGTCGAGACACGCCGCGCTCTCGCCGATGGTGAACAACCAGCTTGAGCTCGTCGTGAAGCCATCGACGTCTGTGACCGACACGGCTACCGTGTGTGATCCGACCGCAAGAACAGGCATGACACCGGATATGTCCAAGGTCTTTGAGTCAGGCTGCGTGACGGCCGGAGTTACCGCGTTGCCGTCCACCGTCAGGTGAACCGACCCGGATACGAGATTGGTCGTGCTGTGAGCCACGACGAGGGCTGACTCGGGCTGCATCTGGATCGTGGAACCCGGAGCCGGCGTCTGGCCGGTGAATGTCGCATTGACGGTCGTGTGGACATGGATGGTCCAGGACGCCGTCGAGATGTTGCCGGCCGCATCGGTCATGGTGAGCTCGACCGTGTGGTCGGCGGCGTCGGTCAGGCCCGGGCCGGGCACCTGGTAGCTGATGGTGCCC
>Ga0194062_1001104_pt1 | contig 11312 bp, 11 predicted proteins | sample SepL2225m_MetaG_FD_155481 | JGI IMG/M metagenome (GOLD analysis project Ga0194062, IMG submission 155481) | Anoxic zone freshwater microbial communities from boreal shield lake in IISD Experimental Lakes Area, Ontario, Canada - Sep2016-L224-25m | ecosystem: Environmental > Aquatic > Freshwater >... | reverse complement strand
TTATATAATACTTTATGTCTGTCCCCGATGCCGGTTACGGAATAACTGAGGATTCCCTTCTTCTTGAAATATTTATTCGTTTCTGTAGAAGTGACAGTTCTTCTTTTGGATATTTCGAAGAGTATCGGGAATTTATCCACGTGCAGTTCAAAACCTTTATCTATTTTTGTAACATCACCTATCTGGTCTAAGAGTAAATATCCGTCTTTTTCTAAATTAAGTTTCCATATCCTTCCACCGCTTATTCCGATATGCTCATCACCGATAATCTGGTGCAGAACATACTGCAATAAATCATCAACCTTTTTAAAATTAGGTGCTTCATTCAGGAATTTTTCAATCGTTCTTGATAATTTCCGTTGTTCCATACTTTTCTTTATTATAAAATTTTAATTCTAATTTGTGTAACTCCATATAAATCTTGCCGATAGCGGCACCGATACAGAAAATAAGTGATATGACATAAACCCACAGCATAAAGATTACCAATGCGCCGTAAGCACCATAAATCATGTTATAATTTGAGATGTTCAGTATATAATATGCAAATAAATACTTCAGTATTTCATACAAAACAGCTGATACAAATGAACCGAACAGAATAGCCCTTGTAGGAATCTTATAATGCGGTACAAACCTGTAGAGGAAGAAAAACATTACATAAGAAATCATAAAAGGAAGAAGCACGAGAAAAACACTATGAGATGTCACAACACTGCTCAGGGATGCAAAAACAAATTTAATTATCTGATTATCAATCTGCTGTAATGACGTAAAAATTGTTGTTAACGAAAACAGTACCATTATCATCAGCAAAAGAATAAAATCCCTAAGTTTACCTTTGAAGAAATTCAAAGATTCCTTCACTTCGAATATTCTGTTAAGAGCATCGCGCATATAACTGAACATACTGCTCATAGCCCAGAAAATACCGAACAGACCTATAGTTACTGTTATCCATGCATTGTTTGAAAGTTCAAATGCTTTATTGGAAATTGTTTCAAGAAATATTTCTTTTGCTTCGAAGTCGACCGGAAGTGCCTGATTTATGTATTCGTTGATTTTCTGAAGAGCATTATACTTATCAAAATAAAGCCCTAGTATTCCAAGCAATACCAGCATAGTAGGGATAATAACCCAGAGAATACTAAAAGAAACACCGGAAGACATAAACCAAATCTGGTCAGTGTCAAACTTCTGGTATAATCTCTTTACATAGAATAACAGGTTATTGAATCTCTTTTTCAAATTATTTTAATTTACCTGTAACTTTCTCTACCTGACTTATGAAATCAGTATAATATAATATTTCTTTGGTATTTTCAATTAATTCCGACATCATAACATCCTTAGTAAGATATTTAACTTTCTTACGTATTAATTGTTTCGCTTTTTCGACTCCCCTGCCTGCTTTTAATGGTTTAAGGAATTCCAGTGCCTGCGAACCGCATAACATTTCGATAGCAATAATGTTTTTCACATTGTTAATCACCTCATAACATTTGCGTGATGCTATTGAACCCATAGAATTATGGTCTTCCTGATTTGCGCTTGTTGGAATTGAATCAACAGAAGCAGGATGTGACAACACTTTATTTTCACTGACTAAAGCAGCAGCAGTATACTGTGCAATCATAAACCCCGAGTTCAATCCACCGTCTTTGATTAAAAAACGCGGCAAACCACTTAAACTTCCGTCAACCAGCCTTGCAGTTCTTCTTTCAGAGATACTGCCGAGTTCGGCAATTGCAATCTTAAGGAAATCGGAAGCCAGTGCCAGAGGTTCTCCGTGAAAATTACCACCTTCAAGATGTTCACCTTCTTTAGCAAAGATAAGAGGATTATCAGTTACAGAATTAATTTCAACATTAATAACATTGAAACAGTAATTTATTGCATCTTTTACCGCTCCGTGAACCTGTGGAATACATCTGATCGAATATGCGTCCTGAACCTTGCCGCAGTCTGCATGTGATTTTAAAACTTCGCTGTGTCTTAAAAGTGAACGAAGATTATCTGCAGTGGCAATCTGTCCTTTGTGTGGTCTGATTTTCTGAATTCTGTCATCATAGGCAGCATTTGTACTCTTTGTTGCCTCAACTGTTACAGCCCCTGCTATATCGGCAAGTCTGGAGAGTTGCATAGCATCGAAGAGTGATACACAAAGAAAACTACTCATCATCTGTGTTCCGTTAATAAGTGCAAGACCTTCCTTTGAATGAAGAACAAACGGTTTCAGACCCACTTTCTTTAATGCATCTTTGCTTTTAAGTATATTACCTTTAAACTTTATTTTCCCTTCTCCCAAGAATGTCGAAGCAAGATGCGCAAGAGGTGCAAGGTCGCCAGAACAGCCGACTGAGCCCTGCTGGGGAATCTGGGGTATTAAACCAACGTTAAAGAACGACACAAGAAAATTAATCAACTCGATTCTGACCCCTGAATGACCCTGGATTAAAGAGTTAATCCTGAAGAGTAACATCAGCCTGACCACTTTATCCGGAATACAATCACCTACACCAGACGAATGAGACAGTATAAGGTTTCTCTGGAGAGTTTCAGTTTGCTCTTTTGATATCACCACATCTTTAAACTCACCAAAACCTGTATTGATTCCGTAGACAATTTCTTCCCTGGCAATCCATTTATCCACCAGTTTCCGGGACTGTACAACTTTCTTAATTGCGGATTTTGAAACAGAAAGAGAAAGATTATCGTTAACGATAGAAATGGAATTAAGAATATTAAGGTTTTTCCCGTTGAGAACAAATTTTTTCATAGGAACTGCACATTATAATAAAAAATCCGGATTCATAAGTATACAAATCCGGATTTTTAAAAGATTTAAAAATTATTTTACTAACATTAATTTCTTTGTTGCAGAATAGTTTGCGTCACCTGTAACATTGATTGTATAAAAATACACACCACTGTTTAATGAAGAAAGGTTTGCACTGACTTCATATTTACCGGCTGTCATATTGTTATTGACTAAACTCTTAACTTCTTTACCTGTTATATCATAGATCTTCAATGTAACAAATCCGGCTTTTGCAATGCTGAAATTGATCGTTGTTGATGGATTGAACGGGTTTGGATAGTTTTGTGCAAGATTGAAATTATCTGCGACAGTGCTGATGTTTCTGACACCAACTAAATTTGTCCAAGCAGTTGCAACCTGAAGACCATCAATTGTAAGAGTTGGTGAAGATGCTGCCGAACCCTGTCTTAAACCAACACGACCAAAACTTGTCGCATCAGAGACTGTTCCAACGACTGGTCCTACTGTAGGTGTTCCAGGCTCAGTTGAGGATAGCGATGTATTAAATACGTAGAAACTCATTTCGTCATCTGTAGTTGATGTAGTATTGAATTTATACTTTAATACTACCATATAAGTGGTATTTAAAGAATAAATAGTTGTTCCATAAACGATAGGGCCACCTGATGCTGCACCTTTGCTGACTCCTAATAAGAATCCAAGGCCTGAAGAATCTTTAACATAGAATCTTGATGTGTATAATGTTGTTGAAGTCGGTGGTAATAATGCCATAAAATAATCACCTGTTTTTGCAGAGTCAACTTTTAACATAAAAGATACATAAAGTGAACCAGATGCAACACTGTCACCTGTAAATTGTTTGTAATAGTCCTGACCAGAGTTTCTCATTCTTGCAGCATTTCCGATACCTGAATTGACATAATTTGTGAATGTTAATCCGGGTGCTGTAACAGTAATCGGATTTACAGGACCACCACTGAATGAAGTCCAGCCCTGACCACCGATGGTATCGCCTGCTGTATAATTGAAATTATCGAGTAATTTTACTTGTGCATTTAAACCTGCAACAAACATAAGTGTTAATACTAAGGTAAATAATTTTGCTTTCATGATATATATTTTTAATTTAAAAATGTTTTCCACAATAATAGGATTTGAAATTTATGAATATTATACTTTAAAAACTATTCAAAAGTGAGTTAATAATGATAATTCACAATTTCGTAATATAAGAGCAATTTACGGAAAGAAGATGGATTTTTGATGCAGAATGGGAACTTGTTTAAAAGATTAAGCAGGTCTTTATATGAGAATCTTATCCACGCCGATATGGCAAAGCGCAAAGTCATATTTAACAGGGTCCTGTGCATCATATTTCTGTAGTCTTTCAGTAAGTTCGATTGCATACTTAATGTCACAGGATTTGCGTTTAGCAAGTCCGAGTTTCTGCGAAACTTTGAATACGTGTGTATCAACGGGAATAATTAATTTGGATTTATCCACTTCCCTGCTCCAGAGACCTGTATCGATGGAATCCTTTCTGACCATCCATCTCAGGAACAGATTTAATCTTTTACAGGCAGAGTTTTTCGAAACATCTGGGATTAAATAATCGAATGATTTTGAGTGTTGTCCTGCATTTCTAATCTCCGAAGCGAATTTGTTTAAAGCAGGCAGTATATTTTCATCGGTTTTATTGTAATGCTTCAGGAATAAGGACTTAAGACTTCCGTATTCCATGATAATGATTTTGAGAGAATATAGTAAATCAATAAAATCCTGTTCCGTATTAAAACGGTAGCAGTAAGATTCTTTTTGATACTTGTTCTTAAGCAAAGATGCAAACGCAACACTCTCAAACTCTCTGATAAAACTGTAGATATTGCCTGATGTCAGGTCAATGAATTTCTTTATGTGTTTATTAATCTGAATTATGTTTCCATAAGCATAGCAGGAAACAAAGAAGGCGAGAAGTTCTTTATCAGAATCCGAATTCGCAAACTGCAGGTTCCAGACCGGGTCTTTTGAACTTAAGTGATTATTGTATTTGTGGTAATATGAATCTAAAAGACGTTTGACGTTCATTTAAGAAGTGTTAAAATATGTTCTGAACACAATTCTGAATTACCGTACTCACTTACATTTACCCATTGAATACGTTTATCAGCATTGAACCATGTCATCTGACGTTTTGCATATCTGCGTGTATTCTGCTTTATCTGCTCGACCATTTCTTCTTTTAAGATTTCATTTTTCAGATAACGGAAAACCTCTTTTACACCAACAGTATTCAGCGAATTGTGTGTTTCGGGTGTATAACCTTTTTTAAGTAACAACTCTATTTCATCGACTAAACCGCCAGAAATCAATCCATCGACTCTGCTGTTTATTCTGTCATATAGAATATCACGCTCAAAAGTCAATCCTGCCTGTTTAGTTTCAAAATCCGGTTTAATTGTATTCTCCTGCTGCTCCGACATTTTCTTTCCTGTAGCATAAAAGACTTCAAGGGCACGAATGACCCTGCGGAACTTGCCTGCGTCCATCTTATTAGCCGTGTCGGGATCAACTGACATTAATTCGTTATAAAGCACTTCCCTTCCCTCAGACTCAAGCCTCAGGTTTAATTTCTCTCTGATACTTAAGTCCTTTATTTCTTCTTCAAAGAATCCGTCAATAAGTGATTTAATGTACAGACCGCTGCCACCGACTATCAGAACGTTTTTATCTCTGGAATGGATACCTGAGATTATTTCCCTGGATAACTTAGCGAATGTACCTGCGTTAAAGTCTTCATCGGGTTCAAGTTCATTAACAAAATAATGTTTTGCCTTGCCGAGTTCGTAAGCGGTTGGAGCACATGTAGCAATCTGAATATGCTTATAAATCTGCCTTGAGTCTGCGGAAATAATTTCTGCATTTAGTTTTCCTGCAAGAGATATACTCAATGCAGTTTTTCCTGAAGCAGTCGGGCCGAGTAACACGTAAACTTTTTTCAATACGACGGAATTATTCTGTTAAAAAATCAATTGTATACATTAGCAAAAATAAACAATTTAAAACTTTAAAATTAAGAATAATCCTATGAAAATATTATTTCTGTTTGTTGTATTTGTGCTGTTATCAAAATCGTTGTTCGCTTATGACAGAGCCGATACAACTTTTGTTTATGATTTAAATGGTGATGATAAAAAAGAAACCATTAAACTGACAGCGAATGAAGAAGAAGGCACAATGGTTCTTGAGGTAAACAAGTCAAAGTTCACATACATGCCATCGTCTGCAGCTTACACTGAAGTGAAAGTTGTATGGATAAAAGATAAAGCCTATTTACTTGTGTCGAATGTAGACTATTACGGCTTTGAGTCATCGCTTTTCAGTTTTGACAAAAAGATTGACAGCATCGGTTCAATCTGGTCGCTTGACAAACCTGAAATAACAAACAGTGGAATACTGAAAGTTAACAACTGGATGGGATTCTGGAGTGCGGATTATGAATACCATTTAATCAACAATAAGTTAGAAGCGAAATACAAAGACGAATACAATTTATCAGAACATTTAAAAGAGAATGTGATTAAGACTACTGAGAAGATATATCTCCACTCGGGTAAGATGGTAAATTCAAAGGGTTTATACGAGATTAAACCAAACACACAGATATTTATACAAAAGGCTGACATACGGGAAAAATGCAAAGGCGAAGACGAATGGCAGGAAAGTTGTTACTGGTATTTTATAAGAAGTAAGGACGGGACTGAAGGATGGATAATGCTGAAGGAATTCCAGGATAAAGTAGAAGGGATTCCATGGGCGGGATAGGAAGGAAGAAAGACTACCGACAAATGAAAAGAAGAAATGGCACACTGATTGTACTGATTAAAAAAGATTTTCACTGATATTAAATTAGGGTTAAAGATTTAGAAATGGATATATAAGAGTAGAGATTAGCTTCGCTGAACAAAGAGCGTTTCCTGCTAAAAAACGCTTCGCGTATCTGCTTCGCGAGTAGGAATGACAGTTGGTGGGTATGTAAAGAAAGAACGCCTCTCATTGAACTATGAGAGGCGTTTTGTTATTTATAAATCTTTATATCTTATGGAAGAAATACTGCGCAGGAGACTACTGTAGTCCAGAGACCGTTTTTGTCACCTTCCGCAGATTGTGTGATGTTGAATGTTTTGAATATCTTTCCGCTTTGCTTGTATACCTGTTCACGTTCATTCCAGGCTGTTTCCGAATCAAATTCCACACCGAGTGTAGTTGCGAGCATTGTTGCAGCAAGGTCTTCGGCATATTCACCTGATAGTTTTTCAGTCTCACCGAACGGATGGTGTTCTGAAATGTAACCATAATGACTGTCATCAGAAGGAAGTGCAACCCCGATAGAAGTGGCGATAAGTCTGTTAGGTTCATTTGTAAAGTTACGTGCCATAACGCAATATGTAATCTGTCCCGGTACAAGGATATCCATACCCTGTTCACGGGTAATGCGTTTACATCCTGGAGGATAAATACTGGATACCATCACGAGGTTTAATCTTTCTATACCTGCATGACGCAGAGATAATTCAAATGACTGTAAATAATCTTTGTGTCTTCCAACACCTTTTGTGAAAAACATCTTTGTTGGCTGAAACATATCACCCTCCTCTTGGTTTTAAATTAATCAATGTACAAACTTATAAAATATTTTATTAAAATAATATTAACTAATCTTTACTTTCAGAAATTTTCTTTTCCCCACTTTTAGCACAAATTCCTTCCTTTGTTCAATAATATAGTTAACATCCGACACTTTAACACCGTTTATTGTAACTCCGCCCTGTTCTATCAGTCTTCTGGCCGAACCGTTTGAATCAGCGAGCTTATTATTCACAATAAGGTTAATCAATTTTACGTCTTTTTCGTTCAATGTTATTTCAGGTATATCATCAGGGATTTCTTTCTTTATAAAAATCTTGTCAAATTCCTCAATTGCCTGATTTGCTACATCTTCATTGTAATAAAGTTTAACAAGTTCAAACCCCAGTCTTCGTTTCATGTTGCGTGGGTTAGTTTCGGGGTCTTCCATTTCATACTTAATGTCGTGGAGTTCCTTTGGGGTTAATCTTGTAGCCAGTGTAAAGTATTTAAAGATAAGAATATCGGGAATGCTCATCGTCTTACCGAAAATATCTTTCGGGTCATCGGCAATTCCGATGTAGTTATTCAGTGACTTACTCATTTTCTCTGAACCGTCCGTACCTTCGAGCAAAGGCATAAGCATAACTATCTGCGGTTCCTTACCGAAACGCTTCTGCATATCGCGTCCTACCAGATTATTAAACTTCTGGTCTGTACCTCCGAGTTCGACGTCAGCATCAATTGCGTAGGAATCGTATCCCTGCATTATCGGATAAAGCAGTTCATGCATACCTACTTCAACCTGTTCCTTCATACGTTTTGTAAAATCATCACGTTCGAGAATTCTCTGCACAGTAAACTTTCCAAGCAGTCCTATTAAATCATGAAGTGATATCTTACTCAGCCATTCGGAATTATAGACAATCTTTGTCTTATCTTTGTTGAGTATTCTTGAGGCCTGTTCGAAGTATGACTTTCCGTTTTCACGTGTTTCCTCGAAAGTAAGCTGCGGACGTGTTTTCTTCTTTCCCGACGGGTCGCCAATCATACCTGTAAAGTCTCCTACTATAAGTATGGCCGTATGTCCCAGGTCCTGAAACTCACGGAGCTTATTGAGAACGACCGAATGCCCGATGTGTAAATCAGGAACGGACGGGTCGCAGCCGAGTTTAATGTTCAGCGGTTTATTCGTCGCTATAGATTTTTCTATCTTCTTTTCGAGTTCATCCCCGGGAATGATTTCCACAGTTCCCTTTTTGAGGATATCCATTTGTTCATTTAATGCTGCAAACATATCAATAGTCTTTTAGTTTTCTTTCTGTATCGCGTGATTTAATTGTTTCTCTCTTGTCATAAAGTTTCTTACCTCTTCCAAGAGCAATTTCAACTTTAATCTTTGAGTTCTTGAAATATATCTTTGTAACTACGAGTGTTAGACCTTTTTCCTCTAGCTGAGCCTTTATCTTTCTCAACTCTTTCTTATTCATCAAAAGCTTTCTTTTCCTGAGAGGGTCGTGGTTATTCAAGTTACCGAATTTATACTCATTAATGTGAGCATTAAAAAGCCACAGTTCATTGTTCAGATATTTGCCATAGGCATCAGTCAGGTTAACCTTCCCTTCCCTCAGAGATTTAACTTCCGTTCCCAGCAGAACAATCCCGGCTTCGAAACGATTTAAAATCTCGTACTCAAAATTAGCTTTCCGATTAGTTCCAATTATTTTAATTTTGTCTGTATCTATCAATATCGTATGTCAAACTTTTAAATTATTTAATACTGACAGCAAAATCAATTTAATAAGAAATGAAAATAAAAACATTTACGGTTAACCCTTTTCAGATGAACTCTTACCTTTATTACTGTGAGAATACCAAAGAAGGCGTAATCATAGACCCGGGATATGACACAAAGTATGAGCAGGATGATCTGCTTGAGCATATAAACGGGAATAACATCAGGATAAATTATATACTGATGACTCACGGCCACATTGACCACATACTCGGAAACGGATTTGCTGTTGACAATTTTGCAGTCCCTTCTTATTTACACAAGGATGATCTATTCCTCTATGAAAGAGGAGTTGAGCAGGCAGTTTTGTACGGAGTCCAGATTCCTCCTTTACCTGAGATAAAGGATTTTATTGACGAAAGACTGAAAATAAAAGTAGGTAACAACGAACTAAACTTCATTCATACACCCGGGCATTCACCAGGCGGAGTGTGTATCGTGGACCATTCGGAACGTGTAGTGTTCTGCGGAGACGTAGTCTTTCAGTCATCGATAGGAAGAACAGATTTGCCTGGAGGAGATTACGAAACATTGATAAGTTCGATTAATGTTAATTTATTCAGCAAATGCAGTGATGAATATAAACTTTACCCCGGGCATATGGACAGTACGACGGTTGGTGAAGAGAAAAAGAGTAATCCGTATTTGAGATAAAAACTAAATTCCAAGATAAATCCGCGAGCTGGGTTTAAGAACAAGAGTCTGATTGATTCATTCTTATTGTTTCGCATTCCCAAGCCGGAGATTTAGGAAGGAGGATTGATGTTTGTTTAAAGATAGAACTATCAGAGAATGACTTTGAACGTATTTACTATGTTTGTTACTTCTGAATCAAAATCGGTCTTCTTGTATTTTACATCTGCGATAAACCTTAGCATAAAGCAGAAGTAGTCACCCGAACTGTCCTTGGTCGTAGTGAAGTAATATATCTTTTCGATGTTATCATTATCTTTATAATCAGCAGACTTACCCACATAAACATCACCTGTAATTGCATTAAAACTGTTTGTTTTTTCCGGAATATTTAAGTTGAAATCTTTTTCAAGAGTATAAACGAAGTCGTCGATGTTTCTTACTGCAGGAAACTTAAATGCAATAATAGCGGCTGTGAATTTATCGTTCCTGCTTAAACTGTAATTAATAACATCTTTCTTATCAGTCTCTACCTTACTGACAGTTTTCCATCCTTTAGTGAATTCAACGCGGAACTTATAAGTGTCGTTATCAATCTTTACCTGAGCTGATAAAAATGATGTTAAGAACAGAATGGATAAAAGTAATATTAAATTTTTCATTTTCTTATCTGAGTTTAGATTTAAAAATCTGGTATTCATCGCGATAAATACCTTTAGTTGAATCGGGAACAATCTTGTTTATTTTCATCTGTTCTTTGGCATTGTCAATCCTGTCCTGCGGCAACGGATGGGTAGAGAGGAGTCTGTCGAGTCCCCCGCCTTCAGTCCCCCTTTTCCTCTGGTCTGCAAGTATCTTATCGAAGAAATACTGTATTCCGCCCGGATAATATTTTGAAGTCATTAAATACTTAATAGAATAATTGTCAGCTTCCTCTTCATCTGAACGGCTGTTTGCAAGGAAGCCAAGCCCGACAAAAAGGTTTGCAGCTATTTCCACTGCAGCGTTCGGATTATTCCCAAGGACCAGACTTAAAACAGTGCTGATACCGTAGTACGAAGTCAGGCGCTGTGTCATATGTCGTCTTTCGGCGTGTGCAATCTCGTGTGCAATAACGCCTGCGAGAGTTGCTTCATTGTCAATAAATTTCATCAGACCTGTATAAACATAAATAAATCCTCCAGGAGTACAGAAAGCATTAACAATAGTATCGTTAATAACCTGAAACTTATAGGGGAAGACATTTTTGTACTCAATCTTAGGAGAAGAATTAAGAATATACTTCCCGATGTTGGTAACATAGTTTGTAATCTCGGGACGGTTCGTCAAAAGCGGATACTCCCTTGGTTTACTGTGAATTTCTTTATCGAGGTCTTCGCCGAGTTTCACGTCATCCGCCGTAGAAAATAGATTAGCACCACAACTGTAGAATACAGAAATGGAAAATAACAGGACAATAAATCCTATAGCAGTTATTGG
>Ga0194062_1001103_pt1 | contig 11315 bp, 14 predicted proteins | sample SepL2225m_MetaG_FD_155481 | JGI IMG/M metagenome (GOLD analysis project Ga0194062, IMG submission 155481) | Anoxic zone freshwater microbial communities from boreal shield lake in IISD Experimental Lakes Area, Ontario, Canada - Sep2016-L224-25m | ecosystem: Environmental > Aquatic > Freshwater >... | reverse complement strand
GCGACTTACCATCCAGTAAGGTTTGCACAACATCACCCATCGCCTGACGTCGATATTCGTTGGGAATTTGTTTCACCAAGCGGGTGATCAATTCGGAAAGCTCTTCTGTAAATGGGACTGACGGGGCAATCACTTCTTTAATCTCTGTTAGTCTGGGTTATTCGCAATATCCACCATTATGACGGGATTTTAATGTCTGCGGTATTCCTAAGTAATGGCCGCATTCGCTTACATTTATTTGCGGACAGATTAGAGATATGTTCACCGGGTGCCCTGCCTAATTCAATGACGGTTGAAACCATGCAAATGATGTCCATGCCCCGTAATGAAGTCTTATCAAGTTTATTTTCGCGTTATTATCCGGTTCGTGATTCAGGTTTAGGACGTGAATATTTAATGGATAGACGGGTTCGGGGGTCGATGTAATTCTCGCAGAAAGTGAGAAGCTATCAGGGAAAAAGCCGGTTTATGAAAATATTGCCGATATGGAATTAAAGTTAACGTTGTATGCCGCCCGTTTACCCGATCAGGAGCACGATCTATGAGTCAGCGTATTGTGCAGATTATTTCAGGTCGTTTAAGTTTACGAACACCTCAGCGCGTGTGGCTGAGATTGTGGCTAAAACCACCGCGTTATTAGTGGAGCATACCATAGATATACCCCGGGTGCAGGTGATGCCTAAAGGTGAGGTCAGTTATGGCTATAAATCCTTTACGTTAAATTTGGAGGGGATGAACTTACTAACGTACCACCAGTCGATAGGTTTGTTCCTTTATATGGGTGAGTCCGCGTTCCTTAAAGGCTATTTCTTTCTCTAACACATCTTCAGTAGCCAATAATTCTACATCACACCAAGGACTAAACAATTTCTCAACGTCTTCGTTTTCTACACTGAAGGGTGGCCCCTGCATTTCATGCTTGGGATAGGCAAAAGTGATTAGCAAGATTTCTGTGTTAGCAGGCAGCAAAGTAGAAAGGCTTGATACATACTGGATACGCATATCATCTGGCAAAGCCACCAGTGCAGCTCGATCATAAACCACGTTAACGTTACCTAAGTCCGAAGGCTTTAGGGCAAAAAAATCGCCACAGAGAATTTGCAGTCCGTCGACCTCATTAACAACAAAATCACCGTTATGCCGTACTGTTGGCTTTAAATCGTTATCCGAGAAAAACGACTCAACGGCAAGTGGGCTTAACTCAACACCCACTACTTGATAACCCATCCCCAGCAGCCACAACATATCATTACTCTTGCCACATAAGGGAACGAAGATCCTATCCCCCTTGTTTACCGACAAGGTTGACCAGTAATGTTGCAAATGTGGATTAACCTCCTGTTTATGAAAACCAATCTGATTCAGTTTCCAGCGTTCGTGCCAGAATTCATGCTGCATGGCTTATACCTTGTCTGTCAATTTTGATATTAAATTTGATCCGGTAGTGCGGGTGGATTTTGTGTTACAAACACAGTTTATTGTACTTCAACCACACTTGATCGTGGCAAGAACATAATCGATCAGGGCTAAACTCCATATATCTGGGCCAAGAATACGCTTGATCGACCCAAGAATACAGTAAGCCTCCCCCAGATAGTCATTATCTGTCCCAAGAATGCCATATTCTTACCCCAGAATGCTCTCAATCGAGGGTAACACTCAGTAATTGTCTTAAGGTCAAGCCTGTTCTACCCACTATCAACGCCATTCTTGCCCCAGAAAACTACATTTCCAATTACTTTTACTACAATCTGCCCCCAGAAAACGGCATTCTTGGGTCAGACTGCTTTATAGCAGAAGTGGGTGACTACAGAAGATAGATTCTCTATTGCATTTGCGCTTCGATAAATTACAATTTGCCTTTGCAATAGTTGACATTTTTTAGTTTAGGGATATAAATTAATCATCACTGCGGAGGTTTTTATTATGCCTGAATTTAAAAGTTACTCAGATAACCCTTATAGGGATGCCGTTGTTAATGAGATAGTGGCAGGAATTGATCGTGATGTAGAGCGGAGTGAAGATATTCTGATGCTAGGGCTTGCTACTGGCATGTTTTCATCGCTGCTGGCTCCGATTGCCCCACCGCATGTACTTTTGCCCTTAGTGGCCTTAGCATTTGCCTTATCGGCAGGGTTTGCGCGGATTAACTATCAGAATATGCAGAAACGGCTATCCGCTTCTATCGTTCAACTTAATTATCAGCAAAGAGCTGTTTTAAGCCCAATAGCACGGGTATTTGCTGATTTTCCGATGGAGCCTTTAGAAGACTCCTTAAATCCCTTAAAGAACGTAAAGCGGACCTGGAAAAGCGTGTTGGGGGGGATTATTATGAATCCGTTCTGGATACCCATTTTTTATATGTTGGGAATGCAAATCGGTGAAGAGAAGAATGTCTATGAATTAAACAGAGCCATTATAGGGGTTGAGCAAAAAATAAAACCCGCTACGATTCCCTTAGAAGAAAGAGATGCTTGAGGTTAATGTCCGTTGCTTAAATAGCTAAGAATTTCTTCAGTATGGCCTTTAACTTTTACTTTTCGCCATTCATTAACCAGGATACCTTCCGGGTTAATGAGGAAGGTACTTCTTTCTATGCCTCGAACCTGCTTCCCGTACATGTTTTTCATCTTGATCACATCAAATAACTGACAGAGCGTTTCATTTTCATCCGACAGTAAGTCAAAGGGAAAGACTTGTTTACATTTGAAGTTTTCATGTGAGCGTAGCGTATCCCGCGAGATACCTAAGATGGTGGTGTTTAAGGCTTCAAATTTCTCAATATGGTCTCTAAAAGATTGGCCTTCTAGCGTACAACCGGGAGTGCTATCTTTAGGATAAAAGTACAGTAAAACAAAACGGCCTTGAAGTTCACTTAACTTAATCGTTTTATCACCCGTAGACAGGGCTTCAAAATCGGGTACTGTAGTTCCAATCGTTATTGAGGTCATAATATAATTAGCGTTTTAAAGGTTCAAGAATTGCATCAATATTCAATTGATCGCAAAAGTCTAAAAACTCCTCCCTCAGAGATAGCAGCGACAAAGAGGAGGGGATTAGGATTATAAATTTGGTTGAAAAGACAGCTGATTGAATATAGGCGGCCTGATAGGAACTGCCTGTTATTTCTTCAATGGCCACATCGCGATCAAACAAAAAAGAAGTGATGGACTCTACAATGCTATCTTTGTCCAGGGAAATGGTTTCCAATGAATAAGGGATGCAATCTTTATTTTTATCCTTATCTTTTTGATCCGGTCTTAATGTATGAATTTTTATGTCTAGGCGCTTTTGGATACTATCGAGGGTGTTTTCAACTTTTGCAATTTGATTCCAATTACCTTGGATTAGCAGGTATGCAGCAGTGGATTGGCCTAATTGAGAAGATCTTATTTCTAAAATATTACAGTTGCAATCACGCACAACGGGTAATATTTCTCCAATAAAATTGGTCTGATTGATACCTAAAACTGTAATGGCTAGTTGCATTGTATTATTTAAAGTTAATTTTTAGAAAGTTTATCATCAAAATCAATAAAACTTTACCAACAATAAAGATTATTGGTATTAAAATAGTATCATCTTATTAATATTAACATTTAGACCGTTGTTCAAACTCTCGGGATCAATCCCATTTGTCAATGGTTATTTTATAAAGTTCAGATATGAGTAGAAAAAAGAAAGGTAGCCAAAATAAACTGTTCAATGATTTTAATGCTGAGTCAGATGATTTTGTTCTCGCTGATTTAAATACTGGATCCTCTGATCAAGAGCTTTCTCCAGTACCTTTAACTACTTTTAATGACGATGATGCAACTATTGATCGCTTGCTGATTAATTCAAATATAGAGTCCAAAGAGGGAGACGATGAGCAAACTCTATCTGATGATGTGCTATTGATTGACGATGTTGACGTAACCGATGATTTCTCGGATTCCGATCGATTTGTGGTTGGGCCGATTGAGCATGAAGAAGAACCAAAAGTTGGAGTTAAAGACACGATTGGCAGTAAGAATACTGATCTTAAGTTCGATAGAGAAATTCAGGAATTGTATTTTAAAGATGAAAAAAAACCTGAAGAAGTCATTCCTGAAGCTTCAGTTAGAAAAATTAAAGTGTCTATCAATAAACGAACGGATAAAGCACCAACACCCGATTTAGCTAATGAGATAAGGATGCCCAAGGCGTTTAGTTTTAAAAATGAAAAAAAGAATTATCAAAGTGATGATTTTGGCGTTCAAATTAAAAAAGTGACCCATTTTAATTATGTTGCTTTAGGGCTCAGCTCAGCTGCTTTATTATTAGGCCTATTTGTCTCCTATAAAATTTTACACCTAGAGGATAAAATCTCAAAGCTATCCGATTTAACATCCATTCTGGAAGAAGATGTCAGTACATTGATTGAAAAGAGTTCAGCTCTGGGAAATCCTAATGTAGGAAGTACAAATACAGCAAATACAGGGCAGGAGAGTACTCATTTGAAATCGCCTCCAGAGCCAATTATAAAAAATGATAAGCCAATTGCTAGCGCTGATAAAGTTGAAGAGCGTGTTAATCCGAATATAAAAAAAAAGGTACCCACTCCCATTTTTGAAAAACCAACGAAAACCAAGGTAAAAAAAGTGGAGTTACCGGCTGATAAGGCTGTAAAGACAGTGCTTTTAAATGAACGGCCAAAGAAGGGCAAGGCATTATTGGTAGCTAATAAAAATTCACTGAGCAGTCATGATGCACATAAAGCCAGTGGTCATGAGGCAGAGAAAACACATAAGAAGCAGGCTCTAGAAAATAAAAAACCAGTAAAGCCAGTTGTTGTTGCATCACACAATCCTAAGCCAAAAGAGCCGCCTTCAGGGCCTGAGTGGGTGGTTAGTTTGATCGCTTATGATAATGAGCATTTCGCTAAACGAAAAGCGGCGCGGTTAATCAATCAGGGGATTCCGGTTAAAGTCATCCCTATTCATGCTAATAAAGACAAATGGTATCAGCTTAAAGTGGGGGGATTTAAAAATAAAGAAAGCGCAGAATCCTATGCAAGTAAAGTAAAAAAGTCACTTAAGCTAAGCATGGTTGCTGTGAGTTTTCAGTGAGTTGAGCTGTTAAGTGATGTTTAAGGGGTAACGTTGTTAAATTGATACTGTTTTTTTAAGCAATGGTCTAACCACTTTTGGAGAAAATAGTTTAATCTCCATTTATAGTTCATTATCTCGCTGCTGAGTCCTGGATTCTTATAGACTTTTGTCACGTGAGCGCGATCTTCGTCATTCAGTACTTCTGCTAATTGAGCATCTAAATAAAGTCGTATTTGTACGGCTGGCTTCATAAGATTATCTAAATTCATACTAAAACGATGACTCAGTTCTACGGTCATGGTGTAGGGTGAGATAGCAATAATGGTCAGATGAAGATCGGCATTGTTGTTATGTGCGGCAATGCCAATTGCGGTATTTTTACAACTGAGTAGGTCAGGTATAAGCTTAAGTAATTTTTGATAATTCGATTCACAAATCTGTTCTAAACAATACGATTTGTTGATGGGGTTAACAAAACTCATCACCGTTTTATTCTTCTTGATAGCAGGCAGAAGCGCTGGATGTTTCCCATAACACGACTTTGGCTACATTAAATCCCGCTAGTTTTAAATGTTGATAAATCATTTTACTGAGTACTTCGGCGGTAGGGTGTTCATCCAGTGCCAGAAAGCGCTCGTTGTTAGCGATAAGCATGGGAATGATGGGGTCTGCTTTATGAAGCAAAAAGTTATGATCAAGGATATTGTCAATATAGGCTTCTACGCACTCTTTTATATCAGAAAAATCACAGACCATGCCTTGATCATTTAATTGGGCTTGCTGAACCGAAATAGAGGCCTTAACACTATGACCATGTAGATTACGGCATTTTCCGGGATGATTCATTAAGCGATGGCCGTAACAAAAATAGACTTCTTTGGTGATTATAAACATTAGAGGAGCGTTAGACTTTCTTTGAATTATGGAATTTTACTATAAAATCAGGCATGAAGTTGATTCAGTGTTCTAAAAAACTGAAATTATTTAGAATAAATTAATGAATTTCTATAAAATCTACACTTTAAATATAACTGCTCAAACTAAGTTGTCTCCATGGATCTAAAATTTCTCGATTTTGAACAACCCATCGCTGAATTAGAAGCGAAAATAAAAGAACTCCGTAATGTAGAGTTTGACAATAAAATAAATATTTCAACTGCGCTTAAACAGCTAGAAGATAGAAGCCAGGCTTTAACTGAAACCATTTTCAGTAATCTGACTGATTGGCAAATATCTCAATTATCCCGGCATCCAGGTCGTCCTTATACGCTCGACTATGTGGAACATATCTTTACCGATTTTCATGAATTACATGGCGATAGGGCATTTGCAGACGATCCAGCCATTGTCTGTGGCTTAGCGCGGTTAGATGATCAGCCGGTGATGGTTATTGGTCATCAAAAAGGTCGCGACACTAAGGAAAAAATTTACCGAAACTTTGGGATGCCAAGACCTGAGGGCTATCGTAAAGCTTTACGTGTTATGAAAATGGCTGAGCGTTTTAAAATACCGGTTATTTGTTTAATTGACACCCCGGGTGCTTATCCAGGTATTGGTGCTGAAGAACGCGGTCAAAGTGAAGCGATTGCCAGAAACCTGTTTGAAATGGCTAAGCTGAGAACACCGATTATATGTACTATTATTGGTGAAGGTGGTTCAGGTGGTGCTTTGGCAATTGGCGTGGGTGATCGTTTAATCATGCTTGAATACAGTACTTATTCGGTGATTTCACCCGAAGGCTGTGCCTCTATTTTGTGGAAGAGCCAGGAGAAGTCTCAATTAGCTGCAGAAGCAATGGGGATTACCTCTGATCGAATTCGTGAACAAGGCTTTCTTGATGAGGTGGTTAGAGAGCCTTTAGGCGGTGGTCATCGTGACTTTAAAGCGATTAGCTTAAACTTAAAAGAAGCGCTGCTTCGCCATCTGGCTGAATTAAAGCAACACGATGTTGAACAATTGTTGAAAGTCCGCTATCAACGTATTATGGATTTTGGTACTTTTACTGAAGAAGCAGGGAAGTAAGTTAGTCTGATTATTTGCTTTCATCATTAGCCGTGGTTTTAAGTTGTAGTGAACGAAACCACGGCTAGATTCATGAAAACAGTTTTTAATGAGTTACTTTTCGTAACTGTTAAAAACCTTTGTATTTTTTTGTTGATCAAAGCTGATGACCTGATAAGGGTCCTTGGCGCCCACTTCCATGCCGGGTGTGCCGCGTGGCATTCCTGGGACACTCAGTCCTGTTATCTTAGCTTTAGACTTTAACAGGTTTTTAATGTCATTGGCGGGGACGTGACCTTCAATAACATAACCATCTACGATGGCTGTATGGCAAGAAGCGAGTGTTTCTGGAACGCCGTACTTTTCTTTGATGGCATCGACATTTTCAGTAACAATATCTTTGATATTAAAGTTATTTTGTTTCATATGTTCCAGCCATCGGCCACAGCATTCACAGGTAGGGCTTCTGTATACTACGATATCAATGGGCTTATCGGCCTTATTGTTTTCGGCTTTAACACCGAAATTAAAGGCGAATAAACCGATGAATAAAACACATTTTAATAGTTTCATGATGTACTCTTCGGGTTGACTATTGATGATAAGCAGGACTAAAGGTATGCACAGCATCGACCATGGCTTTAACATGATCAGGGTTAATGTCAGGTAGAATACCATGTCCCAAATTAAATACATGACCTGAACCGTTGCCGTATTTATGTAAGATGGATTTCACTTTCTCTACAATGACTTCTGGTTTTGCGTATAGGGCAACGGGGTCCATATTACCCTGTAAAGCGACTTTATCGCCAACGCGAGCGCGAGCTATCTGTATATCGGTTTGCCAGTCTAATCCAAGGGCATCATAACCCGCGTCAGCCATTGTTTCTAACCACAGTCCACCACCCTTACTAAATAAGATAGTCGGCACTTGTTGACCATCAATATTGGTTTTTAATAAGGCTCTAATTTGTTTGGCGTAATACAATGAAAATTCAATGTAATCTTCCGAGGTTAACATGCCGCCCCAGGTATCAAATAGCATAACGGCCTGTGCGCCGGCTTCAATTTGAGCATTTAAATAAGCAGCGACGGATTGCGCCAATTTGTCTAACAGGGTGTGCAATAATTTGGGTTGCTCATACATTAAGCTCTTAACTTTTTGAAAGCTCTTACTGCTGCCGCCTTCTACCATGTAAGTCGCCAAGGTCCAGGGACTACCTGAGAAGCCAATTAAAGGCACGCTACCTTGCAAAGACTTTCTGATTAAACTGACTGCGTCTACTACATAACGCAATTCGGCATGAGGATCAGGAATGGGTAACTTTTCAACATCCGCTGCTGTTTTAATGGGATTCTTGAATTTTGGACCTTCACCTTCTGTAAAGTAAAGACCTAAGCCCATGGCATCAGGAATGGTCAGGATGTCTGAAAACAGGATGGCGGCGTCAAAGTTAAACCGGCGTAGGGGTTGCAGGGTAACTTCACAGGCAAGTTCAGGGTTAGTACACAGATTTAAAAAACTACCTGCCTGTTCTCTTACCTGTCTGTATTCTGGTAAGTATCTTCCCGCTTGTCTCATCATCCATACGGGAGTTCGATCAATCGGTTGTTTTAAAAGAGCTCTGATAAAGATGTCGTTTTTTAAAGCTGTCATTGTGATGGTTTATTAAGGTTAATATAAAAACAGTTTATTATTTAAGGCTGTCTGTCGTCGTTTCTTGCAGATGATCAGTGACGTTATCATCCAGTTTTGGGCTACGGGGCATACCCGTTAACCACTGTGTCATGAGTGCTAGTATAATTAACACGATAACCGCCGCAATGAGTATTTTTAGTGATGATTCACTGCTTTGTATTACAGTTGTCTCATCCCTCGGTAAACCAGCAACTATTTTTCCAGGGATTCCCTGGCTTTGTAAGTAAATAGCATCAAGGTATTCATCATTAATTTCACTTAATGCTAACCGAGGTTGAGGTAATGAGGCTAAACCCTGTAAAAAGCGACTACATTGATCTTTTGTAAAAGGTTCTATTTCAATTAAAAAGCTATCATCAAGCGCAAGATCTGAGCTTATTTTAGAATCCAGTTGATCGTTTGTTAACACAAAAATAACCCGCAACACCGAATTATTTAATGCAGCGTCAATGAGTGTATTGATGAGTCCTGCTTCTAATTGGCTTGCATTATCAATGATCAATACAATTTTTCTATTCTTGTTCTCAAACTGACGAAAAGCAGCCCTTAAGTTTTTATAGTGGATGCTTGCTTTCTCTTGATTAATGATCTTCAGTAATTGGCCCAGAATCTTTTCAAATCTTAACGTTGTATTGGCTTCAATAACGCAATACAACCATGATCCCTTATGATGTGTTTGTAAAATAGTTACAAACGTTGATTTTCCAATGCCGTTTGGACCAGAAATAATCAATGCTTGCTGGGAGTTAACCAACAGGTGATTAACTAATTCCAGTTGCCTGGTTATTTCCGGGGTTATCAGCGTATTGCTAGATAGAGATTTTTGATAAGTCAACGGGGCCTACACGCGTAACAGAGTTAACTTCTACCATAGGTATCTAGGGTTTCTATTAATAAAGCTTTATCGACATTGGTAGGTAATGTAGCTTCACCTATTTTTTTCAGTAAAATGAGTCTGATCTGTCCATCAACGTTTTTCTTGTCAACCGACATTAATGTTATAAAACGGCTTGAATCCAGGTTTGCTGGTGGAGTGGTGGGTAAGTTACATTTTTGAAACAGACAGATGATTCTGTTCACATCCTGATCAGTTAGCCAGCCTTTTCTTCTGGATAGGTCCGCAGCCTGGCAAGTACCAATTGCAACCGCTTCTCCATGCAAATAGGTTCCATACCCCGCGCCGGTTTCAATAGCATGACCAAAGGTATGTCCTAAGTTGAGGGTGGCTCTAATACCTGTTTCGGTTTCATCCTCTGAAACTACTTGGGCTTTATTAAGACAGGATTTCTCAATGGCGTAGGCCAAGGCATTTTTGTCTTTGTGTAATAAGGCATCAATGTTGTGTTCTAACCATTCAAAAAACTCAACATCCCGGATTAATCCGTATTTGATGACTTCTGCCAAGCCGGCGGATAATTGTCTATTATCTAAGGTGTCAAGAACATTTGCGTCAGCAATAACACATTGAGGTTGATAAAAAGCCCCAATCATGTTTTTGCCTAAAGGATGATTAACCCCCGTTTTTCCTCCGACAGAGGAATCAACTTGGGCCAATAAGGTAGTGGGTATTTGTATAAAAGTAATGCCTCGTTGGTAACAGGCTGCTGCAAAACCACCCATATCACCTATTACCCCACCACCTAGAGCAATTAAAGTTGAATTTCGACTAAATTTGTTCGCTAATAAATTATCAAAGATCTGGGTGACATATTCTAGAGTTTTATACTGTTCGCCATCGGGGAGTATGACTTTTTCAACGATGTGAGAGGTTAACTGGTTTAAAACAGTATCTAAATACAGGGGGGCAATGGTTTCATTAGTAATAATGACAACTTGTTTTGACTTGATGTGCTGTGTATATAGTTCAGGCTGTTTTAATAAGCCTGAACCAATATATATGGGGTAACTACGATTACCCAGTTCGACTAATAACTTTTTCATTAAAATTAACGATTTGCTGATTTATATTCTTCAAGAATATGACTGACGACTGCTTTGCTCTGCAAAATACCGGTGTCAATGATAAAGTCAGCGCAAGATACATATAGATGTTCACGCTCTGCAAATAATGTTTCTATACGTTCTTTAGGATTTTCTGTCTTTAATAACGGACGTTGAGTATCTCTGCGAGTTCGTTCTAAAATTCGCTCGACTGAACATTGCAAATACACTATAAAACCATTGTCCTTTAATAAACGGCGGTTTTCTTCCCTTAAAATAGCACCACCTCCAGTGGCCATAACAATGCCGTCTAATTGAGTTAGTTGCTGAAGCATTTTTTGTTCACGATCCCGAAAGCCTTCTTCTCCTTCAAACTCAAAAATTGTTGGAATATCAACTCCTGTACTTTCTTCGATGGCTTTATCGCTATCATAAAAAGGCAGGGCGAGTGATTTGGCTAACTGACGACCAATTGTGGTTTTTCCTGCGCCCATTAGGCCAACTAAATATATGTTCTCTGATTTTGTCATCAAAATACCGTTAGGGTTTAAAACTCCCGATTAAGGGGGGGGAGCTATAAAAAATTAACAACTCTATAGAGC
>Ga0194062_1001102_pt1 | contig 11324 bp, 11 predicted proteins | sample SepL2225m_MetaG_FD_155481 | JGI IMG/M metagenome (GOLD analysis project Ga0194062, IMG submission 155481) | Anoxic zone freshwater microbial communities from boreal shield lake in IISD Experimental Lakes Area, Ontario, Canada - Sep2016-L224-25m | ecosystem: Environmental > Aquatic > Freshwater >... | reverse complement strand
GTGTCGTACTTCGTGCCGACTGGCGAGGCTGCACGCACGGCAGCGCGCTGCTCGGGTGCGATAGCGCCTACGTGCCCGTGCGGGGGCACGATCCACGCGCGCTCGACGGGCGTGGGCGCGCCAGTGGCGTCGAGCACCGACAGCAGCGCTTCGCCCACGCCGAGGTTGGTCACCGCCGTGGCGACGTCGACGGCCGGGTTTGGCCGAAACGTCTCGGCCATGGCGGTGACGGCCTTCTGATCGCGTGGCGTGAAGGCGCGCAGCGCGTGCTGGATCTTGTTGCCGAGTTGCCCCAGGACTTTGTCGGGGATGTCGGTGGGGTTCTGGGTGACGAAGTAGATGCCGATGCCCTTCGAGCGGATCAGCCGCACCACCTGTTCGATCTTCTGCATGAGCGATGATGGCGCGTCGGTGAAGAGCAGGTGCGCTTCGTCGAAGAAGAACACGAGTTTGGGTTTCTCGAGGTCGCCCACCTCGGGCATCTGCTCGAAGAGCTCGGACAGCAGCCACAGCAACAGGGTCGCGTAGGCGCGCGGGGACTGCATGAGCGTGTCGGCGGCGAGCAGGTTGATGTAGCCGCGGCCGTTGAGATCCGTGCGCATGAGGTCGCCAAGCTCGAGGGCCGGCTCGCCGAAGAACTGGTCGGCACCCTGAGTCTCGAGGGTCAGCAGCTGGCGCTGGATGGCGCCGATGCTTGTGGCGGCGACGTTTCCGTATTCGCGCTGGAGCTGCTCGGCGTTTTCCGAGACCCACGCCAGCACGGCTCGCAGGTCCTTCAGGTCGAGCAGCATGAGGCCGGCCTCGTCTGCGGCGCGGAAGGCGACGTTCATCACACCTTCCTGCACGTCGTTGAGCTCGAGCATGCGGGAGAGCAGTACGGGCCCCATCTCGCTTACTGTGGCGCGGATCGGCTGGCCCTTGACGCCGAACACGTCCCACAGCTGGACCGGGCACGGTGTCGTGTCCCAGCCCGCGGCCATTCCAAGCTCGCCGAGCCGCGCGTCGACCTTCGGGTTGCCGCCTCCGGCCTGGCTCGCCCCGGCGAGGTCGCCCTTCACGTCGGCGGCAAAGACCGGAACGCCGATGCGCGAGAAGCCCTCGGCGAGGGCCTGCAGCGTGACGGTCTTCCCCGTTCCCGTGGCGCCCGCGACAAGCCCGTGGCGGTTGGCCATGTTCGGCAGGATGACCACTTGGGCGGTGGCGTTCTTTGCGGCGAGGATGGGGTCGGCCATGGGGGGCTCCTTCTCGGCAGGTCGCAGACGCATCGCGTGAGGCCCGCTTGCGATGCGTGCCCCTCGGAGTGAAGATTACTCGGTCGGTGCGATTGGGCAACCGGCAGATACGGCGGTGCCTGACCGCCGCAAGAGAGGACATCCTGTGACCGACCACTCGAAAAGCGTCAGCGCCAACCGCGAGCTGTGGAACGCGTGGGCGGACCTGCACGTCGCGAGCTCGTTTTACAACGTGGACGAGTTCGTCGCTGACCCGCATTCACGCCCGCTCGACGAGATCGAGCTAGAGACACTCGGCGACGTCGCCGGCAAGCGACTGCTTCACCTCCAGTGCCACTTCGGGATGGACACGCTGCGCCTCGCGATGCTGGGCGCCGAGGTCACTGGTATCGACTTCTCGCCGGTAGCCATCGCTCACGCCCGCGAGCTCTCTCAACGCATCGGCGTACCCGGCACCTTCGTCGAGACCGACGTGCGTTCTTTGCCCGACGAGGTTTCCGTTGGCACCTTCGACATCGTCTTCACGAGCTACGGTGTCATCTCGTGGCTTCCGGAGCTGACCGCCTGGGCCGAGACCATCGCCTCGCGCCTCGCTCCAGGAGGTATCTTCTGCATGGCCGAGAGCCACCCGAGCCTCTGGATCTGGGACGAGGAGCTCCCTGAGCCGCCGCTGGCGGTGCGCTACAACTACTTCGGCGACGGCAACCCCATCGTCTTCGCCGAGAAGGGCAGCTACGCGGCGCCCGACGCCGACTTCGAAGGCCAGTCGCACTCCTGGCAGCACACGTTCCAAGACATCATCGGCGCGCTGCTCGGTGTGGGACTGCAGATCGAGTCGCTGCGCGAGTACCCACGCATCACGTGGCAGCACTTCCCCTACCTCGAGCGCGACGCCGATGGCCTGTGGCGCACGCCTGCCGGCCTTCCCGAGATCCCGCTGATCTTCTCGCTCCGAGCCCGGAAGCCGGAGTAGCCGCCGTGTGCGACAACAGCCGAGAATGCCGCGCGAGCGCCGCCCGCGGGTTCGCGGGTGCGGGCCGCAAACGCCCGCTGGACGACGAACCGGATGTGACGCCGATGGGCTGCGCGCCGACCTCGGTGAGGCCAGGCTACGCCCAGTCGACGCCGGTCGGCGGTTCGGCGGGCGGAGGCGACGCATCGGGTTCGGCGGTGGCTGGGTCGGAAGGGCTCGGCCCAGACGACGTCTGATCAGCTGCTGCTTCCGCTGCTTCGCGTGCGGCTTCGTCGCGGCGCACGCGCTCCACGCGCGGCATGAGCCGGGGGAAGCGCGACCAGGCCGCCTGGACCGCACGCTCGGCCTCGGTTTCGTTCAGCCCCGTGCCGAAGCGGACGGTCTTGCCGCGGTAGTCGAAGGAGATGAACGACTTCGCGCCGTTGGTGTCGGCGGTCTTGCGAAGATTCGTCACATCCGCCATCTCGAAGCGCCAGTTCAACCCGCGGCCGAAGGCCTCGGCACGCCGGTCGACCTCGGCGTCGGTGAACGTGACGATCTCGAGGCCGCCAAGCGTCATGGCGAGCACGCCGGCTGCGACCGCACCGCCCGCGGTCCATCCGGTGAGCCAGACCACGAGGAAGAGCGCGCCGGGGTTGAGGAGTGACCCCATCTGAAACAGCGCTCCGATTGCGGAGACCTCTCCGAAGAGCCAGCCCGTGAGCCACACTCCGAGGAAGACCGCGACGCATCCCGCTCGGGGCACCGGCATCACGATGCGCAGCGACTCCGGCGTTTCCTCGATTGACGTTGCGGTGTGGTTCGGCATGATCAGAGTATCGGCCAGCAGCAGCGCGGAGTGAAGTGGGCGCCGCGCTGAGCGGGTCGCCCATCCCAAGGCGACGTGCGCTACGCTATCCACGCACCCCAACGTCGCACCTCATCGTCCGCCCATCGCCGAGGAGACCGTACGTGCCCGAGTGCTCGTTTCATCCCGGAATCGAGACCGAGATGCGCTGCGCCGAGTGCGAGCGCCCTATCTGCCCGAAGGACATGGTCTCGACTCCGGTGGGCTACAAATGCCCCGTGTGTGCCAAGCCGGGGCGCAGCCAGTACGTCGTCGTCAAACCCCGCCAGTTCCTGTTCGCCGTGCTTGCCGGGGGTGCTGTCGGTATTCTCGGCGGGTTGCTCATGGCGTTTTTCGGGGGCGGCTTCTTCGGTCTCATCCTCGGCTTCATCTGGGGGAGCGCGACTGCCGAGGCCGCGCGTCGCGCGTCGGGCGGGCATCGGGAGTGGTCTGTCGGTATCGTCGTGATCGTCGCCATCGGGCTCGGCGTCGCGCTCGGCTGGGTCGTCACCGGTCGGCTCAGCCCGTTCGTGGGCCTGGTTGCCGTCTTCGCCGCACTGTCCGATCTTGCACTCATCGGCCGCTAGGAGGCGTACATGTACGACATCAGCGTCAGCTACATCCCGCAGCGCATGGCTCTGGTCGCGAAGCGGAGGGTGACGCACGAGACCGTGGGCAGCGTCATCCCCGCCACGTTCGCTGAGATCTTCGCGCATATCGAGTCCGGTGCCGCGTGCGGTGCCGAGGAGTGCATCGCGATGTTCCCGCTGGACTTCGCTACTCCCGGAGAGCACGAGATCCGCGTCGCGGTGGTCATCGCTGACGGGGGGCCCGGTCCGGGCATCGAGCTTGACGAGCTGCCGGCGTGTCAGGCGGTCAAGACCGTCCACCACGGGTCGTATGCAACCACGGCGCAAGGCTGGCAGGCGGTCGTGGAGTGGATGGACGAACACGATGTCGATCCGGCACGCGACATGTGGGAGGTCTACCTCAACACTCCCGACGAGGTGCCGGAGTGCGAGCTCGCGACTGAACTGCTCGTGCCCTTGCCGTGAGCCTTGACGAGCCCGATATCCGCGCGCTGCTCGGCGACGAACAGCCGGTCGCACTCGCGGAGCGCGCGTGGCCATGGATCCTGTCTGCAGGGGTGGCCATCGCCATCGGCGTGCTCTCGGGTACGAGCGGGGCGCGGGTGCCGCTGCTGTGGCTCATCGACTTCGGGATTCACGAGTTCGGTCACCTGATCACCGCGTGGGCGCCGTGGCGCGTCACCGCCTTCGCGGGCTCGTTCCTCCAGGTCGCGGCGCCACTCGCGCTCGCAGGTTACTTTTGGTTCGCGCGCAGGGAGATGTGGGCGGCCGCGCCTCTGCTCGCGTGGGCGGGTGCCTCGCTTCGCAACGTCGCGGTCTACATCGCCGACGCGCCCTACCAACGCCTCGAGCTCTGGGGCGGCGAGGGTGTCTTGCACGACTGGGCGCAGCTGCTTCAAGGCAGGCCGATGATGGATGCCGACGCGATCGCGTGGGTCGCCAATGCGCTGGGGTGGTTTGCGATCGCGGCGGCGCTGGCTCTGGCGATCGCACCGCTCGTGGCGCAGCGGCGTGCGGCGATCGCAGCGGCGGCCGACAAGGAGCGGGAGAAGACGCTGCCCGTACGGGAGCCGCGGGGGCCGATCGGCTGACGTCGGCCTCGCGACGGTGCGTTCGAGCTACCCGATTCGGAACCGCTGCGCCTCGAGCAGCTCCTCGTTGGAGTAGAAGGTGTCGCGCCACACCACGCCGCCGCGCCGGTGGGCGAGCCAAGCGCTGCGCAGCACACCTGCGGCCATGAGGGCCCAGCCGACGGGCCAGAGCAGTGCCGGTAGCACCATCCCGGTGTTTCGGTGGAGTGCGGCTACGGTCGAAACGGTCGCGAGAAACGCCGTCAGTGCTCCCAGCCAGGCGAGCCACGAGACACCGCCGGCGAGCCCGACGGCCAGCGCAACCAGCGGCGAGTACTCGACGCATGCAAACAGCGCGAAGACGACCGCCACGAGGGCGATCGGCGTTCCGGCAAACGTCGCCCCGTTCTTCTCCACCCCACAAAAGAACGCGGGCAGGTTGTCATAGATGCTCAGGCTGGCCACGCCACGCCCGTTGACGTAGTCGCAACGTCCACCCGCGCGCTTGACCATCACGCCAAGCGAGACGTCGTCGGCGGTCTCGAGCCGGAGGAACTCGAATCCGGGCGTGGCGTCGAAGGTGCTGCGGCGGACGAGCGTGAAGCCGCCGCTTCCCATGGCGACCTTCGACGCCGGGTCACGTACGGCTTTGGGGCTTGCGAGCATCGACATCACGCGCATGAAGATCGCCCAGAGCATATCGACGACGCCGCTGCGGCTGCGGAATTCGGGCACCAGCGCGAGCAGATCGAAGCCGTTGGCCTCGCAGTGCGCGACGGCCTTGGCCAGAGCTCCCGGTGCTACTTCGATATCGGCGTCGGAGAACAGAATCCACTCGCCGGTCGCCCGCCGAACGCCTACGTCGAGCGCGTGTACCTTTCCGAGCCACCCGGCGGGCAGTGCGTCGATGCGCACGGGCTTCACGCGCTGGTCGCGGGCGGCGAACTCGCCGATGATGCGCCCGGTATCGTCGGTCGATCGGTCATCGACCGCGATGACCTCCAGGTCGGGGTAGCCGTCCGCCAGGCGCGACTCGAGCGAACCGCCGATGTCGGCGGCTTCGTTGCGGGCCGGCATCACCACGCTGACGCGGGGCCACTGCTGCGGGTCGGGCGAATCGAGGTCTGCTAGGTCCTCGATCTCGCTGAGGTTCTTGAAGACGACAGCAGCCTGAACGACCCACAGGCTGCAGAACACGGCGATGACGACTGCGATGGCATTCATATAACAGGCCTCCCTCGACCATTATCGGCGAAGGAGGCCTTCAGGGTGACGTTCTGTGACGACCGGACCCGGTCAGTGAGTCGCTATCAACCAGGCGCTGGGCTCCCCGCAGTGCCATCGGCGGGAGCGCCGCTCGAGCAGCCGCACGCGCTGCCGGTGATCGTCGCGTCGACTTCGCGCGGTTGCACGGGGGGCGCGACAGGGCCGATGCTCGCACAACATGCGCCGCCGTCTGCGCTCGGTTCACCCTCGCCCGTGCAGCCGCAGCTGGGCTCCGTGCCGGTCAGCCAGCCGCGGACGATCGCGCTCGCGCAGCCGACTCCGGGGGTGACGGTGATGGCGCCGGTGCCGCAGTTCAGCGCGCACGCGCCACACTCCATGCAGGCACCGCGGTCGGCGAGGTAGGCCCGCTTGTCTCTGCCGATCGCGAAGACCCCATGGGGGCATACCACGCTGCAGATGCGGCACCCGTTGCACTTCTCGGCGTCGAGTGAGAGCGTCACGGCGTCCTCGATGTAGCGCAATCCCTGCACTTCAGCCTCCGATTTTCGTTGCCAGAGTGGCCCAGGCAACGGTCCAGCATACGAGTGATGCAGCAAGCGCGATCGCTTGCATCGGGATCGCCCGGCGCAGTTCGAGTTCGACCCCGCTCGGAGAAGTGTACGTCGTGGAGCCGGTGAAGTTCACGCCGATGTAGGAGGCGGCGGCCGCGACCGCGAGTACGACCGCACTCCACTGCCACGGGTTCAACCCGCCGAGCATACCCGGCAGTGCGAACAGGGCTAGCAGCGCCAGCAGACCGCCCGCGATCGCGCCCTTGAGCGTGAATGCCCGTCCCGGTAGCCAAGGGAGCAACGCCGGCACGAGTACGGCGCCCGCGATGACTGCCATTGAGGCCACGAGCAGCGCTGGGAACAGAGCCATGAGTCCGGCCCGCCATGCGAACGTCCGCATTCCGATCGATGCTCCGATGATGGCCAGCGCCACCAGAATCGGCACCGCCCAGAGCCCGTACTTCAGTGACGGCACGAACTCCATCGGAGCGAGCGCAAGGCGTTCGGGGAGCGTGAACGTCACCGCGCGCATCTCGGGCGTCGCCTTCATCCCGGCCCCGAGGAATTCACGCAGGTCTGCGGAGCGCACCGGCCCCCACACGATTCGATAGCCTGTGGCGGCGCGAACCGCGTTCGCGGACACGCCAACAGCTCCAAACTGGGGGAGCACGAGTGTCTCGTGCTCGACGTGGTCGGCCAGATGCGTCGAGAAGATTCGCCGCACCAGCTCGTCAGTGCCGAACGTGCCCTTGCCCGCCGCGCACCAGACGTTGATGCCGTAGGTCTCGAGCACGAGCAGCCACACGTCGGTGCCGGCGAGGTCGCGCCGGACGAGGTCGATTGTCATGCGGTAGTTGCAGGTCACGATCACGGGAGCACTCGGCGAGGGATCGCCGATGCGATAGAGACCCGGCTCGAAGCGGGCCCTCATGCGACCGATGCCCCAGCGGAAGCCCCAGCGTGTCAGGGTGTCGGCCCAGGTCAGCTCGGTGGAGAGCGCCGGTACGGGAGGTGTCTGCGTGCCGTTCACGTTCGCGTCGCACCTTTCCGCGTCAAGAGTTGTGACTACTTCGACTAGCATCGAACTATGTGCCGATGACACTATTTCGACAAGTATCGAACTTGTCAAGCATCCCGCGCTTGGCCGGGTCGCCCCACGCGATCCACGGGAACCCGATCCATTCACTTCGGCGCAGCCGGACTGCGCGCAATCGCCCTCTTTCGTGTTCAGCGCGTTCGCTTCTTGTCCATTCGGGTATGTGATAGTTCACGAGACCTATGCACTCCGAGCCGAGAGGAACCCCCCATGGCATCTCCGGACAACGCAGCATCAACTCCTCGCCGAGCAATCGTGATGGGGGCCGCCGGCCGGGACTTCCACGACTTCCTGGTCACGTTCAAGGGCGACCCGTCGCTTGAGGTCGTCTGCTTCACGGCCACGCAGATCCCGGGCATCGACGACCGGACGTTTCCTGCTGCTCTCGCAGGTCCGCGCTACCCGAGCGGTATCCCGATCCACCCCGAATCCGACCTCACGGACCTCATCGCGAAGCTCGACGCCGACGAGGTGTACTTCGCGTACAGCGATACATCCCACGCCGACCTCATGCATAAGGCCTCGCTCGTGCTCGCGTGCGGCGCGGACTTCCGCATCGTCGGGCCCAATCGCAGCATGGTTGCGTCCACCAAGCCGGTCATCAGCGTGTGCGCGGTGCGCACCGGCGTGGGCAAGAGCGGTATATCGCGTCGCATCTTCGAGCTGTTGCGCGACCGTGGCGTGCGTGCCGTCGACATCCGGCACCCCATGCCCTATCGCGACCTGACCGCGATGGCGGTCGAGCGCTACGCCAGCGTTGCCGATCTCGACCGGCTCGGCGTCACCATCGAAGAGCGTGAGGAGTACGAGCACCTCGTCGAGGTGGGCGCCATCGTCATGGCCGGAGTCGACTACGAGGCCATCTTGCGCGAGGCCGAGAAGGAGGCCGACGTCATCGTGTGGGACGGTGGCAACAACGACTGGCCGTTTTACAAAAGCGACCTGGAGATCGTCGCGCTCGACCCGCACCGCCCCGGCCACGAACGCCTCTACTTCCCAGGCGAGGTCAACTTCCTGCGCGCCGACGTGCTCATCATCAACAAGGTCAACACCGCCGAGAAGGCCGCCATCGACGGGCTTCTCGAGGCCGCGGCGCTCTACAACCCCACCGCGCGCGTTCTGCTGACCAACTCCGAGATCGTGGCGAGTGATCCCGCAGCGCTCGCAGGCAAGCGCGTACTCGCGGTCGAGGACGGCCCCACCGTCACGCACGGGGGGATGCGGTACGGTGCCGCCGCTATCGCTGCTCGCGAGGCCGGCGCTGCCGAACTCGTCAACGCGGCACCGTTCGCAGTCGGCACACTCGCAGGCACGTTCGCGGCCTATCCGCATATGGACGCGGTGTTGCCGGCGATGGGCTACTCGGAACAGCAGCTCGCCGACCTTGCCGCCACTATCGCGGCGACAGACGCCGACGTGGTTGCCATCGGCACACCTATCGACCTGGAGCGCCTCATCCCCATCGAGAAGCCGACCGTGCGCGTCACGTACCGGGTGACCGATGCTGGCGCACCGGGTCTTGGTGATGTGGTCAGCGAGTTCTGCGAGCGCCACGGGCTGGGATGACCTGGGTGTAGATTCGGTGGAAAAGGAACCGTCCTCGCGGTGTGGTCGTAGACTTTGCTGTGGTGCACTCACGTGCGCATCGACCCGAGGAGGCGCTCATGGCTGCGGAAACCCGCCGCATCCTGCTAGTTGAAGACGAGAAGACCATCCGTGACGCTGTTGCCGCGTATCTCGAGCGCGAGAGCTATTGGGTGACCCCCGCCGAGGATGGCGCTGTCGCTCTCGAGGCGTTCGCGAAGCATCGGTTCGATCTCGTGGTGCTCGATCTCATGCTGCCCAAGATCAGTGGCGAGGAAGTCTGCCGCCAGATTCGCAACGCCTCTGACGTCCCCATCATCATGCTCACGGCCAAGGGCGAGGAAGAGGACCGCATCGCGGGCCTGGAGTTGGGTGCTGACGACTACCTCGTCAAGCCGTTCTCGCCGCGCGAGCTTGTCGCTCGCGTTCGCGCGCTTCTGCGTCGCGCCCACGTCGACAGCGAACCGCAACGTGATCGCCTCGTGTTCGGCGGACTCGAAGTCGATGTGTCCGGCCACAAGGCGTTTCTCGATGGGACAGAACTCGATCTCACCGCGAGCGAATTCAAGCTTCTGACCACGCTGTCGCGCTATCCCGGGCGCGTCTACTCGCGCATGGAGCTCGTCGAGAAGGTACTTGGATACGACTTCGAGGGCTACGAGCGCACCATCGACAGCCACGTGAAGAACCTGAGAGCGAAGCTCAACGATGACCCCAAGGAGCCGACCTTCATCTACACGGTGCACGGGGTCGGTTACAGGTTCGAGCCCCCGAAGAGCAGCTCGGATGCCTGATTCGCTCCACGATTCTGCTCGCGGCTCATCCATCGTGCCCGGCGCCGATCCGCAGGTCGCAGAGACCGGCGCGGGGCGCAAGAAGAGCGGGCGCGGACCACGCACATTCGGACGGCGCATCGCGTTGGCGTTCGCAACCGTCGCCGCACTCACGGCGATTCTTGCGGGGGCGCTGCTCTCCATCGCCTGGAGCTACCAATTCGACCAGTACGTGCGCGACAACCTGCAGCGCTTCGCCGACGGGGTTTCGACCATCGTCACCACCTACTATCCGGCCTACGGGTACGATGTTCGGACCCTAGGCATGATTCCGATGCTCGGTCCCACGAGCTACGTCGGCGTTCAGATTCTGGATATCGACGGCCAGCTCGTCTACGACGAGGCGAGCATGCGCAAGCACATGCAGACCGCCATCGATCAAGGCGGCGCTGCGCAGCCCAGCGTGCAGGCGACCGCTGCCACGATTCTCAATCCCAGCGGGCCGGTCGTCACTTCGCCCATCATGGTGGAAGGCAAGCAGGTCGGCAGTGTCCGCGTCTGGGCCTACGGGCGCGGAGCGCTCATGACCGACCGGGACACGCAGTTTCGGCGCGGTTCCTTCGTTGGCCTCGGCTTTGCGGCCATCGCGGCGATGATTCTCGCATCCATAGCGGGGGCGGCGTACTCGCGACGGCTGGTCAAACCAATCGAAGCCATCACGGCTACGGCGCAGGCCCTGCGCACCGGCGAGCGCAATGCGCGCACCGGGATGCAGGGCGACGACGAGATAGGCTTTCTCGGGAAGACGTTTGACGAGATGGCCGACTCCATCGAGGCCGATCGCGAGATGGAGCGCCGTCTGACCGCCGACGTGGCACACGAGCTTCGAACGCCGCTCCAGGCGATTCAGGCTACCGTCGAGGCCATGCAAGACGGAGTTCTCCCTGCCGACGAGGAGCATCTCGACATCGTCCGCAATGAGACCGTTCGGCTCGGGCGGCTGGCCGGGGGAATCCTCGAGCTCACGCGGCTCGAGCGGGGCTCGGTGGCGTTTCGGTGCGCTCGCATCGATCTGGCTGACCCGATCAACTCGGCGATCGACGCACACTTCGCTCTTCTCGAGACCTGCGACGTCGCGCTGAGCTCGCGCGTTGCTGAGGGCCTGTTCGTGAACGCGGACTCAGATCGGATGCAACAGGCCGTGGGCAACCTGCTGTCCAACGCTGCGCGCTACACGCCTGCGGGCGGCAGTGTGGAGGTCTCGCTCTTGCGTGATGGCAACTCCGCGCTCGTCGAGGTCGCCGATACCGGCATCGGCATCGCCGACGAGGACCTGTCGCGCGTGTTCTCCCGTTTCTGGAGAGCGGATTCAGCGCGTGACCGCTCAAGCGGTGGTCTGGGC
>Ga0194062_1001101_pt1 | contig 11327 bp, 11 predicted proteins | sample SepL2225m_MetaG_FD_155481 | JGI IMG/M metagenome (GOLD analysis project Ga0194062, IMG submission 155481) | Anoxic zone freshwater microbial communities from boreal shield lake in IISD Experimental Lakes Area, Ontario, Canada - Sep2016-L224-25m | ecosystem: Environmental > Aquatic > Freshwater >... | reverse complement strand
GCCTGGCCCTATGATGGTTCTTGCTGGGGCAGGAATGTGCAATGCTGGCCGCATCCTTCATCATCTAAAGTACAATCTGTGGAAACCCGAGACCCATGTGATCTTTGTCGGATATCAGGGCAATGGAACTCTTGGAAGAAAGCTTGTTGACGGGGCTTCCCAGGTCAGGATCTTCGGTGACGATATTGCCGTGAAAGCAACCATCCACACTCTTGGCGGTTTCAGCGCCCATGCCGGGCAGAAAGACCTGCTCGACTGGTTCTCGCATCTTGCACCGGCCAGGCCAAAACTGTTCCTGATACACGGGGAAGACAGGCCCAGGGAAACGCTTGGTGCAATAATAAAGGATCGTTTTGGCATTGAAGCGGCCTATCCCGCATTAAATGAAACAATCATTCTTTGAGGCTTTATACCATATTACTATGAATGATACTATCCGCAGGACCAAAATCGTAGCAACCATAGGTCCTGCAAGTAATTCACCCGAGATGATCAGGCAGCTGATCAAAGCCGGGATGAATGTTGCCCGTTTGAATTTCTCGCATGGCAGCTACGGAGACCATGCCTCTGTAATTAAAACCCTGAGGGAGATCTCCGAGGAAATGGATACTCCGGTCACGCTTCTTCAGGACCTGCAGGGTCCGAAAATACGGGTTGGGAAATTGCAGGGTGATCAGATTCAGCTTATGAAAGGAACGGTCATGAACATCATCCCGATGGAGGAATATACAGGTCAGGCTGATGTGATCCCCATCGATTATCCCCATGCGGCGGAAGAAGCGGCGGAAGGGATGACCATTCTGCTTGACGACGGACTGCTGTCGCTTGACATCGAAGGGATCAGTGGCAACGCCCTTATCTGCAGGGTTGTTGATGGAGGTATCCTGAAAAACAGAAAAGGAGTCAACTTCCCTGATCTTAATTTAAAACTTCCTTCCCTCACCGATAAGGACAAGCAGGATCTGCTGTTCGGTCTTGAACAGGGGGTCGACTGGGTGTCGCTGAGCTTTGTCCGTTCCGCCGCCGACATCATTGAACTGAGGGATTTCATCACTAAAGCCGGATATCGCAAACCGCTGATTGCCAAGATTGAAAAGCCCCAGGCTATAGACCACCTTGACCAGATCATCGAAGTCTCCGACGGAATCATGGTTGCCCGGGGAGATCTCGGTGTTGAAATGAGCCCCGAGAAGGTTCCCCTGTTGCAAAAGCGTATCATCGAACAGTGCAACAGGATGAGCAAACCGGTCATTACGGCAACCCAGATGCTCGAGTCGATGATCCATGAGCCCAGGCCTACCAGGGCCGAAGCCAACGATGTGGCCAATGCCATTATCGACGGAACCGACTGTACTATGCTCTCGGGCGAATCGGCTGTTGGCCAATACCCCGTCAAAGCTGTTGAGATGATGAGCCGTATTGCCATGGAGGTGGAATCCAAGATAGAATTCAGGACATACCCCTCTAGTGAGCATTCCGAGATCGGCGCCATCTGCGAAGCGGTGAACCGGATAGAAAAAGTGATCGGAATATCTGCTATCGCCGTTCTGACAGCAAGTGGAAGAAGCGCCAAATTCATCGCCTCCGGCCGGCCCAAAGCGCCCATTTACGCCCTTACTAACGATGCGGTAATATTTCACGGACTAAACCTTCTCTGGGGCATACATCCAATCCTCATCCGCCGGAAATGCCAATCGTTTGATGAAATGATACTGCTGGCCGAAACAAACATCAAAGAACATCAGCCAACAAAAAAAGGAGATAAAATCATTGTGATCGCCGGAATCCCGCCCAATATTCCCGGAGGGACAAACTGTCTGAAGATCCACACCCTGTAAAAAAAAAAGAGGCTGCCCTGGAAATCAAGACAGCCTTTTCGAAGTAAATAATTGTTGATTACCTCAGCATATAGGTGAGGCCGAGATTGAAATTCAGCCCCTGCATAGTGCTGTACGAGCTCACATCAGTAAAGCTGAATGAATTCGTGTTGAACCAATACTGTGCGCTCACATTGGCTCCCCAATGGGAATACCTTCCGAATTTAATAAGCACACCTATTTCGGGCGACATGGTGAAACCCCACTGGGTGTCGTAGATATCAAAGTCCTGTATCAGGATATGCTCTTCCATGTAATCGCCTCCCAGGCTAAGACCGATATATGGATCAGCAATTCCGGAAGGCAAAAAATAATAGTATGCCCCTACCTTCCATGGTACAAGAAAAACATAGCTATAGTGAATGGCGGTAATAGCCGTCCCGTCATCTCCATAGAAAGTCATCCTTGGGCTCTTCTTGTAGAAATTGCTCCAGCCGAATTCAAAGCCTACAGCCAGTCCTTTTGCAAGAAAATAACGGCCTGCAAAATTTCCCCCGGCAGGGCTGGTCGTATTGATGAATTTGTTCAAATTTCCCATCGGAATACTGGTAGTCCAGGATAGAGTGTAAAGAGAAGTAGGGCTGTAACCCGAAGCAGCCTGGTCCTGGGCCTGAACCGTCACGGTCAGCAAAAGCGATACTGTAATTGCTAAAAATATCTTTTTCATCGTCAATTCGTTATTTATGATTAAAATTTAACGTTTCATATACCATGTTTTCCGCTTAATTAGCCTTGATCTGAGGCGTTTGGGTAAAACACTGGTCAACATTGCTCAGTACATCCTGAGTGGTATGATAACCGGTAAGCAGACCTCTGATTATAGCTACCCATACTACATACAGTTTATTGTTATGAACGGGAGCATTTTTCAGATCCATCATATCGATGATCACTGTTCCACTGCTATAAACGGTCACTGCAGGAGGATAATACGGATACCAGTAGTTGTAGCCGGGATAACCCCAATAGTAAGGATCATAATATCCATAATAATCCCAGTACCATCCGGGATAGTAATAATTGACGTTGGTGATTTCAACAACAGAAACGTTGATCCCGAGATCGGGCTTGCCGGTGCTGTGGTTCACCAATGTATATCCTCTAACCTGCATGTTACCGACGATTTGGTTCAGTAAAGCCCGGGCGTCGGGAGTCAGGATGCGGGTACCTGTCTTGCTGTTCTTGATAACAGATACCGAGTCGACAATTGAAAACGTTTTGAATTGTGTGAAGTTGGTATTCACATCATACTTGGTGAGGTCGACAAGATCCTCGGCCAGCCGGGAGTCTATGCCAGGATAGGTAGCGCATGACATCATAAAGATGAGCGCTGGCAGCAAGATTAGTAATTTGATTTTTCTTTTCATAATCAGGAGTTTTAAATTATAAAATATATTTGAATTATCTGTCTATTTCACACTTATGCTTTCAGGATGCTTTTGCATTCCTTATATCATTTTGTACATTTTGAAAAAATGAAAGCCCCAGGGTTCAAGGCCAACATAAAGCCCGCTCACCGTTATTTCATCACCGATCCGGATATAATGCGCCTGGGTAAACTGATCCACCAACCTCACCGACTGTCCCGAAAGATCGATATCGGGAAGGTAAACAAACCCCTGAGATGGCTTTGAGAAATAATTAACCGCAATAAGGCACACACTTTGTTCATATTTCCAGTACCACGCCAGGATATGCCTGCAGCTCTGATTATCATCCCATCCGCTGACCGGGCAAAGCGACCATTCACCTTTATGCAGTTCCGGGACAGCTGCAATTTCAAGAAGGTTTTCATAAAAGTTTCTAAGAACGTCATCGGGTTCTTCCACTGGCCTTCTCCTGAGAAATACAGGCAGATGAACTGTCAGTCCGTCGGCTTGTCCTTCATGCAGAAGTTTTGCCCCGGGCAGGGTCAGACCGATGAGTGCCGCAGCTTTTCTCTTTTCGTGAATAAAAACATTGGCAGCCCTTTCCTCATCGTGGTTCTCTATGAATCTAACAAGTTTTGACTGGTATTTTTTATCGGCCTGAAGATGGTAGCGAATTGATTCGGCATCCTCTCCTTTCAACCTGTCGTACAAACGTTTATCATAGCAGTAATCAAAACCGTTCTGCTGAAGGATATGTTCCATATCCCAGTATGCTTCAGCAATAAAAGTAAAATCAGGGTAGTCCTTCCTGACTTCATTTATTAAGAATTTCCAGTATTCTTCAGGGGGGGTCTCTCCGGCAAGAATTCCCCAGGTGCGACTAAAGACATTGTTCAGCATCAGCATGGCCATATCGCAACGAACCCCATCACACATCGAAGCTATTGTTTTCATTGTGTGAACAACTTCCAGCCTTAAGTCCGGGTTAAAGGCGTTCACCTGAACCACATCCTCCCAGGCGGGATAAAACGGATCTTTTCCGCAGGCAAGGATTTGATTGTCAAAGATTTTAAAAGTGATCGGTTCACGCTGAAGGTCTTCAGCTGTTCCATGAATAAAAAAATCGGGATTGCCTGACACCCAGGGATGATCGAATGCGAGATGGTTGGGGACAAAATCAAGAATGAGGGCGATATTTCTTGCAGATAGCCGCTCACGTGCAATCGCCAGTCCTTCGTTCCCTCCTGCTTTAGGATCCACTGTGTAATTTCTTACACAATAAGGCGAGCCAGTGTTATCGTCAGGTGAGAAATCGGCCAGGGCTTTTCTGAAATCAGAAAGATTACCGGGATCTGCACTGGAAACTCTGATACATTCAGGGCTTCTCTCCCAGACTCCCATAAACCATACAGCCTGGATTTTGAGGTGGGCTAACTCATCCCATACGTTTTCAGGAACATTGGCCAAAGTTATCTCAGCATTCAGTTTATGGCTCAGTGCCCCAAGCCACACCAGGGTGTTGATTTCGTAAATAACCGGGTTTAATGGAATAGCTTTCAAGCGATCATGTTAATGTGTGAACGTAAATATACGACAAAATTCCGTAGTAAATAGTTGCAAGCTAAAAAAAACAGTACTCACATATGCAGAATCTGCTTTAACAGCTTATACCCGCTGCTGCTTGCCTTTAGGTTTGACCCGTTCTTCAAAAGAACGGAATAACTTTCTTTATCGTAAAGCTCGATTCGTTCAATGACTTCAGCGTTAACAATAAAAGAACGGTGGATCCTGATAAATTTTTCGGGGTCCAGATGGGATTCAAAATATTTCATTGTCTTCTCTTTCAGAAAATTCCCATCTTTAGTATGAATCATCACATAATCGCCTTCCGCTTCCAGGTAGATGATCTCATTTACTCCCAGCACATGTACTTTATGTCTTGTCTTTACAGCGATTCTCTGAAGTAATTCCTCTTTCTCATCGGCTGACTGGATTATTTTCTGAACTTCAGGCTGGCCAGCCATTCCGCTTTGCAGCCTTGAAATAGCACGTCCGACAGCCTGAGCAAACCTGTCCCTTGAATAAGGTTTTAAAATATAATCAGCGGCATTCATCTCGAACGCTCTGATGGCAAATTGATCATAGGCTGTGCTGAATATTATGACCGGTGGGTTTTCAAGCAGTTCCAAAACCTCGAAACCAGTGAGTTTCGGCATCTGGATATCAAGAAAAACCAGGTCAGGTTTCAAATCCTGAATTGCTTTCAATCCTGAAAAGCCATCCGAAAATTCGGCAAGCACTTCAATCTCTGCAATATCCTTCAGGAAAGCCTTGATGATATCTCTTGCAGGCTTTTCATCATCAATGATTACTGTTTTGTATGTCATTGCTATATGGTATTTTCAACAGGTTTATCAGGAATTGTAAGTACAACCCTGTATACATTATGTTCGGAGGAAGTCTTCAGCAAGGAATCATTCTGGTACATCAGCCTGAGACGCTCCCTGATGTTTTTCAAACCAATCCCCGAACCTCTTCTTGGCGGTGCTGCAGGATCAAAATCATTACTGATCCTAACCTCGAAATAAGAGGGAAAAACGGCACAGTCCGTCATTACTCTCACAGGCTCCGTACTTTCATAAACCCCATGTTTGATTGCATTTTCGTAAAGGGGCTGAAGGATCATGATCGGAATATGCCTGCTCGAAAATCCAGGCTCCATCTTGAATTCAAAAACCAGTCTTTCGCCGAAGCGGATTTTTTCGATCTCCAGATACCTGTGTATATTCTGCATTTCCTTATCAAGCGTAGTAAAAGTATTGATATTTGTGGAAACTGTATATCGCAGAAATTCCGACAGTTTGACAACCATTTCCTGCGCTTTCCCCGGATCGGTGATTGTAAGTGAGCTGATAGAATTCAGGCTGTTGAATAAGAAATGAGGATTGATCTGCGATTTGAGCATATTGAGTTCCGATTCTTTTAAAAGCTCATTAAGCCGGGTCTCGACCTTAGCCTTATCCTGGAGGTCCCGGTACATGATGATCAGATAATAAGCCAGTCCGATAAAAGCATAAAGGGCAATCCCTACCACAAAACGATAGGGTATTGACAGTCCGAGAAAGTTCATGAATACAGCTTCACTTCTGAACAACAGGTTAAGGGTTGCATAGCCAGTGCCAAGCCAGAGCACTAAAAGCAGCACCAGGGAAGTCAGATGATTGAAAACAAAGCTGAAACCGGCATGGTTACCGGGCATGGAATAGCGTATAACGTACCACATTGAAATGCCGATGACGCAAAGAATACTATTGTATATCAGACTGTCGGACAATGCGATATACAAAGGAATGCGGAACTGGAAGAATAAAATGGAAAAATGGATCCCCGCAAGGAGGATCCATGTTCCAAAGTACACGGTTATGGACCTGAGATTCTGAAAGACCGGATGTATCATTCTTTATCCCCAGGTTTGATTTTAATATGTTTTGATTTCGCCTCCGCCAAAAATTGCTGAAGCTTTGATAACCAGAAACCGGGAAGGGTCGGAAGATTCTTTTATACAGAAACGCTTATCGGAGAACCCTCCGAAAATGCTTGTGTTTTTCAACTGGATTTTCCAGTCACAGGGCAGTATGATCGTTGCGCCTCCGAAAACCACATTGACTTCAAGTTCATTAGTGCCTTCAGCAAGGCCGGCCTGGCTAAGATCCAGTTTGACCCCACCGAAAAGCACATTGATTCTTCCACCTTTGAAATCTGAATTGACAATCCGTTTTTCGGTCCCACTGAAAATATGGTCTTCGAATATATAGCCCTGATCGCTGGCTGCAGCAGCATTCCGCGGAGAAGTACCCAAACGCTGTTTCCAGTTGCTGGGATGAGGAAATCTGCGGAAAAGAATAAGAACTCCTAAGCAGATCAGAATCAAAGGCCAGAACAGATGCGAAAAATTAATGTTCAGATCGAAAAGTCTTGGAAAAAGAAAGAACCCTCCAATCAGCATAAGGATAATCCCCGGTACCCTGTTTTCAGCGCCGATAAGGCTGATGACGCCAATGGCAAGAAGTAACATCGGCCAGGAAATAATAATGTGCCTCAAATTTTCGGAGATAAATCCGGTATTAAGCAGAAGTAAGGCGAGTCCTGCAAGGATCACGATAAGCCCAAGCATTCCTTTTTTGCGGGAGCTATCGGGATGAGAGTTATGTTCGCGGGTCGGTTCCATAGTATGAGGGTTTAAAATTAATGATTTTCTTAATGCAAAAATATTCTCATTATGATATGTATTAAAGAGTAAATCGACAAACAACAGAAAAGCCCCGATGAATTTGGGGCTGTATACTTTTAATCTGAAGATTTGTTTATAGCTTTGCGACATATTGAACGGGTGTGGAAATTGAATTTCACAAATACCATGGGAACGGGAATGATTTTATCCTGATCGATAATCGGTCCGGCAAGATCGTGCTCAGGGGAGGCCAGATAGCCTTTCTTTGCGACCGGCATTTCGGCATCGGGGCCGACGGACTGATGCTTCTTGAAGCTCAGAACGGATTCGATTTTTTATTGAAATACTATAATTCCGACGGGAACGAAAGTACCATGTGCGGCAACGGCGGCCGGTGCATGACCGCCTTCGCAAATGTGCTGGGGATCTTTGAGAAAAAAACCAGATTTATCGCGGTTGACGGGGAGCATGAAGCAGAGATACTGTCGCACGACATCCAGAGTTGCATGATCAGGCTCAAAATGAAAGATACCCGGCCCGGACAGCAATTTGAAGACGGCTTTCTGATCGATACCGGCTCTCCGCATTTTGTACAATTTGTTTCTTCGGCCGATGATGTGGATGTGCTGACAAGGGGCAGGATCCTGAGAAATGATCCCCGGTTTTCCCCTGAAGGCTGTAATATAAATTTCGTACAATATATTCCTTCAGGATTAAGGGTAAGGACCTATGAGCGTGGTGTGGAGAATGAAACGCTTTCATGTGGAACAGGGGTTACTGCTTCTGCGCTTATCAGCGCTTCTCTCGGGCAGGACGACAAGAACTTCTGTTCCGTAACGACCTCAGGAGGAGAGTTTACAGTCCACTTCCGCCGATCAGGAAATGATTTTACAGAGGTGTATCTGGAAGGGCCGGCTGTTTTTGTTTACAAAGGAAAAATAACGATCTGAGATCAAGATGCAGAACCAGGTACTAACTAGCAAACGACTGGAGCTAAGAGCAGTAGAACCAGGCGATATTGACACCCTATATCAGTGGGAGAACGATCCCGGGGTTTGGAGGGTAAGCAATACGCTCTGCCCCTATTCCCGCTTTCAGATCGAAGAATATGTGATGAATGTTCAGAATGATATTTATTCGAGCAGGCAACTCAGGCTTATGATCGTGGGGAAGACAGGGAAAGTTAAAGGCAAAGCTTTAGGCGCTATCGATCTTTTTGACTTCGACCCGTTTCATCTGAGAGCCGGCATCGGCATCCTGGTGAGAGAGGAGTTCAGGGGAGGCGGCTATGCTTCAGAAGCTCTTGGCGCACTTCTTAATTACGCCTTCAATGTTTTAAACCTGAGGCAATTGTACAGTAATATAACCCCCGACAATTTTGCCAGTATCGCTTTGTTTGAAAAATTCGGATTTGAACGTTGCGGAATTAAAAAAGACTGGGTCCGGCTTGGCATGGGATGGCTGGATGAATGGATGTTTCAATTGATCAGGCCTTTGGAAAAATAAATATGATAAATTATTGATGACTTCTTCAACCCGGAAACATCTGAGCCTTAAAAGGCTGAGTTATATCGCTCCGTTAACTGTTATTGTGATCACCTGCCTGCTTCTGGGCTTCTTTTCTGCAAGGTTTTATTATTTTGTGACCTTTCCGAACGTCGATCTGAAAGGAAAAAATTTTACTTACTTATATATTCCGAGTGGTACTGATTATAAGGGTTTGCTAAAGATCCTCAGGGAAAAGGACATCCTCAGAAATGAACACGGTTTCATTGTCGTTTCAGCAAAAAAACATTTCGGAAGAAAGGTAAAGGCCGGAAGATACAGGTTACGTAACGGAATGAGCAATAACGAACTGATTAACCATCTGAGGTCGGGGCTTCAGGAGCCTGTAAGGCTTAGTTTCCTGGGTTCACGCAACGTGGCTGAACTCGCCGGGAGACTAGGCCACCAGGTCGAAGCAGATTCTGCCAGCCTGATGAAACTCTTCCGTGATCCGCAGTATTTAAAGCAGTTTGGTATCAATACCGATAATGTATTTGTACTCTTTATCCCAAACACATATTCAATTTACTGGAATACATCGGCAACCCAGCTGATATCAAAAATGAGTATGGAACAGAAAGCTTTCTGGAACGCAATAAGAAAAAGACAGCTTGATTCAACAGGGCTGAGTATTCCTCAGGTCGTTACTATTGCTTCAATAGTTGAAAAAGAGACGAATAAAGACTCCGAGAAACCTGATATTGCAGGCGTATATATAAACAGATTGCATAAAGGCTGGCCGTTGCAGGCCGACCCGACGGTTATTTATGCATGGCAGGATTACAGCATCAAAAGGCTAAACTTAAAACATCTGAAGATCGCCTCGAGGTACAACACCTACCTTCACACCGGACTTCCTCCCGGCCCTATTTGTATTCCTTCAATCAGTTCGATCGATGCCGTTTTGAAGTTCAGAAAGCATAAGTACATGTATTTTTGTGCGAAAGATGACCTTTCGGGCTATCATAATTTCGCTGTAACTATTGCAGAGCACTCGCTCAATGCGAAGAAGTACCAGAAAGCCCTGGATAATCTGAACATAAAATAATTGAACTTTTGAAGATCACACACATGCGATTCAGATTCATGTTCATCGGGCTGATTCTCTGCATGGCGGTGTACAGTCAGGACAGTGCATCGTATCATTCCCTCAGGACTGATACTGCAGGCATACACAAAGGCCGGCTCATCGGGGTTCTGAGTGTACAGGGAGGCCTTTACCTGGGAAGCCTTAGCGGCTTGTACTTTCTGTGGTATAAGAACTACCCTCAATCGGCATTTCATTTTTTTAATGATGGGGATGAATGGCTGCAGATGGATAAATGCGGTCATATGACAACGGCTTACTATATCAGCATGATCGGGAACTGGTCTTACCGCTGGGCCGGATTGAACAGGAAACAATCGGCCTGGTATGGGGGACTGCTTGCTACTGCTTATATGCTTAACATTGAGATCCTCGACAGTTTTTCGTCGGAATGGGGTTTTTCGCTTGGCGATTTCACAGCCAATACACTGGGTGCCGCAATGTTTGTAAGCCAGCAGCTGATCTGGGATGAACAAAGGTTCAGGCTGAAATTTTCATTTCACCAGACGACTTATCCGGTATACAGGCCGGAACTGTTGGGGTCGAACTTCATCAGCCAGATCTTAAAAGATTATAACGGACAGAGTTATTGGCTTTCAGGGAACATCAGCACTTTTTTGCCGAAGGGAAGCCGGTTCCCAAAATGGCTGAATATTGCTTTTGGTTATGGAGCAGGTGGAATGACGGGAGCATCGGCCAATGCAAGTGATCCCTCGATACCTCCACAGCAAAGGTACCGCAGGTTTTTGTTGTCGGTTGATGTGGACCTGACCCGTATTCCGACCCGCTCCAAAGTGCTTAAGGCTGTTTTCACTATACTGAGCTTTATAAAAATACCTGCCCCTGCGATAGAGTATAATACACTTGGGCAGTTCAGATTCTATCCGGTATATTACTGATCGTATTTTTTCTTAACTTTACTCTTTGATAAAACCTTCTTTTATGGAAGAACAAGCTTTCAATAATAAACCCCGGGAAGACAGTCTGAACAGCACATTTAGTCAGCAGAACCTTCCAAACTCAAACACCATACTGATTTTGGGGATACTTTCAATTGTGTTTTGCTGGTGGCACCTGGTTTCTTTCATCGGAATCGTTCTGGGAATCATCACCCTGGTCCTGTCAAAGAAAGAGATTGCATTATATTATGCATTACCTCAGAGATTCACCATCAGTTCCTTAAATAATGTAAAGACCGGCAGAACCTGTGCTATCAT
>Ga0194062_1001100_pt1 | contig 11329 bp, 14 predicted proteins | sample SepL2225m_MetaG_FD_155481 | JGI IMG/M metagenome (GOLD analysis project Ga0194062, IMG submission 155481) | Anoxic zone freshwater microbial communities from boreal shield lake in IISD Experimental Lakes Area, Ontario, Canada - Sep2016-L224-25m | ecosystem: Environmental > Aquatic > Freshwater >... | reverse complement strand
CCATTGTGCCGTGCCGCGCATCAAGACCCCCGACGGCAAGGTGGCCACGGTGGCGGTGCCTTGGGCGCGCCCCGGCAGCGGCTTCACGCTGCTGTTCGAGGCATTGGCGCTGGCCCTGATCGAGCGCGAGATGCCGGTCAACCGGGTGGCCGAGATCATGCGGGTCAACCCGCAGCGCATCTGGACTGTGTTCACCCATTGGGTCGGCAAGGCGCGGGCGGCTGACGACCCGTCCGCCATCACCAAGCTGGGCGTGGACGAAACTTCGACGCGCAAAGGCCACCACTACGTCACCCTGGGCGTGGACTTGGACGAGGGCCGCGTCATCCACGTCACCGAGGGCAAGGGCAAGGAAACCCTGGACAGCATCCAGAAACACTTGGAAAACAAGGGCGTGGACAAGGGGCAGATCAAAGAGGCCAGCATCGACCTGTCGCCCGCCTTCATCGCCGGGGTCAAGGAATCCTTCCCGTCCGCAGAGATAACCTTCGACCGCTTCCATGTGGTCAAGCTGCTCAACGAGGCCATGAACTTGGGTAGCGAAGGCCGAACGCAAGGAACACGAGGAACTGAAAGGCCATAAGTACACCTTCCTGAAAAACCCGGAAAACCTGTCCGAGACCAAGCGGCAGGAGCTGGGCGAGATGATCCGGCTCTACCCGACCCTCGGCGAGGCCTACCGCCTCAAAACGCTGTTCAACGACCTGTGGTCCATGCCGGACAAGCCCGCCGCCGATGCCTTCCTGAAGCAGTGGTGCGCCGAGGTGGAGGAAGCCAATATCCCCGCGTTCATGAAGTTCGCCAGGACCGTCAAGGCGCATTGGAGCGGCATCGTCCACTACGTCGAGTCCCACCTCAGCTTTCGGCTCCTGGAGGGCATCAACAACAAGGTCCAGTTAGCCAAGCGCAGGGCACGGGGATACCGCAACATCGGCAATTTCATCAACATGATCCACTTCCTCTGCGGGAAGCTCAAATACGACTACCCACGGTATTTCACATAGAGCCTTATTTTCTGCGGATTTTAACGCCAGCCGGGTAAATCTGGCAATGTCATTTTGTTATCCGACATGCCGCTGAATTTCCGCCATCGCAGCCAATTGTTCCGGTGTGGCTTCGGTTTGAAATTTTTGCTTCCATTCGGCATAGGGCATTCCGTAGATGGCTTCTTGTGCGGATGCATAGTCCACATCCAATCCGCGATCGTTGGCTGCGGCACTGTACCATTTGGCAAGGCAGTTGCGGCAGAAGCCGGCTAGGATCATCAAGTCGATATTTTGCACATCGGTTCGCGCTCGCAAATGGGTAAGGAGATGTCGAAATGCAGCCGCTTCCAGTTCGATCATAGTTTGTTCGTTCATTTTCACCTTGGAATGTTTACTGTTTTCGTTGATTTGGAGTGAATTTTAAGTGGATAATGGTTAAAATAGGAGCTATGTTAAACCGATGCGCGTGTAATGCACTAGGTTGTTTTCATTTTTCCAAGACCGCCTACGGAAAGTCCTGCGTCGAAGGCGCATCCACCTTGACCGCAAAACTTAACCACACAGTCATCACTAACACCATGAAGCTGCTTTTCGACTTTTTCCCTATTCTGCTTTTTTTCATCGCCTACAAGGTTTTTGATATTTATGTGGCCACCAGCGTGGCCATCGTGGCCAGCATCGTCCAAGTCCTTGTCGCGTGGTTGAAGACCCGCAAATTCGAAACCATGCACCTGGTGACTCTCGGTGTCATATTGATTTTCGGCGGTTTGACCCTATATTTGAAGGACGAGCAATTCATCAAATGGAAGCCAACCGTCGTCAACTGGCTATTTGGCTTTGTGTTCCTCGCCAGTCAATGGCTGGGTGAAAAGACTATGATCGAGCGGATGATGGGTGGCAATCTGACTATGCCGACCCCGATTTGGCGAACGCTGAATTTGAGTTGGACGTTCTTTTTCTTTCTTATAGGCGGGATAAACTATTACGTCATGTCTTACTTCACTACCGACACTTGGGTCAACTTCAAGATGTTCGGGATGTTGGGGCTGACTTTCTTGTTCGTGGTATTGCAATCATTTTATCTATCACGGCACTTGCCAGAAATCAACTCCGAGGAGGAATGAGCATTGCTCTACGCCATTATTGCAGAAGACAACCCAAATAGCCTGGAACTGCGCAAGCAAACCCGCCCGGCGCATTTGCAAAGGCTGCAAGTGCTGCAAGACGAGGGCCGTCTGCTGTTGGCTGGCCCGCACCCGGCGGTGGATGCCGAAGACCCTGGCCCGGCAGGTTTCACCGGCAGTCTCATTGTGGCAGAATTCCCGAGCCTGGCAGTGGCTCGCGAATGGGCTGCATCCGATCCTTATCAAGTTGCCGGTGTCTATTCTTGCGTCACTGTCAAACCTTTCAGGAAGGTATGCTAATGTCACCCCGTACCGAAACAATTCAACAATTACTCAACGAAGCGCTTGCCCCGGCCAAGCTCGAACTTCATGACGACAGCCAAAGCCATGCCGGACATGCAGGTGCCAGAGAGAGTGGCGGAGGCCATTTTTATGCGACAATTGTCAGTAGCGCTTTTGAAGGAAAAACCTTGGTCCGGCGTCATCAACTGGTGTATGAGGCCTTGGGAGACATGATGCGGACGGAAATCCACGCACTCAGCATTAAAGCTTACACCCCGGACGAATTCGAACAACTTACCCCTTAATTTTAATTAGGATTACTGAATGAAAAAACATGCCCTTTGTGCCACCGCGGTTGCCAGTCTACTTGTGTTTGCTGGCTGCAACAATCCATCCGACACTGCCCAAAAGAGTTCGTCGTCAAGCCCATCCCCCTCATCCAGTCTGGTTGACACCAAACCGACGGCGGAAACCGTCGTGGTCATCGTCAACGGCCAACCGATTAGCCGGGCCTTTTTACAGTCCATCATGTCTGAAATGGCTCAGCGTGGAGGCGGACAGAGTATCCCCGAGGACAAGGTGGTTGATGGCCTGATCGCCCGTGAGTTGCTGCGGCAAGAGGCGGAAAAGCAGAATTTGGCCAAGGATCCAACGGTCGCCATGAAAATTGAGAACGCCGCACGGGAAGTCCTTGTCCAGGCGAGTGTGGAGAATTTCCGCAAAAATGCTGCCGTGACCGAAGAGGAACTCAAAAAGGAATATGATACCCGTGTTGCCACCATGAAGAACGTCGAGTATAAGGCTCGTCACATTCTCCTTGAAACCGAAGATGCCGCCAAAGATGTACTCGCCAAGCTGGCAAAAGGGGCGCAATTCGATGAATTGGCGAAAAAGATGTCGAAAGACCCTAGCGCCAAACAAAACGGTGGCGAATTGGGCTGGTTTAATCCCCAGCAAATGGTCCCCGAGTTTTCAGCGGCCTTGGCCAGCCTGAAAAATAACGACACCACTACGGCACCGGTCAAAAGCCAATTCGGCTGGCACGTCATTCAGCGCGAGGATTCCCGCGAACAGACACCGCCTCCCTACGATGCAGTGAAGGAACAGTTCCGTAGCGCGTTGGTTGGACAAAAATTGCAGAAGCATGTCGAAGATTTGAAAGCCTCCGCAAAGATTGAACGCTTGTCCCTTCCGACCGCAACGCCTGCACCCGCTCCAGCGACATCCCCTCAATCCACTGCCCCGACACCCCCGCCAGCGGTCAATCCCCAGGTTGTCGCTCCGCCGCCCCAACCTGCCCCAGTGGTTAACAAGCCCGTCAGTCCTGCCGCACCGGCTGTTGCGCCAGCGCCCAAACCGGCCAAGCAATAGCTCTCACAAGGATCATAGTCCATGAAGAAAACCTGTCTTATTGGTGCTGTCGTGCTGACATCCGCACTGTTGGTTGGATGCGGCATCACAGGGGGCAAAAGTGCCGCGTCCGCCGACAAGGATGCAGGCACGGCAAATGTGGAAAACGCAGTGGCCGTGGTCAACGGCAAGCCCATCAGCAAGAATGCCCTAAACAACCTGATGAGTGAAATCGGCAAGCAAAACCCCGATCAGAATGTTTCCGAAGACAAGGCGGTCGAATCCCTGGTCAGTCGTGAGTTGTTGCGCCAAGATGCGGAAAGGCAGAACCTACAGAAGAATCCCGCTGTCATTGGGCGTTTGGAAAACGTCACTCGGGATGTGCTGGCACAGGCGGCGATAGACAGCTTCCGCAAGGGGATAGTGGTTACCGACGCTGAATGCCGCAAAGAATACGATGCCAAGATAGCGGGGGCGGAACTGACCGAGTTCAAAGCCAGGCATATTCTGGTGGAAACCGACACAGAGGCAAAAGAAGTGTTGGCCAGCTTGAAAAAGGGTGCAAAATTTGCCGATCTGGCAAAGAAGTACTCGAAAGACCCAAGCGCCCAGCAGAACGGCGGCGATTTGGGTTGGTTCAACCCAGGGCAGATGCTTCCTGAATTCAGCAATGCGGTGGCTTCGTTGAAAAATGGGGAAACCTCCCCAACACCAGTAAAGACCAAATTTGGATGGCACGTCATCCAGCGCGAGGATGTGCGCAAACAGGCACCGCCAGCGTTTGACGATATCAAGGAGCAGATACGCACTATGTTGATTGGGCAGAAGCTGCAACAACATATTGAAGAGTTGAAGAAGTCTGCCAAGATTGAGACTTTTGTCTCTGGTAAAAAATAACCCTCCTTTTTCACTGGGCAACGGCATCGGCGTTGCCCAGTTGATGAGAAAATAGGCAAATCTAATAAAAATTTACATTAGAGGTAACTGTAGACCTTAAATATAAAAAATGCAAACTCAAACACGCTTGGATTAGCGCGGAGCGACTGCAAAAGAGAAATGCGTTGATACTCTTCGCTAATTTTAATTTATCTAATACCGGAGAATTATTATGAACAAGTACTTTTTGACATCATTGCTACTATTGGCCTTGACTCCCATCTGCAACGCCAGCGATAGTTATGACGAAAACACCAAACAACTAACCATGAATTCTGTTATCATTTCAGGATCGGCATTTAAAAATGTCGTCTTAAAATTAAACGATTTTAATATAATTAGTGTTGGAGCAAGTCAATTTGTAGGGGCCGATGATATATTTGATCAGACGACAAACACCCTCACCATTTTGTCGGTTACAACAGGCGGCAACATTTTTTCAAATGTTGTATTAAAGTTAATTAACTTCGATGTCATCAGCATGGGGACAGCCAATGCCGTTGGCTCACAAGGTCCGCAGGGGTTAAAAGGTGACACGGGAGCTACAGGATCTGCTGGCCCTCAAGGAATACAAGGGATTAAAGGCGATACTGGGGCTTTAGGCCCTATAGGTCCACAAGGGCTTAAGGGCGATACTGGGGCACCGGGGCTGAAGGGCAACACAGGTGACCCGTCCCTACCCGGTTTAACCTTGAATTCATTAGTCGCGGATGTGCAATCCAATTTGGCCGAAGGCCCATCAACTACTGGCACTTGCAGCAATAACCCTAATATTCCTAGTGCTACGCCTTGCCCGCCGATCCAATCTCAATGCCCGTTCGGCACACCGGTGAAGACAGCAATCAGTTGCACGGTGTTACCTTCTTCCGATATCGTTACCTTGAAATCGATTTCCAAACAGATTTATGGAACCGAAATAACTGTTACCCAGCCCCCGAAGCCCAACGCTTCTATCGACACAATCACTGGCACACTCGGTTGCCTTGCTCCTGTGTCTAGTTATTCAACACAATATGGCTTTACCCCTTGGTGTTTTTACAAATTGGGTAATGGTCAATATGGTGTGGGTAGTAATGCTTCCCAAAGCGGAATGGTTTCAATCTATAATGGAACGAGTTACATACAGGTGACCCAGGCAAATTTTACCAATGCTAATAATTGGCAGTGCTTTCCAATCACGGTTCAAGCTCAAGCCCAATGCGTATCGATCCCGGCCGGCGTAAAATCGGTATTGCAGCATTTTGGCATTCAAAAATAAAATAAGGTATTTTCCCCGTTCAATCATAGTTGACATCCCTAGCCAGGATGTCAACCTTACTATCGTTTCAGCCGAAAAAACGCTTTCAGCAAAAGGGAACATTCCCCCTCCAAAACCCCCCCCGTCCATTCCACCTTGTGGTTGAGAAATTCGGTCTCGGCCAGTTGCAAAGCATTGCATACCGCTCCCCGCTTGGGGTCAAACGCCCCGAATACCAGCCGTTTGACGCGGGCATGGACGATGGCAGCCATGCACATGGCGCAAGGTTCCAAGGTGACGTAAAGGGAGGTGTCAACTAGGCGGTAATTATTCAATGCCAGCCCGCCGGCCCTCAGAGCGACGATTTCGGCATGGGCCGTGGGGTCGTTGCTGGCGATTGGGCAATTCCAGCCTTCGGCTATGCATAACCCTTCCTTGACCAGTACCGCACCCACTGGCACCTCGCCCGCTTGTTCGGCTTGGCAGGCTAGTTCCAACGCACAACTCATCCAGGCTTCATCATCAAGGAGCAATCCATGAAACATATCCGATTGCTTAATCGAGATTATTCCATATCTTCTCGATTTCGTGATTTTTTCTCTTTGCTGACATCCTTGTGGGAACTTTTACCTATCGCAAATCCACCCACACCACCACTCAGAATAAATATCACAGCCTTAATCAACTCCATTGCAAAGTTGTCCTTGCCAATGGAAAGCGCATAAATTATTAAAGTCGTAATAACCAGAGTGATAACACTAGCAAATATTAGCCGCGTCTTTTGGATTTGCAAATCATTTTCACGCTCATCCTTGCGATCCGATGTTTTTGCTGAAAGAGCTGCTTTTGCAAATTCAAAACAATTGTTATCTTCCTGCTTTTTTAGGCTAAGTTCGTTATAGCGAAGCTCAAGTTCTTTTGCCTGATTTTGCAAAAGCTGCTCCAATAGCTCTGGCGTCAGGGTTTCTGGTTTGATGGCCGATGGCAGACTGTCGTCCTGCTTGCTTGTCATCAGTCAACCTCGATTTCATAGATAGGGTGCTTATAATAAACCTGCATGTATCCAAAGTCATTATCATCCATGTCAGGTGCAAGAATTTTGACGCGACGTATATTTTGCTTCTCTAACTCCGACAGATTTAGAAAAACTTCAACTGGAATGATCTTATAGTTTCTGGGTCTGGCTGATAGCGTTTGCATGGTACATCTCTCATTTTTCAGAATGTTAGAATAAACGATTTCATCAATCAAGGCATCACTCCCACTCTATCGTCGCCGGCGGCTTGCCGGAAATGTCGTAGACCACGCGGGAGATGCCGGGAATCTCGTTGATGATGCGGCGGGAGACCAGATCGAGGAATTCATAGGGCAAATGCGCCCAATGAGCCGTCATGAAATCCACGGTTTCCACCGCCCGCAACGCGACCACGTAATCGTAGCGGCGTCCGTCTCCCATCACACCCACCGAGCGCACCGGCAGGAACACCGCGAACGCCTGGCTGGTTTTTTCATAAAGCCCGTGACGGTACAATTCCTCGATAAATACCGCGTCGGCCCGGCGCAGCAGTTCGGCGTATTCTTTTTTCACTTCGCCCAGAATGCGCACACCCAGGCCAGGGCCGGGGAAGGGGTGGCGATGGACCATTGCCGATGGCAGCCCCAACTCCAAGCCAATTTCGCGCACCTCGTCCTTGAATAATTCCCGCAACGGCTCGATCAGTTTGAGCTTCATATTCTTTGGCAAGCCGCCGACATTATGGTGTGACTTGATGACATGGGCCTTGCCGGTTTTGGAACCGGCCGACTCAATCACATCTGGGTAAATCGTGCCCTGGGCCAGCCATTGCGCATCGGCCAGCTTGGCGGACTCCTGATCGAAAATTTCGATGAACAGCCCACCGATGATTTTGCGTTTTTGCTCCGGGTCTTCCACCCCCTTGAGTGCGTCGAAATAACGATCCGAGGCGTTGACGCGGATCACTTTCACCCCCATGTGCTCGGCGAAGTTCGCCATCACCTGGTCGCCCTCGTGCAGTCGCAACAAGCCAGTGTCCACGAACACACAGGTAAGCTGGTCGCCGATGGCCTCGTGCAGCAAGGCGGCGACGACGGATGAATCGACACCCCCGGAAAGCCCAAGGATGACCTGCCCGTTGCCGACTTGGCGTCGAATCTGGCCGATGCTCTCATCAATGATATTGCGGGCGGTCCACAAGGCATTGCAGTCGCAGATGCCGCGCACGAAACGCTCCATGATGCGCTTGCCTTGCCGGGTGTGGGTGACCTCCGGGTGGAATTGCAGTGCGTAGAAACGCCGATCCTCGTCGGCCATGCCAGCGAAAGGCGCGGTTTCGGTGCTGGCAATCAGTTTGAAGCCGGGCGGCAGCACAGTCACTTGGTCGCCGTGGCTCATCCACACATCAAGCAGTCCGTAACCTTCCGGGCTGGCGTGGTCTTCGATATTCCGCAATAAAATCGAATGACCCCGCGCCCGCACTTGGGCATAGCCGAATTCGCGATGGGACGCGGCTGCAACCTTGCCGCCGAGTTGCTCCGCCATGGTCTGCATACCATAACAGATGCCTAAGACCGGCGAACCCAGTTCAAACACGATCTGCGGGGCGCGGGGCGTGTCGGCCTCGGTGACGGTTTCCGGCCCGCCGGAGAGAATAATTCCACGCGGGTTGAATGAGCGGATATAGTCTTCGTTGCAATCCCAAGGATGGATTTCGCAATACACGCCGATTTCGCGGACGCGCCTAGCGATTAACTGGGTATATTGGGAACCGAAGTCTAGGATCAAGATTTTGTGGGAATGTATGTCGGTCATAATGTTTCCAATTCCCTCTCCCTCCGGGAGAGGGCTAGGGTGAGGGTTGATAAGTTGCTCTCGTTCCCAAGCTTCAGTGACTGTGAAAGTATTGCCCAAAACGGCAATTTTTCGATTCCAACCCATTGATTTTTTGATGCTGAAATGGACAAAAATCAAATACTTTCACAGTCTCTGAAACTTGGGAACCAGCAAAACCTAGTCGCAAATTGGTCTTTGTTTCCATTTATTGATAAATGCATCTACATCATCCCTGAGCCGAGCAAAAGCTTCCAAATGTTCAAGATGAGCAAAGTCTTCAGTGAGTTCAGAGACTCTATGACGGGCCTTCTCTTCGGAGAAGCCTCTTAGGCGGCGACCTTGAAGATTGCTAGCGTCCCGCAGAGCTTTGAAAAGTATTTCTTTGGGGTTAGGTTTATTTTCCCATTCACGGCAAGGGGGTAGGTCGAGCGGTATTGTACCATTCGGATTGCCAGCAGCCATTCTTATTGCGGCTTCGGAGGATAATAACCAAGCCTCCGTCATACGCACTGGTACTATTGGCAAGAAGTTTTTATTTATATCTTTGAGTTGCTCTTGGATTTCGCTGACACGTTCCCTGAAAGATATTTTTTCTGCATCCCTATGGACGAAAAGTAGATCACAAGGAAAAAGCTTAACCGCAGTGTTGACTCGGAGTTTTAGCCCATCGCTGGCGGGTGGTAAGCCAACAGCAAATTGAGGCTGGTATAATATATCAGCGCGGTCGAACAACCAATTTATTATGGGAATCAATGTTCTATCAGAGCTTCCGTCCGCAACAAGGGTATAGCGAAGTTGAGTCACTCACAATGCCCCGTATCAAATAAATCTGTTTGTTGTTTTTGTGCGTACTCTCGAACGGTTGTTTTTGGGGTGTTATCCTGAAGCTGGACGAGATCAGGTTCGGAATCTATTCTGGGAGCTTCGCTGACATAAGCTAACAAAATTCCTAGCGGAATAGCGTCAGTTGAGTTTTGTTTCTCCCGCCAAGATGTTGAAACGCATTGAAACATTGTTTGAGAAATTCCCCTATGTCTATTTATCTGCGCCATGAGCAAGTCATTGATATCAAGCTGGGAAACAACCAAGGGAGAGTGAGTGTTGATTATAATTTGCCGTAATGGGTTTTCAATATCTGTTGCTTCATTAATAGGTAACTCCAATTGCCCCTGAGTGAATGTGCTACTATCAGAACAAGACATCAATTTGTCATCCATCGGCGGGATTATTGTTTGGGTAGTGACGGATCGTTTGGTATCTACTGCCATTTCACGCAAGAGTTGGAGAATTGCTGGTATCCTTGAGGGATGTATGCCATTCTCAGGTTCTTCTAAACACAATAATCGGCCTGATTCTGGATCAGCAGAAAGAATCGCAAGAGCTAAAAATCTGAGTGTACCATCGGATAGTGAACGGGCAGGGTGAATAATCCCATTTCTTCCATTGACTTGTAGTGTATATGTTCTACGACTTTCATCACGAACGACGGATACTGAACCAACATCATCCAATAGATCGGAAAGTCGATTAGAAACTTCGGTTTCGACACCAAGACGCAGCAGTGTCGCTGCCATGTGGGCACCGTTTGAAGCTACATGAGGATCGTCCAAAAAACCATCGGGCTGCCTCAGTGCAGAAGGTTCCAGTTGAAGGAGAGTCCATTTCTCCATTTCACGACGTGCAGCCAGTACGGTTGGATAATCATTTGTATTTATACCACCTACAAGTGTCTTGCGGGAGCCATTGGGTGAACCAGCGGCAGGCACACGAAATTGAGGACCTTTAGATCCACCATCTTGATGTAGTTGAATGGTCGAATTAACACCTTTTTTTTCTGTCGATATAAAAGGGGTACCACGACGTTTATTTTTAATAACGGAATCGCGAAAAGAATTCGAAGAGTAAAATCCGAGTTTTTTCTTCACCTCGCTTTTTGGAATGTAAGTTAGACTTTCATGGACAAGATCAATGCGCTCTGAAGCCTTTGCTCCACTTTCAACATACCGAAATTCCAATTCATAGCGAAGGAAGGTTGCAGTGGGTAAAGCTAGCCGATTAAAATCATCATAAACTTGGTCTGGAACAATGAAGTCGGCTTCAATTTTGACATCTGGGAGCGGTGATTTTCCTTGCATGAAAATGGCGCGTATATCCCCGGTTCTTCCAGCAGGGTCTCGAACTCTCTGTGCGGCATCTATAATTGAGAATTCGGTTAGGTCGCGTAAAAATTGAATAGCATCGAACAGGTTTGATTTACCAACGCCATTGGCACCCGCAATGCATGTGAAGGGGCCAAAACTGACCTCCATATCGGCAAAACTCTTAAATCCTTGTAGCTTGATTCTTGTCAACATGGAGTTTTTTTCAGCAAAAATACAGATGCAAGCATTATAACCGGGGGAAATCTAAAATTATCAATCCAACCGATAATTCGGTGCTTCCTTGGTGATGGTCACATCATGCACATGGCTTTCCCGGATGCCCGCCGAGGTGATGCGGACGAAGCGGGCCGTGGTGCGCAACTCGTCAATAGTGCCACAGCCAGTGTAACCCATCGCCGCCC
>Ga0194062_1001098_pt1 | contig 11333 bp, 13 predicted proteins | sample SepL2225m_MetaG_FD_155481 | JGI IMG/M metagenome (GOLD analysis project Ga0194062, IMG submission 155481) | Anoxic zone freshwater microbial communities from boreal shield lake in IISD Experimental Lakes Area, Ontario, Canada - Sep2016-L224-25m | ecosystem: Environmental > Aquatic > Freshwater >... | reverse complement strand
CTTAATTCAACTGAAAGCTTATTATTACCTCCTTTATTTGCCCTAGGAACAGGATTGCCAGTGATTATTTTTTCTTTTATTCTGGCATTTAGTGTCCACAAACTAGGTAAAATTTATAATGCCATGAGCAAAATTGAAAAAGTAATGCGCTATAGCGTAGCGACGATTTTTCTTTTAGCCGGCATTTATTATTTGCAATATCTAGTTAAATATTTAATCAACTTCTAATCATTGTAATTAATTAATTTTTATTTATATGTTTTATCCAGTTCAATTATTTGCCGATTGGCTGACTTATTCAATTTTTGGCATTACCAAAGAAACACTATTAGCTTCGTCAATCAATTTTTTTATTTTTGATACCATAAAAATAATTATATTACTAGTAGTTATAATTTTTGTTGTGTCCCTTCTTCGCTCATTTCTGCCACCAGAAAAAATTAGAAAAGTCTTGGCGGGAGATAGAAAATATTTTGGCAATGTTTTAGCCTCACTTCTGGGAATTATTACTCCATTTTGCACTTGTAGTGCCGTTCCCTTGTTTATTGGTTTCTTGGAAGCTGGTGTGCCATTAGGCACAACTTTTTCATTTTTAGTCGCTTCGCCTATGATAAATGAAGTGGCGTTGGTTTTGCTTTTTGGAATGTTTGGCTGGAAGATCGCTTTAATGCATATTCTCAGTGGTTTAATTATCGCTATCGTTTCAGGCATAATTATTGGCCACTTGAAAGTAGAAAATTTAGTGGAGGAATTTGTATATAAAAATAAACTGAATCGACAATTGGAATTACCCAAAATGAATTGGAAAGAAAGAAATATTTATGCCAAAAATTACACTATTGAAATTATAAAAAATGTTTGGATATATATAATCATCGGAATTGGCATTGGAGCGTGGATTCACGGCTATGTGCCAACGGATTTTCTGGCTCAATATGCTTCAGCTAATAAATGGTATGCCGTGCCACTAGCAGTTTTAATTGGTATTCCACTTTATTCTAATGCTGCTGGCGTAATTCCATTAGTTGGAGTTCTTACGGAAAAGGGCGTAGCAATCGGAACGAGTTTGGCTTTTATGATGGCCGTGACCGGACTATCTCTTCCGGAATTTCTAATTCTGAAAAAAGTAATGAAGCCAAAGTTGATTTTTATTTTTGCTAGTATCGTAGGGACAGGGATAATTTTTACAGGCTATTTATTTAATTTTATTTTACAATAGTTGCGGAAAAATTAAAAATTTAGTTTTTGAATTTTCTTTAAAAAACAGCGGGAAAACATCCTTATTTAGCATCTTCAATCAATCCATCTTTAAGCCAAACTACTCGATCAACATATTTCTTGTCTTCCGGCTCGTGAGTTACTACAAGAATCGTCTGCTTCAACTCTTTGTTTAGTTTTTGAAAAAGTTTAAAAATAATCTCTGATGATATGGTATCAAGATTAGCTGTTGGCTCATCGGCAAAAAGAACCTTTGGGTTATTTATTAGAGATCTTGCAATGGCCACTCGCTGTTGCTCTCCTCCTGACATTTCACTTGGATAGTGATTTTTTCGCGCTTCTAGTCCAACTAATTCCAGGAGGTGTGCTGCCCGTTTTTTAGCACTCTTATCTCCAAATGCCATAGCTGGGAAATAAACATTTTCTAATGCTGTGAACTCGGCGATAAGTGCATATTCCTGAAAAACATATCCTAGATATTGCAATCTAAATCTGGTTCTTTCCGCATCAGATAATGCTAATACATCGAAATTATTAACAATAACCACACCACTCGTTGGCATGTCAAGCAAACCTAATTGATGCAGAAGAGTCGATTTTCCAGATCCACTCCTGCCCATTAGTGCCACAAATTCTCCTTCAGCAATCTCGAGAGAAACACCCCTGAGTGCAAAAGTTGGAGATGTGCCAGGGTATGTTTTTATAAGATTTTCTACTTTAATCATAATATTTTATTTTAACCCCAAATTGATTTAAGAATATCTTCTCTGGCAACAATTTTAGCTGGAATAAATCCTGCTAGTATTCCAGAAATAATAAGACTACCGATGTTGATAAAAATTCCCATTGAAGTATAAACCAAACTTGCATTGCCGAAAGGCATCGGGACTGGTCGCACGGCGAGAAATGGAATGACCGCCCAATATATTATCATCATTCCGAAAATGATGCCCCAAGTAGCATAAAAAAGTGACTGAATAATATAAGATAACTCAATGATACTCTCTTTTATTCCGATAGCTTTTAGAATACCAATTTGTCGACGCTTACTGACAGCATTTACATAAATCATAACAAAAATTGTTATAGCTGACACGATGATACTAATAATACTAACGATAACTGCGATAAGATCAAAGGCTGTAACTAATATTCCAACGGTTGATAATCTTGATGTGTATTTTTCAAGCCTGAGATTAGGAGCGACTCTTTTGATTCTCATAACATATTCATCAAGAGTCTGCTTCTCGAGATCAGCTTTTACTAAAATCTCAGAAGCACTATTATACATGGAGAGCACTGTTTCTGCTTCCCTACTAGAAATAAAGGCGGTGCTTGCAACTGAACCAACCATAGAGAGTTTAAAAATTCCCCTGATTGTATATGCTCGCATAATACCATTTGAATATTGTACTTGTATTTTGCTTCCGATAGTGGCACCACCAAGATCATTTGTTTGCTTCGTACCAAAACCGCCCGAGAGATTTGCGCCTAGAATTATCTCGTCATCACTCAAATTATCAGGAAATTCTCCTGCAACAATATTTTCATGAACCTTTAGTATATTTTTTTCTTCTTTTTGCGTCACGCCGATTATTGGCGCTGAAACATATTTAAATTTTCCATTATTTTCCTTATCATAAATAAGAGAACCTCCGAGTTGATAGTGTCGTACAGTTCCGATAACTCCAGGAATTGTTTGAATTTCAGCACGCACACTCTCTTGGTTAAGAATAAAGTCTTTTCGTGTCGGATCCTCCTGAGGCATGACAATAATATGTGCCGTTGAATTGTTAATCATTGATTTCATAATCCCACTAGAAAAGCCATGCAAAAAACCCGAAACAAACATCAAATTAAAAAATGAAAGGGAGAGAATAAAAATAATTAAAGCCACCGTGGATTTATGACCCTTTGCGATAGTTTTATATGCGATAAAAAATGCAGTTTTTATATCAGTTAGACTCATAATTATTTTTTTGTACCAAGAATTATTTGCTCACCTTGCGAGAGCCCAGAAACAATCTCAAGCATACCTTTATTATTTTTTAACCCAGTAGCTACCTCCTTTTCAATAACATCTTTGCCCATTAAAACCTGGACAATTTTTTTATCACCCTTTTTTTTCAGTGCACTTATGGGAATGATTAGCGTATCTCTAGAGGCATTCGTTTTGATCCAAACATTAGCAGTCATTCCAGGTCTAATTCTAGCATCATCTTTGTCAAAAAATAATGTTGTTTTATAATATATGGCACCGCCAGCAATCGATTCGCTCGGATCTATTTTTGCTATTGTTGCCATCCACTCTAAATTTTCAAATGCATCAAGTGTTATTTTCGCTGTTTGATCAATCTCTACATTTGCGATATTTATTTCTGAAATATCCGCATCAATCTGCAATTTATCATTTGAAATTATTGAGACAATAGTTATTTCCGATTTTGCAATCTCGCCAATCTCACCATTGACAGCAATAATTGTTCCATCGATAGGCGCAATAAGAATCGCTTCATCTATTTTTGCTTCCTGAACTTCAATATCGAATCGTGCCTGTTTGACTAAAGCTTTTTGTGCCTTAATATCATAGCCATCATCATAATTTTTAATATTATTTTCCTCTCTTGATTTGAGTTTATATTCTTGATTTTTAAGCGCCGATTGCAGTTGATTTAATTGAGCATTTAATGAGTTTATGTCTTGTCTAGCCAGAATTTCACCTAATTTAACTTTTTGTCCGACATTAGCTTTCAAAAAAGTAATCTTTTCGTTATTTTTGAATTGCAAATTTACCATAGTTGGCGATTCGACTTTACCACTTGCCAAAACCTCCTGCACAATATCCCCTCGTTGCACCGTTGCCAAATCATACGAAATACGATTAAATCTTTGAAAAATAAAAATGATTAGAGTGCCTCCAATAATAGCAATTACCGTAGTGATAAATAAAGTTTTTCTTTTCATAAAATTTAAACTAAAATAATTAATACTCCGGGACATTTTTTAAAAACCTGCTACCATAAAAAAGATAACCCAAGAAAAAAAGAAGCACTAAGCTTCTTTTTTTCTTGAAATATTTTCTATTTCAAATTATCACATTTTCCATCCCCATTGGCGTCCACAAAATTTCCTCTTTGATTTTGTCCTCGGTGTCCTTTTCCATTTCCTTGTCCAAGACCAAGCTCGGTGCGAATTGCATTAGCTTCATCAGTTTTTCCTGCCACCATCAATTTGTGCATCTCGGAAAACTTAGCGAAATTTTCTTGCGTTACAACCCTAGTAGCACCTTTATCGCCCATTAAATTTTTCCAAGCCGCATAGTCATTATTTTCAAAAGCTTTTTCCATTGCCGTATGCCTTTCTGGCGTGTAATTTGGACCAGTCTGTCCATTGCCCTGAAAAGCTAATACACCCGAACTATACGCGACGATTCCTACAACTGCCAACCCAAGAACTCCCCAAAAAACATTACTCTTATTCATATTTTTTTGTTAGACAGTGAAAAGAATATTTCTCAACAAAGCCTTAATTTAATTTATTAATTGCTGCCAGCACTACATAAAACGGCTAATAAATAAAAAGTTTTCATTTTGCAGGTGAAGTGTAATTATCTCTCATCATACCCGCACCACCATTTCCCATTCCCCGACCAACACCCGAACCATTATTAATTCCTTGCCCCATCCAAGGACGAATTTCAATTGCTCGAAAATTATTTTTATCTACTTTTGACCCGATAATTTTAATCATTTCTCCTTGCTTAACACTGACTGCTGGTCTAATAAGCGTTTGCTCATCTAAAAGCACATTCCATTTTTGTCCAGCTAAATCAACTATTTCCAATTTATCACTCGAAATATTAGTAAGAGTTCCCGCCAGAAATCCACTATCAGGTTGCATCCACTGTTTTTCTTTCGTCATAATCATATGCTGACCATAATATGGGATATCTTTTTTTAGAATCAAGTTAACTTCATTGCCAACTCCACTTAAAGAGAGCATTGCACCTGCAATAATTATACCACTTATTGATGCCAATGAAATTTTAAACCACCCATATCGATATCCAGTTTCCGTTTTTCTTAAATCAAAAAATGCTAAGGCCAGAAATATTGCAATACAAACAATCCAAAAATATGGTACCAGTGTTAATGAATATGCTAAGGCGCTTTGATGCACGAAACGATATAAATCCCAATCAAGTTGTCGTAGCATATCAAAAGCAATTGAAAAAGAAATTGCACCAAAAAAAATAGTCCCAGCGAAAACAGCCCAGATGGCATATTTTTTCATCAAATATTTCCAGCGTGGTGCTGGCACAATCTTTTGCTTTTTTATTTCCCCGATAGTTTTGCTGATCAAATTTTCCATAAAATTAAAAACAATTAATATTTTCTTCCTTTAGTTTTTTTATAAGAATTTTTTTTCCTCTTGAAATTAAGGTCGCTACTGATCCTTTTGGCTTTTTCAAAATATCCATAATTTCTTCATATTCTTTTTCTTCAATAAACCTCAGTACTAAAATTTCTTTATACTTGATTGGCAATCGTGAAATACAATTTTTTATTTTTTCTACGCAGTCACTATTCATTAAATCTTTTTCCAAATTAACACTAGCGTTGATTAGTTTTTCCCATTCATAATCCTCTAATGAATTTGATTTTGGACGAGCATCTGTTTTGCGAAAATAATCGATAATGTGATTGTGTGCGATGCGATAAGCCCAACTGGAAAATTTCAAAACTTCATTATACTCATTTAATTTTTGATAAATTTTAATGAAAATTTCCTGCAATAAATCCTCAATTCCTTCCTTATCAAGCTGAGTCAGGCGACGAACATAATGAAAAAGTGGTCCCTGATAACGCTCCATTAAAAGCCCAAACATTTCAGGATCATTTTTTGCCATTTCGACCAGCTCAGCATCAGTCTTGATTTCTTTTTTACTCATGTTCTTAGCATAGCACAAAAATTACTAAGTTATCTGCTTTCACCCAAAACATATAACGGATTTAGAATTAATTGTTTTCAAAAAAAGCCCAATGCTCTTTCTGATAAACCTTTTTTATGCAATAATACAACCAGTGAGCGTTAATGAAATTTTAAAAATCCTGTGCATTATAAAAATAAAATTTTTGAAGAAAAAGAAGTTCGTGGTGAGCATTTTTCTGATTGTCAATTTTCGGCCTGTTCTTTTCCAAATATCAATCTCAAATTCACCACTTTTAGTAGTTGCACATTCAATGCCTGTGATCTTTCTTCTATTAACTGCGAAAGCACTGGCTTTTCTGATTGTTCTTTTCCTGAAAGCAAATTGAGCAACCTAAATTTCATGGCTGTTAAATTCACTAATTGTGATTTCTCTGGTGCCTTAATGCAAAATTGCGTCTTTGAAAAACGCCAAGGAGCAAACAACCTGCCCACTAAAAAATTTCACCTCGCTTCTTGTAAGTTCGAAGAAACTAAATTGTCAGGAAGTATATTTCTTTTTTGTGATTTAACGGGAGTTAGTTTTAAAAACTCCGAATTGGAAAAAACGGGTTTTGAAAAATGTCTTCTCAAAAAAGCCGACTTTACCGGTGCCATAATTAGTGGCACACATTTTACGGATTGCATAGTAGAAAAAACTATTTTGGATTTTCAGGGTTTCATTTATTTTGGAAATTCACATGGCTTTGAGTTGAATAGTTGAAAAATAAGAACCGCACTAAAAAATATTACGAACTAGCCAAAATACCAGTACCAACCAATGCTGATGATGCATGGAAGGAAAAAATATCCAGAAATTCCAACTCCTGGCTTTCCATACTTTTACGATCAGGGAAACCTAAAAATAAAATTCCCGTAAGACTTTTCTTCGATCCGAGTGGAAGTATCACAAAATATTTCAACTTGTTTTTGAAATTAAGCTTTCCGAGATGATTATTTGCAATTAATCCCCTGATCATTTCTTTTTGTTTCGATATATCTTGCAAGATAGAACTATCTCTCTGATAAACTTTCTCAGCTTTTTTTCTTTGTTTATCACTTATTCCATGGTGAGCTAACAAATGAAAACTAGAATTATTTTCTAAGCGATAAATCACTCCAACGGTGGCTTGCGATAAATTAATGGCAGAATCTAGGATATACTCAGCTATTTCTTTTTTATTTTCTTTCTTGTTTCGTCGCTCTAAATCCAAGAGAAGAGAAATTTTGCGATTGACACCACCTAGATGTTTATAGGATTCAATCAATTGCTCTTCCGACCTTCTCTTAAGCTCTCTGTCACGAAACACAGTAATGCCAAAAGAGATATCATTAGCCAGCTGGCTAAGCAATTGAAACTCTTCTTTGTTTCTAAAAGCATATGGCTTTGTGGCATAAATATTCAGCACACCAAAAACTTCATCATCTGATTTAAGTGGCAATACAATTGAAGAAGCGACACCTCTTTTTATTACTCGCGCTCTTCTTGGCATGAGCCCGTAGTCTTTATGAAAATTTTCACCTATAAAAATTTGACCTTCCCTAATCGCCTTTCCGGCTGGACCCCTGCCTTCGATTATTTTCTTGGACCAACCTATATTTACCTTCTTAAGATACCCATCATCACCATTTTGTGCAATCGGAACAACGCTCCGATATTTATCATGCTTCACTTCACCCACCCAAGCCATTAAGTACCCACCCGTTTCAATAATTATCCGACAAACTTCATTCAGCAAACTACTTTCTCCTTTTCTGCCATGCACGATAGCTCGATTGCATTCACTGAGCATTTTCAAGGCTCGAATAGCTTTTCTTTCTGCATCCTTAGCTTGTTTCTCATTAGTGATGTCATTGCCAATACAAAGTATCTGCGAAATCTTTCCTTTTTTATTAAAAATCGCCTTATTGCTCCAAGCAATCCAAACTTTTGAGCCGTCTTTTTTGATATTTTCATTTTCATTGCGTTCAAATTGTCCAGGATGCTTAATGATATTTTTCATCATTTCTGCAAGATCTTTTCCGCTAGAATCTCTCATTGGAATTATCGTGCCGACAGAATTTCTGCCAATAATTTCTTCCTCACTAAAACCAAAAAAATTTTGAGCAAACTCATTGAAAAAAGTCACTCGTCCCTGCGAATCCAAACGCAAAATAATACTATTGGCATTTTCAACTAATTCGCGATATTTCTCTTCAAGAGTTCTGTCTGCATCTATTGTCGCTAGGGCTTCGGGAGTTTTTCTTGTAGTCATAATTGTTAATTATCGCTTAATTAAAACTCGCTCAATTCAAGAAACTCATATTAGCTTTGATTGTAGTCAATTATTAATTATAAGTCAAATCGACGCATGATGTGGATTTGATTTAAATAATTAAGAAAAACAAAAAATATTTTTAAAAAACTTTTACTTTATGCAAATACACACTTTGCACAAGTCCAATCGAAGCAAACACGGCCACGAGAGAACTACCACCATAACTAAGAAAAGGCAATGGTACTCCCGCTACTGGCATAACGCCAATATTCATTCCCACATTTACTAAAATTTGTGAGAAAAGCATTACCATAATTCCCACCGCTAATAAATAACCAAAATTATCTCCCGCCAACCGAGCAATTTCTTTGATGCGATATAATAAAAGACCAAGCAAAAAAAGCACGAAAGTAGCGCCCAGAAAACCCATCTCTTCCGCAATAACGGCAAAAATAAAATCAGTATGTTTTTCCGGCAAAAAATTTAACTGCGATTGTGAACCATGCCCCAAGCCTTTTCCCAAAAGTCCACCAGAGCCAACTGCAACCATCGATTGAATCACATTATAGCCACTACCGCGTGGATCATTATAGGGATTAACAAAATTAACTAAACGCTCTTTTTGATATGGTCGCAACATAAACCAACTAGAATATGAAATTAAAATTCCTAATAAAAACAAAATGATCAAATTCTTTTTACTGATACCGGAAATAGAAAGCATCACCGCCCAAGAAACAACAATAACCATTGCTGAACCAAAATCTGGTTGTTTGATAATTAGAAAAACGGGAAAAAAAATCAAAATAACAGATGCTGTAATTCGCACAATAATACTAAGTTGACTTTTTTTCTTGCTAAAAAAACTAGCCAAAAAAATTATCATCGCCAGCTTGGCTGTTTCCACCGGTTGAATATGAAAAGAACCAAAACCAATCCAGCCAGTTGTGCCACGGATAGTTGTGCCAAAAAATAAAACGGCAAACAAAATTACTACTGTTGCAAAATAAAGTTTAGTACTAAAAAAACTTAGTGCGCGATAATCAAAGAACGCAATTGAAAACATAATCACAATACCAATAACACCAGAAATTAATTGTTTTCTAAAATTACCTAAATCTATGCCAGAATCACCACGAGAAACACTATATAGTGCTAAATAACTAATCGCTAAAAGCAAGGTTATTACAACCAATATCACCCAATCTAATTTAAAGAATTTCTGCATATATATTTCAATTTTGCTGAAATTTTTCTGACTTAAAATATCTTTTCGCAAAAGATTCAGAATCAAACACATTTACCTCAATTTGATTTTCAACATTAGCCACTTCACCGGGAAAACGCCCCAACCAAAAAGCACGATAATCTCTGTCCTCTAGAGATTTAACTGTTCGCATTTCCGTGGCATTAAGAGCAATAATTTTATTTGCCGAATCTCTGACAATTATTTTTATTTTTATAATTGCGAAATCAAATGGACTTCTATTTTGCAATAAGCCTTTTGCCTCAGAAAATCCAACACCAGAACTAATTTCATTGTAAGTTTTGTTTATTATTTTAAGATCCGGTTTTTCATATAAATCATCCAACTCAACCCAAGCCGAATCAGTTACTGAAAACTGAATTTTAGCCGGCATTTTCGTCAACTTAATATTATTTTCTATAATGTATTTTTTATCGCCGGGCAAAATAAAACTACTGCCCTGTTTTTCCGTCATTACAGAGCCAGTCTCGTCTAAAAATATTATTTTATAAATAAAATTTTTGCTACCATAAACATTATTGGGATTAGCTACTGCGCCATAAAAATCATATTCCCCCGCAATGGAACTCTCAACAACACCCAAGTCTCCTGTTGTCAAATCTTGCGCTTGAATCTTTTTGCATTTTTTTAGGCAAACACCACCGCAATCAACATCTTCCTCATTTTGATTTTTTGTTCCATCGAAACAAGTTGGCTTCGTCCGAAAAAGAGAATAAAAAAACCAACTAACCGCCAGAAAAAACACCGCATAAATCAAACCGATAATCATTCTTTTTTGATTATTTTTATCCATAACTTTATTTTTTTTAATTTATTTTTTAGAAAGCTTCTTCATTCTAACTTAAATTTCACTTTTAGTAAAGAAAGCGCATCACATCCTGAATTCAAACCCCGAAGCCCTTTTTCTGCTATCATATGGAGTTAACTAAATTAACCCATCATGAATATGCCAAAAGGAAAAGAATTAACCTTTTTTGAGAGGGAAAGGATTGAAACATATCTGAGAATGAAAAAGAAGATTCTTTGGATAGCCAAAAAATTAGGCAGGGATTATTCCGTTATCAGAAAAGAAGTCAAAAGAAATACGGGTGAAGTTCTGCCATATTGTGCCGTTGATGCCCAAAGTTATGCCGAGCGTAGAAAGAAAAACACTAACAGAGACCAGAAATTGTTGCCACTCGAGAAAGGTTTGGTGACTGGGAAACTGACAGTGTGATTTTCAGGGGCAAAAATATTTTATCAGTTCAACAAGAAAGAAAAAGCAAAGTATATGCAGATTGCACAAATGTGAGGATAAATCAGCTCAGGCTTCAGAGGAGGCTCTCAGAGACAGTATTGAATCATTGCCGGCAGATTTATGGTTCACGATTACTCGGGATAATGGAAGCGAAAATGCATTGCACCAAGAAACCGAAGTTCCTTCATATTTTTGTGATACATATTCAAGTTGGCAAAAAGGCGGAGTTGAAAATCTCAATGGACTAATTCGAGAGTATTTCCCTAAAAAGTCCAACCTTGATATGATTACAGAAAGTTATGTCAAGGAGATACAAGAAAAATTAAACAATCGAGCAAGAAAATGCCTTAATTATCTAACCCCAAATGAAGTTCGGGGTTAGATA
>Ga0194062_1001097_pt1 | contig 11338 bp, 5 predicted proteins | sample SepL2225m_MetaG_FD_155481 | JGI IMG/M metagenome (GOLD analysis project Ga0194062, IMG submission 155481) | Anoxic zone freshwater microbial communities from boreal shield lake in IISD Experimental Lakes Area, Ontario, Canada - Sep2016-L224-25m | ecosystem: Environmental > Aquatic > Freshwater >... | reverse complement strand
CAGGCCGCACAGAATGCCGGACAGTCAGCAGAGCAGGCCCGGCAGAAGGCCCAGCAAGCGGAACAACAGGCGGACACGGCGAAGCAAACCGCCCTGAAGACCGCCCAGGCGGCGGAACAAGCCACGCAACAGGTCGCGGAATCGAAAGGGAAAGCAAACGAACAGGAGTTGAGCCGAAACGCAGAAGCCGCCCGGAAAATCGCCCAGGCCGCTCAAAAAAATGAAACTGCGTCCAATGTGGCGGCACAAGAGGTCAAGCAGGTAGCGCAATCGGTCGCCCAACAGGCGGAAAAGGCCGGACAGGCGGCTCAGTCCGCCGCGCAAGCAGCTCAACAAGCGACGGAGCAAGCCGAAAAGGCAACCTTAATGACGTCCTCAAACGCCGTCAGGCAAGCGCAGTCAGAAACTTTCAAGGCGGCCACCACCGCCAGTACCGAGGCCAGGAACGCGGCCGAGGCGGCGCTTAAGGCCAGTGAGCTGGCCTTAAGCGCATCCGATATAAAGGCCCGGCAGCAGGCGGCCATTGATCCGAAATCAGGAGATGCCTCAGGGAAAACCGCAGCCCAGAACGAAGCGCAGCAGGCGCAGGAATCCGAACAGCTTGCCCGCCAGGCAGTTCAGAACGCTGAAAAGGCGACGGAAAATACACGGCAGGCCGTCCAGCAACTTGAGCAACAGGAGTTTCTGGCAAAGAAAGCCGTCGAACAGAGTAAAGAAGCGGTTGAGCAAGCCGCCTCACAGGCGCAGCGATCCATGGGGAAAGCCAATGAACAGGAACTGATCCGTGCCGCCCAGACCGCCCGTGAGAACGCGGCGATGGCGCAACACACCGCAGATGTGGCGCATGAGAACACCCAACAGGCGCAGCAATTGGCTAAAGCCGCCGAACAGCAGGTGCAAGAGGCGCAAAAGGCGACGAAGGCTACCAGGCAGGCGGCTCAACAAGCCACTGAACAGGCCCAAAGGTCCGACTCCGCCACCTCTCCGCAAGCCGCCGAAAAAGCACAGGCGGCAACCACCCAAGCTGCCGCTGAAGCGATCGATCATGCCGTGGAGGCACAAGAAGCCGCGCTGAAGGCCGGTCAATATGCGGCACGGGCAACAGACCTGACAACCGCGCAGCAGTCCTCCGGAAAACCGGACCGTGAACCCGCCTCGACCCAGGCCGACACACAACGCGCCGCCCAGCAGGCCAATGAGGCCGCCCAGCAGGCCCGGCAGGCCGCCGTGAATGCTGAACAGGCGGCAGAAAACACGAGGCAGGCCACCAGGCAAATGGAGCAACAGGCGTCTCTGGCAAAAGACGTCGCCCCGAAAACGGAAAAAGCCGCCCAGCAAGCCGTGCAACAGGCGCAGCGATTTCAACAAGCGGCCGAAAATCGGGCTGGAAAAGCCCAGACAGCTGCTCAAGCCGCCCAGCAGGCGGCGCAACAGGCGACGGAACAAGCTGAAAAGGCCGCTACAACGACGTCTCCGCAAGCCACTGAAAAGGCACAGGCCGAAACGGCGAAAGCTGCCGCTTCAGCGACCGCCAACGCCCTGGCGGCAGAAGAAGCGTCACTCAAAGCCAGTGAATTAGCCGCCAGGACGGCAGACCTGAAAGCCAAGCAACAAGCCGCCGGCCTTATCAACCTTGAAACCACTGCGACCAAAGCCGCCGCACAACAGGCCGCGCGTCAAGCTCAAGACGCCAGTAAAATTGCCCGGCAGGCAACCCAATACGCCGACCAGGCGGCAGAACGAGCCCGACAGACCGCTCAAAATAATGACCGGCAGTCGCCTGCGGCCCAGCAAGCCGCCGCTAGGAATGCCCAAGCCACCGAGCAACAGGTACAAAAGGCACAACAGGCGGCACAGGCTGCCAAGCAAGCGGCACAACAGGCAGCTGAACAAGCCGGAAAAACCGCCACCGCCACATCCCCGCGCGCCGCCGAGCAGGCGCAGGCAGAAACCGCCAGGGCGGCCGCCACCGCCACCGCCCAAGCAGTGACCGCACAGGAAGCCGCGCTTAAAGCGAATGAACTTTCCGCCCAGCAGGCCAACCCAGCTGCCCCGGCAGCCGCCACAGCCTCCCCGAAGAGTGTTACGCCTGCCAGCGGAAACGCCAGCCCTGCCTCCAGCGCGAAAAAAGCCGCCGCACAACAGGCTGCGAAACAGGCTCAGGAGGCCGGCAATATTGCCCAGCAGGCCGCCCAGAACGCCGCACAAGCAGCCGAAAGCGCCAGGCAGGCCGCCCGGCCAAATGACCAGCAGGCGGCCGAACAGCAGGTGCAAAAGGCCAGGCAGGCGGCACAGGTCGCCCGGCAAGCGGCTCAACAGGCAACGGAATACGCCGCAAAGGCCGCTGCAGCCACTACCCCACACGCCATCGAGCAGGCGCAGGCAGACACCACCAAGGCAGCCGCCACCGCCACCGCCCAGGCCTCCGTTGCGGCAGAAGCAGCGCTGGAGGTCAGTGACATGGCCGCGCGCACAAGGCATCAGAGTGAAGCTCTTAAACTGGCAGAACTGGCGCGGCAACAGGAGGAACTGCACCGCGAAGGCGCCCGCATGATGACTGAAAACCAGGGTGCCAGGGATACACTTCAAGCCACGCTCTCACGGCAGGTGGCCGGGCAGCAGCGCAAGCTGGCGGATGACACCGAAGCACTGGCGCAGGAACTGAATAGGGAACCCCCGACCACTCGGACTGACGCCCAGGCCTCCCGTGCGGCGGAGAGCGCTCGTCAAGCCGCGCAAGCAATGCAAAACAGGGAGATGCCTCAAGCCAGCTCAGCTTCAACGGAGGCCCGTCAGGCCATGGCTCAACTTGCCGACACGCTTCAGGTCGCCGCGCTCGCGACGCCGCAATACCGGCTCGACAAACGCGCCGAGCTCGCCCATCTCGCCAATCGGGCGGACACCCTTGCGAAGCAGCAGGAGCAGCTGGGTGAACAGATGGGCGCCCTCGCCGAAAACCGGCCGCACGAAGCGCTGCAGTTGCAGCAGGAACAGGTGAGCGGAGAGGTGAAAGACTTGGCCCGGGCGGCTCAGGTGCTCCACGCGCAGGCGGATGATGTCCTCCCCCAATCCCAGATCGCCCCTAAAACCGCAGAGGCCACCCGGGAATTGGCGCAGGCCAGTCAATCGGCAAACCAATCCGCCCAACAGATGCAAAAAGCGACCGGCGAGGCTGATGAATCCGGACGGACTCCGTCAGCCCAGGAACAACAACAGGCGGCCAGCCAGACCCTCCAGAGCCAGCGGAGTGCCGCCCAGTCCTTGAAGCAGGCGGCCTCGCAACTTCAGCAGGGGGCCACCGCCACAGCTGCTGCGCAACCGGCACCTGCGGCTTCAGACCAGCTCCCTTCCGCGTCGCCGGCGGCGCAGCAAGCCCTCGCCCAGGCCAGTCAGTCGGCCCGGCAGGCGGCCGAAAATGCGCAGGCCGACGCGGCCTCGCAGGCCGCCTCACAACTGGCGCAAGCCGCCCAGGCAGCAGCCATCGACGCCCAATCCAAAGGAGCGAATCCCAGTCCGTCCGCGCTTCAATCCGCCAGCTCCGGCAATAGCGGTGATGGAAGCGACAAGCCACAGGCTACGGATGGAGCGCCCTCCTTCGCCCGCCGCATGGGTATGAAATTACAGGATTGGTTGAAATTACACGGAGAATTGAAGGATGATGTGCTGCAGTCGGCAAATAACGAAGGCCCCGAAGAGTACCGGCCCATTATTCAAAAATATTTTCACGAGGTCTCCGGCCACGGAGAAGAGGAATAACATGAAAACCGCAAGTCACAACTCTACTCATAGGGTTCAGGGTTCAGGGTTCAGGAAAGGCATGAAGGGTGGCTCCCTATACCTCGTATTGCTCACTTGGCTTTTTACTCTCCCGGGCAACGGCGCGCCGTCGGCCATTGAGGACGTCAAGTACCAGCGGGCGTTTGACGAGGCCGTGGATAAGGGGCTCTCTTTTCTTGCCCAATCCCAAACCAAAGAGGGTTCCATCGGCACGAAAAATACCCCCGCCATCACCTCCCTGGCAGTCATGGCATTTCTGGCCCGGGGTTATACACCGGGGCTCCCCCCCTATGGTGATGTGATCAACCGGGGCATCGATTATATTCTCACCATGCCGGATGCCAAAGGAACGTTGATGGGTGGCGCAGGCCAGATGTACAGCCACAATATCGCCACGCTGATGCTTTCAGAGGTTTCGGGAATGGTAGATCCCGAACGGCAGGCCCGGATTGATGTGGTGCTGCCACGAGCCCTCCGGGTTACGCTGGATGCCCAGGCGGTCAACAAGGGAGAGTCTTCGGCCGGCGGCTGGCGGTATCAGCCCACCAGCTCAGACAGCGATATTTCGATGGCAGGGTGGGCGCTGGCCTCCCTGCGCTCCGCCCGCAACAACGGCGCACCTGTGCCCAAGGAAGCCATCGAAAAAGCCGTGAAGTACATTCTGCGTTGCCGGACCCAGGACAATGGATTCGCCTACCAACCCGGCGGGGGCGCGAACCTGGCCCGGACCGGGATCGGGCTGCTCTGCCTGGAGCTCGCCGGACGCCATCGTGATGAGGTCACGCTCAAGGCCGGCGAGTACATCATCAAGAAGTTCAAAGGGTCTGATCCGCTCAATGGCGAAACCTGCCGCTACTATGCGCTGTACTATGTTGCCGGGGGGATGTTCCAGCTCGGCGGTCCGGAATGGGAAGCCTTTGCACCGACACTCTATAACCACATTCTTAAAATGCAGACAGAGAACGGCTCCTGGCCAGTGCCGGGTGGCCATGAAAACGACGCCTGTTACTGTACCAGCATGGCCATTCTCTCCCTGAGCGTATCCTACCGACAGCTCCCCATTTACCAGCGCTAGGCGACCTCAGTGACGTCGCCTCTTCCGGTTGGGGGTCTGCACGCGACCCGGGCGGGGCTCGGCCGCCTTGCGGACTGAGAACCCAAAATGATCGATCTGGTGGCCGAGACTGTAGTAGTGACCGTGGGCATAAGTGATCAGTCCTGCATGCTCTAACGCAAGACGGTTAGAGTCCGTCATCAGGGTCTTTGAAGCCTGGACAGCGACAACTTCCGCCACGAACATCACATGCGATCCGAGCGGGACCGTCTTGCGTACCTTACACTCAATATTGAGCGGACATTCCTGAACTATAGGTGGGCGCACAACAAGCGCCTTCCCCGGCGTCAGTCCCGTCTTCGAAAATTTGTCTTCATCCCGGCCCGACACCACGCCGCACCAGTCCGTCACCCGGGCCTGATGGACGGAGGGCACATTGACAACAAATTCCCCCGAAGCATGGATCAGTTCATAGGAATGGCGTTCCGGTCGCACGGAGATACTGAGCATGGGCGGTTCACTACAGACGGTTCCAGCCCAGGCAATAGTGATCAGGTTCGCCTTCTCACCCGGCCGCGTTCCGCCGCAACTTACCAGCACAACAGGGACCGGAGACAAAATCGGGAACGGTTTCAGGGACACCTTGGCATGAGGTTCAATCAGGAGCTTTGGTTTCTGTTGTGGCATAGCGGAATCCTACCGTACGAACTGATATGGCTTCAACTAGTAAACCAGATCGGCGGCCCAGGGATGGGCATGCGCAAACCAAATCGGTTTCGTTGGGCGAATTAGTCACTGGTTCCTTAAAGAGTCCAGAAGCGGGGCTCGACAGGCCCAACGGATCGAAAGTTCGATCCAGAGGAGGTGGAACAGAATGATCCCCACTAGGAAGGCCAGCATCGTGGTCACGGGTAACGCGACACCCGAGTCATGAAGATTGGGCCACATAGCCGTCAGCGAGGAGACACCTCCAACCGCCAGTCCCAAACCCAGCATCAACCGGTGTTCACCCGCTATCATCCGGCGAATCTGCCGGTCGGAATAGCCTGTCGCCTTGAGCAAGGCGAATTCCGCACGCCGCTCCCGGATCACCCGCAATACCACAATCGCCATGCCTGCACTGCCAAGCAAAAACCCCATCCCGCCCAGGACAAGGAACATGGCAAGATAGGTCGACTCAACCGCATGAAACTCCTTCAGCCGATCCACCGATGGAATCACATTCAGTCCGAATTTTCCGAGCCGACGCGCCATCCCCTCCCTCGCCTCCTGCCCCTTCCCTTTCGGAACATCCGCCACGACCATCCGGGCTCCGCTCTCAGACGGATATCGCTCTGAAAACGCGGCTGCGGAAATCAGGATCGACCCCTGAAAGAGAGACACCCTTACAGGCAATGTCCCTACAAGTTTGACCGTGAAGAGGGCGCCCCGCTCGTCCTTGAACAACAGGACATCCCCTACTTTCTTCTGCAACCCCCACTGCGCCGTATTCAAATCGCCCACCAGCCCGGGAATACACCCGTCCGAAATGGGTTCCCGGATAAGCGACCACTTTGCGGAAAAGGCACCGCGCGACTCAAACCCAGCGGGATCAACACCTAGCAGGCGTGGCGACTGCGCCCGGTTCAAGTTCAGACAACTCGCGTCATCCCCGTCCCGCACCTTGAGTGGCAAAAGTTTCACCCCCGCCAGTCCTGGCTCCTGATCAAGTCTCAGTTTCGTCCAGCCTGCGGGACTGGTCAGGTCGTCGAGAATGGGAATGGATGATTCCCCGTACAAGGCGAACCCACCGGTGCCGGAGGATCGTTCACTGGCCCCCTTCTCGATATTCTCCTGCATCGAGGAGACCGCAAATACCATGAAGCTGCCAACCGCCAAAAGTCCCACCACCGTCAGGCTTCGGGTCCGGCGTCGGCCAAGATTGCGGACACCCAACGCCGACAGGGTGAAACGCCCCTGTGCTCGTGCCAACTGGATAAAATATAACCGGATAAACCCCAGCATGGAAATTAACAGCAGACTCCCCGCCGAAAAAAATAACTCGGCAGGATTTTGACCGGATTTCGAAAAACCAATGACGACAAAGACAATAGCGACAGCAAGGACGATGCAAGGCAGGACGAAGCTGGTCTTCTGACTTCTTACTCCTGAACCCTGAACCCTGAACCCCTCTTCTCCTTCCGCCAACAACTCCCTCGCCGGGCGAGCCGTCTGTCGCCAGGTCGAGACCACCAAAGCGATCAGGGCCATGGCGATGCCTGCCCCTAATCCTTTCAAGACGGTCAGGGGTTCGGCATGGAATCGAATGGCCGTTGATGCCACTGCACCCTGCCAGGGATGACTTAAACCCCAGATCATAGCTTGGGTATAGAGCACTCCGAGTCCCGCGCCCAGTACCCCGCCAAAACCAGCCACCCACAAGCCTTCCCGGATCAACGTCCAACGAACACGGGTGGGCGTAAAGCCGATGGCTAGGAGAATCCCGGTCTCCCGCGAGCGTTGCTGAATGGAGAACGAAAACAACAGTGCAGTCAACATCAGGGCCGAGATCATGACAAAGCCGCTCATCCCAAGGAATAGTTGGCCGAAGTCCTGAGCCTCACCCGCCGCCTTGAGCGCGAGGCGACGCACCGGCGTGAAGGCAAACCCCATTTCGCCCGGCTCCAGGTTCTTCAGCAGGAATGCGCCGAGCGCATCCGCATCATTTGTACCGGCCCTGAACCGGATCGCCGTCAAGTCGCCAAACCGGTTGGCCCACATTGCCTGCCCGGCCTTCAAAGTCACGAACGCCTTGGGGGTATCGCGAAACTGCTCCCAGTAGGCCTCGTTCGGCTTATCCTCCACTTTATCCGGATCCAGTGGCATACCGATGTCCCAATCCGAGCAACGCCCCGCATCGGTCAGCCCCGGAAAACGGGGAGCCAGTTCCCGTTCACGGGCCAGGGCCTCCATCGGGACGATGCCACACACCCGGAATATCCGGCTGGTCTCCACAAATTTACCCCACGCCGTAAACTCATAGTAAGCCACCCTGACAAGGCCCCCCTCCTTGAGAGCCAACTGGTCAGCCGTCCAGCGGTTGATAGCAATCTCATCATCTTTCATGCCGGGAGGTACTGCGCCCAGTCCCGACACAGGATCCATGGCCAAGACAAATGAGTACGGCGTGAAATATGAATTGGTGCTGCCCTCACAGGAGATTGAATTTACAAGATAAGTCAGGGAACCCGCCGAATTCTCCATTCCCGCGGCCACTCGCCTCACGGCCGAGTCCATCATGATCCGGTCACTTTCCAGCTGATAACAGGTATTATCAAGGCTCTTTCGCCAGACCAACCCCATGTCATTCAAGCGCCATATTTTTCTCAGGGCGATATCGAAAGCCCCGTCACCCGCAAGCAGAAGGTTAGCGCGACCCTCTAACCCGGCCAATTTCTGGAGGCTCCCCAGATTGACAAAGGCGTTGCAGGGAACAATCTGGTTGGCTGTCAGACTGAATCGGCCAGACTGCTCGTCGTCCCAGATCGCGACCACCGTAAAGGTACCCCGCACAGTTTCGTCCCCTTTTCGAGACGACAGCGGGGCGTCATGGGGTAGCAGGGATGGCTTGCTAAAGCGTATGGATATTGAGTCACCCGGCTTAACCCCAAGTTCCGCCGCGAGTTTGGCATTGAGGGCGACCCCGTCCCCGGGTAAGTCCTTCCCCTGCCCGCCGGAAAGTTCATGGAACCGTGCATCCACCCCAACTATTTGGATGCTATTCACCTGCCGTTCCACCGGGCCGAGGGCGACTCCCTGAAATAACAGAGCCGGTGCCATGGCGGTGGCGGTTTCGGACTGCAACCGGTTGGCAAGATCAGCGAGGAAATAGCGCCCCTTCGTGTCCAGGGCAGTGTGAGCGCCACCCAGTCGGAGCAGTGCCGACTGGGTCAGGGTGTACTGAACCGAGTCACCCACCAGCAAGGCGCCAACCAGAACCGCCACGGTCAGGGTAATCCCGGCCAGGACGCTGAGATGCGAGCAGGCATAATACCGCGTGCTTCTCCAGCTGAGCAGGAACTTCGTCATGTTATGGATTCCCTGGCACCAGCGTGCCGTCGACAAGCGTATAAATACGATCCATGCGCTGAGCCAGAGGCAGGGAGTGGGTAACCACAATAAGTGTCGTGCCCTGCTGCCGGTTCATTCGCACCAGCAGATCCGCCAGCGATTCAGCCCCCACCCGATCTAGGGAGCCAGTCGGCTCATCCGCCAGCAATAGCCGGGGCTGATTGATCATGGCCCGTACCACCGCCACCCGTAACTGTTCCCCACCTGAAAGCTGGCCCGGCCGGTAATCCAAACGGGGCGAAAGGCCGACCTGATCAAGAAGGGCTCGGGCCCGGGTTTCTGCGATCTGAATCGATTCAGATCGGGAAATCAGGGTCGGAACCAGGACATTTTCGAGGACATTGCACTGGGGTAAAAGGTGATGTTGCTGGAACACAAAACCGATCTTCCGGTTCCGGATGGCCGCCTTTTCAACCTCCCCTAGCCGCCCCAACTCCTGTCCTTCCAGAATCACGGATCCGGCGGAGGGGAAATCCAGCGTCCCGATGATGTTCAACAGAGTGCTCTTCCCGGATCCGGAAGGTCCGACGATGGCGAGGGAACGCCCTGCCTCGACTTCCAGGGAAATGGATTTCAGTACCTCAACCGTTCCGCCGGATGGCGCAGGGTAGCTCTTGGCAATGTCCTTCAAGATCAAAATTGGTGCTGTCATAATACTGCCCCCTCACCCCAACCCTCTCCCTCAAGGGGAGAGGGAGTTCTATCGATACATAATCAGGAATCCGTCATCCGTTCCGACAATTACCCCGGCCCCGGTGATTGCCGGTGATGTCAGGGAATCAGCCGCCTTGTTGGCCCATACCTGCTTACCGGTGGCGAGGCTTAACAAAAACAACGTCCCTTCCGAGGACACCAGCACCTTGTCACCGGCGACAACCGGCGATGACGGAGTTCCTTCAACCTTGGCGGCCCACAGCGTTTCCCCGGTTTGCCGATCCAGACAATAGACCCGACCATCGCTGGAGCCCGCAACAACCCGGTTAGAGGTCACGGCAGGCGTGGTAAAGACCTCATTGCTGGCACAACGACTGGACCACACGATTCTGGAACCGGGAATGTCAGCACACACCACGGAACCATCCCGCGTTCCGATAAACGCCTGATTCCCATCAACAGCAGTGCCGCCCGCCATGGGCCCGCGGTCACCCAACTTGATCATCCCGATCGATTTTCCGGTGGCGAGGGACAGGACATGAATCGCCGAATCACAGGCGCCGAATACCGCCACGCAGTAACCCACGGACGGCGAAGCGTCGCACCTCGATACAGGCTCCGAAGCCCAGATCAGGCGACCATCCTGGGACGAGAGACATTTCAAAACACCGTCATTCCGCGACATCACCAAGATACTGGCAGCCGCGCCGTTTTCCGCCGTCACCCAGTTCGGGGATCCAAGGACATCCTCCCCGATTTTCTGCTTCCATCGCACCGCACCGGTTCCGGCATCAAACGCATACAGGAATCCCTGATCGGTGCCGACGAACACCATCCCGGCGAGGCATAACGGCGGGGTTGAAAAGGATTCCTGTGATTCTGTAGCGGGATTAGCGGGTTTCCCGAGCGACACCGACCAGATCATCTTGCCCTCCAGATCAACGGCAAGCAGTCCGCCCTTTTCAACCGCCACAAAAACCCGTCCCCCGGAGATGACAGGCGGAGAAGCCACCGGCGCCCCCAGCCGACATCGCCATTTCACCTCAAGCGATTCCGGCAACAACACCGTCGCAACACCCCGCAGTCCGGCATTACCGTGATAGAGAGGCCAGTCGTCAGACGCACCTGCCGTAGCCAAAACCGTCGTCATCATGACAAGCACACTAGCCAATGTTCTCATATACCCCGATCATGGCATCCGCAGTCTTGGAAACATCAAACCGCTCGCGAACTGCGGCCCGCCCCGCCTGACTCAACCGGCGCCAGCGCGGTTCATCCAGCAGGAGTGACTCAAGTTCACGGGTCAGCGCCGCAGGGTCGGCCGGATCATAGGAAACACCGCCGCCGGTCGCCTCAATAATTTCAGGAGAAGCGCCAAGTCGGGGCTGGACAACCGGTACGCCGCTGGCCATGGCCTCTAGCATGAACATCCCGAAGGCCTCGGGATGTGACATCGGAACCGACAACACAGTCAAAGACTGAAGAAACTCTCGCTTGGTTTTCCGGTCGAACACCGGACAGAACTCCACCGCATCGAGCAGATTCTTTGCCGCCAGCTTTTCCCGCAGTTCTGCCAGGAATTGATCATCCTCCGGGGTCTTTCCCCCCGTGATTTTCAAGGTCACCGCCCCTGCCAAGCCTCGTTCCCGGATTTGGATAAAGGCATCAACCAAGGTTTCGAGTCCCAGAGATTCGGACATTCGGGAAAGATAGCCGATGACAGGCTGACGGGGAATCCATTGC
>Ga0194062_1001096_pt1 | contig 11340 bp, 6 predicted proteins | sample SepL2225m_MetaG_FD_155481 | JGI IMG/M metagenome (GOLD analysis project Ga0194062, IMG submission 155481) | Anoxic zone freshwater microbial communities from boreal shield lake in IISD Experimental Lakes Area, Ontario, Canada - Sep2016-L224-25m | ecosystem: Environmental > Aquatic > Freshwater >... | reverse complement strand
CTCGCGCGGATAGGCCTTGTCGAAGAAGGTCTGGCAGCCGAACCAATTCGGCAGCGTCAGGTAGCCGGGTTCGCCCGTGCGCGCCGCGCCGAACTCCGGCAGGAATTCCACGCCCAAAAGGCGGTAGAGCCGGGGATGATCCTCGCGCACGCCATCGGGCGCAACGGAAACGTCGAAGCCTTCCCCCGCCGCATCGAGTTCAATGCGAAGCGTGATACGCATGTGGATCGTGTCGCAGACCACGTCCACCTCGGCCGTTTGCCCGTCAATCTGGCGGATCGCGAGCGTGCTGCGCGCGCTGAGCGACAGCGTGCCCATCGTGCCGAACGCCTGGGCATCGCCCCAGGGCACGCGCACCTGCTGCGCCCGCGGATGCTGCCGGTCGTAGTAGTGCAGCAGGCAGAGCGAGCCGGCGTGCCACGAGGCCCGCCCGTCCGGGCTGAAGGTGAGGCCCCCTGCGGCATCCACCGTAAGTGTCGAGCCGCCGCCATTAAGCGTTACATTGTTGCTTGTCATCGGCCTCATCTCCCAGGCGATAATTTCCCTACGTATCTGTTGTTCTTACGGACCCTTTGGCGTTGGTTCGGCCGATAGCCGGACTACCGGCCATACCTGAGGCAGAAATCCACCAGTTCATCGACCGTCGCGGTGGCCAACGCGACGCACTGATCCGCGCCGCCATAGTAGATGTTGAGCCGACCGTCAGGGAACTGGACCGCTCCGCTGGTGAACACGACGTTGGGCACCTGGCCCCGGCACTCGTAGTCGTGCACGGGCGCGAGCAGGAACTTGCGCGGCGCGGCGATGACGCGCGAGGGATCTTCGAGATCGAGCAGCACCGCACCAAGATAGTAGTTGCCCGCAGACGGAGGCGTCGAAACAGCGTGGTACACTTCCAACCACCCATGCGGGGTGCGGATCGGCACCATGCCGGCGCCGTTCTTGGCGAAGTTCCAACTCGTCTCCGGGAGCATGACCGGGCGGCTGTCGCCCCAGTAGACCAGATCCGGCGAATACGAGACCCACATGATTTGAGCCTGCCCCTCCGGCCGCTCCAGCCGGCAATAGCGGCCACCGATCTTCTCAGGAAACAGCAGCGCGTTGCGGTTGGTCGGCGTCGTGCAGCTTCCGATGGGCGTGAAATGCACAAAATCATCGGTCCTGGCCAGCGCCACCGTGCTACCCAGACCGTGCAGCCAGGAGCAATGGTAGCAGTAGAACGTCCCCTCCATGGCCGTGATCCGCATGTCGAAGCGGATCACACCGCGCTCCTTCTCCAAGGGACGCAACGGATAGTCGATCTCGCGCTCGTCAAGGGTGAAGTGGAGGCCGTCGTCGCTGCGCGCCGTATAGAAATGACTGCGCCGCTCATAGTCCTCGACGCGCAGCACCAGCAACGGTTTGCCTTGGTATAGCGTCGCCCCGGCATTGAATACCGCGGACGCCTCGACCGGCAAGTCCGTGTGGCGCAGGATCGGGTTACCGGCGTGCCGGCGCAATGGAGATGGAATGTTATCGTGTCGCATGATTTGCTCCTTGTTTCTGAATACTCCTGACCAATCAGACCCCGCCCCCGTCAATCATGCATACCTTTGTCATGCTGACGCAGTTCACATGTCACGTCTCCCGGCTTTTGTCATCTATTTATTTAAGATTATAGATATATGATGCCGCTGTCAAGTCATTGATCGCCAGCTTCTGCTCCCCGGATCTGGCCCAGCCGCGGTAATGAAACTCATCGGAGCTCACGAGCACCCCGTCCAAATCAAAAATGACACCCTTCATGGCACTCACGCTCACCACTCCCTGCTTTCACCCGGGGCCACCCGCGCGGTCCGGCCGGCGACCGAGATGTCCAGCGCCTGCGACCCGCGATTCGTCACCTTCGTCCTGCCAGGCTCCATTTCCACGCCTACCGGCGTCCCCTTCCAGACGATCGGGAACGCCAGTTTCTTCCAATGCGCGGGCAGATTGGGATTGAAACTGAGGACATCGGACTGGGCGGCCGTACGCATGCCGGCGAAACCGAGGACCAGCACCTGCCAGTTGCCTGCGGCGCCGGCGATGTGAATGCCCTGGGCAGCGCCGCCGTGGTCGGTGTCCAGATCAATCGAGGCCGACTTCCGGAAGAACGACCAGGCTTCCTCGAACAGGCCAAGGCGGAGGGCGACGATGGCATGGATCGCCGCGGACAGCGAGGAGTCGTGGGTCGTGACCGGCAGGTAGGTCTCCCAGGCGGTCTTCACCTCCGCGTCGGTAAATTCGTCTGGGAACAGGGCCATCAACAGCACGACGTCGGCCTGCTTCAGGTTCTTGCTACGGTAGAGGCGCTCCTGCGATACACGGGCGGCGTAGCAGCCCTTGCGGTCGGCCCAGAACTCGTCGAACCGCGGTTCGGCCAGATCCTCGAACCCCTCGCATTGCAGCACCAGGTTCGGGTTCCGTTTGCTGCGGTGGATAGGCAGGACGGCCGCAGTCTTCGCAAACGCCGCGCACTCTTCGTCCGTAGCCCCGCCCCTCCTGCCGATGCGGGCGGCAAAGCTCAGATTGAAGGCGGCCATGCGGTTGGTGTAGGCGTTGTTGTGGGTGATCGGGGCATACTCGTCCGGGCCCATGACGCCGAGAATGGACGGGAACGCCTCGCCCTTGCGGTAGTCAATGCGGTCCATCCAGTAACGGGCGGTCTCCACGGCGAGACGGGCGGCCTCCCCGGAGACCTGGTCCAGGCCGCCGACGGCGCTGAAATAGTGCGACACCCCGTAGGCGACGGCGCCGGTCACGTGGATCTCGTGGTCGCGATACTGGAAGTCGCAACAGCATTCGCGCCCTTCGGCATCCGATTCCCAGGGGAAACGGGCGCCGCGGTAGCCATAGCCCGCCGCGATCTTACGGGCTTCCTCGAGATTGCCAATGCGGAAATCGATGAACGTCCTGGCCTTTTCCGGCGCGGTGTAAAGGAAGAACGGCAGCAGGTAGGCCTCGGTGTCCCAGAAGAAGTGACCTTTGTAGGCATCGCCGGCATAGCCCTTGGCGCAGATGGCGACGCGGCCGTCGCCGGGCACATGGCACCGGAGCAGATGGTAGATGGACGAACGCAGGATGATCTGGGATTCGTCGTCGCCCTCGATGCGGATGTCGGCGTGGTCCCATTCGGCAGCCCAGTGGGCGCAATGCTGCCGATGCAGGTCATCCCAGCTCGCACCGGCGTGGCGGTCGAGAACCGTCGCCGGCGTCGTGGGGTCCAGATCGCGGCTGGTCGTCACCGCCGTGCGCTTCTCGACCATCAGGGGCTGGCCGGGTCGCACCGTGACCACGGCTTGCCGCCAACCATGACGCTCCGCGCTGCCATACGTCCAGGAGGCGCCGTCAGCGGCCAGACGCGCCTCCATGTGGATGGTGTCCCGGCCGTCGGTCAGAACCCGGCAACTCACGCCGGCGGCGGTCTGTGCCAGGACGATGTCGTTGAAATGCTCGAATCCGTTGGTGGTGATGTTGGCGTCGATGCCGCCCAGGACCGTCAGCTCCAGGGCCTGATCGCACTCGATGCGCATCCGCTGAACGGACAGGTTCGTGACGCTGCCGCTGATGAAGCGCTCGTGAAACACGCGCAGCGTCCTGCCGGACTTCGTCTGCCAGACGAGTTCCCGGCCCAGTGTCGCGGTCTTCATGTTCAGCGTCCGCCTGAATCCCGCGACGGCGCTGGTCGTCAGGTCCAATCGCTCGCCGTCCACCACCGGCACCAGTTCCAGGAACCAGGGCAGGTTGATCATCTCCTGCAGCAGGAGCGGATGATGGCCGAAAACCCCCGGAACGAAGGTGCCCCAGCGGCCGGGCACGGGCACAAACTTCTCGGCGGTCACATTGGCCGGTCTGCGCAGTTCGCGGCTGTCCTGGGGGCAGTCCGCGAAATGCTCCTCCAGCGAGGCGCGGGTATGCAGGTAGCCGCTGCCCACGGTAAAAAGCCCTTCGAAGGCCTGAGTGGTGCGGACGTCGAAACCGTCCTGCGTCAGCATCCAGTTATCGCGAGTCAAATCCATACTCCTATTTCCTTTGTGCTTCTGATTGGCGAATTCCATACCTCGAACCAGTTGCTTTCTTTTCACAGCCCGCGCACGGCCTCTTCGCGCTCGTGGAAGTACTTGGCGGTCTGGCCCACCAACTTGCCTTTCCCGATCTTTTCACGGAGTGCGAACTCCAGTTCGCACCAGTAGTTGACGGCCTCGTGGTCGAGTTCCACGCTTATGCGGTCGCCCGCCTGCGAAGCCTTGGCCGGCTCCAACGAGCGGCCCTCCCCGTCGACGAGCCGCGCGCCAAGCAGGCGGCCGGTATGCCGCAGGACGATGCGGCCCACGCCCTCGCGCAGCTTGACCATCAACCGAGCGCTCCGTTCGATCGGCTGGCCATCCTCGCTGTAGACAAGCGCGGTTCCACCCTCGCCCGCCACCACCGCGCCGTCCCGGTCCGAGAACGTGATGGCCTCCACGAGCACCGGCCGTCCCTCCACCAGGTGCAGCAGGCCGCCCTGGGCGCAAGTCATGCGCCACGGGCCGATGCGCGTCTCAGCGGGCCCGAGGTTCGGCTCGCGCGCAACGATCCAAGCCGTGCCGCGGGAGGTCGGCCGGCGGAAGAGCTCGCTGTCATGCGGATCGGCATCGGGCGGCTCCACGCCCGCCGCCGTGAGAAGCTGACGGTAGAGGGGGGGCAGCAGGCGCCGGTCACGAGATTCGGGCCGGATCGGTGCGTGGACGTAGAGGCCGAGGCCAAGGTGCCAGGAGGCGCTAGCCACACCCTCGGCCGCCTTGCCGAAGGCAAAGGTTCCCAGCACGCCACCGTGGCCGCGCAGGTCCAGGACCACGAGCAGGATCTCGTGCCGGCCGGCAGGCAGGCTGCAAGGCAGGACATAGGACTCGCCCCAGCCGTAAGCGCTGCCCACCAACCGCCCGTCCGCGTAGATCCAGAGGTTGGTGCCGGGCATGCCTTGTTCCCCGCATGGACCCCGGACATAGAGCACGCCGAGCGGCAGTTCCATGCCAAGCGCGCCGCAGGGGCCGGGCAGATCCACGGTAGCGCGCAGCAGGTAGTGCGCGCCCGGACGGAGGCCGGCATTGAACGAGTCGCGGGTCAGGCCCCAGGCTTCGCCAGGCTGGCAGGGATTCCATACGGTGATCTCCGGGTCGAAGAGGTCGCCGAGGCGGACCTCGGTGGCAATGCGTTCCGGCGGGATGTCGCCCGCGAAGGCCCACTCCCAGGCGGAGACCGCGACGGCCTTGCCGCCCAGGGCCAGGGTGGGTTCGCTCGCCGCCGGTGGTTCGGCCAGGAGCGGGGCACCGCCCGACTGGTAGAGCGCGCCACCCGCGCGCACATGCTCAAGGAGCCGCTCGCGCAGGGACGCCGGCACCTCCGCAGGCGGATCGATCAGGCAAACGAGGCGCGGGTTTTTGTCCAGCCCCTCGACCAGATCCGCGTGGTCGACCACGAGTGGATTCTGCAGCAGGCCGGCAAAGGCCTGCACGATGTTGAAAAGCATGTCCCAATCCCGGCGGGGATAGGCCACGAGCACTTCCTCGCGATCCGGATCCACGAGGCCGAGGCGGTCGAAAAGCCGGATGCCGTCGGCCATGGCCCGGCCGCTGGGCTTGACGACACCGTCGTCGCGGGTCCCCACACCCAGTTCGTCGTCCCAGCGCTCGCCGCCCCACATGTCGATGCGCAGGCGTGCCTGCCGGGTCCAGCCCCAGGGTTGGAAGCCGCAGGCGCCACCGCCGTAGCAGCCGTGCTGCAGGCGGATCATCTTGCGCCGCTGGCACTCCTCCTGGTCGGCCGAGCAACCATGGGAGTTCCAGACCTCATGGGAGAAGTAGGGCATAAGGCCGCGGATCACCAAGGAGCTGTCTCCATGCATAGAGCTCGCGGCGATGGAGCGAGGCATATCCAGGCGTTCGATGAAGGAACCGAGCAGGATCGGATGCCGGTCGCCGGCGGCGCGGAAGGCGGCGACGCGCTCCGATACCCAGTCGCGCATGCGCGGGTGGTTCGCATCCGGCTCGTTCCACAGGTCCCAGAAGACGCCGGGCCAGTCGTGGTAACGGGCGGCAAGCGCGGCGATGAAACGGTCCTGCTCGGCCATGCGCGCCGGGTCCGAGGTGACTGCGTCGTTGCAGTCCTTGCCGATCCACCCCCTCGGGTCGCCCATCTCATCGGGCACCAGGGTGAAGAGGTCCGGATGGAAGACGATGCCGTGCTTGTGGCAGAGTTGAACGAACATATCGAAGACACGCCAGTCGCGCGCTCCGGGTTGCGGGTCATTGGCACAGACGGAAAAATAGTCGTCGAATGGCAGCGGGCGGTTTGCCAGATGACGGCGGCTGTAATCACGGAACCACTTGCTGTGATGGTAGTGCGGCCGCAGCATGCGGATGCCGAGATCGCGCATCTGCGCCAAGTCCGCATCGATTTTGGCCGGGTCCGGGCGGAGCCACATCAGCTCACCCACGCGCGACTCGTAGTAGTTCATGCCATGGATCAGTTCCGTGGCGCCATCGGCGCCGCGGAAGTAGCCGTTGCCCGGTTCCATAAGCCGGCCGCGGGCGGCGAGGCCCGGGTTCCAGCGGAGGAAGCCCGTGTCCGCACGGTCCACGGTGGCACCGCCCTCCTCCAGCCGCGCCTGCACCCGGAAATCATCGCCCGTGCCGGGGACGGGCCACTCCACGCTCACGCATTCGCAGGCCGAGGCGCCGACACGCAGGTCCAGCCGCCATTCCTTGAGCACATGTCCCTCCCGCTTGAGTGCCAGACAAAGGACAGCGGAGAGATCCCGCCCGCCGCGGTTGCGCACCCGGCCCGAAATCCGGACCGTCTCGCCGTCCCGGTAGCAGGGCAGGTCGGTCTCCAGACGATGCAAGGTGAGGGGGTGGCAGGCGAGGCCTACCAGCCGGCGCAGGAGCGCCGCGGCATCCTTGCGGCGCGGGTCGAGCGCGTGCGCCTCGCCGGTCATGCACACGATCACCCAGCGGCCGCCGCCCTGCCAATCCTTCACGAGGTGCACGCCATGCTTCAGCACCCGGCCGAAGCGGTCCGTGCCGCTGACCAGCGGGATGCCCTCACGCACCGGATAACGCTCCGGAAAGACATTGCCGGCCGGTGGGTGGCTGTAGTGGCGGCCGTCGCCGGTGTTCACGGTCACACAGGGACCGGTGTCCGCGCCCAGCCATTCGTCCGGTAGCTCGGGGAGGAAGGCCGTGTCGGCGATGCAACGGCTCGGCGCCACATCCGGCTGGTAGTATTTAAAGCCCAGTTCGCCGAGCGCATTCTGGCAGGGATCGTTGCCACCCACCGGCACCCAGCCGCCGTTCCGCTCCTCCATCATCCGGCCAAAGCCCGCACCGCCAGTAGTCATGACGTTGCCGCCCCAGGTCACGAAGCGGCAAAGCGCCTTCCACGCCTTGGCCGGGAAGGCATCACCATAAGGCAAGATCAGCAGGTCAGTCGCCGTGGGGTCAAGCGCGGACAGGCCATCAGCCGAGAGCCACTGGATCCGGCACGAATCGCCCAGCGCCTCGCCCAACCAGGCTGTCGTGAAGCCCTCCGGTACGCCGCAAGCCGTCAGTCCCGGTTCGCGCAGAATAGAAATGGTCTTTGTCATATCGCTGTCCATGATCCTGTTACGCACACCTTCTCCAGCGCCCTCCGCCTCGCGCTTGCCTTTTCTAACCAAGCAGGCTCAGCCCCCGTCCATATATGCACGCCTTCACCAGGGTTAGCCGGCTTCACGCGTCACTCCACCTTTTTTTCGCCTAACTTCCATAGACTATAAGAGAGGGATAAAGCTGTCAACATCGTCTCAGCTATTCGCATTATGGCGGCGGGGACGGAAGATAGCGGGTGAGGAGAGGGCGTAAAGATGGGTTGCTGACGAGCGGGACGAGGGAGGGCTGCATTTTCAGGGTAGTGATTATGGTGCGGCAGGCAGGAGGGGAAGTCGAAAAGTTGAGAAAGCCGCAGTTTTGGGTGAATTTTGGGTTGGGGACAGAGGGTCGCGATATCAGGGCATAATACGACTGGGGGTCGCGATTCAGGCCTCTTGGGGTGCGTAGGGGCCGATTTCGAGGCCGCGCATCATGAAGTCCATCATGGCTTCCCAGGAGGGGAAACACATATAGCGCAGCAGGGCGCGGACATCATCGAAGAACGTTTTGCGAGTGGGGAGCGCGGCGCGGATGAGGCGGTAGGCCTCATCACAGTAGGCCAGGAAGGTGTGGGTGAGTAGGGCGAGCATGTTCATGGCCGCGAGCAGCGAGGACAGGTGCTTTTTGCCGTGACCGAAGTTGTGCTCCAGATTGTAACCCTTGGTTTTGAGGGTGTTGTTGTTCTCGTTCTCGATTTTCCAGCGGCAGCGGCCCGTTGCGACGAGGCTGGCGACATTATCGTTGGTGATTTTCCAATCGGTCACCCAGGCGTTGTGATACGGTGTCTTGCGGTGTTTTCCGGTGATGGTCACGTCACACCAGTTGACCTTGAGCGAACCATCCCCCTCGACGAGCGGCACACCGTTGGCGTAGCGATAGGTGTGTTCTTCCCAATGGCCCTTGGCGTCCTTGACCCGTTGCGTGACCGTGTGCAGGTCGCGGTTCTGCTCCATTCCCGCGAGCCACGAGTAGAGGTGTGTGTGTGACTGTGGTTTGCAGGTAAAGATGAAGTGGGAGCGTTGCAGCAGGACGCGGCGGCAGAACGGCTGATGGGCATAGAGGTCGTCGCCCAAATACGTGACATTGTGGTTCAGTCCCTCCAGATAGCGGGCGGCCTCCTTGTCCAGCCAGCGCTTGGCGGCGGCGGTTTCGCAGTCCTGTTTATCGTGACCGTCCTGGGGGGCAATGAACTCCGGGCGCAGGGCAATGGCGTGCTTCTGGCCGGGAGCGACGATGACCGGGGTGATGGCGCTGTGGTAATAGGTGATCTCGCCGTTGCTGTGTTCGATCTTCGTACACTGGTCGCAATGGATGTTCTGGGAGGAGAAGTACCAGGTGCCGTCCAAGGCGATCGGCGTCATGCCCTCGAGCGTCTGGAAATCTTTCAGTATTCCTTGGTCTCGCAGCCCCTCGAAGATCGCGTCGTAAATCGGGTAGAGTTCCTCGGGCGCAACCTCATCGAGCGTGTCGCGGACATGGTTGTCGGAGGGGATTTTCTCGATCTGGAACAGGGTCTTGGCATTGCTCAGGCCTTTGTTCTGCTGCATGGCCGTCTGACTGGCCAGGAACGAGGGGCACTGGGTGTAGAAGACCGAAAACGCGCTCAAGGCGATATCCTCCATGGTGTACGTCGTGTTCTTGCCCGTGCGCCGGTCGTGAAACGTCCCCAAGCGTTGGCGGATGAGGCCGATGAGTTGATCGAAGCGCCTCAGACTCATGCGCACAACCTCCGGCGGAAGTCGGGGGTAAGCGGTAGCACATAGAGGTCTTTGATTGGAACCTTCAGCGTCTGATCGGTATCGTTGCGACTGCGTCCGGTCGTGGCACCCACGTGGAGCCAGCCCGCCGCCCGATAACACGTGCCTCGGAACCGGTCCCGGTCCACAAAGGTCTCCAGCAACGCGATGCCGTGGCCGTACTTGGCCTGCCAGTCGGCGTTGAGTCGGCGGCTGATTCGCCGCAGCAGATGACTGGCCAGATGCGGAACCGAAACCCACGGCAGAATGAGGAAGCGCGTATTATTCGTCACGCGCGTCAGATGGCGTTGCCTCGCGGGCGTATCCCAGCCGATCAGGGTGTCCCGCGCCTTGGCCTTCCAGGCCGCCGAGCCAAACACCACGCACGCCAACGGCCGCCCCGAGCGATCCCCTACCAGATACTTGAGGTTCTCCCCCACGCTATTGCGCCAGCCCAGATAATGATACTGTTGAAGCAGATACCGGAATAAGGCCATGTCAGGATGCCCTTCGTCCAGCACCTCTATCCGCAAGGGCTGCAAGGCCCTGAGCGGACCCGTAATGAGTGCCCGATCATGCGGCCGCTCAATGCACCGCCGGTTGCGAAATCCGTTCACCGATGCCGCCTGCCGCGCCGGCAGCCGAATCTCGCCCCGGCGCTCCAACTTCAACAGCAAGGTCCGGCAGGCCATGTCCTTCAGCCGCCCCGCCTCGTTGCGCCAGTCCCAGCGCTGACACAACTCCCGCGACAGCCGCGTGCGATGCCACCCCGGTTCCGTCGCCAGCCAATGCCGCACCAACGCCAGTTCCTCCGGCCCCACCCGCCGCCCTTGAATAATCCGTTCCGTTTCCACGGATAAGAGCTATACCTCAACGAAACGGGTGAGTCCAGAAAAAAATACAACTTTTTTTCAACCCCTCAACTTCCGCTACTTTTTCGCCCACTCTCTACCCTCTTCTTCTCCGTCCCCGCCGCCATAATGCGAATTGCTGACATCGTCTTAATACTGGAGTCTTCACACCGGAGTGTCCTAAGTCGGGTACGACAAGACTACTCAGCCCGCTTTTATCACTGCGGGTGCCAAGGTCACTTCCGGGGGCTTTTCGCCGCGGCGCACCTGTTCAAGGCGCAGGACCAGCAGGTCGAGCATCGCGGGGATGTCAAAGCCGATGCGCGTCACGGGAATCGCTGACGGGACCAGGAGGGGGAAGTTGGTGAGTGCCACGACGTGCAGATCCTTCGGCACCCGCACGCCGGCCGCGACCAGTCCTTCGCTTGCAGTCGTCAGCAGGTTGTCATCGCTCACAATGAGCCCGTCGGGCCGCGCTGGCTGACCGGACTGCATCAGCAGTTCCATGACATGCCGCGAAGCCATGGGGTTTCGTCGGCTGGCAAATTGCTCCCAGACGGGCCGGGACTTCAGCCCGCGCTCTGCCATGGCGCGCCGGAAGAGGTCGGGCATGAAGCCGGCGGTACTCGCGGAGAGCAGCGCGATGCGCTTGCACCCTCGCGCCGCCAGGGTGTCGACGGCCTGATCCATGAAACTACGGAGGTCGACTCCCACCTTGGCAATCCCCGGCAAATACCCCTTGTCGGCGATTGCCACCCGTGGGATGCCAGGATGATCCAGCAGCGGGGTACCCTGCAACTCGTCGGCGCTGGAGGCGAAGATCAGGCCAGCCACGCGCCGGGTTTCCACCTCCCGCACGATCTCCCGGTATTCCGCGATGTCCCGGTGCCCGGAAAGGCCGTAGAAGCACAGGTATTTCTGTTGCGGCGTGGACCGTTTGAGGGCGGCGGCTTCCAAGGCATGCCAGAATTGTCCCCAGTCGTTCGGCCCATACGGGAAGACCAGCCGGTATCGAGTCAGATGCGGCAGATGGATCGCCACTCGGGTTCCACATTTCCGCGCTCCGAC
>Ga0194062_1001095_pt1 | contig 11349 bp, 7 predicted proteins | sample SepL2225m_MetaG_FD_155481 | JGI IMG/M metagenome (GOLD analysis project Ga0194062, IMG submission 155481) | Anoxic zone freshwater microbial communities from boreal shield lake in IISD Experimental Lakes Area, Ontario, Canada - Sep2016-L224-25m | ecosystem: Environmental > Aquatic > Freshwater >... | reverse complement strand
GGATAATATGATTTAAGATTGCTAAATAAGTATGATTGATAAAAAAAAACTAAGAGTTGCCCTGGTGCATGATTTTTTGGTTGAGTTTGGTGGAGCTGAACGAGTGCTTCGTGTGCTGGCTGAAATTTTTCCGGATGCACCAATCTATACTTTGCTTTGTGACAGAAAAAAATTTCCCGTGTGGCTAAGAAACAAAAAGATTGAAACTTCTTTCTTGCAAAAATGGCCAAGCTTTTTGCTTAAAAGAAAAAAATGGTTATTGCCATTTTTGGCGGTTGCTCCGGAAACTTTTAATTTGCGTGATTTTGATTTAGTTATTTCCAGCTCCGGTGCATGGTCAAAAGGCCTCGTAACTCGTCTGGATACAATTCACTTGGCCTATTTGCATAGTCCAATGCGCTTTGCTTGGGATATGAATGGTGAATATTTGCAACAACAGAAAAAAAACGGAACAGTGAATTTTTTTAGTCGTTTTATTTTAAACTATATTCGTCTTTGGGATTTTGCTGCGGCCGATCGGCCAGAATATTTGATTGCCAATTCGCAATACACAAAAGCAAGAATCAAAAAATATTATAAGCGAGAAGCGACTGTAATTTATCCGCCGGTTTTTATTCCAGATAATCAGGGTAAAATTATCGCAGAAAAAAAATATTTTCTTGTTGTGTCAAGATTATCGCCGTATAAAAAAATTGATGTGATTATTGAAGCGTTTAATAAATTAAATTTGCCCTTAGTGATTGTGGGAACGGGTGAACAGGAAAAATATTTAAAAGCAATTGCCGGAAAAAATATTAAATTCTTGGGATTTCAGACGGATGAAAATTTAGCGAAAATTTATGCAGAAGCACGGGCGTTTATTTTCTCGGCCTTGGATGATTTTGGTATAGCGCCAGTTGAGGCGATGTCTTTTGGCGTGCCAGTTTTGGGATTGCGAAAAGGCGGAATGTTGGAGATTATTTTGGAAGGAAAAACAGGAGAATTTTTTGATTCGGCAACCGCAGAACTTATTGCTGATGGCGTGCGAAGATTGCGGGAAAATGAAAATCAGTATGATGAAAATTTAATAAAAGCACGAGCGGCTGAATTTAGCAATGAACGATTTAAGCAAGAGTTGCTAAAATTTATTGATAAAATAAATGTTTAGTTTAATTGGGGGAAATAAGAAAATCATTGACTCGCTGGAACGAGCGATTGAAAAAAAAAGTTTAGCCCAAAGCTATCTTTTTTGTGGTCCCGAGGCCGTGGGAAAGTTTTTGACTGCCAAAAAATTTGCTGAAAAATTAACTGGTCAGAAAAATGAGGCAGTAAATTCTAACTTGCTTATTATTGAACCGGAAGTGGAAGAAAAAGATGGAGTCTTCAAAGAAAAATCAATTAAACTGGAAGCAATTAAACATTTGCAAAAAGAATTTAGCCTAACTGCTTTTTCAAAAAGTTATCGAGTGGCAATTATTCGTAGTGCACAGGCATTAAATTTGTCGGCACAAAATGCATTACTAAAAATACTAGAAGAACCACCGGAAAATACCATAATTATTCTTGTTGCCGAAGATGTGCAGGAGTTATTGCCGACAATTGTTTCTCGTTGTCAGATTAAGCAGTTTAGTCTTTTGCTTGAAACGGAATTGGGTGAGATGTTTGACGCATCTCTGCCAAACAGAGAAGAAATAATTTTTTGGTCGCTTGGTCGTCCCGGATTATTGCAGATATTATTACAGTCAGAAATAAAATTAGAAGAAAAGCGAGCAATTGCCAAAGAATTTCAGTTGTTATTTTCCATGATTGGAAATGATCGCTTATTCTTGGCAGAAAGTTTAAGCAAAAACACACCAGTCTTGTTGGAGAAATTTAATTTTTGGATTATTTTATTGCGAAGTGGATTATTGAATCAAAAAAGTTTTGTGAATATTCTTCCCGAGAAGGCACTGGAATTAATTGAGAAGATAGAAGAAAGTAAAAAAATAATTGAAAATACTAATTCTAATGTGCGGTTGGTGGTGGAGAATTTGTTATTGGCTTTTTAAGTTTAATTTTATGCTCAAAATAATTAACAAAAAAAAAGACCGAAGAAGTATTGAATTACCGCGAGGCAAAAAGCAATCTTCCAGTAAGTGGCTTTATCGCACGGTAGCAGTACTTTTTTTGGCAACGGTTATTTTTGTTTTGTTTTTTTCTGATTTCTTAAATATTACTAAAATAGAAATTTCTGGTTTAAATAAATTAGAAAAAACACAAGTCCAAAATATAATCGATGAGAGATTGCGGGGAAAATATCTGGGCATAATAAATAAAAATAATTTAATTTTATTTCAAAAAAGCGAAACCAGAAAAATATTACTGGATAATTTTAAGCGAATTGAAGATGTAAAAATCAAAAAAATCTTTCCAGATGGATTAAAAATTATAATCAAAGAAAGAATTTTGACAATGTTATTATGTAGTCCTGGTGAATGTTATATTTTAAATGAAAAAGGGGAACCATATCGAGCGGATAATTTTAGTTCGGAAGAATTGGAACGAGAAAAGCTGGTTACGCTTGATGATCTGAGTGGTGCCAGAATTAGTCTGGACAATAATCCGCTAGAAAAAAATTATCAAGAGTTTATTTTGAAGTTGGCCGGATATGTTTTAGATGAAACCGGAATTGTACTTAAAAAACAATATACAACACCTAGCCGTATGTCAGGGGATTTGAAAGTTGAAACGGAAGAAGGTTGGAGAATATATTTCAATGAAAATGTTAGCCTAGAAAAAGAATTGCTAATACTAAAAACTATTTTGGCAAATAAGATCGAGAAAGAACAGCAAAAAGATTTGGAGTATGTCGATTTAAGAATTAATAACAAAGTTTTTTATAAATTCAAAGAAGGCACTGTGCAAATGCAGGAAGCAGAAGATATTCCAGCACCAAAAGAAAAACAGAAACAAAAAGAGCAGAAAAAAGATAAAAAGAAAAAATAGCTTATGTCATCCTGAGCGAAGTCGAAGGATCTGCTTGTGGTTACTAGCAGGTTTTGTTGTAAATAATTTAATCCGCGGTAGTTGATAAAAGATCCTTCGACTGCATAAATTTTCTATCGAAAATTTATTCCGCTCAGGATGACAGTTACTCAGGATAACAGTATTTTAGTTTAAGTTTTTTAAGTCTTGAATATCTAGATAATAAATAAAAATCGATGTGCCCACTTGATAGAGTGGTTTAATTTTTTGTGTCCAGCGATAACTGTCTTGGTCTTTTTTTGTCGTATCATAAATACTGCCTTGCATAAAATTAGTCGAGACGGCATACCAGCCAGCCTCTAGTGGTCGCTTAGAATCAGACCAAGAAAGATATTGATCTTTGATATAATATTTAATATCCGCTCCACCAAAATAATCAACACGAATTTTATCTATTTCAGGATGTTCACCGAGAAAAGTTTGCAATCTTTTGAGATCTTGCCCCCAATCAGCATTGGAATCAGTGGCATAGCGATAGCCGTTTTTTGGTCCACCAGCAACTTGATTAAAATAGGACATGTAATAGGGGAAAGCGGTGATTGTTTCAATTATCAAGAGTGAAGAAAAAATAAATACAATCGAGAGAAAAGTAATTTTAGTGGCTGGTTGTTTTCTGTTTTTGCAAAAATCCATAATAACTTTAGCCGTGAGAATATAGACAAAAGGTAAAATAGGAAAAAGATGGCGAAAGCCAATATTGAGATTGCCGGTAATACTGATATAGACATAAAGCAAAATAAAAGAAAACATCGCCAGAACTTCAATATTATGTCGCAGATAATCCTTAAACGGTGCAATGCGATTAAATAAATTTTTAAGATTGCTATAAAAAGCAATAAGCAAAGCTGATAGCATGAAAAAAAGCATGACTAGCGGTTCTTTGAAAGCAAAAACTGTGGGAAAATAAGCGGGAAAAGCGGTAGAAGAAACTTGCCCCATAAAATAAGCACCGTTACCGCCAGCCACTCTTTTGAAAACCATCGCAATACCCAAGAAATATTCTGATAACGGACGAAGCAATGCATTTTCATTGAGTGAGAGCAGAATTTTATTAGTATAAACATTTTTGATATTAGCCGTGTCTTGCGGACTAAAATAAAAGTTAATTGTTTCCGCCAATTTTGCTTTAGGCATTTCATAATTATTAAAAGCATAAAACAACCAAACAATGATAAGTGAAAAAGCAAGAGCGACAAGACTTTTTCCCAAATAAGCACCGAGCATTTTTAGTTTAAATAAAAAAGCATTTTTTTCTTTGGCTGGAATTTTTTTGACTAAAGGATAAATAATGGCAATAAGACCAAAAATTGGCAAAAGCAAAATAGAAGAAAATTTTGTTAATTGAACAAGTGCCAGAAATAATCCGCCGATGGCAACATTTTTCCAGACAGGTTCTTTGATAAATTTTAGAAAATAATAAAACGAAAGCATCATAAATCCAGCGATGCCAAGATCGGTTGTGACAAAATGATTGTGTCCGAGAATATTCGGATCAAAAGCATAGAGCGTGAGTGCCAAAAGTCCGCCGAGTGTTCCAGAAAGTTCTTTGCCCCATTTGAAAATAAATAAACCAAAAATCAAAGAAAGAATTACAAAAGGAATTCGCGCCCAAAAAATTATTTGATCAGGATCGTTGCCAGTTTGCCAAAAAAGATTATGCCCAGCTTCCCATTGACCATTAACATCAGTTGTCCAAAATTTTTGTGTAGTATCAAATTTAAGATTCATGAATATTAAGGGTAAGGCGGCCAAATCTTTAAGTAGTGGTGGATGCTCAGGATTGAGTCGCATGTCATGCATTGTCAAATAGGAATAGCCGGCAGGAATGTGAGCAGTTTCATCAAAGATAGCACTGTCTCGCCAGGCATTGATGACAGAAACGACAAAGACGAAAGCAAGAATCAATCCAACAATCAGCTTGTATTTTTTTTCAATAAATTTTAACATTTTTTTATTTTTAAAAATTATTTCTTTATTCCATTGTGTAATAACTTAATCCAAAAGAATCCTTAGTTTCTTTTAGCATCAAGTTAGGAAATTTGTTTTCCAGATATTTAATTACATCGTCATTTTTGTCTGTGAGAATAATAACAAAATCTTTTGTTTGCGGTTGGAGATATTCAATTTGACCAGAATAAACAAATTCAAGTTTCGGCATATTTTGATTAAAAAGCATAATCGGAATCCTTTGCATATTTTCCGCTACAACAAATTTTTCTTTTTGAGCTGGCAATGTTTTGAGATAATCAGAAACATCAATCAAGGTATTTTCAAAAGAACGAGCAGTTTCAACACGAGATGCCCAGAAAATATGATATTTAAGACTATTAAATAGCCCAACAAAAAGAAGCATCAGGATTAATAAAAACATAAAAATACCTCGAAAGACCCAGGAATATTTTTTAGTATATTCAATAAGATAATCAATTGTAAGTGCGGAAAAAATAAAAACTACTGGTAATGTTCCAATGGCACGCAAAGCATGGGGCAAGCCTTCGGCAGTCATAAATTCTGGTGCAAGCATAACGAAAAACCAAGAAGCTAAAAAAGCATAAATATCCATTTTTTCGTGCCGTTCTTTTTTGAAAACGCGCAATACAAATAAATGCATCAATTGATAGAGAGAATAAATTAAGCCAAAAAGAAAAGCGATGCCAGAAACAAGATCAAGAATTGGATAAGGTGGAAAGTTATGACGCCAGTTTTGATCACCCCAAAAATTATACTTCACTAAGCTTAGAGAAAAGCTACGCAAAAATGCTTGAGCGGGTTGACCGCCATTAACTTCGGGAGAAAAAACAGAAATAGAAGCCGAGCGAGATTCAAGATATTCCGGATGAATATAAAAAGTATAAAGTATTGGCGCGGCAGAAATTATAGTAAAAGCTACAAAAACCAAAATTTGCTTCCAGTAAATTTTTAAAAAACTTTTTCGGGAAAGAATAAAACTAATAAGCATCACAATTAAAATTGCCGGTGCGATACGGAAAGCAATATAAGTATGTAGTCCGATACCAAAAACTAATCCGCCAAAAGCGAAGTCCCACCATTTTTTTGTGCGAAGACCTTTAAAAAGAAAGTAAAAAGAAAAAACCAAAACTAGCGGAAGCATATTGGCACGAAAAGAAATACGCGAGAAATTAATTGCCCAATAAGAAACAGCCACAAAATAGCCGGCGATTAATGCCGTGCGTTCTTTTTTGAAAAGTTCTTTGGTTAATAGATAAGTGCCAAGAACAACAAGTGTTCCACAAAGAATGGCTGGAAGTTTCAGTGACATTATACTGATGCCAAAAAGTTTGAAACACAAAGCAATCATATTCATGAAAAGTCCTTCGCGACCATTATTGGCAGTATAAAACCATGCATAGTTGCCAGAATTATTTGCCGTAACGGCATCAATACCATTAACGGCTTCATCTGGATAAACTCCCGGTGGTGTGTGGTCGATATTATAGAAGCGTAAAAAAAATCCCAGCGCGACGATAGCAAAAAGCAAAACGAAAGCGACTTTTTTATTTTTGAGCATAATATTAAATTATTTTTTTATTAAATTATTCTAAAATCAGTATAACATATTTTTTACTATTGGCAAAAATAATTTTTTTGTGGTATAATTTTAATAGTTAAAAAATAAAATTTATTTATGGAAAATTTTAAACCAAAACCAGAATTAAAACCAAAACAAGAATCAGACAGGTGCAAAAGACTTCGAGTAGGCTTGCATGATGAGTTTCGTGCAGATAAGCTGGTAAGATTTACTCCTGAACTGCGAGCGAAAGGAAAAGTATTGTCGGAGGAGTTTGGTAAATTGTATACAAAAGAGAAAGGCATTTCATTTGAAGAGTGGTTTAAAAAAATAAAAATGTTTGATCGGAAAGAAGGAGTAACAGAATTTCGTGTGCTACATGAACAAGAAAGATTGAATAAATTGAAAGACTCAAAAAGGATAAAGAGAGCAATGAGTGAGAAAAATAAACAGAAAGAAGTAATAAAAAAAGGATCAAAGCCAGGCAATGCTCAAGCGGATAACGAAATCACTAAAAATGCAAATCCAGAAGAATCGGTTGATGCAAAGGAACCAGAAGAGGCTGATCCGAAAAAAACAAAAGCTGAACAAAAAAATCAAGAGCTAGAGTTGGAAGAAGAAGAAGCTTTCCAGATGGGTGATGCTGATGAAGATAAAAATGAAGATGAGGCAGAAGAAGGAAATGCAAAACCAGAAATAGAAAAAACTGCTACTGTTAAAAAATCATTGGCACAATCGTTTGAAGATGGAGATTTAGAATTGGAGCTTATTCCAGAAACTGAGGATACTAATGATACAAAAGACTTAGAACCAGAATTGGCAGAAGAAGAAAATGCAGAACCTAATCAAGAACCAGAAATTATTCCAGAAGTTGAAAATATTGATGATGAAAAAATTACAGAACCTAATCAGGAACCAGAAATTGCTCAAGATATCAAAAAGCTAAAAGCTGAGCAAGAAGATCGTGTATTAGGAGCATTGGATCAAGCGATATCGTTTATTGAAAAAACACAGGAAGAGAAAAGAACAGAGCAAGAGAAGTGGATTATAGAAACAATTGGGGATAGTTGGTTAAAAATGAATGAAGATGGAAAAATTTTAGTTGGAGGAAGTGATGGCTTTGGCAATGGGAATAAGAAATTTATTAAATATGAAGGAATTCCGGTTGATGAGCTAATTGATTATCTGAAAAAAAGGTATAGTGGCAACTCAAAAGAAACAGAAAAACTTAAAAAAGTAGTTAAAATTCTAGAAGACAACTCTGTTCCTTTTCATAGTGATAGTGCTGAGGAATTAGATGAAAGAATAAAATTAGAAGGTTATTATATTTCACAAGAAGAAAATTATCGAAAAAAAACTAGTCAAGAGGAAAATTATTTTGAAGGAAAGAAAGCTTTATCAAAAAGAAGAGAATTGGTTTTTTTAACAGAAGAACAAATAAGAGCATCAATAAAGGCTAATCACACAAATAAGACACAAAAAAAAGAAGCGCAAGAAGATATTGATCAACTTGATGCTGGGAATATTTCTAAAAGTGGTGACGAGGAATTAAAACAAGAAACAGCGAAAAAACAAAAAACAGAGGAATTAAAACAAGAAACAGTTGAGGTTGACGATGAGCTAGATGAGATTATTGGCAAAACAGAGTTGGACAAAACTGGCATAATAAGAGAACAAGAAAAAACAGTTGAAATTGATGACGAATTGGATGAGATTATTGGAAAAACAGAATTAGATAAAACTAAGATAGAATCAGAAACTAATCCAGAGCCAGAAGAAAATGAAGAACTTGAAATATTAAAAAAAGCTGTTGAGCAAGCGAGAGATCAATTCGTGAGAATTAATACGGAAGTAACAAGTGCTTATTTGAAAATAAAAAGAACTTTGGGAAAAATATTTTCAAAAGATCCTGGAGAAGTTCCAGATGTCAAAAATAGCTATTTGGCGTATCAAGAAAAAGTGAAAGAATTAAAAAATTTCAAACTGGATGCTATTAAAGATAAATATGCGGGCATAAGTGCATTATCAGAAGAGGAAAAAATAATAAAAACAGCTGAGTTGAAAAAAGAGCTTGGTGATTTAATGCTTGAGTTTAATTTTGAAGAAAAAATAAATTTATATAATGCCAGAACAACAGCTGGAGCAGAAGTGCGAAAGGATCAGCTGGGAGGAAAAGCTTTAGCAAAAAGTGCCGAATGGGTTAATCGTTATCGTAAATTAAATTGGAAATATAAAATAGCAATTTCTGCGGTGCTTTTGGCAGGTGGTTATGCTGCGGCAATGGTTGGTGCGACTGGCGTTGGTGCTGGCATCCTGGCTGTGAATATTGGACGAAGAGTTGTTGGCGGTGCGGCGGCTGGAATGGGAACGGCGGGACTACTGGAAACAATAGCAAGAGGAAGTCAAAAAAAACAAGCCGATAAAGATACAGCCACAATGTTTGGTGAGCTCGATGAAATGGATAAAAATAATGAATTAGCTGGGCTTGTTGATGAAGATGCTAACTGGGAAGAAAAGTTTTTTGTGTTTGAGCAAAAATTAGATGAAGAAATTAATGGATATAAACAAAGCTTGAAAAGAGAAAAAGGCTCAGCTGAATTGCGATTGTTAGCTGGTTTGAGTGTAGGTGTTTTTGTGGGCTCTGGTGCAGCTGGTCAGGTTTTTAAATATTTTTACGGTGTGGCAAAAGATGTCTCTGGTTATGGGATGGAGATAATGAAAAAAGCTTGTGGTAATTGGGAGGAAAAAGTTGTAGCCGTATTAGGTGTTACTGATCCGTTGAATGATCTCCATGAGAGTTCAGTAGCAGGTGTTGAAGTGGAAAAACCTGATATGGCAAAAACTAATTTGCGTGTCGGTCCATTAAAACCAGACGCAAATACAACAGACTTTAAAATGCCAGACAATAAAATTCCAACAGAAAAATTAATACCAGGATCGATTGATGAAATGGTTGATGGTGATTCGAGATTGCATCCAAACGAAGTGCCAAATAATCCAAATATTAAAGAATTGAAAATTAATGGAAGTATCGAGCGCACGATTATTCGCCAACTGCAAGAACAAGGAATTCCCAAAGCTCAAGCAGGTAAGCTTGCAGATATATGGACACATGATTATGTTAAAAACTATAATTTAGGTCATCCTAAGACGCCAATTACTTTTGAAAGTTTGAATCATGTTCAGCCAGTAGATGATCTTAAACTTAATATTGATCCGAATAATCTCAGCAAGAGTGGAATAATTAGTTTTGAGCGTGCATCGGATATTAATTTAAATTTGCAACATACTAATATTCCACATACTGGTGGAGTAGCAGATAATATAAAAATGAACGCCATAAGTGAACAAATGGAAAAAGAAGCGAGTGAGCGAGAATTTAATAATAAAATTACAGGAAGCAGTGGACGCTCTGCTGAAATAGATACGAGAATAGCTGCACAAATGAATCAAGAAGAAATAAGTCGGAAGTTTAATGATCAGCTATTCGGTAAGGCTAAGACTATTGATATTAATCCTGAAAATATGCCAGATCCGCGAGGTGGTTTAATGCCAGACACATCAATATCTGATTTTTCTGAACTGGATAGTCATATGGATAAATTTCCTGACAATATGTCAGACACATCATCTGCTAATCTTGAAAATATTGAAAGCAATCTTGCTGATGGTGCACGAGGAGCAGATAATAGTGTCGCTGATTTTTCCCTACAAGATAATCATATTGATAATGTGGCAGATATACAAGGCATTGAAATTTCACTTGCCGAAAAAGTTAATATTGAAAAAATAGCAGACATATTTGACAGTAGTTTATTTAGTGGAAATAGTCTTTCTCAACAAATGCTAGAAACAAAAAACTTGAAAGGCGTGGATTTTTATCGAGCGTATAGGGAAATTTATACAAAAATAATCAACAATACTTTTAGCGAAAATGGAATTATTGGTCAAGACGCTAACGAATATTTAGAAAGAAGTAGTAATTCAAAAATAGATGCGTTGATAAAATATAATTCAGATCATTTTGGCACTCAGAGTGTTGAGCCGAAGAGCGGAGAAAATATGGGAGCGTGGATGACAAGAATGGTTGATAGAGCATTAGGATCTTGTGGAATAGGTCTGAACAATGGGCAGATTAAAGTTTAAATTTTATTTAAATCTAAAAATTAACAAAAAAATATGACAGATCAAACGCAAACACAAATTCAAAAAGAATTACTGGAAGAATTGGGACTGACCAGTCTTCCGCAAGATAAACAAGAAGAAATTTTAATCAAAATGACAGAAGTGCTTTTGAAAAGAATTTTTGTGGAGACGATGGGAAAATTGAGCGACACAGATCGTGAAACTTATGAAAAAATGGTGGATGAAAAAAGTGATCCGGAAAAGATTGGAGAATTTTTGAAAGAAAATGTCTATAACTATGATGAGATGGTGCAAAAAGTGATTATTGATTTCAAAGAAGAGATGAAAAAAGTGGAATAGCCTTAATTAAATTAGCAAAAACTTATGCTGGAACCAATCGAAGAAGGTGATTTGAATTTGAAAAGTAAATTTAGGGAAGTTGTTGGGGAAAATCCGAGTTTACCAAAAACAGAAACGGAAATTTTGCCAACAACAGAAAATTTGGAAATGAAAGAGGGTGATGCGGAAAAAGAAAATGCTTATGCTAAAATTTTAGCCAAAGTAAAAAATCCAGCGACGACAACAAGAAATGATGTTTCCGCTGATGCAAAAACGACTAACGAGGAAACAGATTATGAAAACAAAATTATAAAATTAGTTGAATTAGCTGAAGTAAAAGGGGTGGTGCATGC
>Ga0194062_1001093_pt1 | contig 11354 bp, 9 predicted proteins | sample SepL2225m_MetaG_FD_155481 | JGI IMG/M metagenome (GOLD analysis project Ga0194062, IMG submission 155481) | Anoxic zone freshwater microbial communities from boreal shield lake in IISD Experimental Lakes Area, Ontario, Canada - Sep2016-L224-25m | ecosystem: Environmental > Aquatic > Freshwater >... | reverse complement strand
ACCGAGTTCTGTCTCGTGTGCCATGGCGACGGTCCTCCGGGGGCTTCCACGAACGTGATCAGCGGAATATACGAGGGGCCATCGGCCTACGAGACCTCGTCGACCACGGGGGCGCCGCTCGCGTCAGGGGGCTTTGGGACTACGCCCGATCCCTATGCCTGGCAGTCCAGCGGCACTCTCAGTCTCCTGCCGGTGACGTCTCGCCATGATCTGGACGTCGGCCCCCTCCCGTTGTGGAGCGCCGGCACGACGTTGGCCGCCACGCCCGAGATGACCTGTCTGAGCTGCCACGATCCGCACCCCACCTCCAACTATCGCATGCTGCGGGGCACGATCAACTCAAGCGTCGTCGGCGGCTACAACGGGGCCTTCGAGAGCTCGCCGAACGCCTTCGTGTTCTCGACAGAAACCGGCTTCCCGGTGCCCGGGGTCGACGCGACCAATCCGGCGGGAGGCTTCCTCAAAGGGCCCGCCGGTGCCGAGCAAGTCGCTGCGTATCGTCCCAACTACACCGGCAACCCTCAGCTGCTCAACATCACGTCGACCGAGGCGAGCAAGTCGATCTCCGTATGGTGCTCATCGTGTCACACGGGATACCGGCAGACGTCGGCGGCGGCAACAGTGACCGCGAACTTCGGAATCTACGAGGCCAACCCTGTCACGGGCGTGCAGGTCGGGGCCACACCGCGGCACTTCCATCCGACCGATGTCACGCTTGAGAACGGCTACGGACCCACGCGCTCGCTTCCCGCGACGGTCGGCAACGATCCGTATTGGGTGCCGCTTGAGACCGCTCAGGGCGGTAGCGGTGACTACTGGAAGAACTACATGGGGTGCCTGACATGCCACCGCGCCCACGGCTCCTCGGCGGTGATGACCGGTTGGGCGGCTTCGCATCTGGAGACCAACACCGCCGGCTATTGGGCGCCCGTCCAAGATGGCGTCCCGGGCGTTGCTCCTGCGAAGGAAACGACCGGTGGCTCTCCCGCAGTTGGCTCGAGTGGTCTGCTGCGCACCAACAATCGCGGCGTGTGCGAACGCTGCCACGGAGGCTAGATTCGCGGTCGTTTCACCCATTCTCCACATGCCGGTGGGAGAGTACGAGCACGGCCCTTTGGTACACTGTCCCGAGGGGTTTGTCGCACAGAAACGGAGCATCCCTTTGAGTGACCTGACCAACGCGCCCGACCTTGCCGCGCCTCGCGTGGCCGAGGTCCCGCCGGTTCTACCACGCACCGGACCTGTCATGATTTCGATGCGTGGGATATCCAAGTCGTACGTGGCCGACAAGCCGGCGCTCTACGATGTGAGTGTCGAAATAGGCTCCGGCGAGTTCGTCTTCATCGTCGGCCATTCGGGGTCCGGCAAGTCCACATTCATCCGCCTGCTGCTTCGGGAGCTTCTTCCTAGTCGTGGACAGATCATCGTCGCAGGTCAGGACCTCGGCAAGATGAAGAACTGGAAGGTGCCGTACCTGCGTCGCAATATCGGCTGCGTCTTCCAGGACTTCAAGCTTCTCCCGAACAAGACCGCTTTCGAGAACGTCGCGTTCGCTCTCGAGGTCATCGGCAAGTCCAAGCACGTCATCCGCACCCAGGTGCCCGAGGTGCTTCGGCTTGTAGGCCTTGAGGAGAAGATCGACAACTACCCTGACGAGCTTTCCGGTGGCGAGCAGCAGCGTGTTTCGATCGCGCGCGCGTTCGTCAATCGGCCGCCGCTTCTGTTGTGCGACGAGCCTACGGGAAACCTCGATCCGCAGACGTCGCTGGGCATCATGAAGTTGCTCGAACGCATCAACAACACCGGCACGACCGTGCTCGTCGCCACACACGACCGGGAGATGGTCGACAACATGCGACGGCGCGTCATCGCCCTCGAGGGCGGCCGCATCATCCGCGACCAGGATCGAGGGGTCTACGGCTATGTCGATTAACTTCGGGTACTTCGTTCGCGAGTCAGTACAGAACTTCCGTCGCAACTGGGTCATGACCCTCGGGGCGGTCATCACGATCTACCTGTCGCTGCTACTCGTGGGCGTGTTTCTCGCGACGGGTGCCATCGTCAACAACGTGGTCAAGTCGGTCGAGGACAAGGTCACGATAGAGATCTTCCTCAAGGACGGTGCGGCCACCGCTGACGTGACCGCCCTTCAGAACAAGCTACTCGCCGACCCGCTGGTGGGTGTCCAGAATCCGGACCAGAAGAGCCGCGGGACCGTGAGCTACACCACCAAAGAGCAGGCCATGGACAAGTTCAAGAAGAGCATGGCGTCTTCTCCGGAGATTCTCGATCAGCTTGAGAACAACCCCTTGCCGGCCTCGCTGGATATCAAGCTCTCGGATTCGCACAACGTCGAGGCGCTCGCTGCCCAGATCAAGGCCGACCCTCTCTTCCTCAAGGTCGCCGAGAACCCATCCAAGCCTGAGGAGTCGATCAAGTACGGTCAGCAGATCGTCAAGAAGCTCTTCGCGTTCACACGAGTGATTCGGATCATGGGCTACGCCATCATCGCAATGCTTGCGGTGGTCTCGTTGATCTTCATCAACAACACGATTCGCCTTGCGATCTACGCACGCCGCAAGGAGATCGGCATCATGCGCCTTGTCGGTGCCAGCAACTGGTTCATTCGCACACCGTTCCTCCTCGAGGGCGTCTTGCAGGCGCTCATCGGAGCGACTCTGGCCATTCTTTCGGTCGTCGGACTCCAGGGGCTCATCATGCCTCGGCTGCGCGAGGTCGTCTCCTTCCTGCCGGTCGTGACTGGGGCGAGCACCACGGTGCAGATTTCGCTCACCCTCGTGGTGGCAGCGGTCGTCATTGGACTTCTGGGGTCGAGCGTTGCGCTGAGGCGCTACCTCAAGGTCTAGCCGCCTCCGCGTCTCCACCAATAGCCATAGAAAGCGGTACTTCTCCATGAACAGGCTCACAAAGGCCATTCTTGCTGTCTCGCTGACGGTCATCATCGGTTCGATCGGCTTCATCGGCGGGTTCGCGACATCGCGGATGCTACCTGGCGACACGTTCTCCGGTATCGCGGCAGAGGTGGGCCCAAAGCAAAGCGTCGCATCGACGCGGGTCGAAGAGGTCTACAAGCTCATGACCGCCCGCGCCCTCGTGCCGCCCACCGAGGCGTCCTCTACGGCGGGTGCCGTCCAGGGTCTGCTCGGCTCGATGGGTGACAAGTACGCGACCTACTTCGACGAGACGCACTTCAAGGCGTTCAACGAAACCAGCATGGGTTCGTTCGGCGGAATCGGCGTCGTGCTCGGGGAGAAGAATGGCAACGCCTACGTCACCGAGGTCTACAAGGGCACGCCGGCGGCGCACGCGGGTATGCTTCCGGGCGACCAGTTCCTCATCATCGAGGGAGTCCGCCGCACGAACTGGCAGACCAGCGATGTGGTCAAGCGCGTTCGCGGCGACGTGGGAACCAAGGTGACCGTCACCATGCTGCGGCCCAACAAGGGTGGTTCGCACGGCGGCACAGAGAAGAAGTTCACCATCACCCGCGCCAATATCAACTACCCGAATCTGAAGTCAGAGATGATCGGCACGGTCGGCTACATGCGACTCGGGCAGTTCAACGCCAGGTCGGAAGTAGACTTGCGCAAGGCGATCGCCGACCTGACGAAGAAGGGCGCGAAGTCGCTCGTTCTAGACGTGCGCAGCAACCCCGGTGGCCTGCTCGATGAGGCCGTGAACGTGTCGTCGCTGTTCATCAAGGACGGCGTGATCGTGCGCGTCGACGAGCGTAACAAGCCTGAGGAGGTGCTTCGCGCCACGGGGCGCACGGCCACGAGCCTGCCGCTCGTCGTGCTCATCGACGGCGATTCGGCCTCCGCGAGCGAGATCATGGGTGGTGCGCTTCAGGACCATGACCGCGCTACGCTCGTGGGCGAGACGTCCTACGGGAAAGGTAGCGTCCAGACGGTGGCCAACACCTCATGGGGCGGCGGCGTGAAGTTCACGATCGCGCACTACCTGACGCCGAACAAGCGCGTCATCGACGGCAAGGGGCTCACGCCCGACGTCGTCGTCAAGATGGACCGGCTCAAGCAGATGGAGCGCTCGACTGACACGCAGCTCCAGAAGGCACTCCAGATCGCCCGGCAGAAGGCGGGAAACTAGCTAGTCCTCGTCCTCTTCGTCATCAAGAGCGATGAGGGCGTCGAAGTCGCCAACCGCCTCTTCGGTAAGAAGGTGCGGACGCTTGGCGCTCTCTTCGTCTTCCTCGGTGTCCGGAACCGACAGGAGTTCGAGGTGTGAGCTGTCTCCGTGGAGGAGGAAGCGCCACCGGTCGTCGGTGACCTGCTCAAAATCGAGGAACCGAAACGACGACACGTTGAGGAACAGGCAGCCGTTGACGATCAAAGTCGCCGACTCAGGGTCGGCCATCAGCTTGACCAATGTCGCGCGGCCCTCCTCGATGAGCTCTCCATCGACCAAGTAGCGGTACTCGAGGTTCTCGAGCGTCTCGAGTGCGCGAAGCACGTCTCTGGGGTGCGAGACGGTTCCCTTGGATATGAGGCAGGGGGCGAGCGACTGACGGTGATCCATCCGGCGACTCCGTGGGTGTTCGGTCGGAAAGGTAATGACGCATTCTAGCACCGCCCGTGCCGAGATGACTCGGGCGAGGCGCCCTGCGGTAGTATCTAGATGACCGTCGGACGCATACGGCGAGGAGGGGCGCGTGGGCAATCCAAAGCGCGCGGCCAAGGCCAAGCGGGGCGGTTTCGTCGTTGGGCGGATCACGATGACCCGTCGCGGCTACGGCTTTGTATCCGCGCCCGAAGGCGACTACTTCGTTTCTGCGCGTGACATCGCCGGCGCCATGCACGGGGACACAGTAGCGCTGCGGCCTGACACGAAGCGCGGACGAGAAGGCCGATCCGGCGTGGTCACGCGCATCATCGAACGGGCGAACACGACCGTCGTCGGCCGGTTCGACCGGGCTGGAGCAATCGGCATAGTCACGCCGTCTGATCGCCGCATCCGCCACGACGTGTTCATAGCCCCAAACGCCATCGGACAGGCAACGAGCGGCGACATCGTCGTGGCGCGGCTGACCGGATACCCATCGCGCAACCACTCCGCGCAGGGGTTCGTGCAAGAGATCGTCGGTCGTGAGGGCGATCCTGGTATCGAGATAGAGATCACGATCCGCGAGCACGGCCTGCGGACCGAGTTCCCCGAATCAGTCGCCGACGAAGCTTCGAGGCTCCGCATCGACGTGGATGAGGCGCTAGCGCGCGAGGCCGATCGTCGCGACATCCGCGACCGGTACACATTCACCATCGACCCTGTCGATGCTCGCGACTTTGACGACGCGATCAGCATCGGGCACACGGAGGACGGCCGCGTCATTCTCGGAGTGCATATCGCAGATGTGAGTCACTACGTGCCGTGGGACAGCTCCATCGACAACGAGGCTCGCCTGCGCGCGACGAGCGTGTACTTGGTCGACCGCGTACTACCTATGCTGCCCGAGGAGCTCTCTAACGGCATCTGTTCGCTCAATCCCGGTGAGGACCGTGTCGCATTCTCCGTCGACATGGTGCTCTCCAAAGACGGCGCGGTCGAGCAGGCCAGCTTCTACCCCTCCGTGATCAGGAGTGACCGGCGCTGCACCTACGACGATGTCGACGGCTGGCTCAGTGGCGCCGAGTCGTTCCCGGATCGTGACGCCGAACTCGCGGTCCGTGAGTTCGCGCACGTTGCCAAGCGCATCGGGGAGCGCAGGGTGGCGCGTGGGGGGCTGGACTTCGAGACGGTCGAGGCCAAGGTGCGCCTCGCCGCCGATGGAAAGCCGCTCGAGGTCGTCTTGCGCGAGCGAACCGTGGCCACCAACATGATCGAGGAGGCCATGATCGCCGCCAACGAAGCCGTGGCCCGCCACATGCGAGACGCCAAAGCGCCGATGGTCTATCGGATCCATGAGAATCCCGATCCGGACGCCCTCAACCAGATGGCCACGGTGCTCAAGGAGTTCGACTACCCCATCAAGGACCTGCACGGCGCCTCACCGGCGACCTTCCAGCGCATCATCGCCTTCGCTCACGGCCGCAAGGAGAAGTTCCTGATCAACTCGCTGCTCGTACGCTCGCTTGAGCGCGCGCGCTACGTTGACTTCCTTTCTCCGCACTTCGGTCTGGCCAGCGAGGCATACTGCCACTTCACGTCGCCGATTCGCCGCTACCCCGATCTGATCGTTCACCGGCTCCTCAAGGCACAGCTTCGCGGTTCGCTCGATTCCGACCCGGACGCCGTTCGCATGTCGCCGGAACTCGCGTGGCTCGCCGAGCACTCGTCGCAGATGGAGCGCGAGGCCGCGATGGCCGAGATGGACTCGGTGCGCTTCAAGCTGTGCGAGCTGATGGCCGACCATGTGGGCGAGGTGTTCGACGGCATCGTGACGGGCGTGGCCAACTACGGTCTGTTCATCCAGCTTTCGAACACCGCCGACGGGCTCGTGCACTCCGATGCGCTGCCTGGCGACCACTACCGCTACGAGGCCGCTCGGCATGCGCTCGTTGGCGACAAACGGGGCGACACGTACCGGCTCGGACAGAGCGTGAAGGTGCGCATCGTCAATGTGTCGACGGGCGATTCCCGTATCGACATGGAACTTGCCTAGACCAGATGTCTCAGGCTCGCCGTCGAGCCAAAGGGCAACGCCACGGAAACCGAATGCCACGCCCCGTAAACGTCTAGACCTCGCTGCACGTGACCCGGACGACACTCGAGTTCGGTCCGCGCCTTCTTGGAGGTCTCGCATGTACGACATCGCCATCATCGGAGCAGGCCCGGCAGGCTCGACGCTCGCGCGCCTGCTCAGCACCCGGTACCGCACGCTGCTCGTGGATCGGCGTCCCCTCGACCGGCCTGCGGGGGTTGGCTGTCTCGCCAAACCGTGCGGCGGGCTGCTCGCTCCCTCCGCTCAGGCTGAACTCGCGCGACAGGGACTCGGGGTACCTTCACACGTTCTGTCCGGCCCGCAGCTCTTCGCCGTCAGAACGCTCGACCTGCCGACACGTCTCGAGCGGATATACCAGCGCTTCTACACAAACATCGACCGAGAGGCGTTCGATCGGTGGCTCGCCTCGCTCGTCCCGGACGGGGTGGACCGTGTTTGGGGCTGGGCCATGACCGGGCTCGAGCGTGACGCGGATGGCAGCTTCCTGCGTTTCCGCACCGCAGAGGGCGGCTCGGCGGGGATTCGAGCCACGATCGTGGTGGGAGCCGATGGCGCGTCCTCACTCGTGCGCCGGCTCGCGTTTCCGGACGTGACCGCGCCCCGACGTTACGCGGCAGTTCAGGCGGTCTTCGAGTTGGGGAGCGCCGCGCCGTACTACGGAGCGATCTTCGATGAGGAGCTCACCGACTACTACGGCTGGACGATTCCGAAAGGCGGTGGGCTGCTTGCGGGCATCGCAGTGACCGCGGCGGCCGACGTCAACGCCGTCTTCGACGAATATGTCGATCGGCTCACCAAGCACGGATTCGGGATTGGGGCGGAGGTGTCGCGCTCCTCGGCGGCGATCGTTCGTCCGACCCGGATGTCACATCTTTGCCCAGGCCATGACGGCGTGATGCTGGCCGGAGAGGCGGCGGGATTCATCAGCCCGAGCTCCGCCGAGGGCATCAGCTACGCGCTCTCAAGCGCCTCAACGCTCGCGGGGGCCATCAACGGCGGCCTCGACGACGCTGCCCCGCGGTATCGCACCGCCGTGTCGCCGCTCGCGCTGACCGTCGGCATCAAGGCGGCGAAGTCAGCGGCCATCTACGCGGCGAGTGCACGGCGACTGATCATGCGCAGCGGCATTGGCGCCATCGCGCCACAGCAGCGACCCGTCGGGGCGCCGGGGCTTTCGATGAGCTAGCGCTCCGAATCGAGGCCCGTCTCGTCCGCCTTTCCGTCAGACCACTCGTCCTCGTGGTCCGCAGGGCGCATGAGGCTCGTGACCACGGGCGTCAGGTCCCTCGGAACCGGGGCCTGCCACCCGCGCCAGACTGCGAGCACGCGCAAGGCGATCACGAGAAGCACGCACGCGGTCATTGCGAGCGGCTTGACCAGGTCAAGCCACGTGACGAGGCCGACGTATGTCATCACGCCGAGCACCGCGGCGGCACCATTGAGTGCTCCGGGCTTTAGAACCCGCGGTACTTCGTTGCGTAGCACGTCCCTGACGACACCGCCGCCAACCGATGTGATCGTGCCAATCATGACGACGGGGATGAAGGACAGGCCCGCTCGGATGGCCTTGTCGGCCCCAGCGACCGCGAAGAGCCCCAGCGAGAGGGCATCAACCAGGAAGAGCTTGTCTTTGACGGTCTCAACGCCTGACTGGAAGTAGAACGCCACCAGCGCGCCGGCGATGACCGCAAGCAGCAATGACGGGTGCTCGAGCGCATAGATGCCGTAATCCTGAAGCAGGATGTCGCGCATGATGCCGCCGGCCAGACCCGACGCCAGCGCGATGGTCAGCACGCCGATCATGTCGAACTTCATGCGCACGCCCACAAGGCCTCCGGATAAGGCGCCGATGAAACCGGCAGAGAGCTCGAGCCATCCCGGGACCAAGACGGCGGAAGCCGCGGCAGGCGTGGTGGTGGTCGCGCTCGACGGGAGGACGCTTGCCACCGCGGCAGGCACTCCCGTGGCAACAGCGCTGGCCACGATCGCACCGAGGCTGGCCGAGCCTGTCGCCACGGCCGCCTGGGTCGCAGCGATAGTTGTTGTGGCCGCGACGGCTGTTTGCGATACGAGGATCAGTTCTGGTCCCATACGTCCCTCTCAGTACATGGAATCGTCTTCCTTGGGAACGTACCCGAAGGAAACGCTGCACCGTCGACCTCGTTGACAGGCCGTTCTCGTGGCGACTGGGCCGTCGGGCAGGTAGACTGACCGGACGTGCTGGACCCGATTCGGAGGCAGACCTATGCACAAGAAGGATCTGGAATTTCTGTCCGACCTCGTCGAGGCCCCGTCACCTTCGGGCTTTGAGCAGCCTGCGGCGACGGTCTTTCGCGAGCGCGTGACAAAGACCGCCGATGTCGTGGAGACCAACGTCATGGGTTCAGTGCACGCGCTGCTCAAGGGCAAGAAGCCCGGTGGCGTCTCGGTGATGCTGGCCGGGCACATCGACGAGATCGGGTTGATGGTCAACTACATCACGCCGGACGGGTTCATCGCGTGCTCGGCGATCGGCGGGGTGGACTCGGCGGTCCTTCCGGGTATGCGCGTGCGCGTGCACACCAGCAAGGGAACGCTTCTGGGCGTCATGGGCCGCAAGCCCATCCACCTGATCGAGGATGACGAGCGCAAGAACGTAACCAAGCTCGAGAAGCTCTTCATCGACGTGGGCATGAAGGCCGAGAAGGTGAAGAAGCGCGTGCGCATCGGCGACCCGGTGACCTTCGATGTCGGTCTCGAGACGTTCGGCGACGACCTGGCCGTCTCGCGCGCATTCGACGACAAGATGGGCGCGTGGATCGCCGCCCGCGTGCTTGAAGAGGTGAAGAAGGCCGGCGGTGCGGCGGGCGACCTCGTGGCTGCGGCGACGGTGCAAGAGGAGGTCGGACTGCGCGGTGGCATCACGAGCGCCTATGGGGTCGATCCACAGGTGGGCATCGCCGTCGAGGTCGGGCACGCCACAGACTATCCCGACATCGACAAGCGCAAGCACGGCGAGGCGAACTGTGGCGACGGCCCGATCATCGCGCGCGGACCCAACATCAACCCGGTCCTGTTCGATCTTCTCGTCAAGGCCGCCGAGAAGGAGAAGATCGGCTACCAGATAGGCGCCGAGCCTCGCGGCACCGGCACGGATGCCAACGCTATCCAGCTCTCGCGCGGCGGCAAGGCCGCCGGGCTCGTGTCGATTCCGCTGCGCTACATGCACACGCCCACCGAGGTACTTTCGCTCAAGGACCTCGATGCGGCCGTGAAGCTGCTGACGCGTTTCGTCCTCGACCTCAAGCCGGGGACGGACTTCACGCCGTAGCCCATGCGCGACTTGTTCGCGTGCCGTGGGCCGGGCTGTACCGGGTTATCTCGGCAGACCGTGGTCTAGAATGTGACACCGCAAAAGCCCGAGCCAATATCGTGAACCTGAGGTCACCGAAGCATGCCGCCTGATGAGAAGCTGATATCGAACAACAAGAAGGCCTACCACGACTTCTTCGTGGAGGAGACCTTCGAGTGCGGTATAGAGCTGGCCGGCACCGAGGTCAAGTCGCTTCGCGAGAACCGCGCATCCCTGCGCGACACCTATGCGAGCATCAAGCGTGGAGAGATCTGGCTGCACGGAGTGCACATCGCACCCTACAGCCATGGCAACCGCTCGAATCTCGATCCGGTCAGGCCGCGAAAGCTCCTGATGCACAAGAAGGAGATCCGGCACCTCCTCGGCAAGACCAAGGAGAAGGGGTTCACTCTGGTTCCGCTCAAGATGTACTTCACGCCAAGCAATCTCGTGAAGGTCGAGCTCGGGCTGTGCCGCGGCAAGAAGCTCTACGACAAGCGAGCCGACATCGCCTCCAAGGACCAGAAGCGAGACGTCGAGCGCGCTTTGCGCGAGCGCCAGAAGGGCGTGTAGCCGCACCTCGGGTTCGTGGCGTAGAGCGATATGGCGACCGATCAACCTACTCCGTCACTCGGCAGCGGCATGTTCTTCGCTCGTAGAGCTCCAGCGTCGTAGCGTGCGCGTATACTCTCCAAGCGGTCCGGGTGGGCTGCGAGCACCTTGATACGTCGACACCACCCCATATGGGGGCGACTGGATTCGACACGATAGTTCTGAGGGAGGAAGCAGGCCGCGGTCTCCTCGCCGCGTTAAACAGGGGTAAACGCCAATTAACTGGCACTGATAACTACGCTCTCGCTGCCTAAATAGCCAGCGACGCCAACCCGGTGGAAGTCCCCGACACCGGCAAGGCGCAACAGAGGGGAATGCCGCCAAGGACGTGGTCAGTATGCCGAGGCGAAAGACTGAACTGACTGGGAAGGGACGCGCTGGTCACGGTGCGTAGTCCCGACCGAGACTGTAGCTGTGACTGAGCCTGGAGATGCCTCCTAGGGTGCTATCGTGGACCGGAGTTCGATTCTCCGCGCCTCCACCAGACAGATGCGCGGATCGCAGGCGCGATTCGCTTTGCGGCCCGTCGGCAACGTGCCGGCGGGCCGCGCGCTTCACCCGGCTGGCACGACCGGTCGTGGCGGCGCATCATTCATCCGCGAAAGGCGACCGGCGTGCCGAAACGTACATGGGGCTTCACCGAGCCCGAGTGGACCGCGATGTATCGCGAGCTCGAGTCACTGCTGCGCTCGGCCGCGATTGAACGCTCGACGGTGA
>Ga0194062_1001091_pt1 | contig 11363 bp, 5 predicted proteins | sample SepL2225m_MetaG_FD_155481 | JGI IMG/M metagenome (GOLD analysis project Ga0194062, IMG submission 155481) | Anoxic zone freshwater microbial communities from boreal shield lake in IISD Experimental Lakes Area, Ontario, Canada - Sep2016-L224-25m | ecosystem: Environmental > Aquatic > Freshwater >... | reverse complement strand
TCATAAATGATATCAAACACTTTCATTTTTTCAATTTTCCGGGCAATATAGGTAGCATGGTCAGCGCAGGCCTGCTGTATCCTTCTGTAGCCATCTTTGCCTAAGCGCAGAAGATTATAATACTGGGCAACGATTTGTCCGCCGGGCCGTGAAAAATTGAGTGCGAAAGTCGGCATGTTACCTCCCAGGTAATTTACATTAAAAACAAGGTCTTCAGGAAGATCCGACTTTTCACGCCAGATAACCCAACCCACTCCAAGCGGCGATAATCCAAATTTGTGGCCTGAGGTGTTGATGGATTTTACCCTGGGTAAACGGAAATCCCACACAAGGTGGGGATGGAGGAAGGGAGCTACGAACCCACCGCTGGCACCGTCTACATGGATGGGAATATCCAGTCCGGTTTTTTTCTGAAATTCATCCAGTGCATCGCTGATTGATTGTACATCTTCATACTGGCAGGTGAATGTAACTCCGAGCGTGGGAACTACACCTATTGTGTTTTCGTCGCAACGTTTCAGAACTTCTTCTGCATTCATCAGCAAACGACCATGCTCCATCGGAATTTGCCTCAATTCCACATCAAAATAACGGGCAAATTTTTCCCAGCAAACCTGGACCGGACCGGTCACCAGGTTTGGTTTAGAACTGTCTTTTCCGGCAGCTTTCATTTTCTCGCGCCACCGCCATTTCATGGCCAGGCCACCGCACATAGCTGCCTCGCTTGAGCCGGTAGTGGAACATCCGATGGTACTCTTACTTTTAGGGGCATTCCATAAATCGGCAATCATATGAACACAACGCTCTTCAATAGCGGCAGTTTGCGGATATTCATCCTTGTCGATCATGTTTTTATCGAGACATTCATCCATTAATTTGTGGATCTCGCTGTCGAGCCAGGTTGAACAGAAGGTTGCAAGGTTCAGTCTGGAATTCCCGTCAATCATCAGTTCATCATGAATGATAGCATATACATCTGCACTATTGCTATCTTTTTCAGGAATTTTGAATTTCGGGACACTGATACGCAAGTCGGTAGAAGCATAAATATCTTCATCCATCTTAGCGATGATTTTTTCTTTTTCGTGGAGTGCCATAATGAGTTGTTTTTGTGATTTTTCTGATATTGATATTTCAAAGTTACTTTTTTATTTATTACAGAAGCATGGTATTTGAGTAAAAGGAGAATTATTTTTTTTCGTGGGCGTGGTCTATTACCAGCACCAGTTTCTCTGAGCCTGGTTGTTAGATAATGATAGGCGATTTTCGGGAAAGCAATTTTAATCTCCAAAAGACCAGGCCGGAGAACAGCAGCATCAGTGCGACCATATGAAACACTGTCAATACGTTATCGCTGAGTGTCCCCCCTTGCTGTGAAACCGAGATATAAGCCCGCATAAAAGGAGTAGTCGGAAGAAGTGAGGAAATGCCCTGGATAAACGGAGGGAGCATTTTGAAGGGCCATACATAGCCCGTGATCAGAAAGAAAGGATAGGATGAAAAGGCCATGATCTGCAGACAAAGAAGCTGGGATTTAAAGAAAGAGCCGATCCACATGGCCATAGGGATCAGGGTGAGCAGAAATAACGATATTAACAGGGCCAAAGCCCAGGTATCTCCTTTGAGCCCGATATTAAACACCGAGAATGTTATTGTCAGTGCGAAGAGGGCATAGGTGGAAAAGAGGATGAAATAAAACAGTCCTTTTCCGACAAGGCCCTGAAATATTTTTCCTCCGCTCAGAGAAAACCAGGCGGGCAGCGTTTTTTTCATGCGTTCTGCCGCCACGCTTCCCGAGAGGCCAATCAGCAGCGTCTGCTGCAAAATAAGCATCAGCAGTCCGGGCAGTAAAAATGCGCCATAGCTCGAACTTTCATTGAACATCGGCCGGTAATCGAGGCTAACCGGCATGGCTTCTTTAAAAGAAGCCGTTTCGTTCATGCCTTTCATTTCGAAATACTGCATCCTTACGCCGGCGCTTACAGCCAGGCAAATCTCGGTCACCGAGGCGATAAGATCGCTTGAGGGAAGAAAACGCGCCGCATTGACAGCCAAAACGACGTTCCCCTGCCTAAGCGACAGAACGTTTTGCTCGAGGCCTTTATCGATATAAATAAAACCCTGGCAACCGCCTTCGTACATCAGATGCTGAGCCTGGTCGACCGAAGGTTCAAAAACCACATCGACCATCTGCAGATTGTTAATCTGCTGGATGAGCAGGCGCGACAGACTGCTCCGGTCGTCGTCGACTACAGCCATCTTCACCTTCTCCTCCTCTTTAAATGAATAGATGCTGCCGTAAAAAAATAAATACAACAAAGGGGCGATGAGTAAAGTAAGCAGCAGGCTGTGGTCTTTGCCAATCAGATTCAGCTCCCTCAGGAAAACCGATAATATGCCACGTACTGCTTTCATGCAGGAATGTATTCTTTTCTGATTTTATATCTTAATACGAGGAAGGCAAGAGGGAAGGTGAGCAGTGTAAATAACAGTAAAATGCTCATCTCATGAATTGCAAACCTCATCGGCAGCTGCATCTGGTAAACCTTGATAAAACCGTCAAGAAAAGAGGAGTAAGGCATCACCTGAGAATAATACTGATCGAACCAGGGCATAGCCCAGCGGGGAAAGGTATATCCGCTGAAAACAAATGCAGGGGCGGTATAAAAAAGAGCTATATCACTGGCCAGCATGGTGTCGCTAATGACGACCGAGATGAGTAGTCCAATACTTATACAGGCAATGGCCAATAAGGTGAAAAGCACGAAAAAATGAAAGGTTGCCAGTCCCTGCCCGATACCGAAGATAGGAAAGATGATCCCTGTAACGAGGATGAAATTGATCCAGGCCACGCTCAGATGAGCAAGTATCTTCCCGGTCATAATCCGGATTGCCGATCCTTTTGCCAGGGCATACAATTCCTGCAATGACCCGGTTTTCGCTTCGTAATTGAAGATCAGCACCCCAACCATGATGATGATCATCTGCATGGCTACAGTGATCAGTCCGGGCACCAGGTACCGGAAGTAGTTGTAGTCAGGGTTAAACAGGGGAAGTGTGGTCAGCTTCACAGGTTCCACCAAAGCCATCGCTTTCGAGCGGTTCATCCCGGTTTGAAGCAGTTTTTGAAGGCTGATCCCTGCCCCGCCCATAATGATGACTTCCGAAGCATTCCTGAACAGCATCTTAGCAGGTACCAGTGATGAAGCATTGGTATATAAGGTAACGTTGACGGGCTGACTGCTCAGGATGTTTTCTTCCATGTTTGCCGGAAAATGCACGGCTCCCATCACTTCCCCCTTAAGGATCATGTTCTGCAGTTCCCTATGGCTTTTTACCTGCCGTATGATATGGATACTGACTGTTTGTTCCAGCATGAAGGTGAGCTGGCGGGAAACGGACGAATGACTTTCATCCCAGATGGCAAAGGGCAGATCTTTTATTTCCTCTTCCTGATAGATAAAGGCATAAAAGAAAAACAGTATGGGAGGTACTACCAGCAGAAGCCAGTAAAAGACCGGCAACGTGAGTATCCTTTTCCATTCCCTCAATGCGATCCGCAGTACCGTCATATTCAGGGAAGGTTTAATGAAGCGGTCATACCGGGACGGAATCCACGAATGGATGATGGGTTTACAGGGCTAAGTTCAACGGTAAAGGTGCGGAGTTCAAATTTGCCGGCTTCCTTAACAGGAACCCAATCGGCAAATTCGAGTGAAGGTTCGATATGTGAGACACGGGCTGCAAAGGTTTCCGGTTCGCAGCCAGGCATTGTAAGATCAAACACCTGCCCTGTGGCAATCCCTTTCATCCTGTCCTGCCGTATATTGAACCGTATAAACTGAGTTCCTTTTTTCATCAAGGTGATGATAGGATAACCAATCGAAACAAATTCTCCCTTATGGATCACAACCGATGAGATGATCCCTTCGTCGGGCGAGAAGATACGGGCATCTCCCGAGATCGACTTCGTAAGCGATAAGGCCTGTTCAGCCTGCTGAACGCCGACTTCAGCCGCCTTTATCAATTCGGGCTGGGTCCCTTTCTGTAACATCTCGAGATTCATTTTTGCCGATTCCATCTCATGTAATGAAGCCTGGTATTGCAGTTGGATTACATCGCGTTCTTCGCCTGAGATCACCTGGCTCTTATACAGGTTCTCGATGCGGTCGTTGGTCTGTTTTGCCACTTCATACTGTTTCTGGGAGATCTGATACAGATTACCGGCCATTCCGATCAGCTCGGGCCGTGTGCCTTTTCGCAGCAGTTCGAGTTGTATTGATGCGGCATCGAGAGTCAGCCGGGCCTGTTGCTGGAAGGAGTTCACTTCGGTGCTGCCCAGAACAGCGAGGAGCTGGTTCAGTTTCACTGTGTCGCCTTCTTTTACGAGAAGGGAGTCAAGCTTTCCGGGGATGGTCGAAGAGATATTGACAAACTCCGCATCGGCCATTCCTATCACTGTTTTATCTTCTTTAGCGCCACTGTGTTTTATAAGAAAAAGCAAGGCTACGAGCAGAACAACAACCGGTACGAAAATGGTCCAGTATCGTGTAATAAATTGTTTCATTTTCACTAATTTAAATATTCTGTGATCCGTTGGGAAGCCCCGGTAAGGCTGAAATATTCGGCTAAAGCAAGATAATAACCGAAGACTGCGGTGTAATACGTTTTTTCAATTTCTTCGCGGATGATCAGGGCATCGTTAAGATCTTTGGGTGACGACATATTATTCCTGCCCCGTTCATCGATAAGGGTTGTCGTGATTTTAGCTTCCTTGCGTGCACTGTCGAGGGTCGCGATGCTCTGTTGCATCGACTTCAGCCGGTTCAGCGCAACTGCAACCTTAGTGTTGATCCCGCTGCGGGTGTTCTCTTCCATAAGGGTCGCTTCTTCGGCTAACTGTTTTGTCACCTGCACCCGTTTGTAATTCTTAAAACCATCAAACAGGTTCCACTGGAGTTCCAGTCCAAGCATCCAGGGAGCGGTGGTCACTGGCAGGTCCTGCTGATACAGGTTGATGTTGGCTACACCGAAAAGATTGGGAAGAAGCAGTGACCGGGCCCCCCTGATGTTTGTCTTTGCCAGGCTGGTGTTGCTTCCTGCAAGTCGCAGCATCGGATTCTGCAACAGCTGACCGGCTTCAGGCTGCTGCATCGAAGTTTGCCTGAACCTGAGCGAATCCAAGATACTCAGTAAGGTGTCCTGCTGAAGGCCGAGTAAACGGTTCATCTCGGCCAGGGCATTCTGTTTGTCGAGAATAGTATTGTTCAGACTGCTGCGGGCCTGAACCAGCAATACTTTTGTCCAGCTTTGAAAGTAAGGAGGAATGATCTGGTTTTTGACCAGTTCAGCTGCGAAATTTTCGTTCTTGCTAAAAGCAACCACAGTCTCTTTATTGAGCCGGATGAGGGTATTCAGATAAAGAATCCGGATATACTGGGCGGCTATGGTCAGGTCCAGATCATTTTCGATGAGCTGCTGGTTGATGACTCCCGATTTCAGCTCTATCGAGGCGGCGTTTCGTGCCGTACTAAGTTTTCCGCCCAGCCATATCGGCTGCCTCACGAAAAGACCGGCAGTGAAATACTGCTGCTGGCTGAGTTCTGGGTTGTAGTCGGGGTAAGCGGTTTCTATGATCTTTTTGGAGTTATTATAGATCTCCTGCTGAACCTGACCGGGAAGATCCTGACCGGTGATCTGCTTGTACACGGCGTTGGCTGAATACATGCTCTGCACGGATGAACCCAGGACCACCCCGTTTTTTACAGTCTGCAGGTTGATGGTAAGCGGATTGCTCAGGTAGTTGTATCCGGCAAGCAGGTCGACCTTGGGAAGGGCCGAGAGTTTTTCGGCCGTCAATGCGTACTTCCTGGCCTGGACGCTATGCTTAGATTGCCTGATCAGGAAGTTATTCTGATGAGCAAGATTGAAACAGGCTGTTAATGTCACGTTCTGTGCTTCGAGCAGGACATCATTGCAAATCAGGAACAGTAAGAAAACAAATGACAGACTGAGATATTTCATACTTCAAAAATAAGAAATACCCATAAGTATTCAAGGTTGTCGGGAAGATATTGTTGCCTTCTTTATTCCCTCCTGGTAAATTCCCCGCCCCTCAGGGGCGGAACCAGGGTCCAGGGCTCTGCCCTGGGGCGAATACGGATTTATTCCCTCCTGGTAAATTCCCCGCCCCTCAGGGGCGGAACCAGGGTCCAGGGCTCTGCCCTGGGGCTAATACGGATTTATTATCTCCGGGAATCTTCAGATATTAAAAACCCGAGATTGCAGAGTTGAGGTAAGACACAATAACCTCGTTTTTATTCCCGCTTGTGCCGTCATAAGTCAGGGTAACCACAGGTATTCCTGTGATTCTCTTTATTTCCTGTGCCATTGCTTCAGTGACCATCGCAGGACAACAAAAAGCAGGATTGGTTTGAACAAAGAGTGAAATGTTGGGGTGATTTTCGAGGATATAGAAGACCTTCAAAATGTTTTCATAGGATTCTCCGGAATGAAAAGGGCTTATATTGAATTTAGCCAGGTTTTTTTCAAGATGTACCGGATTGACCACAGGTTTTTCGCCCAGGTGTTTTTTGAATTGCTTATAGTACCTGTCCTCAAATATTTTGATGCTCGAAATCATCACCCTGAAAAGAGCCATGTTGAAATAATCGCCGCGTGCCCTGGTGCGGCGTATCTGATTCTCGATCATTATTTTTACCAGGTCGGTATAGGGTGTAGTAACCACTTCGCCTCCGTTTTCCTCAATATCACGGATCAGATTCTGGTTCATGATGTCGTTATCCCTCACATAAATATCTCCGAAAATTGCAACCTTGGGCTTGTTCCCGGGCTTGCGGTCAATTTTATCGAAAAGGGAGATTGCGTCAGCTACAGCAGCATCCATCGGTCGTTTCCCAAGAAAAGCCATTTCGAGGATTTGGATGCTTTTTTCGATTGCAGAATCAGTCTCACCCCCGATGATCTCATAGGGTCTGATCTTGCATCCGAGTTTCCTTATCAGCCCGCCAAGAAGGTAAGCAAAATAGGCATAGTAACTGGTACTGTAAGCTATCTCAAGATGGCTGAGCTGCCCAAAATAAACAGATGCTTTTTCAAAACCATGTCCGTAGTCCTCAAACAGGTTTTTTATATAAAAAGGATAAAGCCTCAGGTTGCAGGTGATGTAGCATTTGGTCATCCAGAGCATGCTTTGTTCAGGCTTGATGCCGTGCTGTTCAACATAATCAATGAATTCCTGGGCAACAATGTTCACGGGAATGCATTGACCGGTATTATAAGCCATGCTCTTTTGGATGATCATTTCGCTGGACTGCATGAGCCGGGCATCAATCCCTCCCCGCCTCAGATTTGCAACCAGCAGGGGCGCCACCAGCTTGTCCCAGTTGGGAAACAGCAGGGTCTTCCCATTGATCCTCGTTTCAAGATGTGGCAATAAAGACAATGATTTTGGTTCAGTGACCTTTGGGTTCAGGGCCGAGTGATTCCTGAACGACCTGATGGCCGCCTCTATCCTGGTTTCATACCCTACATTCGAATCATGTTCATCGATCTGGAGGATGAGGTAGGGCTTATTATATTCGTGCATCAGCTTTTTGAAATACTCGATGATAAACGAATCGGGTGCACATTTAAAAGCGGTGACCAGGACAGGATAGAGATTTTTTGCAGTAACTGTTTTTTTTGCCGTTTCAAGGATCCTTGAAGCATAGTACCACGGAATTTCGCGGAGCTGAAGCCCGGTTTCTTCGGGAGGCAACTCATCCGGATCGATCATATCCTGGAAAAAACTTTTAATCCCCATCCTGGTAAAAATATCGGGGATGCCTTTATTCATCGATTTTGAGAGTACAACGTAAGGCCGGCCCAGCAAAACCACCGACACCCCGTCAGCGGGATTAAATTCCGATTTGAAAAGGGAGATCAGTTTCTTTTTGCGGTCATGCGAAAAAATCAAAGCCTCTTCATACGCCTTTTTAACTTTTTCGGCAGTGATGACTGGTCCAAGGTAAGGCCTGAGGCATTCGGTTAGTTGTTTGATCACCTGACGGTTCCCTTTTTGAAAGTTCAGCATAGGGGATATCATTTTCCCTCCAACGGCTTTATCTTTCATAGTATAGATAAGGGAAGCGGAATACTGAGTATAATAGCAATAATTGCTGTCGGAGTTTTCGGGTTTATCCCTTGTCTCAAGGGAAACCGGGAGAAAGATAAAATCCGCTTTCATGGCCAGCCATGCAACATGTCCGTGAATGGAATCGATGGGAGCGCAAAATTCCGCCCCGGCGATCCTCTTTCCGGCTTTTACAGGGTCGTGATAATTCTCGCTGGTCACAATGCGTAACGACAGGTTCGAGAAAAACCTTTTCCAAAGGATCAGTTCATCATACAGGTGCAATGCAGCAGGTAATCCAACGATGACCTGATGGCTGAAGGTCTTGGGCTGGACCAGGTGAAGGATTTTTGCTCTCTGTTCAAGGAGGTTGAAAACCGAAGATTCTATGTTAAGGTGTTTTTTGGTTTCATAATCCCTTCCGCAAAGAAACCCATAGGCCTCCTGTTCTCCGTTCACAGCAGCCAGGCTGATGTGGCAATGGTTTGTGCAGATGGCGCACCTCTCGGAATGGATATCGAGGACTTCCCTGAAGAATCCCAGGCCCCTGAAGCCGGATTTGGACGGCATGTCATCTTTAAAGCCATCCGGCCTGTTTTCAACCGGTTTTTCTTCCCTTAGGAGCAGGGCCACGCCAAGAGCACCTGTGAGATGGCAGTAAGGCGATACAAATATTTTCTTTCCCAGCCTTCGTTCAAATGCAGCGACCAGGGATTTGTTTTTTGCCGTTGCACCCTGGAAACAGACCTGGCTACCGATCGAGCCCTCGACAGCCACTTTTTTCAAATAATTCTCGGTCACTGAGTGAAGTATGGTAGCAAGGATCTCATTCACCGAATATCCTTTATTCAGCAGATTGTTCGTGTCGCGTTCCATAAATACAGTACAGCGGTCACTCGCAAATGGTGCAGATACTCCCACGGTTCGCTCAGAGTAGGCACTCAACTCACAACCTAGCTTCCCTGCCTGTTCCTCAAGAAAACTTCCGGTGCCTGCGGCGCAAACAGCGTTCATTTGTGAAAAAGTCACTATTCCGTTATGCATCAGGGTAAACTTGGAATCCTGACCACCTATCTCGATGATCGTATCCGTGTCCTGATTGAGTTCATAAGCTGCCCTGGCATGTGCCGTAATCTCATCAACGACCAGGTCGGCATGGATGAGCTTACCTATAAATTTCCTGCCTGAACCGGTAGTCCCTGCAGCTGTAATGATCAGGCTGGTCTGTGTTCTCAGGATCAGGTCATCGATCGCCTCAAAAACAGCCTGGACAGCTTCAGCCGGCTTGCCCGAAGTTGCGGTATAAAAACCCGCGATAGGGGAATTATCGCTGTTTGTAAGAATTGCTTTCGTACTTGTTGATCCGATATCTATTCCCAGTAAGGCTTCATATTTCCTGTCACCGGCAAAGAGACTATACTGGTCTACCAGAACATCTGCAGTATGTGAAGAGACGGAGGGTTTGAAGTTCCAAGAAGCTTTTCCTTTGAAATCGGGATACCCCGAAAGCTTTATTTCCAGCGGAGGGTAATAATAATTTTTCCCGGTATCATCCGGAATTAGAATTTCATCAAGCCACGCGATCTTCTTTACAGCAGGATGTTGTTTTTCGTGCAGCCACGAATAACAGGCTCCGGCAGCTCCCAGGCAATGGGAATATTCATTCTGCAGGAAGCGGGTATTCAGAAGAGCTTCCAGATGCCTTATCACTGAAGTATTTTTAGAAACACCTCCTGCGAAAAAAACCGGGGACCAGGGTTCCGTCTGCTTGAACAGCGTATCCACCACGTTAACGGCCAAACCTCTGCAAAGGCTGTCGCAGATGGCTTCCAGGGTGAAGCCCCTCTGCTGGGCATGGATGAGGTCGGTTTTGGCAAAAACAGAACAGCGGGAAGCAATATCGGGAATGGGCCCTTTATTTCTTGATGCAATCTCACTAAGCTCTTCAATCCCTGAAAGGTTTAGGCGGAAGGCTTGCTGGTCGAGAAAACTGCCTGTTCCGGCAGCGCAGGATGAATTTGACCGGACCGATTCAAAATTTCCCTTCTCATCGAACCTGATCAGGCTGAATTTCTCGGCACCTATATACAACAGTGATCTTGCATCCCTGCATAGCACTTTTGTCGCCCTGATGAGGGCAAGCTGAGAATTAAAGGAAGAAACCAATTCAGAATTAAAGCAGGGTGAAGCGCAAACAGCAATACCGCTAAGGTTTGACAAGTCGAGCTGATGAGTGGCCGACCTGAGGCAATCCCGTATCTGCCCTTTATGAAAAAGATATATCGTTTTCAGGATCTTCCCCGAAAGATCCATTGAAACAAGAGAAATGGTAACCGAACCGATATCTATACCAAGCAGGGTCTCCCGCGAGAGATGCCCGCTTTGTTCCCTAATGGATAAGTCCATATGATGACTTATGGTTATTTGGCCAAAGGTAACCCTACCAGCCAAATATTTCGTATCTTAGTGATATATTTTATACGCAATGTATCAATTTCTTGATCCTCCCTTGATTCGTAATGATAAGCGTATCATCTGGGCAGCCACCAGGTCGGTGCTTGAAAGCGTGGGTTTTGCTGCAAAGAGGAGCGGGAAGAAAAGCACAAGCCACTGGACCTTTTTCCTGCACCTGCTCAGGATCTTCGCTTTCCTGCTTAAAATAAGCGGCTACTATGCCAAGGGATACGGAAATGCCAAGACGATAAGGCTGAACGAACTGACCCTGGAATTTCCAAACCTTCCTTCTTCATTCAATGGATTCAGAATACTTCATTTATCAGATCTTCATATTGACAGCATCCCGGGGTTTGTTTCATTGATCACCGATAAATTAAAAGACCTTAAATTCGATATTTGTTTACTTACCGGAGATTACCGCCGGGATATGTCGGGCAGTTTCAGCCAGATTCTCAAACCGGTAAGGATTTTATCTAAATACATCAGGGCTCCCTATGGTACCTTTGCGGTACTGGGCAACCACGACACATACCTGATGGCCCGCTATGAGCGGGACTCGGGCATGGAGCTGCTGATCAACGAATCAGTAGAAGTGATAAAAGACGGACAGAAGATTTTAATTACGGGAACCGATGATCCGTTCAATTTTTTTACTGAACCTGCAGCGCTTTGCCTGGAGACCAGGGGCTATGAATTTAAAATAGCCATGGTCCATACCTCGGAACTGGCCCGCACGGCATCGGAGAATAAGTACGATCTTTATCTATGCGGC
>Ga0194062_1001088_pt1 | contig 11393 bp, 6 predicted proteins | sample SepL2225m_MetaG_FD_155481 | JGI IMG/M metagenome (GOLD analysis project Ga0194062, IMG submission 155481) | Anoxic zone freshwater microbial communities from boreal shield lake in IISD Experimental Lakes Area, Ontario, Canada - Sep2016-L224-25m | ecosystem: Environmental > Aquatic > Freshwater >... | reverse complement strand
TCTGCTATCGATCCTGGCGACCTGGCCGCTAGCCTGGCGCAAGAAGACGAAGGCCTTGCTGCTGGCGATTCCATTACTTATTGTGATCAATCTCATTGATATCCCCTTTGTGCTGGCATGGGAGGTCGAGGATGCTATTGCCGCCGATATGCCCGGTTCGACCAGAATCATTACTTTTGCCGGCATGGAAATTGCGACGCGGGTGCAGGACAGTCAGTTGCTGACGTACTGGTACGTATTCCTTCAAACCGGCGGGAGGCAGTTTCTGGGGCTCTTTGGTGCGCTCCTGTGTATCGGACTTTTTGCAATGCGGACGGAAAAGGATTCCTGAAGTCTCCCGCAGAGATAGCTCGCCCACCACGTAACTGAACAGCTATGAAAGAATTGCGGAAGAACGCAGGTATGGCAGCCGGCCCTCCCAGTCCTGAGTAAAATCGAGTGATTTCGATAAGGGAGGGCGCGGTGCCACCCGCGCCGTAGCCTCTTGGCGACGCCGGCTCCATGCGGTGCCGCATGGTATACAGCAAAAGTAGCGTACCTGAGCAGTCGCATTCCCTCTTTATCCTCCATTACTGCATGAGCGGTCGTGCTTCCATTTTCACTGGCATCGAGATTGCTCAGCTGTATCCGGTTGCTCCATCGAAAGGTTGTCAGGAATGCGATTTCACTTGTTCAAATGGTCTTGCCTGATCCTGTTTGCGTCAGGACTTTGCACCGCTTTGGCAGTGCCTGTACCCAAAGGACGAGCCACTGAACTAGCGACCGGCTGGCTACGCGAAGGCACGGCGCGCCTGGGGAGAAAGATGAACTCAAAAGTACACGCAGAGGTGTCATATCGCGATGAGGCCGGCGATGTCTCGTTCTACGCTATACAGCTTGCACCCGAAGGATTTATAATCGTTTCAGCAGATGATGCTGTTGAGCCTGTCATTGCTTTTTCGGAGTCGGGAACGACGAATGATCTGGTCGCGGGCAGTCCGTTGTTTGCCATGCTCAGCATTGATCTGCCGGAGCGCAATAAACACGCCCGGGTGATCGAGTCTGCCTATGCTGAATCACAACGCCAGCCGGTGAATAATGCGAAGCCCTCGAGGCGGCCTGAGCACGCTCGGAATAACAAAAACAGGTGGGAAAAATATGCCAATCCGGCAAAAGCTGCCGGGACCAAAGCGACTCTATCGTCGTCAGCGCTTCAGGCTGATCCGACAGTTGCCGATGCAGAAGTGCCAGTTTACGGTGGGCTTTACAGCATATCTGATGTGCGAATTGCGCCGATCATTTCCAGCAGGTGGGACCAGCAAACTGCACAAGGGCAATCTTGCTACAACTTCTACACTCCGAACAACTACTACGCAGGCTGCGTAGCAATTGCCGTGTCCCAGCTTATCCGTTACTGGCAATACCCGGTTACTGGCATTGGCCATATTACAAGAAACATTACGGTCAACGGAGTTACGCAATCGGCAACGACTCGCGGAGGCAACGGTGCGGGTGGACCGTACAACTGGAGTCAGATGCCGCTTAATCCTCAGACTGCAACCTACAATCTGGCACAGTGGCAGATGATCGGATCGCTATGCTACGATGCAGGAGTCATTGCCAGCATGGGCTACACAGCAACCGGGTCATCAGCGAACCTGTTAATTGCCAGCGAACTAACCCAGTCATTCGGCTTCGGCAGTGCACACGATTTGTGGGTCAATGGCGGCATCAGTGCCGTCACACGCGATCGGGTTCTCATGTCAAACCTCGCTGCTGGCTATCCTGTAATCACAGGAATTCGCCAGACAGTGGGCAATAGCGGCCATGCAATCATAACAGACGGTTTTGGTTACAGCAGTGGAGTTACCTATTTTCATGTGAATTACGGGTGGGGAATGAGCGGTGCGACCGCCTGGTATAACATGCCGACCATGGACTCATCACCAGCTTATAATCTGGTGGATGTGCTGATCTACAACATTTTCCCGACCAACACTGGTGAGATTGTTTCCGGCCGTATTGTGAGCGGCAGCAGCGGTCTGCAAGGCGTCACTGTTGTTCTGACGAGTGCTGGCACCAATAGCTATTCGGCGGTGACAGATGCGAATGGGTACTACGGAGTGATTGTTCCGGGTGGTGCCACTTACGCCATGACAGCCACAAAGACAGGGTATTCGTCGGGACAAATAACCGATGTGGTTGTCGGCTCATCATCACAAAGCTATGCCGGGCCATGCGGTAACTACTTTGCACAGGATCTTGCGCTTGCCGCCCCATCTATCCCTACTTTGACAGAGTGGGGCATGATTATCCTGGCCGTTTTAGTTCTGATAATGGGTTCGCAAGTCATTAGACTACAACAGGTAACATACACAGATCGGGCGGCATGATCCATGGACGGAAAACATTGCCGTTGCGAGGCATAAAGAGGAGGACTGCTTAACTAGGTAGTGACATGACCGATAGACACTATTACGAATAAGATCGGGCAAGAGAAAGTTTGGCTAAATAAGGAGGTTTGCCAATGGGTGTAGTGAATGACGATTTTCCGTGCAAATAGACTGTATTCTGAGAATTAGGAAGTTTGGTTACAAAACAGGGAGGCATTATGAAAGCAGTGTTGGCTAGACTAGTAGTGATGGGGTTCTTGTGTTTGATGGTGTTGTCGATCTCGGTTGGGCCCGCCATGGCCGGCCGGGCGTCCAAGGAAATTCAAACGGATGCACCAGTTTATGGTGATTTTAGCACAAACACTTCGTATGGGGTGCCGATGCTTCTGAGGCACAGTGCGGCCGGAGAATTCAAGATGCTCTACTTCGGGGAGAACGGGTCGGTCAACTGGGGAAATGCATTCTATTCGAACAGCTCGTGGTCTGCACTGACCTCGCCTGCATATACGCAAAATGGGGCGACTTGGGCCGACCAAGCGGTTTGGGGCGTTGCGGCCGTCAGTAACCTCATCTCCACAGACGCGAGCGGCTGGACCATTCAGGCAATTGGTGATGTGAATGGTGATGGCGTCTTGGAAGCTATTTGTCGCAGTACGGCTACAATTGCGGCATATCCCACCACGAAGTCACAGATTCGCGTCATGTTCTTTGCCGATAACGGTACACTCCGGACAGCACAGCCGCCGCCTTTCTATCAGAAGACTCCATGGGTTATTGAAGGTATGGGGCTATTCCATACAAACAACCAGGTTGCAATGGGCGTAGCGGCCAATGCCGAGCAGTTATTGCTCCGCCACAGCACAGCCGGTGAATTCAAACTGCTCCAGTTCCAGACGAATGGTTCCGTAGCATGGGGGAATGCCTTTCTCACAAACAGCTCTTGGACAGGGCTGACTGATCCGGCGTTTACCAGCATTGGCAGTACTTGGACGAATACCGACGTTTGGGGTGTGGCGTCGGTAGCGGGTTTGATATCGACGAATCCGGCCCGTTGGACGCTTGATGCCATCGGTGACATTAATGGAGACGGGAAGAAAGAACTGATAGTACGGAGCATCGACACCTTGCCGGCTGCCCCAACCACCAAATCGCAGATTCGTGTTCTTTTCTTCGCTGACAACGGGTTTAGTCTCAAGGCTTCCCAGCCTCCACCGTTCTATCAAAAAACTCCTTGGGTTATTCAGGGCTGCGGTCATTTCCATGACGTGGATTTGACAGCGGATGGTGTCGCAACGAATGCTGACCAGCTTCTGTTGAGGCATAGCACAGCGGGTGAATACAAGCTTCTATACTTCCAGACGAATGGTGCCGTAGCATGGGGTAGCTCCTTCCTTACGAACAGCTCTTGGACCGGATTGAGCGATCCGGCGTTTACCAGCAACGGCAGCACCTGGACGAATACCGACCTTTGGGGTGTAGCGGCAGTGTCGACCCTGATATCCACTAATCCGGCGGATTGGGTCAGTCAGGCCATCGGCGATGTCAATCGTGATGGACGTGATGAAATCATCCTACGCAGCACGACTACAGTGGCTGCAGCTCCCACCACTAAGTCGCAGATTCGCGTACTCTTCTTTGCCGATAATGGTACAAAGCTGAAGAGCGATCAACCGCCGCCATTTTACCAGAAGACCCCGTGGGTCATTGAGGGCATAAACAAGAAGTGATGGGTAACGGGTAATAAAGCGCCGACATCCACTGGATGTCGGCGCTTTCGTTTGCCCTATCAAATGTTTCGGCACCAGTGATTCCTTCAACGGCAGCGAGAGTGCTATTACGAGGGAAGTTATGAATAGAGGCCGAAAATACCTTATGGTCGGCAATATGTGTTGTTGCCGTGCATTGGCGACAATGGTGATGGCCTGCGTGTTTCAATCTGTGCCATGCGGGGCAATTCTTTACGTCAGCACTACAGGTAACGACATCACTGGTACTGGAACAAATCCAGCATACCCCTATGCAACAATCCAGAAAGCAATAGAGTCTGGAACCAATGGTGCCTCCGTTTATGTTTCGCCAGGCACGTACTATCCAACGTCAACTATTTCGGTCAACAAGAAGATTACGATCATCGGAACCAATGGCCCATCCACAACGATTGTCAACGCAGGTGGCTCATTTCGCTGTGCCATTGTTAAAACGAACGCCACCTTGGCGGGTCTGACAATCACCGGCGGATATGCGGCAATGGGCGGCGGATTCTTCCTCTCCTCCGGAGCCATGGTTTCAAACTGTATCATTCAAGCCAATACAGCCGCCCCAAAAGGGTTTGTCGTTGACTCGTACATTGATGTTGGTGTGGCCACAAACCGGGGAGGTGGTATATTTATCGACAGCAGCGGGTTGGTAGTGGATTCAACCATAGCAAATAACTTCGCCGCCAATGATGGTGGCGGTGTATTTCTGAGTGGAAGCGGGCAAGTACTGAGATGCACTATCTCAGGGAATCGATCCAACCTGGGGTCTGTCACGAACGACCATTCAACCTGGTTCGGCGGTGGGGGAGGAGTGTACATCCTGACCAATGGCCTCATCTATGGCTCGCTGATTCAAGACAACAGAGCCAAGTATCGCGCTGATGGTGGCGGAGTCTATTGTGCCAAGGGTGGGGTTGTTTCCAACTGTACGATTGCGGCAAACCAATGTGGCTCTACAGAAGACCCCCGTTATGGGGGAGGGCTGCTTCTTGAGAGCAAGAGCCGGTTGTTGTGCAGCATCGTGAAAGGGAACTATTCCGGCGGTCCGGGCGGTGGGGTCTATGCAGACACTAATTCCAGCATCTGTGACTCAGTAGTCCAGGACAATTCTTCCGATATCTATGCGGGAGGAATCTATGCCGAAAAAGCCGGTTTAACAAACTGTACCGTGATCGACAATGCGCTGCCGTTGGGAATAGGTTCATATGCTGGCGGTCTGTATGCAACAAATTGCGCTATGGCGAATATGGTTGTCTACTTCAACTCTGCTGACGCTGAAACTAACTATGCTTTGCGTGGCACCGCCGCCTTCACTTATTCATGCGCAGATCCACTCCCCTCGGGAATGGGAAACACAAATGCAAATCCTTTATTTGTTGATTTTCCCCTTGATTACCATCTTGCGCTTGGCTCCCCTTGCATTAATAAGGGAATTGGCAGAGCAACCACCGAAAAGGACATAGACGGCCACACACGAAAGTTCTCTACAGCGGCAGATATAGGGGCAGATGAATATGTCACCAATGCATCTGTGATTGCCAGGACTACGGCCCCCTATATGGTGGGCGAAGGCGCGCCTGTCACCCTCCGGGCAACCAATTCAAGCGGCGCAAACCTTCAATATCGGTGGTCATTCGGTGATGGTTCAACTCCGACAGCCTTCAGCACTTCGGGTGTTATTACGCACGCTTACACGTACAGTGGCTCATATACCGGCAGGCTTTTTGTTGCCAACACGAATGGGCAGAGTCTTGCCAATTTTGTTGTTGCCATCAGCAATATACCGCCCACGATCTCACTTTCCGGAACCAATTATGCCGGAATACTGGGACAACCACTCCTGATCACTGCCTCAGCTTGTCACCCGGTAGCAAATGCATTTCAATATCGAATGCATTTTGCATCTCAGGCTTGGTCGCAATGGTCGTCCTGTCAAACGACCCAGGTGCTATATGCATCGTATGTCCAAATCACAAATGATGTCATTTCGATCGAAGCTCAGAAGTTCGATCCCGATCCGGAAGTCAGTGCCTGCTTTGGTGCCACAGGCAGTTTCTCCTCGGCAGTATCATCGTTCTCATCCTTTACTACACTGGCGGGAACCCCATTGAAGTGGCTTAACTCCTATGGCCTCACGAATGACACATCTGATGTCGAACCTGATGGAATGACGACATGGGAGGAGTACATAGCCGGAACGGATCCCACAAAAGCCAGTTCGGTTCTGGCGTTGAATGCTATTACCCCTGTTCAAACAAGCGCACAGATGGTCATAGCCTGGAACAGTGCTTCAAATCGCTGGTATGACGTGTTTTGGAGCTCGAATCTCCTTTTGACCACCCCGACACCGATGGCCTCTGGAATAGGTGCGACGCCACCGATTAATGTCGTTACCGACACCATTCATTCAGCATCGCATCAGGGTTTTTACTTCATTAAAGTGAAACTGACACCATAAGAAAGTATTCCCTCAGAACGGGGTGGGGCTCTCTGCCATCCATCGGCCGACGGATGCGGCAGGGGCCGAAATTCTGACTCCTGCCGGATAAACTGGCAACGAGCCCGTAACTGAGGGAGTACATAAAAAGAGGCTTGCATCTATTAAGTTTCGCCTTATACAGCCGATAGTGACACTGTGGTTATCTGTGGTTATGGAAAAGTCAGGAGGGCGCAGAGCGATGAAACGGGTTCCAATGAGATTGATTGTCGTCTGCGTTTGCGTGTTAGTAACGTGTTCATTGGCATATTTAGTGATATTCCCAGTGTTTGACCGTGCTGGAGGTATTCTAAAATACGGCAAGAAACAGCAGGTCGAACAAGCTCGCTGTATAAGATCTGCGGGAACCCTTTCGCCCGCTGGAGCTTCAGAAATACACACTACAACCACAGCGCAAACCGGCAAAACGCGAGACAACAGCAACAGAATCGGTGACGGGAATCGCGACTCATTTGACTCTGATTCTGTATCGAAGTCAACAATCTCAGAAGCCGGTGCAGGGGACTCCTCGAGAAGCGGCATTCCCGCACAGACTAAGACGGCAGTTGTCGATGCAGCTGAGGAAATGTCCTCTGAGCGCAGCCGCCATATTTCTGGAGTTGATCTCATCGAGTCTGATTGGTCCAAAGTTAAGCGGTCCAAGAGTGATCTCAAATCAGGTGCGACCGGATTTGCCGACGGAAGCGTCAGTTCTGCAGTATTACCCCCGGCGATGGTAGCTCTTGCTCAACTTTCTTTGCGTCTCCCCCCCGAAAGTCAGCGCTATGTTGCCAGCGATGGTCAGTTCGCGGTTGTCGTTACCAAAGGGATTGACTATGCGATAGCAGAAGATGGAATAGTTCTTGAATTCAGCCCGGCCACCGAAGCTGAATTGATCAGTACGGGGCAGGGTGTAAACTGCCCGGCGCTGGCGAGCAATGATAAGTTTACAATTGCGCGATTGACAGACGAGGCCTTTCTTGTCAAGAGATCCGATGGGCGTGAGTCCACGCTTAAGACCATCGGCGACCTGGCGTCAATTGACAGTTCCGGATCTTCAGAGAATTCATTTTCTGCAGAGGAAGTTCTTGGTCAGCAGATCCCAGAGTTGAAGACCAGTGCAACTGTGTTTGTCAGTCAAGACAAACAGGCTGCCATGTACGTTGATCCAGAGAGCGACAGCCATACTCTGGTGCTTCCTGACGGCACATCAACGAGTTTTATGCCATCCAAAAAGAATCTCGAGTTAGTCACTTCAGTCGGAGCCACTTGTGGTCTGGTGGCGCACGGTGATGGAATCGCAGTTGGCGGTTTGACTCCTGATGCCTATGTTGTGCAGTGGACTAAAGAGGGGAAAGACAGCTTTGTTGAAACAACACTATTCAATCGGATTGTTCCCGGTTCGACGGAAAGCGTGATTTCGATTGCCCAGACAGGGGGCGCGGTAGCAGGTTCGGGATCAAGCCTGCAAGCAACGCCAACGTCATCACGCCGGAGCACTGGCACATCGGGTACGTCGTCGGCAGCCACTTTCGCCTCGTCCACGGCAGGTTCAATCTCATCTGATGTTGCTTCGCAAAAAGTCGGTGTCGATGCTTCGGCGAACCTTGCCGGGAACGGCACCGTCTCTGATGCCGTGGGAACTCCCGTGTGGGCAATGTCAATGGCCGAACGCCGTGCGCACCGTCGGCAGTCCGTTCTCTGATGTGTATTCGCAGACCCCAATAGCCCGCATAATGTCACAGGGCGTGTGAAATATGCGGGCTCAGCTTCCCGCTCATTTGGCATTGCACATGCTTACCATTTAAGGACACGTACGAATAGGGGCTCCAAAGTATATGTTTGCATCTTCCTATAATGCGATAGCGGGGAGTATTACTGAAAATCTTCTCAGAATACTTGCTGCGAAGACCGAATCATGCAACACATTCGCACCAGGTGAGACCTCAGCCAGTACATTGTGCACAGCTTGCCCCGACATCCTCCTCGACATTGTGAAGGACGCTATGCTGCTGAAAAGATTCAGAGATTGCCCCTCCGAGGCAAAGCGACTTTTCGCGATCCTAAATCTCAGCCGGTCTGAAAAATGCCATGCTCACCTTCTACTTGAGGTCGCAACAGACCTTTCACGAGCGGGACGTCATGCCGATGCGTCTCTAACGATAGCTCCTATTGAGAACCGTCTTGATGCGCTCACTGCCCGGCAGTCTCTCGTTTGGTGCCAGATACAATACACCCTTGGCAACTATGGTCCGGCGCTTGTGCAAATGGATTTGCGGCAGCACGAAATCACGGAGGTGGTGCATGCGCTCAGGGCGCGACTTCTCATCGGACTTGGCAGGCTCTCAGAAGCGCGCGCACTCATCACTTCATCGCCCCACTTGAGTTCATCCCCTGCAGCAACATTCGAGCTGATTGGCATGCTTGTTGCCACCCTTAACGGACAACCCCCTTCGTACGACCAACTCCAGCAATCCATTTCAGGGAAAATACTCACCGAGGGTAACAAGGAACTCTTGTTGCTATTGCTGGCAGAGGCACGCATGGCAGATCAGGCTCTCAAGCTCATGGATCAAATGCCTGATACTCCGTTTTGTAGGGTCAACCGGGCTCATGTCCTGCACTTGGCCGGTCGTCCCGCTGACGCCGACAAGGCTCGCCTGTCCGCTCTGGAAGACGCAATGGCATGGAATTGTGAAGCCGACAACGGAGTATCCTGGCCTGATCTTCTGGCAAGCTACATCGCATCAGGGTATTGCATCTTGGTCTCCCCCAGCCATCCCTGGATTCAATTGTCGAGCTTGCGGTGGGCAAACCCGGAATCCCGAACCGTACTCCCCAAGTGGAACCTCTGTGGCCCATTTGGCGAAAACAGACAGGCAGAGGCATCGATATGAGCAACTCTAGTCGTCCAGATCAAACTCCACCTACTAATAGTGCGATTAATAAACTGGTGCGATCTTTGCCATACGAAACGCTTTCCACCCTTCTGAACACCAACGTTTCAATAACAAACATTAACGCCGAGGCTTATCTCGGGTGGGTACACCTGTTGAACCCTTCTATTCTGGATAGATTCGGTGATCCCTACCAGAAGAAAATAATCGAGTTCTATGTAACTCAACATTTGTTAAGAATCAGCCCTGCCGACCATTTGTTGGATGCCGCAGGTGGGATGTACTCTCCATCACCATACATTCCTGCTGCGAGGCGCATTATCCAGGACATGCGACTGACGCCGGAGTTTCGCAAGTTGCATCCAGGAGTCGAGTTTGTTGAGTCGGACGCTTCGGCAATCCCACTCAATAATGAATCAATAGACTGTATATCATGCCATCACTCATTCGAGCACTTTCAACACGAATCTGACACCGGGTTCGTGCGCGAAGTACAACGCCTTCTGCGTTCAGGGGGGCGTGCATGCATCCTGCCCATATTTCTGGCCGATCAATATTTCGAGATAACGGACACACCCGGCGTCGCTCTGCAATTTGACCCTGCCTCAAAGACTATTGTGGATGTCACGGCCGCGCTTCCAGGCGGTGATGTTTCCGGCAACTATGCAAGAGTTTATGATCCAGCCGCTTTTCGACGCCGCGTACTTGATGTAGTCGACCGCAACGAGTTCACAACAACACTCTTCGAGATTCAAATGGATGGCCGGCCATGTCCCGACCTTTCGCGTCCTTCGAATCGCAGCGCAAGCGCAATAAATGTTCCCTACCGCGCTCTGCTCATTGAAAAGAAGAGAAGGTGAAGTTAGTGGCATTTCCCATGCTTGCATTCTTTTCATGCAGACTGCGGAAATAGGGCACAGCATCATAGGCTACGGATCACCTGTGCATTTTGGAATCAGCCCCTCCGTATTGATCTACAATCATATTTACAAGTGCGCCGGGACCACTTTCGAATCCCTGCTGGAACAGCAGTTTGGATCTGATTATCACTATGCGGGTTTTCTTTCGTCCTGGCCCTCACTTCAAAGAAGTTTGCAGAAACAACAAAGACAAACACTCGCTATTGCCGGCCATGCCGCCTGGGGAACTCACGAGCTTCTTCCTGCTAGCTATAACGCCTTCTACATCACCATTTTGCGTGAGCCGTTTTCGAGATTTATGTCGACATACCGATTCAGCCGATCTCGAGGCGCATTATATGCAACTCCCTCGGAATGTCTGACTGAGTTTCCGCATAACTTCCTTGTCAAGTGGCTGGGCAATGGCGATCCGCATTTGGCAAAAGTTCGGCTGTTGTCAGTCTACTCGCTTTTTGGCTTAGTGGAACGGTTCAATGAGTTTCTTGTCATGCTGACGGATCTTACTGGCACTCAATTCTCGTCGTACACGATCCGGAACCGCACAGAGGACACAAGGCCTGTTGACTCTCTTGGACTGCGGGAAGAATTCGAAAGACTGAACGGAGATGATCTGGAGTTGTATCGATGGGCCTCGCAGGTGTTTGAAGAGCGATGGCGATCCCGCTTAGATCGAGCGCCACGGCCGACACTAATCGCGGCTTCCGAACCGGTCGGATCTGCCGAACCTTTCGGAGAAGAGCTTTCCAGATCGGTCGCCCACGGTAATCTTGCCGAAGCGATTCGCATCATGGAATGTGCCGGAGCCCCGACACCGTCTCACTGCTATTACTTAGCGCGTATCCATGAGAGACTCAATCACTTCGAGGCGGCACTCCATTGGTTCACCGAGGCAACTCAACGCGATGTTGAGAACGCACTGTCTCTTGCATGGTTCTTGGATCAACACGGCCTTTTCGGAAGGGCTATTGAAG
>Ga0194062_1001086_pt1 | contig 11402 bp, 13 predicted proteins | sample SepL2225m_MetaG_FD_155481 | JGI IMG/M metagenome (GOLD analysis project Ga0194062, IMG submission 155481) | Anoxic zone freshwater microbial communities from boreal shield lake in IISD Experimental Lakes Area, Ontario, Canada - Sep2016-L224-25m | ecosystem: Environmental > Aquatic > Freshwater >... | reverse complement strand
ATATCAGATGAAATGATTAATGAATTAAAATTAAAAAATGCAAAATTCCATGGTGAATGGAATTATAAAATATCACCTAATAATCAATCTTAGTGTTCAGATTATATTTGCTTAATGCCTAAGGTCATTAAAACCCAGTTGATTTTATTCAACATTCCAGGCAAAATAAAGGGGTCCTTATTCAGCAGTTGCCTTATCGCAATACCAGCCAGTTCCTGTGGACTGACCTGACCCACTCTGCCCAAAATGCCTTGCTTTTCAATTCTTGCCGTGACATCGGCATTGGTTTTAACAGGACCGGGATGAATAACGCTGACAAAAACGTTGGAGCCTTTGAGTTCTTCCCGTAAACCTTCGGAAAATGAGTAGACAAATGCTTTGGAAGCAGGATAAACAGTCTTGAATGCGAAAGGAGAAAATGCAGCCATGCTGGCTACATTTAAAATAAATGCTTTTTTGTGCTTTTTAAGTTCCGGCAACAACAACCGCGTAAGTAAAGATGTTGCCCGGATATTTACCTGGATAATGGCATCTATGTATTCAGGGGTGACACTTTCAAATGCTTTTGTACCTCCAATCCCGGCATTGTTTATAAGAATAAACGGGCTGTAATTCGAAATGGCCCAATTCGCCACATCATACAATGATTCGTACTTATAGAAATCAGTTTCAAAATACTGTGCATCAACCCCATATTCATCCCGAATCTCTTGGCAGAGATCACCCAATCCCTCACCATGTAAGGAAACCAAAAGTAAATTGATTTTTCGTGAAGCAAGTTCATAAGCCATTTCTTTGCCAATTCCACGACTGGCACCTGTAACCAATGCATATTTTCTGATGGGATTATTCATAGTTTATTCGGGTTTTAAGATTAGTGTTTCTTTTTGTTTTAAAATTTTAAGGACAATGAAATAATACATGGCGGAAATGACCGCTCCAGTAATAAAGCCGCCAATAAGCAATGAAATGAACACTTCTGATCCGGCATGATAAAGGTTCATAAATAGATTCCCTGAGAGCAAACTGTGGATATCGAGATTGCCATTTTTTCCGAGCAGCCAGGCTCCCAGCTTATAATTCAATGGGTACAGGAATAATCCCTTTGTCCAGTTTGTATTGATTACCCCGATTACTGAAGCTGTTTTACTCAGACGGAAAATACAGGCCAGGGACAGGCTGATGATGATCTGCATTCCAATCAGTGGTGTTACCCCAATGAATGAACCCATTGCAAAACTGCGTGCAATTATTTTGGGTTCACCAATTAAATTTTGAACTTTTTCTGTTAAGCGTTTTTTTAACTTTCTCATGACTTAATGAAGTGTTTATACACAAAATATTACTTTCAGTTTAAGCATATTACGCATAAAGACTCCTCTGACTACGGGATCCTGTATGAATCTGGGAAATTCAGGAGAAGTGCGTGAAATAGCGGAAAGTGAAATAAAGATGCGGCCATGTCCCATGTCGGTAATTTTCCAGGTTGCTTTGCAGTTTATCAGCCTTTTCACGTTTTTCTTTAAGGGCATGGCATTTTCATTGCTTATCATTTCAATGGTTGCAGATGAAGGATCAGTGTAATTGAGGTGTGTGGCAGAAACCATGTCCCTGTTTGCGAAAGGCCAGGGCAAAGAGAAGTAAGTATAGGATGCCCAATCCTTGTCAGATTCCTTCTTAACCAGGTATGCGTCACTTACATTTTCCATCCAAATTTTTGCCTTTGAAGGATCACTCAGTAAATTAATCACTGAGTTCATGCTGCCTTGTATGGTCATTTCTCCTTTCCGCTCCTTTACCGTCAAATCATTTGTAATTTTTACCCATCTCTCGTAAATGGTAATTCCCGATTCCGACTTAACTTCTTTCCAGGATTCGGACGCCATTAAATGACCTCCTGCCAGTAAAACGAAAAACATCAGGCTCATGCTTGCTTTTTTTAACTCAGATACTTTCATGTGAATATTTTTATGGTTTATAATACAATGACAATTGGAAAACGGATTACCCCTATCGGGATAAATAATTTTTTTCTGCTGTCAGATGAATCTACTCTGAATAATCTGAGAAACCATTGATATTACTGGGAAGAACTTTAATATGGGAGTCGGTAAATTTTTACAGGATATTCATTCGAGAAAAGAGAATAACTTAGAACCGGACACCCAGTATGCCTCCTATCCACATCTGCATACTGGCGTTTTGAGTGGATCTGAAATAGAAATCATAGGTTGAAAGTCCTCTGGGAGTTGCACTGGGTTTACCTTTAGAGAAAAGGTAAAAATTATAAACCGGACCAAGAAAAATGGCAAAATGTTTAGCGAAACGGTATTCAAAGGCCGGGTTGAATTTAACCAATAACCCCTGGTATGTAGTGCCGGTAGGATGATATACGAAACCGGCAGATGCATCAACATTCATTGAGAGTTTTTTCTTCAGTGTAAAAATCGTTCCTAATCCGTAGGATATAATCAATTTATAGTCACTGCCAATTCCAGCGTTGATGAAATTATAAAAGTTCTTTGTTCCGGATTTGAAGGCAACATTCGCATAAAAGATTTCATTACCGGATACCTCGAAAAGATGATATCCTTGTTGCACATAGCTGAAAATCCCGATGGGCACACCTCTCTCGACAGTATTGGAAATATTGACAAGGCCAATCTGGACCCCGTTTACAATGGTTGCATAATTGACGAATCCGGCAATCTGAAGGCCGTCATTGTGATTTCTCGCAATATTTAGCAAACCGGCAAACTGAACGCCATCAACGTTGTGTCCATAATTTACCAAGCCGCAGGCTTGTACCTTTCTGACATCTTTTAAAGCCAGATTAAGCAATAATGAAATCTGGGCACTAGTGCAATGACCGGTTGCAATATTCGTCATCAAACTAATTTGAGAACCACGGATAGTATCCGGAGCATAATTGAGAATCCCGGCGATCTGAACCCCTTCAAAATTTCCCAGATCGAAATTGAACAATCCTCCGATCTGCAGACCTTTTGCTTTCCCACCTACGATATTACCCATTCCGCTGATCTGCAAACCATTCATCTCTTTTCTGGTGAGGTTCAACAGACCACCCAGTTCGAAACCTTTCAGACCACCAGTATATCCGGCTAAAAGGTTAACTGAAACCTGGTTTGTAATGGAGCCTGTAACTTTCCAGTTTGTACCTATATATGGAATGATGGATGCCTGCATTGTCCTGGAGGTGCGTACCTCGAGATTTTGCGCATTGATTGAAGTTACACGGGGTACGATCCATTCGACAATTTTAAGGCTGTCGATGTTTGTCACTAACGTCAACCCGTACCTTGCATTCAACCTGGGAATTAATTCCAACAGCGGGCGCAACATGACATTAATCTGAAATTCGTTCGCCTGGTTTATAAAAATGACCGTATCCGCATATCCTGATTTGCAAAAATTGAGGCTTCTAATCTTCTTCCCTGTTGGTATTACCAATTTATATTTACCGTTTCCATCCGAGATTGCCGATTTTTTGTTTTCGACTTCAAATATAGTAGCATCCTTCAGTGGATCACGGTTGTAGGCATCCATGATAGTTCCAGTGACAACAATTTCAGGAAAAGGTTTTTTTTCATGAGAAACGGATCTGTTCCTTATCAGGATTACATGATTTCCGATTTCACGTGGTCGAATCTCTTTCCCAAGTATTTCATTCAGTAAGGCACTAACTTGTGTATTATTGGCTTTCAGGATAACCTGGCGTTTAACAGGAATCAAGTCGGCATCATAGGAAAAACGGAAACGTCCGGCTTTTCCTATCTCGCGAAGGGCAACATCCAGGCTGCATTTGGGGATATCGAGGGTGATTCTACGGGACAGAAAACTGCCCTGTGCGAAACCACATAAAGACTGAAAAAGTAAGAAAAAGATTATTACTCCGAGTCTAATTATTCTCTTTGCTGCAACCATTTCCACTCAAAATATATTTAGTTCCGTCAACAGATAGTTTCAGTCCGAAGGATTCTGCGATGACCGTCATAATGCGGTTTACGGGTTCGTTTACAAAAGAAGCCGAGAGACGGCAGTTTAGGATATCAGGTGTATTTACAGAAATCTCAACCCCGTAATGCTTTTCCACCAACCCAAAAACCTCTGAAAGAGGAGTTCCGTTGAAATCAAGGGTATGTTTGGCCCAAAACAGCCTGTCGGGGACTGACATTTCAACTACAACCGGTTTTGAGGCTCCACGTTTCAGAATGCCAGACATACCTGCCTCAACGATTATTGATAACGTATCCTTATTAGTAGGATCAAGTGTAAAGAATAATACTCGGCCTTCAGTCACCGTAACCTGAATGTCCTGACCGGAATATGCAGAAACATTGAACTTCGTTCCTAAAACTTTCACCATTGCAATACCGGCATACACAACAAACGGTCTTAAAGGATCCTTTGATACTTCAAAGAAAGCCTCCCCGGATAGTTTTACTACTCTCATTCTATCTTGAAAGTGTTCAGGATATTTAAGTTGCGACTTCTTGTTGAGAGTTAAGCTGGAACCGTCAGGGAGGGTGTCACTTACAAAAGATTCATTCGCTGCGACTTCAATTTCTTTTGCATTAACATTAATAAATTTCAAAATAGCATAAATTCCAAAAATAAGGAGAATCATTGCAGCTGCGCTAAGGGCATACTGCAAATAGCGAATGCCAACAGGCTTCTTTCGCGGCATCGCTAAATTTGCCTCATGCTTTTCAATACGGGAGGACATGCGGTCCCATGCTTTTGACAGATCAACTGGCACAGGAGGAGGATCAAGTTTACCTGTTTCCAGCCACAATGACTCAAGCTGGTCAAGGTGTTTCCTGTTCCTGCTGTCTGACTCCAGCCATTTCGCCACTTGGGTACGGACTGTTTCGTCCACATTTCCAAGCAGGTACTGCAGTAGTAAATTATCGTCGATATTCATCTTATTTTAATTCATAATCCTTTAAACTAATGACAATCTGAAAGCCTACTACCCCTATCCAGTTCCAAAATATTATTATCCATTTCCTTGTAAATTATTTTTATCAGTACCCCGTAAATTCAGTTAACCGCGTTAATTTCTGAAGAAATCAAAGAAAAACAAGACCAGCAATGGAAGGTATTCGGATAGATCTTCCCGGAGTGTTTTCAGTGCTTTTCCCATCTGGTTTTCCACAGTTTTTATCGATATGCCAAGCTCCTCAGCGATTTCTGCATATGACAAACCATCATAGCGGCTCAGAATAAAAATCTTTCTACGTTCCATAGGAAGATCATCTATCGCGTTTCTGATCTTTTGCTCCAGTTCAGAAACGATCATTAACTCTTCAGGTGAAGAGTAAGAACCTTGATCCATGCTTTCATGCCTGACTCGATAATCTTCGCGGACATCAAGATGCTTCAGAAGATTTAAACAACTATTACGTACGGCACGTATCAGGTAGCTTCGTATAGAACCAGTGATATTTAAAGAATTCCTGTTGACCCAAATCTTGAACATCACCTCCTGCACAATTTCTTCCGAAGTGTCCATATCCTTCAAGAAAGAATTTGCATAACCGCAAAGTGAACTGTAATGTGAACGAAAGATCCGTTCAAAGCCAGCTTTATCTTCTACGTTGAACCCTTCAGTTGCAATTGAGACCTTCTTATTTTCTTCCGCTTTCTTCAGACTTTTTAGTTTTTTGGAATTTGATTACGAAATTTGCACTATTCGATTGTAATCCAACATTATGAGGTGAGGGCAGAATCCCAAATATAAAAAAAGCAAAATTAGGACAAAATCTGAAGTATGATGGAAACAGTTCCGGCTTTAGGAGGTCAAGCAAGAACAAATCTCACTTTTCGTTGTCTTTACGATCAATAAAAAAGCGTTCAGGCCTAAGCCTGAACGCCGAAATCTCAGATTTGACCGAAGATTCAGAAGTTGATCTTCTCTTCAGCTTCTGAAATGCTTGCATCGAATGATGACTTGAGAAAATCAATCACCTTCTTAACTCCAGGGGTGAAACTGGTGGTGAAGACGTTTCCATCGGAGTCATTCAGCCGCATGGAGCAGTTGAAGTCATTGGATGAAATCTGGAAGCGTTCAAGTTCAGAGCGGGTTTGCACCAACTTGGCTCTTTTTTCGATGATGAGCTGGAGATTTTCAACCTTGAGGATTTTCTCCAGGAGGGTCAATTCCGGCTTTACAACTTTTACCGGTTCAGGCTTCACTTCTGCGACCGGCTCCGGTTTAACTTCGACATTCGGCTCCGGGATAACTTCTGCGAGCGGCTCGGGAACTTCATCAACTACAGCTTCTTCGGCTGGTTCAGTCTGAAATGAAGAGAAACTTGGCCTGACAACCATGACCTGTCCTGGCTGTGATTTACCGTTTGTCGGCTTGAGAACTGATGATAACTTTGACATGTTTTGCACTCCTGCCCTGGAGATTTATTTAGGCATCTGGCTCCGCCTGGTTTATGAAAAATTTATGCCCAGAAAAAAAATGAAATGAAAATTTTAAGCAAGTGATCAGGTCAGATTTTTCCCTTCAAAAATCTGAATGATCCCAACGGGTGACAGACATCCGGGATGGCCACACCGAGAGTCACACTTAGCGAGAAATATTTTCATGAATTTACCTTTGCTATAAATTTTGAGTAACGTGCGTGGGGTTTTTGGTACTTTTTCCTTCAAAAAGTTCCCCGTTTTCGTCCGGTTTTCTTTTTGCCAAGCTGTTTCTTTGCCGGTGCAGTAACAAAGAAAAAGCGTTTTTCCAATGAAGTACGAACAAAAAAAGCAGTCCCGGTTCCGGCAGTTCGGAACCGGGACTGCCTTCAGTCACCAGGATGGATATTGATTGTTGTAATTTTCTTCATCCTCAAATGATGCCAGCGAATGGCGGTAATCAGCTTCGCCACATGCAAAGTGTTCGGCATGGTTGCCGTTTGGCCAGTAAATGATTTCTTCGCCTTTTTTAATCGGTTTCTTGCAGGTGTAACAAGTGCCGGCGAAGCGTGATGTCATTTGCCTGGGATCGAGTGATCTTCCTTTGTTCCTCATTGTTTTAAGTTTTATTTATGAATGAAAAAGCCGTGAACTCCCGCCCACGGCTTGAAATAAATCTTTCAGAAAGGTGCAACCTCTTCAGCTAAATCAGGTACCTGTACTTCTTCTTCATCAAGGATGATTTGCTCGTTTCCCAGGATATACTCAGCGGCTTTTTCAGCCCGGGAAGCAGCCCACATGATCCATTTCTGGTTATCCCTTAGAGATTCTGCCCAATTGCGGATATAGGCATTTGAATTACGTTGCCTGTTCGTTAACCCTGCCCTGTCGGCCAAAAATGAAGAGCAAAGTTCAGCGACCAGCTCTTCTCTGGAATATAGTTCGTCGCCAAACTTGTTAGAAAATGCATCAAATCTGTTCAATCGCTTCGGGTGGCCTGTCGAGTGACCATATTCATGGTAGCAAATTCTGTAGAAATCTTCAGCCGTAGCATATTGATTTTCAGAGGGCATGGTGATCAGATCAGCCACTGGTGAATAGCTTGGAGAGACATCAAGATTGGTATAGTGAATTTCAGGAATCCCTTTATATCCTAAGACAATCTGTTCTGCCGGTACATACTGAGCGGATTTCCGGTCGATGGTCGCTTTGTCAAGCTCGGCAATCTTTTCTTTGCCTGTTTCATCGAAGTGAGCCTGTTCACTGTTGAAAATATGATAGTACCTGAGGATAAATTTGCTATCTGTTTCCCCGGTACTGGCGTTTTTTGAATCAGTTTTCTTCCAGAACACGATAAGGGTGGACTTTTCGCCTTTGCGGACCTGGCCACCATTGGCGCGGATTTGTCCGAAGGTTCCGTAAACCCGGCTTTTGAACTGGTCATTTGACAAAATCAGGTAGTTGATTCCCCGATAAAAATGGCCATTGAGGCTCACCGGCGATGGCAAGTCCCAGAATTTCTGCCAGCTTCCGGACGTTTCCAGGTTGGCAATGATCTTTTCGGTAATCGCAGCATAAACTTCAGCATTGTTCATTTTTGATGCTCCTTGCCCAGGAGACTTATTTCGGCATCTGGCCCGCCAGTGAAAAATTTATGCAGACTATCAAACCGGAATAAAAATTCTGGAACAAATGTTCGGGTCAGATTGCTTTCCAATCTGAATGAACCCAAAGGGCGACAGTTCCACCAGGAGGTCGCATTTAGAGACATGACATTTTTATGAGGTTACCTTCGCATACAATTTGAGTAGTAGTGCGTTGGCTTTTTGCAACTTTTTCCTCAAAAAGTCGCCCGGTTTCATTGGGTTTCTTTTTGCAATGCTTTTTCATTGCCCTGCGCCATCAACGAAAAAGCGAATTAGGGAACATAAAAAAAGCCTTGTTTCCAAGGCTCTCTTTCGCTTGTTGGGCTGTTTAGAAAGGAAGTTCGTCGGTGCTTTCCGGCATGTGATAATCGGTGTTATCCGGGAAGATTGAAGCTTCTGTTTTTGGAGTTGCCGTTCTTTTTGGTTTGCGGGTGCTTTTCTTGGGAGCATCTTCAACCAGGCTTGCCTGAGGTTCCGGCGTTTCAACCATTTTATTTACATAAGCTGTGTATCCGTGGCCGAAACTGTCTGTATTTTTCAATTTCGCTACCTCAAAAGTGATATAATCTTCACCGTTGAATACATGAGAGAGCTTTGCAATTTCTGACAGTTTGAAACTGAATTTTACGATTGATAAATTCGCGACCTGGGTGCCTTTTCCGATGTAATTTTTTTCAAAAGTTTTCATAATTGAGATTTTTAGGGTTAAATTATGTGCATGAATATTAAATCTCATGGAGGGGAAGTCAAGGAGGAATTGGAATACCGCAATACAATGAGGATATGCCGAGAAAATCCTTTACTTTCCTGTTTTCGGAATGAGATTATTCCTTTGCATAGAAATTTTACTCTTTTTCATCTCGATCATGCAAACATGTAGAAAAACACATCGGAAATATACTGGTACTGAATTAATCGGGGAAGTTGGTGGAAAACTGGATGGGAAAGAAAAGAAGGCAACTGGTGGAGATTGTCATTTTTGTGTGGGGAAATATACAGTAGGTGGTGGATGGATTAGACTGGATTTTGGTTGAAACAGTGGAATCGCAAATATATGAGAAACTAACATAAAATCCCCGCAAACTGAACGGCAGTGTAAGAATGAGAGATTATCTCGAGATTATCGCTATCAGAGAGACAAAGATATCCCTATCCATTGCCGGGAGTCATTTGCAGTATTTTTTAATTGCCTCATATGCATCTTCGTAACCTAACTCTCTGGCTTTTTTTAAGTCCAAACATCCACTGTCTTTTTGGTCTAATTTCATTTTTGCTAAACCTCTGTTATTATATGCCTCTGCATACTTTGGGTCAATCTCTATTGCCATGGTATAGTCTGCCACTGATCCGCTGAAATCTAGGAGATTGCTCTTTGCAAATCCTCGGTTGTTATAAGCATCTTTATGCTTTGGGTCAATCTCTATGGCCTTTGAATATTCAGCAATTGCCCCTCTGAAGTCTTTGAGATGAACCATTTCATTTGCGTGTTTGAAATAAACATTGTTCATGACAATTTTTATTGTTGATAATCTGTTCGTCCCTTTGTGAAATTTTCTATTGTGATGATAGATTCGTATTGCAAATATGGAGAAAATCATTGATTTAAATTGGCCTAAAATTAATATCATTCGTGATGCCAATATATTTCATTTGGCCTATAGGTACTCCGTGAGTATAATTATTGGTTCAATCCCGATTTTATGAATGGTATTCAATATTTCTGTTGGAATGATCATTCAATCGGGACAACAGGAATAAATATAACGATATTCGAGGATTTATCATTTAGTCGTGGGTTGGGGCGAAACTGTGACACTGGAATATATATGCCAGAAGTAAGGATTTAAAGTTAAAAAAGCCCCGGTTTCCCGGGGCAAAAAACCTACATGGTGCCTTCATCAGCAAAGGAATAATAAACATCATGGGCAACAATGATATGATCAAGTACAGATATTTCAAGTAATGCGCCGGCATCTTTGAGCTTCTTTGTAATTTTCATATCTGCCTCACTTGGAGTGCATTGCCCCGAAGGATGGCAATGACCCAGGATTATCGAGGTTGTATGATTCTCCAGGGCGATGCAGAATATCTTTTTAGGATCAACCACGGTGCCGGAGATTCCGCCTTCGGAAACTTTCACCGTTTTCATGATCTTGTTCGCCCGGTTGAGCAAAAGCATCCAGAATTCTTCGTAAGGCAGTTCGCCCATCAGGGAATGGAAAATCGTATAGGCGTCCTGGCTTCGGGAAATCTTTGGTTTGACAACTACTTCAGCAGCATTTCTTCTGCGGGAGAGTGCAAACATGGAAGCAATCTGGCAGGCGCGTTGTTTTCCGATGCCTTTTACTTTCTGAAGGTCAGATATTCCAAGCTTCCAGAATTCGCAGAGGTTATTCTGGCAGGAAGCCATGATTTTCTGTGCAATGTCAAGGGAGTTTTCCTGGGGAGTGCCTGAGCCGATCAGAATACTGAGAAGTTCTGCATCAGAGAGGCTTGCAGTGCCTTTGAGCAGTAACTTCTCGATTGGGATATCATCTTCTGCCCAAAATTGCATTGGGATCCTGTTCTCGTAAGTTGAGCCATTTTGCAGGCCTGGTTGTGAATCCATGAATGATTTTTTCATCTTTGAATGGTTTTATGCAGCTATCATGGCCGCGGTTAGTACTGAAATCTTGCTGCATGGCCATTCCCGGGGAGAAATAAATGATGTCAACGGGTGTTGGTCAGATTGACCTTCCAATCTGAATACACTGAAAGCGGCAATTCCCAAAGGAGGCCGCCCTTGACAGTTTTATTTTCACATAGGTAACTTTGCAATGATTTCGAGTAATAGTGCGCTGGCTTTTTGCTACTTTTTTTCAAAAAGGCGCCCGTTTTCATCCGGTTTTCTTTTTGCCAACTTTTTCTTTGCCGGTACCTCACGAAAGAAAAAGCTGTACGACCATTAAAAAAGCAGGCAGTCTGTGACTGCCTGCCGTGGGAGTTAATTTTCCATTCTGAAATTTTTCTGAAACTCTTTAAATTCCCAGTCGTAAAGGGCCGATTGTTCTTCGGTCATCTCTTCTGTAAAGCCTGAGTAATAAATGTTCTCAAGGTGTTGAACAAACATTTCTTCGAATGATTGTTTGCGGGTTTCTCTAGCAAGTGCGGTCATGGTAGTAAGGTTTAGATTGTGAATACTTGAAATTTTCTGACCGCGAAGCGTTAAACCGGATCGATTGGATAATGTCCAGGGTGTTGGTCAGATTGACTGCCAATCTGAATACACTGGAAGCGACCGTTTCTTGTCGCCATTGACAGTTCCAAGCTGCAGCGCCATAC
>Ga0194062_1001084_pt1 | contig 11413 bp, 6 predicted proteins | sample SepL2225m_MetaG_FD_155481 | JGI IMG/M metagenome (GOLD analysis project Ga0194062, IMG submission 155481) | Anoxic zone freshwater microbial communities from boreal shield lake in IISD Experimental Lakes Area, Ontario, Canada - Sep2016-L224-25m | ecosystem: Environmental > Aquatic > Freshwater >... | reverse complement strand
GATCACTTTCATGCCCCGTTTATGTGCTTCGGCAACGACTTTTAAAAATAATTTGTCGGCGGATGTCCATTTCCAGGTAGCTGTGTCGGCGGGGTTTTCAAGAGCCATGATACGCTTGTCGCCTTCGGGGTCGGGACCGAAGTTAACGTCGACGTGGTGATAGCTGCGGGCATCGTATTTATGCAGGGAAGGTGCGTCGTTGATGGGATTGATATACAGGGCTGTGATGCCGAGGTCTTTCAGGTAGTCAAGCTTATCGAGAACCCCCTGAAGGTCACCTCCGAACCTGCGGTACTGCAGGTTGTCCATAAAGGGCTTGCCCGTGGCTTTGGCCCAGTTTTCCTGTTCGAACCAGTTATGGGTCCATGCTGTGACCGACCATCCGGGAGGGGCGATCTGTTTCAGAGGCGGAATGTTGATATCGTCTGGTTTGGGATCATTGGTTTTATCGCCGTTATTAAAACGTTCGACAAAGATCTGGTACCACACGGCTGAATTCGCCCATGAAGGGGGCTGGTCAAAGGGTATTTTGGCGGTTTGAGGGTATGCGGCTGCCTGCCAAAGCAACAGCCCTGCAATAAGGATTTTTTTCATACTACTGGTCTTCGGATTTCGGTTTGAAAGTAAGCTGGCGTAGGATCGTCTGCCCCAGCGGAAGCAGGATCACCGCTTCGTTTTTATGGCTGGTAGGGTTATATAAAACGGTTGTAAACTCGGCTTTGTCAGGTCTTGTTTGCTTCACCGGTTCATCGGCATACTCCAGTATGCTTAAACCGGCAGGCCTGTATTGCATATCCCTGAATCCTTTGAGTGGATAGGTCTTTGTTTGACGCCCCACGCACTGAATCGGACGGGCCAGGACCAGGGCTCCGTATGTGAAGTAATATTCCTTGTTAATATCCTGCTTAAGCTCGACCTCAGGATAGACCTGAATCGTAATAGTGTGCTCACCCTTCCAATGCCTTTGAATTACGATGTACCCTTTATCTTCGGTATATGATTCGCTGACGCTGATTTTTTTTGCCCAGCAGGGTTTTCTTATTTTAAGCGTGAAATCCGAGCTTTCGGCATTGACCGTAAACGTAATCAGGTTATCGTAAGGATAAGCAGTCTGCTCATCGATAAGCACTTTCTTTCCTCTCACTTTTGTTTCCACCTCGCATGGCCCCAGCAGGGTGGCGACAAGGCCCTGTTCATCCTTCATCCACATATTCTGAACATAATACGGGGCTATACGTCCGGCATTAGGCACACAGCAAACAGCCACATCCTGGTGTACGGGGGAGTATTTGTAACGGGTCTGGTTTTTTATAGTAGTATCGCCGTTCAGGCCTCCACACATGGAGTAGGAGTTGTCGGTTTTAAGATAGGCAATAGAACTCTCGAAAGGGTTTCTTGCGCCCTGGGCTGCATTGAAGAACAGGTTTTCGGTGAGCTCGGCAATATGAGCATCTCCGGTTTTTCCTATCAGGTCGGTATAAGCGTTCAGCAATTCATGCAGCGAGCAATATTCGTATCCCCTCCCCGTGGCATCTGCCTTGCGGCCTGCTATCCATTCATCGCCCACAGGCCCTCCTGAAGGGCATATACAAAGACTGATCTTCTGAAGAAAGTTCTGCAATGCGGTTCCGAGAGCAGGGTTTCCCGAGGCATAGAATGCTGCTGCCACAGAACGCAGATGTTCGTAGGTGTGCACCCCGTGGCCTTTAAGCATCAGGGAGGTGTCGGCCAGTTTGCTGTATTGCGCATCCTCATTCAGCTTCTGTTCCGAAAAATCCTTATACAGGAAGATACTGTAATCCCTGTATTCCTGCTTCCCCGTTATCCTCCATAATTCCTCCAGGACATCAGTAAAGGCCAGTCCGTGGGTAATACCTCCCGCATCAGGGTTGACCGAATAAAACGGATGAGAGGTATAAGGCGGGTAGTTGACCATGACATCATGCACGGCTGCTTCGATGGACTTCAACACCTGGTATTCGCGGGTGAATTCGTACCATGCAATCAGCCCCCTGAGCAGAGTAGTCTTAGACCAAAGCTCTCCGTTTTCATTGTCGAACCGGTAACGTAAGTCGCTGTCATAGATCCCCAGGTATCCGTTCGTATCCTGGGTGGCCAGTATTCTTTGTACATATTTTTTGGCTCTTGCAAGGTGAGCCTGGTCGCCCGTAAGGATGGCCGACCTCAGATACCCGTCGCGCCAGTTGCTCTGGGTCTCACTGTTCCACCAGAGGAACTGGGCTTGCAGCTCACCGTTTTCGGTGATTGCGCCCACATCTTTTGATTTAACATGCCTGCCAAGCCTGTTCCTGCCGTAGATGTCGTCGCTGAGGATCAGCTCGGGAACCAGCGAATCGAGATGGCCGGTGAACCCACTGAGGTTTTCCTGTATCTGTTCCCGTATCCAGCCCGAAGGGAGGATCTCGAAAAATGGCAGGGGCTGAAAGGATTCTGAGATGCTCCCTGTTTTTCGGAATACATTGTTCTCCTGGGCTTCTGATTTATTCACGGTCATCAGAACACAAAAAAATGTTAAGATTATGCATTCAAAGATCTGTTTCATAGGAGAACCCGGATTCGTGCCGGCCGATAATAACTCCTGTTAGCGGATCTGGAACACCTTGTAGTCCCAGGCCTTCAGGTTCATAGCCTGCTCCTGGCCTGCAGCCATGTCTTCGTTGTTAAACACTGACCTCCATTTGCCCGGAGGAATACCATGGGGGAACTTGACAGCACAAGGTTTCGATGAAAGGTTCAATATCACAAGAACTTTGCAGGTATCTCTCTCCCTCATAAATGAAAACACTGATTTTTCCTGGTCGTTGCGGATCTTTGAGTACGTTGAGCCCATATTGCTGTTTTGAAGCGCTTTGTTGTTCTTCTTCAGGCTGCAAAGTGTAGTATAGAAGGATTGCAAAGGGTATGTGCCCCATTTGACGGTGTCCTTGTCAAAAAAGCGCAGCCTTTTATTCAATCCTGATTCCTGTCCGGTGTATATCAGAGGGAAGCCGGGAAAGGTAAAACAGAACACGGCAAAGGCCTGTGCTGCCGGTCCAAGCCGTTCATATTCGGTACCATTCCACGAATTTTCATCATGGTTTGTGGTAAACCTCATCCTGTAGGCATCGGGTGGGTATTTTTTCATCTCTGCCGTATACACCGAATCTATTTTATCGGGTGATTTCTTCCCCGCAGCAATATCATTTGTCAGTTTGTACAGATCCCAGGAATAGGTTGCGTCGAAAGCCGTATCATGCATCACCGGTGTTTCCCATTCAGCCAGCATAAAAACGGGTTTGATCATTTTAATATCAGGGACAGCCTGATTCCAGAAACTTACCGGCAGCATACCGGCCACGTCGCAGCGGAAGCCATCGATATCGGCTTCTTTAACCCAGTAACACAAGGCATCGCTCATATATTTCCTAAGCCCGGGCTGGGAATAATCCAGGGCGGCCACATCGGTCCAGTCGGCCACCGGGGAGATGATCTTTCCGTTAGAATCTTTCTTGTACCAATCGGGATGCTTAGTGATAAGATCATTGTCCCAGGAGGTATGGTTGGCAACCCAGTCGATGATGATGTACATACCTTGTTCATGCACTTTTTTCACCAGTTCCTTAAAGTCGTCCATGGTTCCGAACTCGGGGTTCACGGCCAGGTAGTCCTTGATGGAATAATAGCTGCCGAGGCTGCCTTTGCGGTTTTTTACACCGATAGGATTGATGGGCATCAGCCAGAGTATATCAACGCCCATCTTTTTAAGTCTGGGGAGCTGCTGCTGAAAGGCCTTGAACGTGCCTTCGGGTGTATATTGTCTTACATTAACCTCGTAAATGGTGGCATCTCGGCTCCAGTCAACATGGACCAGTTTGCCAGGACGGGTTGCGGGTTCGGGTTTCGGTTTGCAGGCGCTCATGATCACAAGTATTGCTGCAATGAAGATAAGTATCCTTTTCATAATATGGTTAGTTGTTAATAATTTCAAATGAATTGCCATTCAGGGAAAGCCTTGCTTTTCCTTTGTCTATAGTTATGTTATTTCCGAAATTTGTTGTGAAGACTGAGCTGATGAAGCGTTGAGGAAGGTCAAACTCGATTTTTTTTGCATTTTTGTCTTTATTAAAGACCACAATTACGGCTTTGTCAAAATAAGATCGCATGTAGACAAAGATTTTTTCGTTCACCTTAAGTGCAGTATAATCGCCGTATATAAGAGGCATGTTCGAGCGCCTCAGGTTGGCCAGTTTTGTGGTGATTGCCAGCAAGTGTTTTTGATGGGAGTTAAGGCTGTCGAATTTCATCATACGGCGGTTATCGGGATCACCTGCCCCCGGCATCCCGTATTCATCGCCATAATAGATCACGGGAATTCCCGGTATGGTCATGTTGAACGCCATAAGGGATGCCAGTTTGCTGTATCCTATCGTGTCTTTTACCTGGATGTCGCGTTTCCAGCCTGCATCAGTAGCGTCTTCAGAGAAGCTAAGGGCTCCACTGGCATAGGAAATGATCCTGGGCATGTCCTGATTCCCGGTAACATTGCCCATCAGGTTGTGTTCGCCATAATAACTGAACGATTGCTGAAGTGAGAAATTCAGGTCGCGGAAGGAGGTGTAATCAAGTACAAAGGTAGACCTCACATCCCAGTAGAGGTTGAATTCGAACTGTGCATCGAGCATGCCAGGGTTGATATAGCTTTTAACCAGTTCCCTGCTTCCGAAGGTTTCGCCTATCTGGTAAACCTGTCGGCCCTGGGGGATCACCACCTGCTGATTAAGCTTTTTAGTTAGGGTGCGCCAGTAGTTCTCGGGAACATGTTTGGCTGCATCATGTCTGAAGCCATCGATATTATATTCCCTGATCCAGAATGCAGCCGAATCGGAAACCATTTCGGTGACTTCGGGTTTGGTGAGGTCGAATGTAGGGAGGAAGATATCGAACCAGGTAGTCAGCCTGCATTCATCAAAAAGCCTGATATTTTTTCTTTTCCCGGGCAGGTCGATCTGGGTGATCCAGTCGGGATGGGACTTAAACACCGAATATTCCTGGTGAGCATGATGTGAAACGAAATCGAGTACCACATTCAGGTCTTTGCTGTGGGCATCGTTGACCAGCTGGTGCAGATCGCCGGGAGTCCCGAACCGGTTATCAATAATAGTCAGGCTTATAGGCCAGTAGCCGTGATATCCCGAAAATTTGCGGTGAGGCGCAGGAAATTCATTATATCCCACCAGAGGGTTCTGTGTGATAGGGGAGACCCAGAGGGTATTCACTCCGAGTTTCGTGAAGTACCCATCGTCAATAGCTTTGATGATGCCAATCAGGTCGCCGCCCATGTAGTTGACTTTGGGGTCAATGTCCTTATCTTTGATGGGTGAGTCATTGGATTTATTTCCGTTCCAGAAGCGGTCGACCATCATAAAGTACATGATCATCGCTTCCCGGTCGGACCTGGAGAGTTTCGAAGCATCGGTCATCACCTTACCGTTTTTCAGAGGGACAAGGATTTCGTTAGAAATACCAGTTTTGTTGATAGCCCAGGCGCGTATAAAGCTCCGTTCAAAGGAAGATGCCGTTTTTGGTACGCTGATCTGTATCCCGCTGCTGTCCTGCTTCCAGAACCTGCTATCGAGGAGGTGGTTCTCCCAAAGCACGAAGACCGTGTCGGCTTTGTTTTTAATGCCAAGGCTGAGTTTCTTCTCGTCGGCTTTGATGGTAAATAAAGCAGGCAGGGAAGGCGAGTTAAGATTGCCCAGACTAAGCAGGGAATTGAAACCGCTGCTGCCATTGGAAACCGAATCGGGATTTCTGGGATCCGACATCCACTTTTTATCACAAACTAATTTATACTGGAACTTCCCAGGGAAGAGGTGAAGGTCGATCACCCATTTACCGTCTTTAATGAACATCGCGCCGCCTGCAGGGTTCCAGTCGTTCATCTGCCCGGCGATCTGGACTTTTTTGTATTTTTTGTTTCCCGGGTCAAAGCTGAAGCGGTAATTGATTTTCTGTGAACGTTCAAGCATCAGGGAATATGGATAGCCTTTGGACCATACGGTAAGCACACTTAGCCTGGGTATTCTGTTCCCGGCAGGGTTGAGCACCATAAGTGAAGAGTCGGAAGAGATCTTTGCAGTGAGCGTGGGGTCGCAAAAAAACGAGTCTATTTTGTTGGGATAAAGGAAATAGTCTCCCAGTGCGATGACCGTTGAATCGGTGGTATTCACAACAATGGGGGCCGACAGTTTGAGCATCTGGGGCTGTTTTGCCACAGGTACGTCGATCCCGGTACTGCAGGAATGGAAGAGGAACACCAGGCCTGTAAAGAATAAGATAGATTTTACATGTTTCATAGAACGATCGTTGAATGATGTATACTGCTTCTAGTTGATAATAGTCAAAATCCTGCTTGTTCTGAGTCCATCCACTTCCAGGGTATAAAGATAATTCCCGGCCGGGTGGTTTTTATTGATGAACCTGACGTTGTTCAACGACTCGCTTACAGTCCCTGAATAGATTGGCTCAACCAGTCTCCCCGAGAAATCGCAGAGGTCCAGGCGAACGCTGGATCCCGCAGGGACGGTGAACAGGATATCGGTACCGGTTTTAAATGGGTTCGGTTTATTATGTTCAAGGCGGATGTCATTTCGTGGAATATTTTCATTGATGCCGTTGGTAAACGGGAAAAACTGCCTGAGGGAGGTACTGAGGTGTTCTTTCCAGTTGCCCCAGCTGTGGCCTTCATGGATTTCCCGAAAAGTATAGGCATATCCTTTTGCCTGGAGTATACCGGCAAGGTTATGCACCAGTGGGATAAGGACATCAATGTCGTATGTACCGATGTCGACATAAAAGTCGAGGTTCAGTTTGGGACCGTTCTGCAGGGCCGAGCTGATAGCGGTGATCACATTGCTCGATTGGGCGGCTATTCTGCCGAAGCATTCAGGATTTTTTATTCCAAGGTAAAGAGCGATATTCCCTCCGTTTGATGCTCCGATAGTGGCACGCTTCATAGGATCCTTGCTGGTTTTGTACCTCTTATCGATAAAAGGCATCAGTTCGGTTGTGACAAAGGAAGTGAACTGGTCTATCTTTGATCCTGCATACTCCGCTTCACGGTCTACCGCAGGTATAAAAACACCGATCACCGGGTTGATCATCTGATGAGAGATCAGGTAATCGAGGATGGTGTTGGCTGCCGAAAGGCTGATATATTCCGGTCCGTCATGGAACAGGATCACGGGGTATTCCATCCCTGCAACAGGGTAAGATGGTGGCAGGTATATTTTCATTGGCCGGGTGTTGTTCAGGACGGTGCTGTGGAAGCTGGTATCTTTGATCGTGCCGTGTGGAATAACAGCGTAATAGAGGACTTCAGGAGGCTGAGTATTTGCGCCCATCCTTAGTTCTGAATTCGGGCCATACCCTCCTACACAGGTTTTTGGGTTTCTTGGGTCGAGGATCCAGTCGCTGCCCCCGGTGACCAGTTTATAATCGAGCCGGGCATCAGCTTCGTAGGTTTTAGTCAGGTACCAGAAGTTTGTTCCGGGTATCAGCATCAGGTCCTGGTTCGGGTTCCAGCCTGTGGCGTCACCTGCCATTGAAACGGAAGTGACCGTACCGGAATATATAATATGTGCGATGCTGTCTTTCTCGATAAAGGGAAAAGCCGGGCATACGTTTACGAAACTATCGGCAACCGCCTGTCGTTCGCCCTGGGGCAGGGCGTTGATTCGATCAAGAAAATGTTGAAAATCCTGGGCCCCGGCCCCGTGAGCTAGAATTATTATTATGAGTGCAACAAAAAATTTTCGCATAGTAGCAGATTTACTCAGCTTTTTTCTTATCGCTCACAAACAGCCAAAGGAAGGCCGAAATAGCAAGTGAAAATCCACTGATGATAAAAACAATACTTTTGTCGGCAGAATGACTTATGACCCGGCCTATGGCGAGGCTGGCCACCAGCTGGGGCAGCACGACGCTGAGGTTGAATATACCCATGAAGAATCCCATCCGGCTTTTATCTACTTTTTCGGACATGATGGCAAAGGGAAGGCTCACAACCGCCGCCCAGCCGAGGGTGAGCACACACATCATGGTATAGAGCATAAATGGAGTAGTCGCGAGGAATACGATGCCAAAATACCCGGCGCTCATGATGCCCACCATCAGGGCCTGGGTACGCACCCGCCCTGCTTTTTTGCTCAAGGGTTCGAGCAGGAATGCAGGCCAGATAGCTCCTACTGCATTGAGGATGAAAAAAGACCATCCGATCATCTGCCCCAGGTGAGCATTTCGTTCTGCTTCAGGGATGTTCTGCATCGAAGGCATTTTTTGTTCGAGGAAGGCGAAAATGTAAACAAACATGGTCTGTATCCCCAGCCATGAGAAGCCGTGAGCGAAGTAAAGTTTGAAAAGTTCGACCCACTGGGTTTTGGTTTTGACAGCAATACCTTTGTCGTCGACTGATTTTGTAAGTTTCCTGGGTTCTTCGATAAAAAACAGGGGGCCAATTGAAAAAAGGAATACAATGGCAACGCCGGCATAGATCAGGAAGTAGTTTCCGATGAGGGCGCCCATCAGGTAAGCACCGCTGCCGAAGAGGTTTGAAACGCTTTGCATCCAGGTATAGCCTTTGGTACGGGGCTGTCCGTCGGGAGTGACATCGGCTATGATAGATCGTGTAGGATTAAAGCTGATGTTGATCGACAGGTCCAGAGTAAGCGCGACAGTGATCGCTACCGCCATTATGCTGCCGATTCCGAAGAAATCATTGATCAGCGAGATGTTCGGCAGGGCAAAGATCATCAGGGCGGCAAGGATACCTCCAAGAATAATAAAGGGTTTACGTCTTCCGCCCCAGAACCAGACTTTATCGCTGATCAGTCCGATAATTGGCTGGCCGAGGATACCGGCAATCGGTCCGGCAGCCCACACAATACCTATCTGGTCAATTTCCAGGTTGAATTTCGTGCGTAGTATCCAGCTTAAAACAGCGATCTGTATTGAAAGGGCAAAGCCCATGGCGGTGCTGGGAAGCCCGATGATCACGTAAAAAAGGTTGGAGAGTTTTTTCTGAATTGCAAGCATGATGTAAGGATTATAAGGTGATTACTGTTTCAATTCAATGATGAGGGCCGATTTAGCCGGAATGCTAAGCATTGACAGGTCGTTGATTACCCTGCCGCTGATGATCTCTTTGCCTGATTTGAATTTTTGAAGTATTTCTTTGAAGCGGCTGGTCTCGGGATTTTTCGGCTCGTCGTTATTGTTCATGACGACCATGACCGAACTTTGGCTGTTGTACCGGAAATACGTATAGATTCCATCCCTGGGAATGAAATGCAGCAGCTTGCCGGTTTGGAGAGCAGTGCTGGATTTTCGGTAACGGAGCAGGTTTTGCATGAAATTGTACATGTCATTTTCGGCCTCCGTACGGCCTGCTGCAGTAAAGGAATTTCTTTTGTCGCCAGGCCATCCGCCTATCATATCTTTGCGTTTCATGCCATCGCCTTTGTCGGCCCCGGTAGTCATCAGCAATTCAGTCCCGTAAAAAATCTCAGGTATGCCCCGTGTCGTGAGGATAAAAACCATGGCCATCCTGAGTTTTCTCACATCATCATTTTGGGTATCGAGGAAGCGGTTAACATCGTGATTGTCGGCAAAAGTCACAATATTCAAGGGATTGGGATATGAAAAATCCTGTGAGATGATTTCATACAACCTGAGGATACCGCTGTCCCAGCCTTCTTTTTCATTGAATGCGCGGATCAGTGCATCATGTAGCGGGAAATCAAACACTGAAGGGAGGTTTGAGACGTATCCGTCGCGGTTATGTGAGCCTTTCTGCCAGTATGCGACGGTCGCGGGATAATTCATCCAGCATTCGCCCACCATATTAAAACCGGGATATTCTTCAAGCATCCGTCGGCCCCATTGGCTCATTGCATCTTTGAAAGGATATGCGTAGGTATCGACCCGGATGCCGTCGAGCCCCGCGTATTCAACCCACCATATACTGTTCTGGATCAGGTAATTTCTAAGGTATGGATTACTCTGGTTGAGATCGGGCATGGTTTTGTCGAACCATCCCCGGGAGAACTGAAGGCTGTCGGCAGCCGAAACATAGGGGTCGCTCATGCTGCCTGATCTGTAGTTGCTCCTGGTAAATTCGGGCCATTGGTTCAGCCAGTCGCGTGAGGGAAGGTCTTTCATCCACCAGTGTCCGCTGCCGCAATGGTTGAATACCTGGTCGATGATGAGTTTCATGCCACGGGCATGGATCGCATCAGACAGTTTCAGGTAATCGGTATTGGTTCCGAAGCGGGGGTCTGTCTTGTAATAATCGGTGCAGGAGTAGCCATGGTAGGAATAGATGGGCTGGTTGTTCTCAACCAGAGGGGTCATCCAGAGGGTTGTAATACCAAGATCCTTCAGATAGTCTAAATGATCGGCGATGCCCTTGATGTCACCTCCGTGCAGGCTGTCGGGGTTTGACCTGTAAACGCGTTGTTTCATTCCCGGCATTGCATCGTTGGTTGTATCGCCATTGGCAAAGCGGTCGGGCATGATCAGGTAGATCACGTCGGAATTGTCAAAGCCTTTCCTTTGGGCCGAGCCTGGTTTTCTGGCTTTCAGCTCATATTTCCAGGATGCGGTCAGTTTGTTGTTTAAGGTGAAATTCAGGGTAAAAAAACCAGGCTGTGTTCCGGCTCCGAGTTTCAGGTCCACAAAAAGATAATTCGGGCTTTCAACAGTATTGACGGCTGTAATTTCAATTGTTTGTTGCTTTCTTTCTGCTAGTGAAACTTTCGTTTGCCCGATATTTTTACCATAAATCATCAGCTGAACAGCATGATTTTTGAAGCCAGTCCACCAGAACGGGGGGTCTACACGTTCGATAGTGGTTTGTTGTGCAATCAGTGCAGTGGTTTGTGGCGCAATCAGTGCAGTGGTTTGTTGTGCAATCAGTGCCGATGATGAAAGTAGAAAAAGAAAAAGTACGATCCCTTTCATTTTACTTCGTTTTGATTTTTGATATTTTTAATCTTCCGTAGAGTTTAGTAAGATCGGCAAGTGCATCGGCGAGTTCGTTGGTGAAATCGCCAGGTTTTGCTCTCCAGTTCCAGTTTCCTCCGACGGTACCGGGCAGGTTCATACGGGCTTCCGAACCCAGGCCAAGCAGGTCCTGCATCGGTACGATAGCTGTATTGGCCACAGAGGCCCATGCGAGGCGCACGAAGTCCCAATGGATGTCACGGCCATCGCTGTGAAGATAATCGAGCACCTGTTTTCTGTCGGTTTCAGAAGTCAGCCTGAACCAGCCCGCAACGGTATCGTTATCGTGAGTCCCTGTATAAACGATACAGTTCCTGGTGTAATTATAAGGAATATAATCGTTGGCTTCGGA
>Ga0194062_1001082_pt1 | contig 11427 bp, 6 predicted proteins | sample SepL2225m_MetaG_FD_155481 | JGI IMG/M metagenome (GOLD analysis project Ga0194062, IMG submission 155481) | Anoxic zone freshwater microbial communities from boreal shield lake in IISD Experimental Lakes Area, Ontario, Canada - Sep2016-L224-25m | ecosystem: Environmental > Aquatic > Freshwater >... | reverse complement strand
TCCTAAAATGGCCGCTAACTTCTCTCCTAACTCAGGTGTCTCTATATGGCGTCCAACAACATCATGTGTTTCGCCTAAAACCCTTAGGATAGAATCAAATAAAATAGATGCATTGACTGGCTTAATCAATATCTCATCTAATCCAGCCGCTTCAGCCTCACGAATCACATCTTCACGACCATAAGAAGTGACCATCACCATATGCGGCTTATTCTTAAGGTTAAGTTGATTGATGGCTGTTGCAGCCTCAAACCCATTCATACCAGGCATCTGATAATCTAAAAATACAATTTCAAATGGTGCGCTAGTAGAAGCTGCTTTTTTCACTTCCTCCACCGCCTCTGCGCCACCTGAAACTTGCTCAACCACAAAGGTCATACTCGTCAAAAGATCATCAAGGACATTCCGTGCAATTTCGTTGTCATCGACCACTAGTACCTTTTTGCCGCGAAGATCATCACTCGGGAGCAATTTTCTCATTGCTCCCTTGGCTTTTCCTAAGTGCGCAGTGAACCAGAACGTACTGCCTATACCTGGCTCACTGTCCACCCCCACTTCACCATTCATGAGATTGGCTAATTGTTTAGCAATCGCCAAACCAAGACCGGTGCCGCCATATTTACGACTGGTTGAAGTATCCGCTTGTTGGAATGATTGGAATAGGCGCCCTCTTTGTTCATCGGTTAAACCAATCCCAGTATCTCTCACCCCAAAATGCACAAAATAATCCTGCTCATTTTCTTCAAGGACTTTAGCTGTGATGACAATCTCACCCTTTTCAGTAAATTTAACCGCATTATTCGCATAATTGATTAACACTTGACCGAGTCTCAATGAGTCACCATTCAAGACGGAGGGAAGCTTGCCATCGATATCAAACACAAGCTCCAAACCCTTATGTGCGGCCTTTTCAGCGACTAGGTTAGCAACGGTATCAAACACCTTGGACACTTCGAAATCAGTATGTTCGATCGTTAATTTACCCGCTTCAATCTTAGAGAAATCCAAGATATCGTTAATGATGCCTAGGAGATGTTGGCCTGAACCACTAATTTTTTTAATGTAATCCCGTTGTCGTGGATTAAGGTCTGTTTTTAAAGCTAGATGTGACATCCCAATGATGGCATTCATCGGTGTGCGAATTTCATGACTCATATTAGACAAGAAATCTGACTTCATGCGCGTCGCATCTTCAGCCTTATCCATAGCTTCCTGCATATCTGTGACATCAAAGAACCAACCTAAATAACCATCTTGGCCATTAAATTTAACCGGGATATGAGAAGCAATAACCTGAACATTTTCCCCAGTAATCTTACGCATAGCGAAGCGACGATTGACGATACTTTCGCCATTTGAAAGACCCTTTATAATCATTTTAAGATCGTCAGGGTCCGAATAGACTCTCGTCATATCAATCGAATCAATATCTTCAAGTGCGAAACCAAACATAGAGGCGTAGGATTGATTGGCAAATAAATATCTATTTTCATGAGGGTGCTTGATACGCATAGCTGCAGGACTAGACTCTAAAATATATCTGAAGCTTTGCTCACTTTCACGAATGCGATCTTCAATTAATTTACGCTCTGTTATATCTCTAATCGAAACACAAACACAGGAGCCCCGTCCACTAAGACTTGGGAGTGTTGAAAGTGACGCTTCAATTGGAAACTCTGTCTCGTCTTTTCTTATCCCTTTTGGATCAATCAACGATTCAGCCTTAAGAAGGCTATATCCAGAAGATTTCAAATGAATTGGTAACAAGTCATCTGCCTGCTTCCCAATAAGAGCTCCTTTTTCATAACCAAACTCTTCCTCTAGCATGGTATTACTTAAGATAATGATTCCTGAATCATCTAATACCATCATCCCATCAGGCGCAGACTCAACAATACCGCGGTACCAAGCCTCGGTTGTTTTCATTTCAACTTGTTGCGCTTCAAGTTCAACCGCCTGCTCTTCCATTTGCGCCGCTTGAATTTCCATACGTTCGGCTTGCTTCTGCGTCTCTTCTAATAATTTCTGAGTTTTAAGATTCCTCTCAAGCATCTCAATACTGATTGCTAGTAAAGGAAATAAATCTTCCAAAAGGGTCTTTTGTCGCATTGTAAAAGCATCAAAACTTGCAAGTTCAACAACACCCAACACACGTCCATCTAGCATCACGGGCAAGACCGAAATGTTTCTCGGGGCCGCCTCGCCAAGTCCCGAGCTAATTTTTATATATTCATCTGGTGCATTACTAATGGTAATAGGGGCCTTTTCCATCGCACACTGACCAACTAAACCCTCCCCTATCTCAAAATACTGTTTAAATTCTTTCCGCTCATTACAACCATAACTGCCTAACAATCTAAGTTGATTTTTAGGGTCTAGGATATATACGACCCCACGCCCTAGATTTACTAAAGGAGCGATACTTGATAGTAATATTTTAGAAAGCTCAACAAAAGTTGCTGCGTGTTGGAGCTCATTTGAAATCTGACCAAGATGAGATTTCACCCAACTTTGGTCATCCATTTTTTGAGCACTTTTTTGAAGTACTCCAATAGAAACTGCCAGCTCTCCTATTTCATTAGGATAATCGGTATGTGGGACTTTCATATCAAGTTGACCTGAAGCAATATCTTTAACTGCTGCCTGAAGTCGATTAGACGGTCTTCTAATTGAGATTCCGATAAATAAGACGCAAAGCAAACTTATGAATATGCCAAAAACAACAAAGCCAATGGTAATAAATAAACTTTGTTTATATAACTCAAGCGCACCTAAGGAATTCATCTCGGCAACATGCTCATTTCGCGAGGCAATAGCACTTAATGCATGATCAGCCGCTTGGAAGTTTTGAATAAAAGCAACATTGGTTAACTCGTTAATGACATCCATATTATTGGATTTTCCACTATTAATAACCCCCATAACTCGATCTATATCTTGATTGTATTGGGTAAAATGAACGTCAAATTCCGAAAATGTCTTTAACTCTTCATCATCAATAATGTATTTTTTAGACAAATCTACATGTTCAACAATTGTGCCTCTAAACTTGGATATATTGAGCTTTAACTGATCTCTATCTTTCTGGTTTTGCACTAAGGCCATCTGCCTAATGGCGCGAGCAATATATATCAAATTAATATTGGCTTCTTTAATATTAGAAATGGCAAGCAATCGCTCACCATTTTTCTTTGCTGCTTCATTAAGTCTATATTGCGAATAGACACCCTGAATCCCCGTTAGAAATAAGAGTATGATCACAACGCCAAAGCCTAAATTAAGCTTTGTATTTAACCTAAGTTTCTCTAATATCATTAATAAGTTCTTCATACGCAATCTCCAATCAAATTCAGGTATTTACTAATGCTTAGGGGATATTAATTGCCTATTTATGTATACATTGTGAGCAACATCTATCTGATGAAAAAGTATACTAGTTGAAGGACTTAGCATTTCTGACTGCCCTAGAAATAATAGACCATCAACATCTAAATGGCTATGAAACATACGTACAAGTTGATCTTGTGCCGACCCTTTAAGGTAAATTAGTAAATTACGGCAACTTATTAAATCATAAGACTGACTAGGCGCATAATTAAATAGGTCCTTATTATGAAACTCGCAGATTGATTTAATATCATCATTAAGTAAGAACGCCTCGTTTTCTTTCTCAAAATAATCATGGACTATACTGGGGTCGGCCTCTTTAAATGCTTTAGCATCATAAATACCCGCTATCGATTGCTTGATTGCTACAGGGTTTAGATCTACCCCAACAACTTTTGTTTCGAATGCTAGGGATAATTCAGATTTAAGCTCATTAGCAATGATTGCAAATGTATAGGCTTCTTCTCCAGAGGCGCAACCAGCCACCAAAATTCTTAGTGTATTCATATTTTTTTTCGCAAGAATTTTCTGACGAAGTTGTGCCCTAATGAGTGCAAAGGAGCTGGCATCGCGAAAAAATGATGAGAATGAGACAAGAAATAACTGCTGTATTCTAAAAATTTCTTCAGGGTGCTTAGCCAAGTGAATTAGATAATCCCCATAGGTTTCAATACTAAGCACTGCCATCCTTGTCTCAAGCCTACGCTTTAAAGTTTCTTCTTTGTAGCCACTAAAGTCGATTTTAGTCACCTCTTTAATGAGCTGGATTAAGCTAGCAAGGGGTTTAACAGTCTCATTTTTAAGATGGGAAGAATAAGTTGAAATAGAGTGCTTATGCGTGGGAAGGATGTTATTAATAGCTACAGATATCTCTTCAACAGCTAGGATTAAATCAACCACACCTGCTTCTATAGCAGAGGTTGGCATACCATTAAATATAGATGAGTTTGGATGTTGGGCGATAGTAATGCCGCCTTTTGCTTTAATGGATCTGCACCCTTTCGTTCCGTCTGATCCAGTCCCAGATAGAACAACTCCAACCCCCTTTTTTTGATAAGTGGTTGCAATTGATTCAAACAATAAATTGACCGAAGGAGTTGAAAGATTGTGCGCTAAAGGTTCAGATAGAATTATCCGTCCTGATTGGACAGTACCATCGACTCCTGCAGGAATTAAATATATATGATCTGGTCGTAAATCCTCATCGCCACCAACCAAAATCACAGGAATTTTGGCATAACGATTTAGCAACTTTTCCATTAGATCACTATGCCCATCGTGAGCCATATGCTGCGCAATCACATAGGAAATATGTCCATTCGGCTTAAGGTTGGGCAGTAATGCAAACAGAGCTTCCAACCCACCTGCCGATGCACCAATACCTACAATATATTGTGACACTTAAATCAGCAACGACTGTTGATTAAAAAGCTTGTGCGGTGGACTGAAAGAACACTTTGGCTTGTCAAGAAATAGCCTTCTTAATCATTGAAAAAATTACAGTATAAGAAATGAATTGCAACATCGACTCTTAGCCGTCTATCAATCAAGCGTAGGGCAAAGCTAACTAATGGCTTTAATTGCATCCTCAACGTTTGAATGAACGCCAAATAAAGCACCAAATCCACTAATCATCATCACCTCATTCACAGCAGCATTAACAGTACAAAGGGTTAACGATCCCCCTAGAGATTTTGCTTTTTTAGCCGCCATTAACATCACACGAAGTCCCTCCGAACTGATGTAATTAAGGTCCTTACAATCTAAAACAATGCGAGAAAAATCTGACTTCTCAGGCTCATTAGTTTTTTCAGTGAAAATTTTGGAAGTAATTCCATCGAGACGACCAATCAAGTTAATCACCAACACATCATTTATCGCTTCACTGTTAATTTCTAACATGTTTAAAATTCCTATTTTTAATTAATTTTTTTTATCACTTAATGTAAATATACATTAAAAAAATAATTAAAGAAAATATACCTAAGCCTCCTATCTGATTATGGTTTTACTGAATAAAAAATATGTTACATTTAGAGCAAGAACTTATATGGCTCATTTAAAAAATGATTAAAACTCTCCTTCTGACGCTAGCACTAATTCTCCCTATCCAATCTGAAGCAACAACGCATACAGATAATCAATCACCATCGACCAACAAACTATCCTCAGTCGACGATCTGAAAGACAAACGCATTGGAGTTCTAATGGGTTCTGCGCATGAAAGTTATGCCACAAAAACCTACCCTCAAGCCACCATATTACAATACAAGTCACCAGCAGATGTCATCCTCGCAGTGAAGGCGGGCAAGGTTGATGCAGCCCTTTACGACGCAGAGCCCCTTCGAAATATCATTCGGCAAGACAACTCATTGGGAATGTTTGGAGACTCTCTATTTTCTTTTGATGTTGGCGTTGGGTTTAATAAAAACAATAGTGCGCTTAAAAATAGATTCAATACTTTTCTAGCTAAAATAAAAGAAGATGGGGTCTACAAAGACATGGTAGATCGTTGGATGACCAAAGGCGAAACAACTATGCCGGAAATTAGACTGCCTAAAATAAATAACGTGTTGGTAGTTGGGGTAAGCGATGCAGGCCTTCCATTCACTATCGTGAAAGACAATGATTTAGTAGGGTTTGATATTGAACTTGCTAAACGATTTGCCGCATCTGAAGGCAAGGACATTAAATTTTCTAACATGGATTTTAGTAGTTTAATTTCCGCCGTCTCGAGTGGCAAGGCAGACATGATTGCCAGTTCAATTTATGTGACTGACGAGAGAAAAAAACAGATTGATTTCTCTAACGCTTATTATGAAATGGGAACTCACGTATTTGCTTTAAAAGAAAATATTCTCAGTCCAAATGCAACAGATCCAGATAAAAAGAATACTTCAAGCAAACCTAAGCTTCTTAATTCACTCGATGATATTAAAGATAAAAGCATTGGGGTCTTGCTAGGCTCAGTGCATGACACTTACGCGCATAAAAACTATCCGAATGCTGCCGTCTTGCAATATAAGTCACCTTCTGATCTGATCTTAGGGGTTAAAACAGGTAAAGTCGAGGTAGGTTTGTACGTCAATGAATTGCTCGCTGAAAGACTGAGAGACGACCAGAGTCTTGGGTTCGTTGGTGAGGTATTGGAAGTCCATCCCGTCGCCTATGGGTTTAATAAGAACAATCCAGAGTTGCGAGAAAAGTTTAATAAATTCTTCAAGGCACTTAAAGCAAGTGGCGTATACGACGACATGCTCGATCGTTGGATCAAGAAAGGCGATACAAAAATGCCAAAGATCAATACGCCCAACATTAATGGTGAATTAAGAGTCGGCCACGTTAGTGATAGCGGGTTACCTTTTGTCACAGTCAAAGATAATGAGCTTATTGGCCTTAACATTGAAATCACAAAACGTTTTGCGGCCTCTGAAGGCAAATCTGTCCGCTTTGATGATATGGAATTTGGCAGTATTATTCCTGCGCTGATGGCTGGCAAGATAGACTTTGTTGGCATGACACTCATGGTGACTGAAGAACGAAAAACAAAAATCGATTTTGCCGACCCTTTCTACCAAATTGGTATGCGCGCCTTTGCACTTAAAAAGAACATTGCTGCTTACGGAGCGTCAGAAGAGAAGAAATCAAGCGGTTCCTCATTCTTACAAGGCGTAATAGATAGCTTTAACAGTAACATTATTCAAGAGAAACGTTATCTCTTGCTTTGGGATGGCCTTAAAACAACGGTCGTCATTTCAATTCTAGCCACGCTATTTGGCACTTTATTAGGCAGCATTGTCTGCTTCTTAAGAATGTCTAAAAATAAGCTACTCAACATCCCAGCAAAGATTTATATCAGCATTTTACGCGGGACGCCTGTTCTGGTGATATTAATGCTTATTTTCTATGTAGTCTTTGGCTCAGTGAATATCAATCCGATCTTAGTCGCCACCATTGCGTTTGGGATGAACTTTGGGGCATATGCCGCTGAAATTTTTCGTAGTGGTATTGATGGGATAGAGAAAGGTCAAATGGAAGCTGGGATTGCGATGGGCTTCAATAAATTAAAAACCTTTACTTACATTATCCTGCCTCAAACCGTAAGAAGAATTCTTCCCATCTATAAAGGCGAGTTTATTTCACTTGTTAAGATGACATCTATCGTAGGGTATATCGCGGTTCAGGACCTTACTAAGGCCAGTGACATCATCAGAAGTCGTACATTTGATGCTTTCTTCCCACTAATCATGATTGCGATTTTATATTTCTTGATTTCATGGGTGCTCATGCAAGTTATAGACTATCTTGAAAAAATTACCGACCCAAAATACAAGCGTGAATTGAGATCTAAATCATGATAAAAGTTGAACACCTCTCGAAAAAATACGGCGACTTGGTCGTATTAAAAGACATCAGCACTGAGATCAAAAAAGGCGAAGTGGTCTCTATTATCGGACCCTCAGGGACTGGAAAAAGCACCTTCTTACGATGCCTGAATCTGCTTGACCAACCAAGCGGCGGTTCGATTAGCATTGATGGCGAAGACGTACTAAATAAAAAAACTGATGTTGCTAAAATACGTCAGAAAATGAATATGGTATTTCAATCATTCAATTTATTTTCACATCTGTCTGTCATAGAAAATCTGACCTTAGCACCGATTAAGCTAAAAGGAATCTCTAAAGAAGAGGCAGAAAAAAAATCGATGGATTTGCTGAGAATGGTAGGTTTAGCTGAAAAAGCCTATAACTACCCAGATGAACTTTCTGGTGGTCAGAAGCAAAGGGTTGCGATTGCTAGATGCCTAGCGATGGATCCGGAAATTATTCTGTTCGACGAACCAACTTCTGCACTTGACCCTACCATGGTCAGTGAAGTGTTATCTGTGATTCGCCGATTAGCCAAAGAAGGCATGACCATGGCGATTGTGACGCATGAGATGGCTTTCGCTCGCGATGTTTCGAACCGCGTTTTCTATATGGATCAAGGCCTCATTTATGAGGAAGGCACCCCAGAACAGATTTTTGATACGCCACAAAAAGAACGAACTAAGACGTTTATTAATCGAATAAGGAATTTGGTTTTCAACATCAACTCGCAAGACTTTGACCTGTATGCACTCAATGCTGAAGTTGAGTTGTTCTGCGAGAAACAGTTCTTAGCCAAAAAGTTAAGGGATAACTTATTGCTCATCATTGAAGAGTTGCTACTAATATATAAGCCTCATTTAAATGATATAGCCCTTCAACTTACCATCGCTTACTCTGAAAAAAATGAAGCCTTAGAATTGATTTTAGAAAGTGGCGGACATCAATTTAATCCACTAGAAAGTGAACAGCTCCCAGATGACATTGGACTCAATCTCATCAAGAATTTTTCATCTAACATTCATTATTTTTGGGAAAATAATAAGAGTATTTTAAGCATTAGCATCAAAAAATAGTGCAACACTTGTCATTAACAACAAAAAGATGCTTTAGCATTCCAATATTAGCAATAGAATTGGAATGCCAAATTAAGCAATATTAGGATTCGGAGGATGCAATAATGGCAACCTCAGCGCCCATAAATGCATCTTGAATTGTTAATGACAGGCGATCAATTCTTCTCTGAATTTCACCCATCTTTAGCTCAGAATTAAACCCTAAAAAAACCTCAATATAAATGTTACTCCCAGATCGTCTCGTCCGAATTTTATGAACATTCTCGTAATCATCGAAATGATCCACTAGTTTTCTCATGATGATCAACTGAGAAGCTTCCTCCAATGATGCATCTAATAAGTCATGTACAGATGAAGTACTCACCTCCCAAGCGCCATGCAAAAGAAAACAAACGCCGACTAAGGAGGCTAATGGATCTAGATAGAAGCTCCAATGATAACGGCCAAACGTGATAGCCAATATCAATACCGAGGCCATCATCAAATCTAACCAGGCTTTAGAGAACCAAAGCCTTGATTGGGATGCCACAATAGCTGAACTTTGAATCTTCAACAGATCACGATTATGGAACCACATCTTAAAACCAAAAAACGACGAACAAGTAAAAATAATAATTCCTGGAAGCGTCCCATGTGCTTGTTCTGGATGTTGAAAGTGCCCTATAGCTTGAAATAGAATAAACACAGCACTCACCAACATTAATAAGCCAATGCCAATACTTACAAGGTTCTCAAGTTTGCCAATGCCATATGCGAATCGTTCATCGGGATTACGATTCACAACGCGAACCGTAATTAAGGCGGCTACTACTGAAATAAAATCTGCGCCCTCTTTAAAAAAATCACTAAGAATTGTCAGTGAATTTGAAAAATAGACTGCGCCTCCAGTTAGGAATAGATCAATGAGGCAGAACAAAGCGGCAACTCTAAGACTTTGTTCTTTGCTGGAAGGATTTGATGGTGGGGAAATCATCTTAATTAGGCAATCCAGAGTAAGCGAAAGATGTCATAAAAAATTAATATTTTTTATATAAGGTTCATTTAAGTAATTTGGTCGTTATCTGTTACATTATGTTACATTTTTTACAACTCGTCATTAATTCCTAAAAAAATCATGCCTCAGACTAATAGCGCTAACCTCCGAAAAAAAATAATTTCTTTTACATGGACCTGGATAGGCTTGCTCATTTTCATTGGCATTACCTCCCTCTTCTCAATCTGGTCAATGAACCGCGCCTATGTCGATGGAGCAAAAACGGCATTTAGTATTAGTCAACTGGAAAATGAAATCCTATCAGCAAAAGTAGACTTCAAAACCCAGGTGCAGGAATGGAAAAATATTTTACTAAGGGGGAAAAACAGCGAGGAAAAAACTAATTATCTTTCAAGTTTTGAGACAGAGGAAACTAAAGTAGTTGGTCATCTCAAAGAAGCGCAAAAAATTTGTTTAGCCTTAAATAAAAAAGAGTTGTGTCAGCCTATTGAAGTAGCGCGTTTTAAACATCAGGAGCTAGGAAGAATTTACAATGAAACTCTTAATAAGGGATCTTTGGAAAGTTACGAGGGAATTCATGCCATTGATCAAAATTTAAAGGGAATCGACCGTACCCTAGACCATGATATGGACACCCTATTTCAAAGTTTTTATCATATGGAAAAGGATCAACTGAGTACCAGTAAGCAAAATATAGAAAACCGGTACCATGTACTCAAAAAGTTCATCCTTGGGATTATGTTGGCCGCACTTAGTCTAAGCGGCATCAGCCTTTACAGCATTCTTCGCAGCATAAAGAACTAACCGACCATGCATGACTACATATCTTCGCTGGCGGGGCTAGGACTGTTCTTAACTGGACTTAATCTTTTGTCAGCCAGCATGAAGCCACTCGCTGGGGGAAAAATGAGGCAGATCCTCTCAAGAATGACCGGCAACTACTTCAGTACAGCCTTTGCAGGAACGATGCTTGGGGCACTGACACAAAGTACCAGTGGCTCAACATTCGTGTGCATAGGATTAGTCAACTCAGGCGCACTTAAATTTAAAAATGCCCTCAATATCGCTGCTTGGTCAAGTGTAGGTGGGTCATTACTTGTATTTTTAGTGTCAATTGACATTCGATTTGGGGGCTTAGTATTAATTGCTCTTGTTGGGCTAGCCAACTTATTTAATGCTGGTCGTGTTGAAAAAGTGAAGTATCTGGTTGCGATTTTATTCGCCCTAGGCATGTTGCTTTTAGGCCTTGGCATGGTCAAGGAAGGGGCTCACTTACTTAATGAATCTCAATGGGTCAGGGATTTTATTGAGTTTGCCTCTGAAACCGCATTGATCTGTTTTATTATTGGGTTATTTTTCAGCCTCATTACACAATCAGCGTCAACAGTAACTATTATTGCCATCACCCTTGTACTTTCAGGCATCATTCCATTTGACGCTGCAGTTATTCTGTTATTTGGTGCTAATCTAGGTTCAGGACTAAGCCTCTTATTAATTACATCTCATCTATCAGGCACCCAGAAACAAATCGCTTTTTATCAGTTTTTAACAAAATTAGGCGGGGTGCTATTAATTCTGCCAGCGTTCATCCTATTCCCAAGCT
>Ga0194062_1001081_pt1 | contig 11429 bp, 6 predicted proteins | sample SepL2225m_MetaG_FD_155481 | JGI IMG/M metagenome (GOLD analysis project Ga0194062, IMG submission 155481) | Anoxic zone freshwater microbial communities from boreal shield lake in IISD Experimental Lakes Area, Ontario, Canada - Sep2016-L224-25m | ecosystem: Environmental > Aquatic > Freshwater >... | reverse complement strand
GAAGGGAATCTGCACCTCGGCACCGGCCAGCAGGCTACGAAGCAATACGAGGTTTACCAGCACCTTGATGGCCATGGTCGTGCCATTTGACTCAATTGCATCCAGGTGCGCGTGGCGATAGAACTTGCCGTCAGGGGTGCCGACCTCAAAAGAGAGGTTAAACAAGTCTTTCAGGTCAACCTTCGGGTGATCGGACAAAAGTCGGCTAATCCCTTCAAGCGCCTCTTCTGCCGCCTTTGGGTTGCTGAACAGAGGCAATTCGTCATCAACCGTGATTTCACGTATGAGTTTCACCCACTGTGGACATTCTTCGATCAGGAGTTTAAGCGAGGCGAGATTGGAAATGTTCACTGAAGATAATTGACGGTTCAACCCGCCGACCAAGCCCTTGAGCGTATCGAGATCCTTCCCGATATTCTGCAAATCCTTCTTGATACCAACCGCAATGCCCTTCCACATTTCCCCAACGGCCTTTTCTCGCTGCGGAATGCTATCCAATTGATCCCGGAGCGCCTGAATGGTTCCGGCCTCATCTTTGGCCACGTATCGTCCGTACGTTCGCCGTTCGATGGTGTCCAGCAATTCACGGACCTGTTCAGCCTGACTCTGTTCATCCCCGTGGGCTTTACGGTACCGCAAACTTAGTTCAGCCCACTCGACCGGAATATCCTCTACAACCTGCAAAGGCCATGTATCAGCAGGTTTGGGCAATGCCTGAACCTGTTCCTGTAGTATTGTGCGTTTTCTGACAATCTCAGCCCGGGCACCCCGATTACGCTGGTCGGCATCAACTAGTTCAGATCGGCGACCTTCATGAACGGTCACCAGTTCTCGCAAGCCCTGCTCACGCTCGTGAAGACCCGCCAGGTCATTTTTCAAAGCAGGCTCCCGTGTCAGTTCTTCACAGAAGGATTCGTATGCAGCAAGTTCACGGATTAGATTCGCTTGTTCCTTTTCGAGAACAACCTTTTCGGATCGAAGGGATTCCGCCTGTTGTGCAGCCTCAAGAGTTTCGGAGTACCGTCGGATATCACGTTCCAATGCGGCAATGTCCTCCTTGATTTGCTCAGGATCACGGTACTCATCTAGTCGGGGCGCACTCAGCGCGTTCAGATCCAACTTGATACCCCGCACCTCCAATATTCTCCCGCTGAGGTGTTCAAGTAACTCCCGAATCAAGGCAGCCAGCATCGTATCGTCTTGAGAGGTGATTCCCGACTTGTCGGCATTCACAGGAAGCTTCAGCAGATCGGGATTAAGGATGGAAAAAGCATCGGCAATCTCCTGGTCCTTCAGGAGTTTCCGCAAATGATTCACGGCTGCATGGGCTAAGTTTTCAAATTGAGCACGTTTGGCAGCCAATTTCTCGTCTGCTCCACGCAACCGCTTTCGCACTTGGTCAACGGGTTCCTCGGCGGCATTACTCAATTTCACGACAAGGTCTTCAAGTCGTGATTGAATAGTCACCTGTCGCTGGCGAGCCCAATCAGATACGAAACCTTCAAACCTGCGCCGCTGATCCTCAATGTGCCCGAGCTTTTGATCAAGCACAGCGATTTTCCCGGCCATATCCCGTAATTCAGAGTGAGATGAGTCGATTCGGGATTTCAGCTCAGTCTGCTCCGCCTCGATCATGCGGCGCTCATCCAATACCGCTAGCTCTTTGCGGTCAAATTCCGCCTTCTGGGCCGAGTAACTCTTGCCAATTGCCTCCCATAAGGCCGGAATTATTTCCCGGGCCTTATCCCGACGCTCCAAATGACGAAGCAGACGTTCAATATCTGCCTGCAACAGCTTGAGTTCTTGGACCTCGTGAGAATCGCGGCGAACCTGTTCAAACCCGGTGGCATAATGCCTAGCAAGATCAATCTCCCGTTGCTGAAACTCATTGCTGTAGATGTCGAGCAGCAACTGCTTCAGTTCTTCTTGTCGGATATGGGACAGACGCAGGATATTTCCAAAAACATTCCGGAAGCGCTCATACGTGCTTCCGTGACGCGCCGGCACCAAACCTAAGAAAACATCGCGTCCATCACCGACGCCCGTTATTGCCGCCCGCAAATGACGGGGCTCCATACGTTTGAAACCCTTAAGAGAGAGACGAGCAAAACTATCCTCGGGCTCCCTCATTCTTCGGTCATCATCAAGAAAATCGGCATGATCAATCCTCCCCGTGTAAACAAACCGTTCATACTCATGCTGGCGAACTGGTCCAAGCCCGTGTACTCCCACGACCTGGAAACCGCTGGGGGTGAGACATTCAAACAAGGCGTAGCTATATTTTTCAGGGAAGTAGTAGCGTCGCGTTTCCCCCATATCACGGGAGAACTGCATTTGTCGCTGATCGTCTAGGTACAAGAATTGCAGCAGGGATATCAGGGATGTTTTCCCAACGTTGTTTGGCCCAATAAGATGCACCGGTGAATCAATCTCGATTTCGGCAAAATCAAATTTGCCGCAGTGAAACGCCACAATCCGATAAGGGCCGCATCGTGTGCTCATAGTTCCTCCCCATTAGAGCTTGCCCCGGATGCAGTGGGTTCCGCATTCGCAGCCTGGCCGGCCATGTCCATACAGAGATCAAGAAACCGGTAGATTGGGACATCAAAGCAGAATGTCTCTGCGTCCATGCGCCGCGCGAATCCGAAGCGCTCCATGGTTCGCACGATGGCGACGAGGTCTTCTGTCGTGGTGATCCCCGCCTCTCGCATGTATGTTTGATACCGCTCGCCCTGAAGGTGCGGGAGATCCTTGAAATCAAATCTCCGGGTCATCACGGTATCCTCGACGGTGTCGCCTTGGTCGGCCAGTGATTCCACCAAAATGAACATGAAAACCGCCATTTTCGAAGACAAATCGGTGAAATTCGAAGTATCGAGGAAATAGAAAAAGTCGTGGGTGTGATGGACCATCTTAAAACCAAGTTTAGAGAAAAGAGGTTCAAAAAGGCTCTCATGCTTCTTGAGCGCATGGAAAAGTTCGCCGTCACGTGCGGAAATGTGCTTACCCCGGCGAAGGGCTTCAAATACCTCTGCCAGATTGGGCAGATCCAACACCGCATTGCTCTTTTCTTCAGACTTCATATCATTTTCCTACTTAACTGCATCCAAGCGCATCGGGTGGGCCTTCAGTGTTACGTCAGTTACGGCATAATCCTCATTCCCCTGCCCAAAGCTCGTAACCCCCAGTTGACCAGAGTGCATGCGACCGTACAACCTCAATACTGTACTTAACGAAGCTTCAGGATAAGAAGAGGAGAGCCACATCAACGCATCAGGAATCGGCATTGCTTCCGCAACTGAAGCATCGAACTCATCAATTCTGATATGGTCACGGGCCGTGTTCCCTGTACCGTTGCCAAGCGGTTGGGGCCGGGATGGAACATATCCCCGTAAGGTAACAATATACGCGGCTAATGCAGAATCACTGAACAATCCCTGCTGTTGCCAGTTACATATGCCAAGAATCTGGGGCAAGGTCATCTTTGTAAGACCTTGTTTCTTCATCATTTCCAAGGCATGTGACGCCCCTCTTGCTAGAGTATTTTCCTTTCGGAGTTCCTCGTACAGCGGTGCAATTTCGCGAATACTCTCCCGAAAATCCAGTACAACATCCCGTCTTAGCCGCCTTAACCTTGCTCGGCCCATATTCACAACCGGGCCAACGGCGCCATCTATCTGAAAACATGCCTCCGCATCCTCCAAAACGCGCTCCAGGCGGTCAAGGGAGGCATCCATGGCTTTCGCCGTGTCGATCATATCCCGCAAGGGCACTAGATAACGCATCCAGAGGCGGTTTATGATCTCATAGCGCCGTTTTGGGGGCATTCGATCGCGGTTCGACTTAACGCGCATTGCCGTTGAGATAATTTCATCACGGTTTCGGCGGGAATCATGCCGCATGCGCTCTATATGCTCAGCCGCATCTTTCATGGCTCGCACAAAAAGATCCCCATTCTTTGCAGATATGGCCTGGCTGATTTCCGCTGCCATACTATCCATGGCGGTAAAATACCCTTGGATAACCTCGACACTCGTGAGTCTATATTCCCTCAGGAGGCTGCTCATGAGTTCCGCAAATGGGCGAGTCATCTCGTACTGGGCGGTCGCATGAGGTGCGAAGTCGATAAATCCGAGTTCACGAAGTCTGTCCACGAGGTAACTAGACGAAGGGCTGGCGTCACCGGAAAACCGTCGGATGAGTTGAATCAATTCAGCCTCGGTAATTCCATCCCGGTGCTGATATAACTCAACCAGCAACTCGTGATGGTCCGCCGCGAACCGAAAAAATGTTTGTGGGTTAACTACAGCCATAGTCGCCTCACCGTCGACAAAATCCTGGTCATCTTTATCAGAGGAGCCATTGATAATTCCATCTTATGAATCCCCCTTTACTCTTTCGAGCAGGACGAGTGCGATGGCATTCTGCAACCCCGCAAGGTGCTCTAGGAGTCGCATGAATGCCGCCTGTGTAGGGGCAGACTCACGGATATCAGGCCGTTTCGTGACCCAGCACCAGTCCAAAAACGAAGCAATGGCCTCCTGGGTATCTTCGCGCCAGAAATACTGGCAGTCGAACGGAACCGCACCGGCCAGCCAGTTCAAAGAAGGAATGACAATCGGATCAGACGCCGGGGTTCGAAGGAAGTGGAGAAACACCTGGACGGCATGCCTATCACTCAAGCCCCATTTGCACCATACCTGGTAGTATGGCGCCATGGAGTGGATCAGGCCTCGCTTGGATGCGTCCCATGCCATCTGGTAAACCCAGTCCATCCCGAGGAGCGATTGCCAAACGGTGGGGACATGGAAACTTTGCTCACTAGACAAGGACCAGCCAGGAGCCGAGGCCACGTAGTCAATCATGGCGGTCCACTGTTGTTGAAATCCAGGCGGCAGCGGATCTGCCCGTAGCCCGTTGCTGAAGAAATCATCCAGGAAACCCTCCACCCAGTAGTGCGCACCCGGACCAAGATCCAGGATTGGCCGCCACAATTCCTCGGGCTTTTCCGCCGGTTCCATCTCAACAATCGTTGCGGCGATGCGGTCGAGCACCCACCGGTCGCTTTCGTAAGGAGTGCCTTCCAGTTCGCCGTGTTCGTCACGTTCATCAAGCGTTTGCAGGATGCCAGTGAGTGTTAGTTTCCAGAAGCGAAGCCATTCCTCTCTCTCCTGAGGTGTTTGCGCTTCAGTGAGCCGGGGCAACCACGCATACGCCGCCCGCAGCAACTGCATATCGATTCCAGGATCACTTCTCCCTCGCCTCCTCCGACGCGACTTTGCACCCAGTCCTTGGCGGGCGAGTTTCGTGATAAGCGTTTCCCATTCGGGAACTACAAAGGGCAACCGATTGAAGATGAATGCTCGCGCATACTGTTTAAGTACGAGGACCGCGCTTGCCGTGAACTGATTGAACTCGAATTGCGCATGCCGCGGCTCGGCATGCTGGACGCGCCAGACGTCAACTCGCGTTTTTACTATGCGAAGGAGTTCCCTCACGCCCCGCTGACGCCCGAACACATGTCTTTGGAAATCCAGCACCTGTTCGGCGCGGCGGAGGACCGCGCACGCTGCGATGAGGTGATGTAATTGCCCATGTGCCGGACCGAGACGGTGCCGCACTTGCGCTGCGCTCGCGGCAAGGATCGCGACAGTCTTATAATACTTGGAGGTGGCGAGCAGTGCGACGACCCTTCTGAACCTCCGGTTCGTCGCGTCCTCCGCCCAGAGCACCGGCGCTGCTTCGGCACAGAAACCGTCCCATCTGTAGCCGGTGGCGGTCTCCGGCATATCGAATTCGCCGGGAGACGGAGGGCACTCCACGGTCTTCACAATCTGATCGATGCACCATCGCTCCCGTTCGGGGTGCTCTCTCAGCCAATCACGATGAAGACAGATTAGAACAGCCGCTCCACCGCACAGGGTCTGCACCTTGCGTCGGAGGCCGGTTTCGTCGTCTATTGTTTCTTGCAGACCTGCCACATGGTCCATGGTTCGACAGACCTGCTCGACCTGTTCGAGAGAAAGGGGAGCACGGGCATCCAGTAACTGTCGGCAAGTCATTGGAGACCCGAGGAGCAGGAGGGATTCTTGCGCCTTTTGAGCATCCGCCATCCCCTTCCTGCGCAGGTGTTCCGGGGCACTAAAGGCATAGCACGTCCCTTCAATGGGATCCTCGATGGTCTTATAGTTTGCTTTGTTGAACCGAGCGGCGAATAGTTCAAGGTCATCGTTCGGTATGCCTGGCGAGCCACCCGCCTGGAGTTTCTTGGTCCAGTCGGTGAAGATGGCATCGAAGAATGGCGTCATGTCTTTGTTATTCAGAAACAGCCAGAGCGCAATGTTGTGAAGGTCGTGTTTGCGATGTGGCAGGGTATTCCAATCCTTTGCCATACGCTCCATCTCGGATTCACGGGTCTGCTCAAGGCGTCGCCAGCCCATCATGTCAAGGGACAGGTGTTCATCCGCTTGGACTGCGAAATCAAACTCACAATAGTGAAATTCCGGAATGGCAAGCAGCGGTTTCAATGTGTTCGTAAATAGGCCCACCTGCCTACGGCCCACGGCGCATAGGACTCCTGCAAAAGCGACAGACCGAGCTTCGCGCAAAATGGTAGACAGCAACTCGTCGACAGGCTCCCCGGCATCCTGGCGGTCATAGAGGAACTTTTCGAGTGCCATCAATCGCGGTCCATGTGCCGCAACCAAGCACCTACAATACGAGAAGTTAAAACGGGGGCGTATCTCAGGCAATCCACACCATGCCGAGACATAATTCGCAACATTGGCAGCCAGTGCGGCCAGTAGGGATACCTGTCAATGGTTGCGGCCAGGGTAGACGCATCATCACCCATTTCTGCGGCTACCTCTGGACGAACCGCCACGGCATTCTCATGTGCACCGGCTTCGTACACCTGAATCGCCGGATTCGCGGCGGTCGGTTCGGCACGACCGGAGTAGTCGATGCCGATATACCACTCGAAAGACGAAATATCAGTGACACTCATTGGATCCTCTCTTGTCGCCCCTGACTCTTCCGTCTTACCCACTCCTGTCGCAAAGGAAAGTAATGCGGACTCGACGCGACCAGACGGTCAAAAAAGGACTCTGCTTCCGTAACCTTACCTGCTTCGGTTTCTCGCGCCAGAATCGCGACCACATCCTCGAGAGACCATTCGGCCTTTCCCAGAACCAAATTTCCGGCCAATAAATCCAAATACTGATAAAATCCCGTTTTATCTTTCTCGTAAAGTATTCTTAGGCTATCGCCACCCAGAGAATGCAACCATCGGGCTCGTGGCCCCGCTTCTGCATTCTTCAGAACTTCCTGCTCCAGCTGTGCGATCATTATCAGCATACGCAGCACTTCGGCCATTGGAATAATCTCTTGATGCTTAAGTAATCGCTCTACAGTCAAAATCCCCTCATCCACGATCCCTATAACTGCATGCTGAGGTAGTTTGTACCTCATAATATACGGCAGCACGCGAGCAGCGTGTATGGGTTCCTCGCAAATTACCTGGCATAGCCCCCGGAAGATTCGTAAAGGAAGATCGCCAGTTTCACTGTCGATAGCTACCTCAAGAAGTCGAGCAAAACGATCACAATCGAATGGGCCCATCTTCTGAACGTGAAGTTCCCGGAAGATGCCATAGAAGATATAGAGGGTCTCCACGCCTTTATCCGTCGAAAACGCATTCAAAACTCGTGCCGCATCGTTTTCGGTTATGTCCCGTACATACGCAAATGCAAGCAGTAGTTGTTTTCTAATCGGGACGGGTAAATTTGCGGTCTCAAAGAGCCGCCAAAGAGCCTCAACGGATTCTCGTCGAACATTCTCGTTCCACTCTCGCCGTTTAAGCACGTCAATAAACGGACCAAACGCATAGTACTGAACATAGGCACTCTTGTCGTCCAGGAGTCGTTGCGTTAGCCGCCAACCATCTACCAGAAAAGGCCGGAGACAAACTAGTCGGGCAACCGCAAAGCATGCACGCGTGCGCGTGCCGACAATCAGACCACGGTTCTCCCCCCCCCTCACCCGGCAGTCGTTATCGTCTCCAATAGCAGGATCTGGGTCAGCCACGAGGTCAACCAAGAGACTAATCGCTGCCATAGCTCGCTCATCTCCCGACACAAGTCCATCATCTTTCGCCAACCCCTCCAAAAGTTTCTCTATCGCATCGACAAGAAAGCCACGATCGGCGAAGACATCTAAAAGGGCACGCCCCTTTCTATACTCAGATATGACCTGAGTGAACTTTAGAAAATCCCTAGAGGCCAACTCCGACAAAGCTATACGGGCATTCTGACGGACATCGGGTTCCGTAGACTCCAAGTCCTGCTCAAGAGCTCCACTCTGTGTGCCACCGTGAGCCAACAAGTAGGCGCGGACTGCTTGCTTCGTATACTCGGAAGCACATTGCTGCCACGCAGAGGAGTTGACATACATCTGTACGGCTGTCGCCATCAAAGGCGAATCTGCGCCGCAGATGCGGGTGATGTTTGCACCAATATCGAATTCGAAGTCATCGCGCCGAATAAATTCAGGATTCGCCAGTAGGCGCGTCGCAAGAGCCTCAGCTTCGATGTCTCCCGCCCGAACGAGCTTCAAAAGACATTCGAAGGCAAACCCATTTGTGGGTATCTCGATCTGAGACGCCTCAACATCCCGAAACACAAGTCGGCGAACAAGTAACGCGCGGCGCCCAGTAAACAACGATTCTTCCAGTCTCAGTTCGCTGAACACCTTCGTCGATGTGTCAGGGATACCATCGCTTGAAATAACAAGGAATTCGAGTGCATCAAAAACAGCACGTCTCATCTGACTTCTGCTCACAGCCGCCAGTTTTACCATCATGGGCACACAGGCGCGCCGCAATACCACGGGGTGAAGCGACGAGGCCGGTGTACCGGGACGTAGCCAGTCGTTCTTTAACATCTGCCAAAATGTTCGCAGTGTCCCCTCTTGCTGATGTTTGTCGAACAGCTGCGCCAAGGCAGGCTGCAGCAAGTGCTTAGCCAGAGACACCTCATCCAAAGAACGTTCAGAACCACTACTCGACACCGAACTACCACCGGGCTCAGTCCCCCTAAACAAGATTCCATACTTTGTCAGTTCCGAGTATTGTGCATCTCGATTGTGCATTAGAAAAAGTGACAAATGGTCCTTCGGGTTTAACAACAGGTAGTCCACCAGTAAGGACGCATTTTGACTGCCGATTTCAGAATATGGCCGAAATATCCCTGTGTCTGCATCATCACCGAGAAACCCTAGCACAAACCAGACAATATGATGCAAGCGTTCGAGGTCTGGCAGTTGTCCGTGGCGCTCATAGCGTTCCCGAAACAGTCGATATAAGCAGTTCACCAAGTCAAAAGAAGCATACCGATCGGCTTGTGGATTCCTTCGTTCTTTGGGGTAAGGGTCGCTGGATTCTCCCTTTTCCGAGAACCACCCTACAAGGAGCGACATAGCTTTCGGAAAACCATCATCCGGGATCATATCTGAAGCCATCCACGAGGCCCTGGGGAATCTCTCGCCTGGCATATCCCGTAGTGAACGAAAGAATTCACCTCGATTCTGAGCGGTCAGACGCAGGACGCCGACCGCATCCGTTGATTTCAGAAGGCCATGTTTATCAAGTGCGGCACGCTCTTCCGGTGGTATCTTGTCCTCAAAAACAAAGCGTCTGGGTTCCGGATCCTGTGCCTGGAGCCATTCTTTGATCAAACGACCGACCACAAAGGGTTGCCCCTCGTCTCGAACGGCGGCAAACCCAGGTCCACTGAGCAGATCCAAAAAAAACATGGAATTATCGAGCCTCATAAACGCCCGTCCTGAGAACGCGCAACTCACCGCTTTCACATAACTCTGCGCATCAGTTTCAAGTAAATGCGTAAAAAGCGGCTGTAGCAGTCGAATAATGAAAGGCTGCGGTAGTGCCTGTAGAACAGCCAACACCTCAACGGGGCTCAGCCCCTCAATCAGCGACGGAGAATACGTCTCACAGCCTTCGATTACTCTGGTCAGGTGAAGACTAAGCGCCTCCATCCTTGCGACTGAACTGGGGATGTCTGTCATATGGTTCCGCTCTTTGTTGGTGAAGGTATGGACGTCTCATTATCATCAAGTTGTGCAAGGCTTGCGGCCAGGCTTGCACGCGTATAGTTGCGCATGATTGGATGGGAATTGCAGTACCTGGCAAACCACTGATTAATGAGCTCGCGCACTTCCTTCTCGCGAACTTCCCTTCCGTTTTGCATTATCTCGTCAAGTCTTCCGAGAAATTCAGCGCTGACAGATTCTATCTCATGCTCAGGCAGTTGATAGACAAAGAAAATAAGTCCGAGGCTACGCTTTAATTCACGTTCAATCTCGTCTACAGCAAGAACCTGCACCGTGATTGGCTTTAAAAAAGATTGCCACTCCTTCACGTTGGCAATCTTGACCTGTGCCAGCCGATCGTTATTGATATCCGAAAAAAGCCCCGTTAGTGCAGTGTCTTTAACTTTGCTGTCCTTAAGTGCTGCGAAACACGCATTCGAGCTATGCTCTTTGGAAAAGATGAACCCAAGCGATATGCTTCTTGATTCGCCTGGCAGAATATTCTCCGTGTAGCGACGCCACATCTTTCCAAGGTATTCCCCAAAATTCGGAGCTTGTACGTCTTTCGTCTGAAAGATCTTCAATTTCGCAGGATATACCAAATCGAAGTCATCACCTTTGGGATGCTCCATTCTAAATGCTATGACCCCAGTCCGGGCAGCCAATTCGTGGAGAAGCAGCAAAAACGCACACTTCTTCTGGTAGACAAAGCCCTTGTATGTATCTGAATTCTGCACTAAATCCTCACAATGGACAATTCCTTACACTCCATGACACAAACACTCTCTATGGATTGGCAATTCTGCAAACAAACAACGAGCAACGTGCCCGGGTGGCTGCAACATACAAGAGAATCTTATTCTTCATGGACGTCTCACTTTCTTGCGCAGACGAACTAGAAGATTCGTGTGGTTCAATTATGATGACGTGATCAAACTCAAGGCCTTTGACCCGGTGAATCGTCGCCAACCGCAGACCAGGGGCCGATCCATCTTCAGCCTTCCCAGTTTCGACTCGGTGGACGGCAGGACAAACCTGCTGCATGTACTTCTGACACTCTTCCAGTTCCCGGTGTGTGCGGGCGACCAAACAGATACCTTCCGGTTTTGAATCACCAGTTTCCAGCAGACGCTTGACATGGCCCGCCGCCGCTTCCCATGCCGCTGTTTCGCTTGAACAGACCTTTACGAGCGGCGGTTCCCCATGAACGAGCGAACGAACTCCTTCGGTATCGTCGAAACCCGCGTCAAGATCATCAAAAGAGAGTCCCTTGAGTAAGCCTGACTCCCAATTCTTAACCTCTTCAGTTGTTCGATAGTTGA
>Ga0194062_1001079_pt1 | contig 11434 bp, 10 predicted proteins | sample SepL2225m_MetaG_FD_155481 | JGI IMG/M metagenome (GOLD analysis project Ga0194062, IMG submission 155481) | Anoxic zone freshwater microbial communities from boreal shield lake in IISD Experimental Lakes Area, Ontario, Canada - Sep2016-L224-25m | ecosystem: Environmental > Aquatic > Freshwater >... | reverse complement strand
GCCGGGTGTCATGACTTCAGTTCCACTAACAATTTGCGTGTTATTTATATTTAGTACTCGTTGACTCATAACCGATACTCCTAATTGTGTGAAGACGGCATTGAAGGCGATGCCGTAACGCCTAACGACCCCGTTCAGCGGCCCGCGCCGCCCCACGGAATTTGAAAACACCAAGCGGCTTCGTGGCGCGGGTGCGCTGGAACGGCGGGTTAGGCTTTGGTGTTTGTTGGGTTGCGATAGAGCCGCAACCCAACCTACGCTGCTATCCCTTTTGATAGCAGCCCGTAGGGCGCAATAGCGGTACTCCGCGTATTGCGCCGCATGTTTAAACTTTCCCGTTCGGCGCAATGCGCGGCAAGCCGCTTATTGCGCCCTACGGCCCTGTTAGGCACGGTTATTCGCCTTCGCCAACTGGCTCCGTTGATAGTGTTCCAAGGAAGCCGCGACCTTGAGCGAAATAGATGTGGATAGGTTTCTCATTCCGAAGAACGTCCAGAACGCTTTGAAACATGGCGGATGGCAAATGCATCCTTATAATCCCACCGTTTTCGTAATCAGTTTCGAAATTCATTCCCGGATCATTGAACCGAATAAACGCAATGGTGTTCCCCCCCGTTCCATAAAGAGCAATTTGGGCCCGGTTTGTTTGATAGCCATCTGGTCCTCCATAAAAAAGAATGTGGTATTTAGTTACTTCAGCCATTTTAATTCTCCTTGATACCTAGTTGAGTTGGGGAACGTTGTAATGTTCGTGTTCGCATCCCCAATTTGCGATCACGAAGTGCCTAACGCCCCCGTTCAGCCGCCCGCGCGGAAGGAGCCGGAATGAACACCCCAAACGTCCCCGCGGGTCGGCTGGAACGGCGGGTTAGGCGGATGGGCAGAGAAACAAGGCCGGGGATTCTCGGCTTTTGCTCTTTGCCCTTGTTTTTCATTCGGCGCAATACGCGATGGGGCCACTATTGCGCCTTACCGCGTTGGCTTGGTTCAGTCGAGGATATTAAGTTCGGTGACCCTCCCGTCGCCGCTGGTTGACCGCATGATCACTTCCACATGTTGCCCAGGTTGGAGAACGCCTGGGTCAACCCTTTCCCCGGCGCGATGAATAAGCACATTCTCATCAAGCATCACTTGTTCATGCCCGCCTGGCCACTGCAACGAAAGTTGTAGTGGCCAGCTTTCCATTACGTGATTGATAGTAGCTTTCATCGCACTCTACGCTCTATTGCGCGGACGCAGAGCATCGTCGCTATGCGCCCGCTGAAGTGGCGGGACTAGCTGTTCCGCCAATTCATCATGTTGTTGAACACTGCCGTAACGATCCTGGTCGAACTATTGGGGCAGCCGCCATAGGCATGAATACCGACTGCATGACGCTGACCGTTCAGAACGCGCCAGGTTGGACTGCCACTCTGACCACCATATGTATCGAGCATGTAATAGATCTTCCGGGCCGTGACGTTGGTTACCCTTCCCGCATTGAACCATTGTGTGCCGGATGGCTTGTCGCCGGGGTAGCCGGAGTTGTTTACCAAGAGGTTTTGTAGCGAGGCATCGGTTAATGCCGCGAAGCCAAAGTAACCGACCCGGTTACCAAGGGTTGGACTGGGCAGGATAATGCATCCGTAGTCGTAATTGGGGTCGCTGTCTCGCGTCCAACCGGACACGCTTCGGAAAGAGGTTCCGATCATCGATCCAAAGGGCCGGCTCGCTCCTCGCATGCCGGGTATGACCTCGATCTGCCTCGCCCAACCGCCGTTGGCGCTAGAGTAAACGCAGTGACCAGCCGTCATTACCGCTTTGGGGCCGATGAACCAGCCCGTGCATCCGCCTCTTGCGCCGTTAGGGAACGTGATGATCAGTTTACATACCCACCGCCATGGGACATCGGTAGTGTTTGTAACTTCGACACGGTCGTCTCGGCCGCAGACGCTTTCCGGCGTAAATCCCTCCGGTCGGCACTCGCCAAGGTCTAGAAGTTCATCGGTGAGAATCTCGGTGGGCATTCCTTCACCGAGTGCGCGTTGAGGATCAAAGCCTGGCAAGCTTTCAAGTTCTCCTTCCTTTGACGCACCGTCGAAACTCTCGGAAACTTGATCGACGATTACTGCCGCTTCGCCCGCAGAGCCTTCGCCGCCGCCCTCGCTGCTGACTGGGGCATGCAAAGAACCTGAGGATTCACCTCTTTCCCCGCCGCAACAACCACCGGGCTTTGAACCACTGCCACCTGCTGGATTCTCGGATCCGGACGTACTTTCATTGTGTTGAGACATATCACACCTACCTTTTTTTATGAAGTTGCTCTGAGCAACCAGTAAGGCCCCTCTGAAACAGTCGTGGTGTTGGCGGGACCATTACCAACCGACAATCTGATCGCCTAACGTAAAGCTAAGCGGGCGTAGCGACAGCGAAGCTCCGCTTGAGCGTTGAGTTAGGCGTAGATGTTGCATAAACATACGGCGAAATACGCTATCGCTATTGCGCCCTATGGATTCCGCCTTACGCGTTGACCCCAGTTATTCCCAAATTTATTCTCTGCGTATCGGAATGGGGTCTTGAGGCAAAGCAATCTCCATCCCAGGTTTTGTGGCAATATTGTATATATCACCAAATAGTCGTCCCCCAACGAATGCACCAATGGATACCGTGACTAAAGATGCTTCGTTCGAAAAAAACTGAGTAACAAGCACCCCTCCTACTAAACCCCCTAGTACACTAATACCAGCTCTTTGCCACCACGGTTCTGGATCAGGTACTGGTGGTCGTGGACCAGGCCACCATCCAGGCCATCGGGTACCGCACCAACCGACAAGCAGAGATAAGACAAAATATGATGTGCTCATAAAACCTCCATTAACATTCCTCGATTAAATACAAATTTGGCTTTACCCCGAGGAGATAAGATGAAGCCTAACTTTATATTAGACACCCCAATAGGCGTATTATTTTACGCCTACGCGATGTGTAACTCGTAATGTACACTCCAAACCATCGCAAAGCTCAAGCCAATGCGCGTCTCTTTGCGTTGCGCCCGACGATTCAATGTCGGGCAACAAAAAGACGTTGCCCGACCTACCCGGCTAAATTGTGGAATCATGTGTGGGGGCAGTGTGCGCCGATGGCAAAAATTTGTAAATACGTATGATTACTTATAGTTTTTAGTGTGGATTTAGCCCGATTCGACTTCTGTTTCCGTGCGAGAGGTTTCCTGCTCGCTGAATTTGTCCACGATCTTGGCCCCGCCGCCGCGCCCGATAACCCAGGCTTCGTCGGCACGCACCTTGGCCGGCGCGTATTGCAATCCCCGGTTAGTATCGTTCGAGACCACTTCGGTTACTGGGGTAATTACATTGGGTGCCGCCGACTCAACATTCGGGTTCGCCGGCAACGTGCCGATGGCAGCCTGGACCCTGCAAAGCTGGCAGGAAAATGGCGAAGTGAAAACGGACGGGCGGCTGGCGGCGGGGCAGATGCGGACACCCTCGAACAAGCAGGGCCCAGCCAACTGTGGAGTTGGGACATCACCTGCCTGGCCGGCACGGTGGCCGGGCTGTTTGTCTACCTCTACCTAATCTAAGGACGTGTTCAGCCGCAAGATCGTGGGCTGGGAGATCCACACCGGGCAGACCGGCGCGCATGCCTCGGTGCTGTTCCGCAAGGCCCATTTGCGCGAGGGGGTGGCGGGCGGGGAATTGGTGCTGCACTCCGACAACGGCTCCCCCATGAAAGGGGCCACCCTGCAACGGCTGGGGGTCGTGCCATCGTCCGGCAGACCCGAAGGTGAAACGACAACCCCTACTCGGAGGCGCTGCTCAAGACCTGCAAGTACCGGCCCGGCTTCCCCGACCGTCCGTTCGTAAGCCTGGAGCACGCACGAACCTGGGTGGCCGACTTCGTCCCTTGGTACAACGACGAACACCGCCACAGCGGCATCCGTTTCGTGACCCCCGGCGAGCGCCATCGCGGGGAGGACATCGCCGTATTGGAGCGCAGAAAAGTGGTCTACGAGGCCGCCAGGAAGGAACATCCTGAACGATGGTCAGGCGACATTCGCAATTGGGATCGGCCCGAAACTGTCTCCCTTAACCCGGACAAATCCAACCATCAAAAAGGGCAGGATTCACCTCAAAACCAAAAACGCCTTCGCATCACTCACCCACAGGACGATTTGACCAGCCAAGCGGACAACGCGCCTTCATCCTCCAAAACGCCAGCCGGACTGAGATAATAAACATGGTTGTCAAGCGTTGAAACGCCCGCATAGGAACGGGTGTTCAGATAGTGGCGATACAGGTAGGGGGTTGAAAACTGGGTGGCGGCGGCGGGGTGGAACAAATTAGGGTAATTCCTTTCGGCCCAGTCGAGCAGGCAGGCTATTTTCTCAGGCGGGGGCGGGTTGACCGCCACCCTCACCGCTTGCGTGGCCTTGCCGCCGGGCCCAATGCAACTTAGCGTATAGGTCGTGCCGAGGTTCATCGCCAAGGCCACGCTGCCTGACAATGCAACGTCGCCCGACCACCCGTCGCTGGTGGTGGCGCTGCAAGCGGTGGCATGCGCCGACGACCACGTCAACGTGGTTGCAGCGAGGTAATTCACCGTGGCAGGCGATGCGGAAAAGCTAATCGCGGGGTTGGCGGTTGGCGAGGCATTCTCCAGCCACAGCTTGATGTTGTTGTAATAGCTCTGCAGATGGCTGTAGCTTGCCATTTGGTAATCATATTGGGGGCCGCCGAACAATGTCCCTTTCCAATGGGCCGAACCGCCGGATACGGAAAACAGCCCCGCCCCGCTGCTGCCGGGTTCAATCCCGCCATAGGTGAAATCAACCGTGTCGAGCAGGTGGGTCCCGCCTTGCGAAGTGTCTATTTCCGTTTGCAGCAAGGATGTCACTTTGCCTAGGCTGGCCATGGTATGGTCGCTTTTAGGATGGTGCACGGTCCAAACCGAATCGCCTACCCGGATGGTGGTGTCCCAGCCAATGAAATACACGCCGCCGGGCGGTTGCTGGTTCAATTTAAGAAAGGACGGCTCCAGCTTGAAATCGGCATACAACAATTGCGCCCCGCCATAAGTCTGCGCATAACGGGGATCGCGGGTGTTGCCCCCGCAGCTTGTCGCTTGAAAAAACCATTCGAACGAGGCCGTGTCGGCGGTGGCCTGATCCGGGATGCAATGGTTGGCAGTGGCGAACCAAGGTGTCTTTGTGTTTCCCTTGTCGTTTATCAACGTGCCGCTGCACACGAAAGAACCCCCGTTTTGGATGAAGTTGACCTTCGCGGTCGCGGCGGCCGCTTGACTCAAACCCGGATAACTTGGATCGCCCGACCAGCAGGCCAGGTCGTATTCCTTGTAACGGGCATAGCCCAGGCTTTGCGCCACGATCCCGGTGATGTCGCCACTGCCGGGGTCGGCAACGATTACATTGGCCGAGTCGATGTTAAAATCCAATGCGCCCGGCGGGTCTGCCCCGCCGGCGAATATCTCCAGGTCGGCCTCGTTGCCATTGGTGACCGGCAACCATACCCCGCCGCCTTGGATGCCCGCACCGTCAACCGGGCCGATGGGCGAGGAATCCAAGTTGCCTTGTGCGCGGAAGCCGACGGCCTTTAGTCCATGCGGGATGGAGAGGTGGAAGCGCAGGCGTTTGGCCTGCCCGGCCGACAGGTGGACGCGGGCGGCGTACCCGCCCGGCACCGGCTCCCATGACAGTTCCGAGGCGGTCACCGGCGCGGGGAGCGGGATCACTACCCCGGATTTGGCCACTCCGCCACCCGGCGAACCGAGGTCGGCCTTGGCCGTTGGCAGATGGATGTCCCATGGCCTGTGTCCGTTGCCCAAAAACGAGGAAGCCGGGCCGATGCCAGCCTCCCTGCCGGCAACGGGAATGTACTGCACGGACTCGGCCCGTTCCGCGTGGCATGGCATGGGCAACAGCAGCATGGCAACGATAGGAAGGGCGAGAGGTTTACATAAAGCCGCTGGCTTGTTCACGGTCAAAGTCCTTTGCCAATTGATGGTTTCCAAGGAAGGGAATCGAGTCAGGTTTAGCCTGACCATGCGCATAAGGATAGGTGTCCCGAAAGTAGCCACCTATGACGCGAGGAGCCTGCCAAAAAGGTGTTCGAAGCGCTGCCGCATCGGATTGCCGAACAAGGGGTCGGTCGAAAGGGGCATGGATGCCTCGATGCGCTCCCAGTCAACGGGCGTGAGTTCTTCGTGCAATAAATCGAAAACCGAGCCTTCTTCGAGGTTCAAGTGATCCCATTGCATTTGGAGGTAGTCGGCGATGATGGAGACGACCCTTTCCCTGGGCACAGGCGAATCATGGCGCCATTGCTCGATATGCTCGCGGACCTCATGGGTTTTCTTGAGCAGCAGCCCGTGTTCCCCCATTAACCGGCCCACCAGCCCGTTGCGGCTGGCGGAACGCTCCAAGTAAACCGAGAAGATGATATCCTCGCGCCGGTGATGGATTAAGTCTGGATAGCTTTGCACGTAATCGACGATCTCGCCGAGCGCGTCGAGGTCGATATGCTCCCCCGCCCTGACATCCGCAAGCAGGGTTTCCAGCAGGCGCAGCACTTTAGCCAAATTTAAGTGATCTTGGTGGAGTTCTTGAAGTTGAGGATGCATGGTGTCACCTATAGTGTCTATTGGGGTGTTGCCGCCATTGTAACGAAAATTTGCGCCAATGGATTTGGATTATACAAGGTATAATGCGATATTGCCTTTAGATTAAGGCGGGTTCAACAAGGCGGACATCATGCCCCACCTATTCATCGTCGAATCGCCCGGCAAGACGAATAAAATCGCCGGCTTCCTCGGCTCCGGCTTCATCGTCAAAGCCTCGTTCGGGCATGTCCGCGACCTGCCGCCCAAGGACATGGGCGTGGACGTGGACAACGGCTTCAAACCGACTTACGTCGTCATCGACAACAAAACCGGCAAAAGCAAGCGATCCATCATCAGTGAGTTGAAAGCCCAAGCGGCCAAAGCCGATTCAATTTACTTGGCGACGGACGACGACCGCGAGGGCGAGTCGATTGCCTGGCATCTGTATGTCGCCTTGGGGTTGAAACGGCTCGGCAAGCCCGTCCACCGGGTCAGGTTCAACGCCATCACCCGCCCGGCGATTGAAAAGGCCATGGGTTCCATCGGGAAACTCGACATCCCGCTGGTCAGCGCCCAAGAGTGCCGCCGGGTGCTGGACCGCCTAGTCGGATGGATGGTCTCCCCGAAGCTGCGCCACTTGGGCAGGGGATTCTCCGCAGGCCGGGTGCAAAGCCCGGCGGTGCGGCTGGTGGTCGAGCGGGAATTGGAAATCCGCAATTTCTTGTCCGTCACCCATTACACCGTGGAAGCCCGGATGGACCGGCCGTTTCCGTGGAAAGCGCTGTGGGATCATGCACCGTACCGCGAGAAAGGGCAAACCCTGTGGCTGGACAAGGCGGTCGCCGAGGCCGTTGCCAAGGTCACCCGGCTGACCGTGCTGTCGGTGGAAAAATCCCAGCGCGAGCGCCGCCCGCCGCCGCCTTTCATCACTTCCACCCTGCAACAAGCGGCCAGCGTGGCGCTGCGGCTGTCGCCCGAAAAAACCATGTCGGTTGCCCAGAAGCTCTACGAGCAGGGCTTGATTACCTATATGCGGACGGACAACCCGAACCTGTCCGATGAAGGGCTGCAAGACATCGCCGCGTATCTCCAAGCCAACAAGCTACCGGCGGCGACCAAGCCGAACACCTGGAAAACCAAGGAGAGCGCCCAAGGCGCACACGAAGCCATCCGGCCCACCCATGCGGCGGATCGCACTGGCGGCGGGAGCAGGGAGGAACAAGCGCTGTATGACCTGATCTGGCAGCGGGCCGTCGCCAGCCAGATGGCGAATGCAACATTCGATGTCACCGAGATCCGACTGGAAGGCAATGTTGCGGTGCCACTCGGTGACAACAAACCTTCCCTATTCGTCGCCAAGGGCGAAACCGTCACGTCCAAAGGCTGGATGGCGCTGACCCAGCCCCACGAAGACAACGAGAATAAACAGGAGGAACCCGCCCAACCCCTGCCCGCCCTGAAGGCAGGCGATGCCTTTGACTGCAAAGGCGTGTGCGTCGTCAGGCAAACCACTCCGCCCACCCGTTACACCGAAGCCTCGCTGGTGAAAAAACTCGAAGAATTGGGCATCGGCCGGCCCTCGTCCTACGCCACCATCGTCGGCAACTTGAAATCGCCCGTCCGCAACTACGTCATTATCAACGCCAAGCGCCAACTCGAACCGACCGACCGGGGCTTCGCCGTCGTCAACGAACTGGTCGGCAAGCAGTTCTCTTTTCTTGAATACGACTACACCAAACATCTGGAAACCGGGCTGGATCAGGTTGCGGCGGGCAACAAAACCTACCAGGCTTTGCTCGGCGAGGCATGGGGAGTGCTGCAAACCGAATTGGGCCGAATGACTGACATTGGGCCGGGCGAACCGCGTCAATCGAAGGACGGCAAAACCCATTTCAACAACGAAACCGTGGCAGACGCCCGATGCCGCTGCGGCGGGCCGATTGAAAAAAGCCCGAAAGCCTGGAGTTGCGCCGACTGCAAGGCCATTGTGTGGAACACCGTCGCCAGCAAGTCGATTGACGGGAAAACCGCCTTGGCCTTGTTGGCGGGGGAGCAGGTCAAAGTGGACGGGCTGAAATCGAAAGCCGGCAAGCCTTTCTCGGCAACCTTATATATTGACGATGACGGGAAGGTGAAGTTTGGATTTTTTTGAAAACATACTCAAAAGAAGCCGGTTTCTATCGCGGCAAGCCGCAACAAGCGGGTTTGATGCCACTTTGCTGTTGTGTTTTTTGCTGGTTGCGCCGCTTCATGCCAGCGAGGCCCTTGACTTTGCCGCACCGAGCGAGTTGCCCGGCGTCACGCGCGAGATGAAGACGGCGGGGTTCTGGGTTGCCCGCCATCCTGCGCCGGATCAACTCATCATGAAACCGACGGATATCGCGAAGTTCAACGCACGGACACGCGGGACAGGGCTTATCGAGGACGTTGCCGGGTTCCCCGCGACTTACGACGGCGCGAAGCTCAAGTCCGAGATCGTCAATATGATTGACGGACTCAGGGGACGGAAGTTGTACCAGCAGAACACACAGCCAGCAGATGACCCGTTCTATGACCCGCCGGTCGGGAACATCGGGCTGGAAACCCTGCCGGCGAGTGTCCCGGTCCGTTTCGGTTTCATCACGCGGGCGGCCGACGAGCGACTCCTGCCGACCGGGTCCGCACTGAATGCCCAGCCCGGTGATGTCGATTTTGACGAACTACAGAACAGCAGCCTTGAGGTCGGCACGGCGGTTGCCGTCCTCCATGCGACGCAGGACGGGCGCTGGTTTTTCGTCCACGACACATTCGCGTCCGGATGGGTGGAGGCGGAGCGGGTCGCGCTGGTATCGCAGCCTGATTTCATCGCACATTTGAAGCGCAGGAACATCGCGGTTGTGGTTGGGCCGAAAGCGGATGTTTACCTCGACGGCAAAATGACGAAACATCTCGCAGCGGTCAAGATGGGTGCACGGTTCGTCCTCAAAAACGCCGTCGGGCCAGTGGTCGAAGTCATCCTGCCCGGACGGCAGGATGACGGCAACGTCCAAATGATGCCTGGGTTCATCGCCCGCGAAGAGGTGAACATCGGCTATCAGCCTTACACAGCCCGTGCCGTTTATCACCAAGCCTTCAAAATGCTGAACGCCCCTTACGGCTGGGGCGATAGGTACGGCGAGCAGGACTGTTCGCGGTTTTTGCAGATGGTCTTCGCGACTTTCGGCATCGACCTGCCGCGGAATTCCGGCTCACAGGCCAAGGTGGGCCGTTCGGTCGCAGAGTTCAAGCCAACCACGCCGACGGACAAAAGGCTGAGCGCGATTCTGGGTAGTTCGCCGGGGCTGACCCTCATCCAGATGAAAGGCCACATTATGTTGTACCTTGGGGGGGTCGACGGCCAGCCCTACGCCATCCATGCCATCTGGGCCTACCATGAGAAAGCGCCTGACGGCAAGGAACGGTCGCGTCTGCTCAACCGCGTCACCGTCACCGACCTCGACCTCGGCAAGGGTTCGGAGAAGAAGTCACTGTTGGAGCGGACTTTGTCCGTGCGCGAGATCGTTCCAGACAAGCGGTGATCGAAATCCTTGATTCCAGTGCCTTGGGGAATGGGAGCATAGCCGCCGGGCGGTTTGACCCGATCGCAGGGTTGCCCAAGTTCTGGCAATTAATCTAGCAAACTCAGCGAGGTTGGCGTATCATTCCGCGGATGTCGGCTTTTAAGCTTTTGCAAAAACCTTTGAATTTTGTCCCACATTCTCTGAAGGCCGCTTTCTTGTTTAAGGAGATGGTAATGGATATGCGCATTCTGTTCTTTTTCATGGTAATGGCCTTGGCTGCCTGCTCGTCTTCGCCCCCGCTGTCACCTGCCCCCCCGGCACCAACCGCTACGACGGGAAAAGGCATTTTCGTGGGTGGAAATGGCTTAGCCCTAGCGTCAAATGATATTGACTCCCAGCCCACGGCATCCAAGCCGAGGGTGCGCGCAGCCTCAGCACCGACACGGCAGGTCAAGCCTCCAGCCGCGAAATCCAGCCGCGACAATCCAAGCGGCAAGCCGGATCATGGCACTGACTATCCCCCGGCCTTTTCCCAGGGCCTGTCATACTGGGTCGAGCGATTGAACCCGGACGGAAGCAAACAACGGGCAAACGCTTCCACAGTGTTTCGGGGTGGCGACCGCATTACCCTCCATGTGCGCTCCAGCCGTGCGGGCTATCTTTATGTGGTCAGCCAGGGGACTGACGGGCAAAGCAGCTTTATTTTCCCGGCCGCCGCCAATGGAAACGAACACATCGAGTCCAACCAGCCTTATCGCATCCCCGCTTCCGGCTTCATCCGCTTTGACAACCAGCCCGGCCAAGAGGTCGTCTGGCTATTTTTAAGCCAGCATCCGCTGCCTGTGGACGCTGCGGGGCACGGCCAATCAATGCCGTCTGATTCCCCCAATATTTCCGCCCAACCCGTCCGCAAAGCCAGTTATGCCACCTGCGGCAAAAACCTGGTTCTTGAGTCGCCCGCCGCCGCGCAAAGCGCCTGCGGGGTGACAGGGAAGAATTTAAAGGTTGAGGACGATACCCAACGCCCCGATGAACCTGCCACAAAAGTTTCGGTGCCGACCGAGTTGCTCGACGGGGGCCAGGTTTTATCGTTGCGGCTTACCCTGCAACACGAATAGTTTTCGCAAGGAACAGTCCCAGATGAAAAAGCCTGCAAAGATACTCGTCGGGGCGGTGATGGTCATTGCCCTGCTGGCCAGCCTGCAAGGCTGCGAGACCATGGCGAAACTGGCTAGGAGCAAAACCGGGCGGGTCATGATCTGCGGGGGCGGGGGGGCGCTGAC
>Ga0194062_1001078_pt1 | contig 11435 bp, 12 predicted proteins | sample SepL2225m_MetaG_FD_155481 | JGI IMG/M metagenome (GOLD analysis project Ga0194062, IMG submission 155481) | Anoxic zone freshwater microbial communities from boreal shield lake in IISD Experimental Lakes Area, Ontario, Canada - Sep2016-L224-25m | ecosystem: Environmental > Aquatic > Freshwater >... | reverse complement strand
TCGTAAAGCCTGCATTTTCACTACGCAAAAAACGCTCCGTGAAAACACATGCACTATCGCTTCTGGGGACTACTCGACTCCTGTCTCGCAGCGGGCGAAGCCAGGCAGTTACAGTCAATCTTTTGTTATTGCAACACGCTTGCGCGGACAACTTGTGCTTTATATTATGGGCTAACTTGCGACTGACGAGTGGGTAAAGCCCGCCAACAAATCCAAAGTGGGATCAATTTGAAAACCTTTTTTTGCCCATTCAGTGGTATAGGTGAACTGATAAGTCTCTGTGCCACGGCTATTGAACACTTCCAGTTCGCCGACTTTCCCTGGACAGACAATCCAATCCATCGTCACGATGATTTTCATAGTTTTGACGACCCTCTAATCCGCTGCGGCAATTCCCGATCTGAAATGGTCTGGCCCAACACGTCTTTTTCTCTGGAAAACAGGTTGACGAATTCGGTTAACTTGTCCGGATCAAGGCTGTAAATCGCCGTTAAATACGTGCCTATGCCAACGCTTGGCTCGCCTTTTTCCATGCGATCCAGCGTTGAGCGGGTGACGCCCAGGCGTTCGGCCATCAGCTCGGCCTTAATCCGCCGGCGGCGGCGGGCGTCCTTGAGATCCCCGCCCAGTTTTTTTAGGGCTTGGCAAACAATGTAGGAATGGTAAGCCATCTTTATGCCTGTTATATAAATCATTAAATATACATAATGTATTATATATAATACTATAAAAACACATTGTTCCGGCTAGACTAGTAGTCAAGCGCGTTAACGTAAACGCAGCCCTGACGCATAAACCTATCGCCAAGAAAACAAATCTATCCAGCCTGTAGTGTTACTCCAGGAAAAATTTCTTTGCGGGAGTGTTTGACTCACGCTACCGACGCCTGCGAAGACGACACGAAAAATAATTACCTTTTGAGTTGATTGACACAACGACGAGGCGCAACTATCCAAAGAGGGAGTTTTATACCCCTGAAATACGCCCCCCACCGGAAAAACTATTCGAGCCGTAAGTGAAATGGCTGCGCTAAGAACTGCGCCACCCATTCCTTGCTAAGCCAAGGGCCCGTGAGCGTTTCTTTAACGAAAGTGAAGAACTCGCGAAGCCCCATTTTCCCAACGAGTTTAGCCGCGCACGGGGTGGCGAAGGTCATCGCATGTATTAGATGGGCCAAGCGCAGCAGATGGTGAAAGCCGCACATCGCTTGCCAGTTATGAGAAAAGAGATGCTCGTAACAATAACCACGGCGTTTTTCGGTATGATGACTGTCCTCGATCCCCCAACGAAAGCGTGCACCAAGATTGCAACGTTCATGCACGTTTTCCACTGTGAGCGGCCTGCCGGAAATCCAGGCGTGACGACTGGTTTTGGTTTCAATTTCCGTGGTATCGCGATTAACCTCTTCCCACTCTTCCTCACAAACAACCAAATGAATCGCAAGTATTTTTTGTTTGCCATCGGCTCCTTTATAGGCGTATGAAATAGCATTGACCCAGCTTATTTGTTGTCTGCGACCACGCCAAGTGCCTTGATAATGCATAGGGTTAAGACTTTTCAAAGCGTGGTATTCCTCCCAAACAGACGGCAGACATTTATCTTTTAAAACAATCATAGAATCCCAGTCATACTCAATACATAGGTCAAAAATGGGGCCACTAGCGTACAGTCCATCCAGCAAGATCATCAGAGGTAGTTGCGGAAATTCTTGCTTGATTTTGACGACCAAACGCTTGAACGCCTTTAATTCGCAATCTTGCTTGCAGGTGTCGGTGTCACCCTCGGCATAACTGAGAAACTCGGAAAATAACGGCAGCGTCATGCCGTTGTGAAAGACCAGATTGGCTTCCAAAATATAGATATATTGTTGTGACCATGTCGCGCCCGTACGATTCAACCATTCTTCCTCCCACCATTGCCCATCGCGCACCAATTTTTGCGTACCGTCAATGGCAATCGGGTGGCAATTTTGAATTAGATAGCTTTGGAATTTTTTGCCATGGATGAAGCGTTTTATCAATGCTAGATGTGCCGATGGCAAGGCATCGACATCCAGCTTTTCCAAAACACGGCCCAAGGTGTCGGCATGAGGTATGGATTCTAACTCAGGAAACAAGCTTTGCAACGTTTCACGAAAACAGGGTTTACTCATTTGCGCATTCGCCTGTCGACGGGAGCTCATTTGAAAAACAAAACACAGCAGACCAAACAGCAACACGACGGCCAGTTTGTGTTTTATTTTTTTGGCTTGGCGTGGATCGGCCAATTTGGACAATTGCTTTAGCCAGATTGGCAGCATCGCCCGAAAAACCTGGAGCTGTGCATCCACAGCCTCTTCACGGCCTTGACGTTCCTCTTCCAACGTCTTAAATGCACTGACCGTATTGGCAACGCCGACTTGCACCTGATAGGTACCGTCTTTTTTCTGTTGCTCCCGCAAGAATTCTTGTGCGGCTAAGCATTTTTTTTATGCGCTTTGCGCTCTTCCCGATTAGGGCGTTTGCTAGGTTTACTCATGGTTCATCCCTGATGAAATTTTCTTATAGTATGACAAAAAAATATTATATACGATGCAGTGGGTCGCTTTTTAGATGTTTTTTATTTCATGCGTCAGGGCTGACGTAAACGTGCCTTACCGTATGGATTGTTGGGTACAGCCTTAACGACCGACCGTAAGGTGTAAAAGTAAACCCAAAATGATGTCATATAACCAACGTGAATGCTGAAAAACTGATTTATTCAACAACGCCAATAATTGGAGGATATTGTAAATGAAAACCATAAACGCGCTCGTTTAACCTTCGTTTTATTGAGACTGCAATCTGTCCGATAAATCCTGATTTACCGGACAATCGCAATGTCCCGAAAGCAGTCTTTTGATATATAATTATGTACTGGTAATGTGTGTACATCTGTGCTAAATTGGAAATAAGGAGATAAAACGATGATAACGAACAAACGCACGGATCGAATCGATCTAAGAATTCAACCAGAAGCCAAAGAAGCGCTTCAGGCGGCAGCTTTATTGCGACATAAATCTGTCAGTGAATTCGTTTTGGAAAGCGCATTAGGCGCAGCCGATGAGATATTGGCGGATCGCCGATATTTTGGTCTTAATGCCGAACAATGGGAAGCCTTCCAGTCTGCCCTTGATGCGCCGCCGCGCCCCCTGCCCCGCCTTGAACAGTTAATGCGTGAGCAGGGGATTTTCGATTGAGTAGAGAAAGAAAAGACCATCTTTATATTGGGAAACTTCAACATACGCACGACGTTGATCTTTTTGATTGTGGGCAGGACAATCTGAATCGGTATTTGAAGCAATACGCTTTAATGAGCCAACGTGCAGATGGAGCACAAACCTATGTCGGGGTATGTGGAGAAAACATCATAGGATATTACACGCTTGTTGTTGGGAATGTTGCGTATGACGATGCGCCGGAGCGCCTCATTAAAGGACTTTCCCGCGCTCCTGTCCCTGTTATGTTACTGGCTCGCCTCGCCACTGATTTAACTTGGCAAGGGAAAGGTGTAGGAGCTGGTTTGTTACGGGATGCGATGCAACGCACTGTGCAAGCTGCCGATATTGCCGGTCTTCGGGCGTTTATGGTTCACGCCAAAGATAACCGTGCTAAAGCATTTTATGAGCATTTCAACTTTTGCCCCTCCCCGACCGATCCTTACCACCTCTATCTATTGCTAAAAGACATTAGGAAAGTAATGAGTGATGCGTAAAAATGACAGCAAAAAACGATCAAAAAATTATCTCAATAATCGACAACAAAACCACCGCCATCGAAATCATTGATAACGATATTATGATGGAAACGGTTGGAGTTGACATGGCTTTGGACAAATTACGGGGAGCATTGGATATGATGGAAACCCATATGAATGAAAGGGAGTTTGAGAAAGCCTCTCGCGTTGGTTATCAGGAGGTTGCTCATAATTTTGTTTATGTGCAAAGAACTTTGGCAGGGCTTCAAACAGCCGCACACAAGAAGGAAGCGCTCATTAGTGACATCGCACAAGAAGCTAACGCCGCCTATGAAGATGTAGCGCCTTACGTTGAAAAGAAGATGCAAACAGCTGTAAAAAATCAGCTTCCCGAACAAAGAAAGACAAAATAGACTAGACTAGACGTCCCCTGCCCTATTCCATTCGTTGTTGTGTAGTCGTGTAAATGTGTATACACTTATATAGCCATACGTTCTTACAACTCTACCCTTATACTCGGCTTCACCATGAAAATCGTATCCATCATTTCTCAAAAAGGCGGAGTTGGAAAAACCACGCTTGCGACCGCGCTTGCCGTAGCCGCTGAAGCAGATGGTAAAAACACCGCTGTGTTCGATCTTGACCCGCAAGCAAGCGCCACCTTTTGGCACGACACGCGGGAAGCTCAAACGCCAGCCGTTGCCGCAATCCCCTCCTCCCGCCTGACACATCTTTTGCAAGCAGCCAAAGAATCGGGCTGCAATCTTGCTTTTATTGATGCACCGCCTTTTGCCAAAGACATCGCTTTTGAAGCCGCCCATCATGCGGATTTTATTCTGATACCAACTCGCCCCGCTGTCCTCGATGTCATGGCAATGACCAAGACTCTCGATCTTGTTAATCATTACGATAAGCTTTCCGCTGTTGTCTTGACCTTTTGCCCTCATAGCGGACGCGAATTGATCGACACAGAACATGCTATCAGACAGCTTGGGGCGACTTTGTGTCCTGTCCGTATCGGCAACCGTATCGCCTTTTCCCGAGCCCAGCAAACGGGACTTGCAGCGCAGGAATACGAGCCTGACGGCAAGGCGGCAGAGGAAATAAAAAACCTATACAATTATATGTGTATACAAATTAAAGAGGTAAAACATGAGCGCACAGAAAAAGCCAATAAACGCGTTGCAAGCCGTACTCGATAGACAAACAACCACGAAAACGCCAGACTTAGAACATAAGCCGGTCATGCAACCGGCGCAATTGCGGAGCAAAAGCCAGCCGAAAAAAAATGCTCCAGAGCCAATAGATGAAGCCTCAACATATTCTCGTCCATCGAGAACTGGAAAAAGATTGATAGGAGGGCATTTTTCGCCGGATGTTGCCAAACATCTTAAAATCTTGGCGGCAGAAGAAGATACCAGTGTCCAATCATTGCTTGAAGAAGCGCTTGATTTGTTGTTTGTAAAGAAGGGCAGAGGACATATTAAACGGGTATAAACTCATATAGGTATAACATTATACGCTTATAATCTTATAATTTTATAATTTTATAATTATATAATTATATACAAGTATAGGTGTATACACTAATAGGTTGAACATGGCCAAACCGAAAAAAAAAACAGAAATCACAGTCCCGCCGGATTCAGCTTTTGGAGGAACACAGCTTTCCTTGTTTCAGGTATTTTTGTGCAACACAGATGAGGAGCGCGACCGGCTTTCAAACACCATTGAGTTATGGGACAGCATTCCAAAATTCGCAATCACGCAACAAGGCATGAATAAAGCAAGGACAAAGGAAGGATTTTTGCCCCGCCTTGAAAAAACATTCGTATACAAAAAGAACGAATACAAAGTGCGAATTTCACCGGCGCAAATTGACGATGAATATGGCGGGGAGAAGTCCTATTATCCAAGCGGCAATGAAGAAATTATCGAAGATGCGCTTCGTAAGATTGCCGTAGAGCAATATAAAGGTTTTTTCGATGAGCCCGAATTCAAAAGCGGAGTGGTTTTTTCACTGAACACACTTCGCAATGAGCTAAAAAAGCGTGGACATTCACGGTCGTATCAGGAAATTATCCGCAGTCTGAATATCTTAGCGGGAAGCCACATCGAAATTTTGCTGCCAAACGGCAAAGGTTTTGCCAAAACCAATTTCTTACCATCCCTTGCCGCCGTTTCGCGCACCCGTTGGACGGAAGACCCCGAAGCGCGATGGATTGCGCATTTTCACCCGTTAGTCACTCAAAGCATCCGCACGCTTTCTTATCGACAGTATAACTATCATTTGATGATGAGCCACACGAGCCAGCTTGCCCGTTGGATGCATAAGATTTTGTCGCACAACTACGTCAATGCTTCGTTTACCGTCCCTTACAATGTAAGCCTTTCAACAATAAAGCGTGACAGCGGCTTACTTGAATGCAAACGGATCAATGACGATCTGCGAAAGCTAGAGAATATCTTGCAAGAACTTGTCGAGCACAGGGTTCTATTTAGCTACACGAAAACCGATCAACGAGGAGAGCGCAACAAAATCATCGATATTGATTACGTTCTTTTGCCACATTCCGATTTTGTCCGAGACGTGAAAGCCGCCAACAAACGCCAGCAAGTCGGGAAATATCCAGATGGAAAAATCCCCCAAAACCGAAAAGATTTTTAGGGTAAAAGCAGGGTAGTAGGTTTAATCCGCAACTGGCTAAAATGGTAGTAGGTTTACCCCGCAACTGCCAGTAGGTTTACCCCGCAACTGGATTTTCGTTAACGAATTATGGTGAAAATAAAGGACTTATCCACAAAGTGAATAGTAGGTTTACCCCGCAACCAATCAAAAAAGTGGTAGGTTTACCCCGCAACCATAGTAGGTTTATCCCGCAACTGGCCAAAATGGTGGTAGGTTTATCCCGCAGGTTAGGAGTTGGTAGTAGGTTTACCCCGCAACTGCCAGTAGGTTTACCCCGCAGGTAAAAAAAATTCATGTTCTATATCAATAGACTAGAGACGTATTTTTGCATCCTCCTTTCTTATCCTTTCCTTTATATCCTTTTAATAGAAAAGCGTGTATACACTTATACGTTTATATGGTCATTCTAAGAATGATGAGTCGCGGATTGTGACTCATTTCAGACCTCACATAAAACAGTGAAAACAGATCATCCAAGTGATAATACTAATTTTTGAAACGAGTAGGGTTGTAGGTTTACCCCGCAACTAAACACCAAATATTATCGGTAGTTATAGATGGAGAGTCCAGTAGTACGAAAACGTATGCTAAGACCCGTAAAACCAAAATCAATGTTAAATCTGTCTCTTAAATTGATTTATAGGACTAGCGGGGGTATTTGCGCATAAACATACGAGTTGGGTAAATAGCAAAACGTAAATAACTGCAAGAAATGCCGATTATGAAATCAATCGGCTACAGCTATCAGAAAACCACTACAACGAGGCCTAGTTACCACATAGCTGCCAAAAGTGCCATCTTCGCCGCACTCAATCAAAAGCATCAAAGATGCGGTGATCGATAGCCTATCATAAGTAGAAAATGAATCTATTGAGAGTGATTTTGGGGTATTTTTGAATCTATTACTAGGGCAGGCTCTATTGATAGTTTAAATTAAAAAAACGTTAGTATGTTGATTATATTGAACTAACTTGATCCATATGGCGAAGATGGCACTTTTGGCAGCTATGAGGTAACTACCCCAACGAGGTGAGTTTAGAGCGCAGAGAAGGCCAGGGCATTAATCTGAATCGTTTAACCAGCGCAAAATTAGCCCGTTAAAACTTAGAAAACCCGAAAGATGTATGGCGAGTCGATTCACAGAGGCTAGAAAAATCAACAAACTACCATAATTGCCATCCTTGGCAATTATACCAGATAAACGGTTGATTTACCTTTTTTAATATTTTTAGTAAGGCATCAATTCCTAATCACTCAACAGCACCGACAAGGACACACTGTTCAACAAGGCTTTTTGTTTTACGCCAGGAAGGAATAGGGCGGGGCGGTTTCGATGAAGTTCTTACTCGATCAGTAGTACCTAGCCGTCAGGCATAAAAACCCACCGAATAGCCCAATAAACGCCGGGGTTTAAAGGCTAACAGATTTTTAGTTAGCTGTTGTTTTTTTGCGCCACTGGTTTTCGCCAGATGATGGCTACTAAGCGCCTGTAGCAGTTCAGCCGCTTGGGCTTGCGTGGCATCAAGCTGTCCGCGCAGTTTAGCGGCTTCCTCGCGGGCTGTGGCCGCTTGTTCGTGTGCGGCGTCGCGGTCGATCTCGATCTTTGTTAAGCGTTCGGCAATACGGCGCGTTTCTTCATCGGTGCGTTTGCGCTGTTCCTGCTGGGTTTTGTCGGCGGCGGCTTGGGCTTTTACGGTCGCCAGTTCTGCGCGACCAGAGTCGCGTTCAGCGACTAAGGATTGAGCGGCTTTTTTCTGCTCGGCCAGTTCCGTCCGGATTCTTTCAAGTTCAACGGCATGTTGTTCACCGGCGCTTTTGGCGGTCTGTTCGGTTAACACCAGACGTTCGCGCAATTGCGCCAATTCTACCGCCTGGGCCTGACTCGTTGCCTGGGCATCGGCCAGGCGCTTTTCAAATTCTCCAGATTCGGCTCTGGCTTCATTCAGTTTGGTTTCCAAATCATCGACGGTACTGGATGCATCGGCTAATTCACGTTCAGCCTGTTCGCGCTGATTCCCGGCGGCTCTGACCACTTCGGCCACCCGGCGCTCTGCCGCTTTGACCGCCTTGTCGTTCAATTCAACGGCCAGCATAGACAGGCGTTCTGTCAGTGTTTTAGTGACTATGGCCACCTCGATAGGCAATTCCGCCACCGGTTCCGCTTTAGTCACAGACTGGCTGGACAGATATTCGTCCCAAACCTGTTTAAGCCGGCTCGGATTACCACCACCCACCTTCTGGCGTAAAGCAAAGCCGGTGATATTGCGGCCAGCGTCACGCAGCTCTTGACCGGCCTGGATAATGGCTTCCGGCGCAAATTCAGCAGGGCGGCCGGTTGGTATCGTCGTGGTTTGCATGAGGTTTTCTTCTTTGAGATTGATGGGGGTCCTGATCGAGTCGCCCGAAGGAACTTCCCCTTCGGGCTCTCACAGAACAGTGCTTGAAACTCTCGCCTCACACGGCTCTTCATGCCCCTTGTTGACACCATGGCCAGCAAGTTAAACAATCCCCTAGTTCCTCCCATTTCTGGTTGACCAGGGCACTGCTAAGGCATGTCAGCCCCTTTGCTCCATTCCCATTACAGAAACTTCATCACTGTCGGGTCGGAGGAGGCGCGCCGAAACGCTAGCCTCCGTCCGCCTCTCAAACTGGACATGCAGTTTTCCCTAGCCGTTGAGTTAATCTGTTGATACACGATTACCATTCGCCTGAAACCCTCATGTAATCTGAGTTTCAGGGATTTACCTTTGCCAGCAAAATTTTCTGCCGAAAAAACACCCGCAAAGCTTTATCCCATAAGGGCTTAGGCAGTTTCTCAACAGATTAAGTCAACTGCTTGGGGAAACTCGTACGTACGGTTCTTAGCCCAGCTTCGTGACTTATACTGACAATTATCCGCTAATTCAATAAGTTGAATTTTTTACTTTAACTCAAATGGCACTACAGATTTTTTATTATCAATAATCGTTTTAGATTTACCTAGGGGGTCGGGTTTGATGTTCAAGGCAGCGTATAGCTGTTTTTGACGGGCTTCGGCTTGGGTTGTTGTGCGCAGGTGGATCGTTTTATTATCATCTGTCGGCAAGGTAATGGTGAGGCGTTGTTGGGTCGACATGATGTTGCGAATGCTGTCCCAGCTTAGTTGGATGCCCTGCTTCTTGAGCTGATAGCGCAGGGTATGCACCAGATGGTAGGCCAGTAAAGTAATAAACAAGTGGCCGGTGACGCGCTCTTCTTTATGGTGGAAAACCGGACGTAAACCGAGGTCGGTTTTCAAGCTTCTAAAGGTGGCTTCAATCTCGGTCAGCATGATATAGGTCGTCCACAACTGTTCTTCAGACCAGTCCGAAATATTAGTTCTTAGACAGTAAACACCGCAGTGATGATCTTTTTGTGCACTTTTGGGCTCACGCTGCCAGTTAATACGAATGGCATTGTTTTTCTCGTCATCGGCAATGACTTCAATACGGTAGTCTTGCGCGACGCGGCTGTTTTTTTCGCGCAGCCGACCGATGCGCTCATGTATTTTCGCGTAGTTTTTGACCGTGCCTTTTTTGTCCAAGCCGGCATTGAGCTTGTCAAGCGCCTCTTCCAGACGAACGTGGAAGCGGTTTCGGATAGCCTGTTCTTTTTTGGCTTTTTGATCAGAATAACAATAGAGCCGGGTTTCCTGGGTTTCGGCATCGATGGTGCGAAAAACGCTGACGGTGTTCGATCCGGTTTCCCGAACCAAAACGGCATGGTCCTGGTCTCTGGGATCTTGTACATAGCGTTCCCGGCTGACCACCAAGTAAAGATAACCTCGCTCGCTTAACCAGGTGATGTTGTCAGCGCTGGCAATACCGGCATCCATGATAATGACCGGTTTTTCTCCAGCTAATGGATTTTTCCCCTGGAGACCGCCCAGCATCAGCGACAATGTGGCGGGTTCACTGGCGTTACCTGGAAATACCTGGCTGCTGAGCGGGAAACCATTGCCATCCAGAATCAGACCTAAAGTAACCAATGGGCAATCACTTCGTTTTTCTTTGGAGCGACCGAACTGGGCCTTGGGGTTTTGTGCGCACTGGCCTTCAAAATAGGTGTTGGTCAAGTCATACAACACAATGCTTCGGTTTAAATCGAACAAGGTCTGCTCCTGAGCGGCCAGAAACGCTTCCAGCGCCGCTTGATGTTTGAGCAAACTGTCGCTTATGGTATACAAGCGCGTCAGGCTGGTGCTGCCGTAGTCATGATCAAGCAGTTCACCCAAAGCGGTGCGTGACTGCAGCCAATCGTGGATTTGCAGTTCACTGCCGGGTGCAATCATGCGCCCTATGATGCTGCCCAATGCCGTTGCGGAATCGATTTTGTTAAAACCCAATGCCGTTAGCTTCTGATCCAGTTGCAATTGCCTGATCGCATGGCATGCCAGCGTTTCCGCGCCGATGCTGCGGGCTTGAGCGGCTTCGATATGATTAATGTTGACCCGGTGATAATCCTCTTCGGGTGTCGCTACCGCGACGGGTTGAGCTAGTTTCGCGATGATAAGGTCGCTATAGCGATCGGCCGCCGCCTCCAGCAGCAGACCGACATCATCCGCTAAATGAAATAACTCGGCCTGACGTGGCGCAGAGCCTTGCAGAAGCTGTTCAATTCTGGCGGCGAGCAACGGCCAGTGCGCGGGCTCAATAGCAAAGTCTTTGCCTAAATTGAGTAACGTACGTTGCTTGACTTGCATTCCTTCACGCACGGATTCAACGATCCGATAGGTATAGGAGTCTTCGCCATGCTCCGCTGTTTTAGTTTTGGTTCTTCGAATATACATGGCGCTAGCATGGGCGCAATTCCGGAAAAAATCAAGATGCTAGCCTAAATGGATGGCACTACAGAAGAAAACGAAAAATGAATATTGATTTTAGCGGGGAGTCGCTATTTTTGAGTAAAGATTTCCCTTGCTCCCAGCGTGGAAATCCTCAAAAATACCGCGACAAATTAGATTGCTACGCAAGCCCCAGCCGTCCTGGTCACTCGTTCGCCACCCAACAAGGGG
>Ga0194062_1001075_pt1 | contig 11465 bp, 5 predicted proteins | sample SepL2225m_MetaG_FD_155481 | JGI IMG/M metagenome (GOLD analysis project Ga0194062, IMG submission 155481) | Anoxic zone freshwater microbial communities from boreal shield lake in IISD Experimental Lakes Area, Ontario, Canada - Sep2016-L224-25m | ecosystem: Environmental > Aquatic > Freshwater >... | reverse complement strand
TATAATTATTTTTGGCTGGAAAATGGTCTAGTTACTTTGTTTATATTTACAATGGCTATAAAGGCAATATTACTGAACTTTATAATAACCGATAATCTACCTGTTATATTTATCGACGGAGCGGTATGTAATATACTTATCTGTTTCTTTATCTTGTATTTACCATTATTTTTCGTGAAAAAACCAAAAAATATATTAGCGATATTATTAACAACCGCATTAACGGTTATCTTGATTGCCGATTTGATATATTACCGATATTTCAATATATTTTTATCTATTTCTCAGTTAGCAGTCTCTAAGCAAGCTTTTAGTGTTGTGCCGGCGATAATAGATAAATTTAAAATAATAGATTTATTATTTTTCTCGGATGTGATTATTGGGACAATCTTATTATTTACGAACAAAAAGGAAAAATATATAGTAACAAGAAGTAATAGTAAACAAATGGTTATTTTGCTATTTGCAATATTGCTGACATCAAGTATTTATCTTTTAGTTCTTAATAATAATGTATATGGCTCAGATTTAAAGACTAATTATTTTTCCAGTCATTTTATGTCATTGAGGTTCGGTTATTTTGGAACTCATTTAATTGAAACATGGATGTTTCTACAAGAAAAAGAAGTAAAAATAACTTCTAATGAGAAGAAAGAAGTAAAAGATTTTATTTCTAATAATTCAATAAAACAAAAAGACAATCAATTTACCGGTATCGCGAAAAACAAAAATATTATTATGATTCAAGTAGAGTCACTTACGAGTGCTGTTATAGGTAAGACCGTTGAGGGACAAGAAATCACCCCCAATATCAATAATCTTATTGATGGGTCATATTACTACTCGAATCATTATACTCAAATTGCTGCGGGGGGGACATCTGATACAGATTTGGCAGTAAATACTTCGTTATACCCTTTACAAAAAGAGCCTGCATTCGTTTTTTATGGAAATGTAAATTATAGCTCTTTGGCTAATGATTTAGTTAATGACAATTACCATACTTATTCCTATCATGGATATGATGCAGATTTTTGGAATAGGAAGGTTGCTTTCTTATCTCTAGGTTACGAAAATTCATTTTTCGGTAATACCTACGATAAGTTAAATATAAGTATGAACATGGGCATTAACGACAAAAATTTTTTTGATCAAACATTAATAAAAATGAAAGACCAGTTAGAACCATATTTCAGTTATATTATTACACTTTCAAGCCATACACCATATTCCATTACAAAAGAAGATAGTTATCTAAAAATAGATGAAAAAAAATATTCAAATGACGGGTATGGATATATGCAGAACATTCGTTATACTGATCAGGCAATAGGTGATTTTTTAACTAAACTTAAAAATAATGATCAATATGAAGATAGTCTGATATTATTGTATGGCGACCATGGACCGGCTATAGATAGTCTCATTTTTGATAAGGGACGTTTAGATAAAAATAATCCAAACCTTTTTGGTGTTCCGCTTGTTGTCAAACTTCCAAATCAAAAAGTAGCAGAAGTTAATGATATCGCATCATCTCATTTAGATATTATGCCAACAGTTTTGAATTTAGTTGGTATCAAATCGAATTCCAACATGTTTGGAAGGGATTTATTCGGTTCAGAAGAACCGTGGTTTGAAGTAATGGATCATTATTTCAAAAAATCTTATATAAAAGGTGATCTAAAATTAACTATAAGTAATTCTGAAGAAAAACAATGTTTTGTGCGTATTAACAAAACTTATCAAGGGATTAATTTAAGTAGGTGTGATTCTGTTGTTGGTAACTTATTAAATATAAGAGAAAATACTGAAAAATTGATAAAGAATAATCTTTTTAGTCTTAAATAACTATTGATTTATTCTCAAATATATAGTAAAATCCCATCTTGTGCGCGATAGCGCACGTATATATTTGGTGGGGTAGTTTTAACTACTAGAACGACTTAATTAATCTCGGTAACAGGGGTGGGCGCGCGCATGAAATGGGGGTGCGTGCTCATTTCTCCCTTGCGGAGATAATAGTTAAGTAAGTGGGGGTGAAAGGCCCTTCCCTGCCACCAATTTCCCTATCTGCCACTTTATGTGGTTTGTACCTGTCGCTTTTGCGACGAAACTAGGCTTTCCTCGTCGAGAATCTCTCGACGAAAGAAAGAAGCCGTCTTCGGTTGAATGGTCGCAGGGCGATCAGAACCTAACTGACGGCGTCAGTAAGTCTCTTTCGGCTTTCGCCGGCCGCTTGAGAATCTGCTCTCTGTGTCGGCGGGTACCAGAACCCCTGGCACGTCAGTGCGCAAACGATGCAAGTATTTGCTCGCAAACCGCACACTGGCCCCAAAGGTCTTCGCTTGAGTAATCAGCGAAGGCCCGAGGGGCCTTTCGCATTAAAATATTAGATTTTTGTCATCCTTGCGAAGGCGAGGATCTCTGAGGTAATAAGAATTAATTTGATTTTGATTATTTTCTATTATCTATTTTCTCTTGAAAAAAAATGGAGTTAAGTTCAAGAAAAATCGAACTCCTTCGTCTCTGCACTGAATTTTCAAACAAATTGAATAATTCCTTACATTCGACGATAGTTGGGTGTGTGGCACCGAAGCGATTTTTCATAAAAAGTAAAAGAATATTACCTAGGTTTTTTAATAGCCGTCGTGGTAAGATTCGGTCCTAATAAAAACCAAAATTTATGTTTAAATCCAGATGTTTGGATTTGAGTAAATCCTGTTTTCCTTAAGAGCTGTTTCATCTCTGTTTTGGTCCAAGCATGAAAGTACCTGGTAGTCGTAACGATCGTGTCTGATCTTTTCCAAGGCATAAAAAAATCTCCAAGTGGGAGCTTGTTATCTGATAAGAAAGAGGCCCGGATTTGTTTGAGATATTTCGATTTATTCCAAAAATACCAATTTGTAAAAAATATTTGTCCTCCTGGTCTAAGTATTCTTGATATCTCTTTGAGAGCTTCTATTCGTAACTCCTTACTCGGAATGTGGTGAAGAGTAGCGATACAATAGATGACATCAAATTGGCCGTCTTCAAAAGGAGTTTTGAGCAGATTGCCAGCCACAAAATCGCCTTTTGGATATTTATTTTTGGCGATTTTGATTAAGTCGGGGCTTAGATCAAGTCCTGTATATCGAGCACCCTTCGACGTAAGGAATTCGTAAAGACGTCCATTTCCACATCCAAGGTCTAGAACATTCATATTTTTGAGCGCAAATGATTCCGTGGCTTTTTCTATATCCGCCCATACATAATAACGAGTCCTAGAAAAGTGTTCCGATATTAGGTTATAATCATCACGGGTCTTAGTTATTAAATTGTGAGCATATTTTTTATTCATGAATATTAAAGAAGAAATTATTTATAAATTATTGGAAGCAAAAGCTTGTACACGAGGCGATTTTACTCGTGTGGTCGCTTCGGTGTATAAAAATGATAACACAAGCGGGTACCATTCGAATATGGAATTACGTTCTACGTACCAAATGCTTGTTGATTCTGGCGATATCGAAATAAACGAAAACCTAGAAAAACTACTGATCACCAAAAAGATGCGTTCGCTCTCTGGAGTCTCCGTTATCACAGTTCTAACGAAACCGTATCCTTGCCCGGGTAACTGTATATATTGCCCTACTGTAAAGAATGTTCCAAAGAGCTATTTGCCAGATGAGCCGGCAGTAATGAGGGCAATTCTCAATGATTATGACCCCAAGAAACAAGTAGAAACTAGGATGGAATCCCTGGTCGGGCAAGGCCATCCTGTTGAGAAGGTGGAGTTAATCATAATAGGCGGTACTTTTTCACATTTACCCAAATCTTATCAGGAAGAGTTTGCGAAAAGTTGCTTTGATGCGCTAAACGGAAGCGTGTCAAAAAATTTGGTGGAGGCCAAAAAGTTAAATGAATTATCTATATCTCGATGTGTTGGCTTAACATTGGAAACCAGGCCTGACCATATTACAAAAGAAGAGGTGAAATGGTTTCGATATCTGGGCGCTACCAGAGTTGAGTTAGGTGTCCAAACTATCTATAACAATATTCTGCAGTTAAATAATCGTGGTGAAAAAATAGAAGACACTGTTCGAGCGACGAAACTGTTAAAAGACGCTGGATTTAAAATTTGTTATCACCTGATGCCAAATCTTTATGGCTCAGATTTGAAGAAAGATAAGCAAATGTTTGTTGAAATTTTCAACAATTCAGATTTTTGTCCAGACTACATCAAAATATATCCCTGTATGGTAATTAATGGCACTGAACTATATAAACTTTGGCAAGAAGGAAAATATACATCATATACAGATGAAGAGTTATCAGAATTAATTTGCGATATCAAAAGAGAAGTACCTTATTGGATTAGGATTATGAGAACTATCCGTGATATTCCTGCGGGTAATATAGAATCAGGCTCTAAGGTGTCCAATATGCGCCAAAACATCCTTAAACAGGCAGAGGATGAGGGCTGGAAATGTCATTGTATTCGCTGTCGTGAAATTGGCGCAGGTCCGGCTTATTCTTCTTCGTCATCCTCATTCGAGCCTGAGCGAAGAGGTTCTCAGGCCTCAGAGCCGAATGGCCTGGTCACAAACCCAGGGATCTCTGACGGTCCATCCGAAGGAGATCTTCACCTTCGTAAGGATGACAAACCGATTATGTTTACAGACAAATACGATGCCAGTGAGGGAACAGAATACTTCTTAAGTTTCGAAGATGAAAAAAGAGAAAACCTTTATTCCTTACTCAGATTGAGATTAACGAACAACCAAACTATTGATGCTATTAGAAACTGCGCGATTATTCGAGAAGTACATACATATGGTAAGGAAGTTGAGATTGGCAAAAAGGGGGACAATCAACACAAAGGATATGGCAGAAGGTTGATTGAAGAGGCTGAGAAGATTGCTAAATCTAATGAATACAAACAGATAGCGGTAATATCGGGGATCGGTGCCCGCGACTATTATCGCAAATTTGGTTATGAAGTTGTAGGCGAATACATGGTTAAAGAGTTGACATAGCCTAAAAATATGTTAAAATAATCATCGAGTGATTCTAATCGGAATCAACTGGTAACAAACCGCCTATTATAGGGAGGTAAACCCAATGGGTTTCCTAGATAGTATTCTCGAAGTCGTCAAGAAGGCAGCAGTTGCAGCCATAACTCCGATCGTTGAGATTAACGTTTTGAAGGAGGACAGCGCATATGTAGCTATCTATACGACGGTATTGCCGACGTCAGCTTTCGGGCACGAGTGCTACGTTATCCGTCAAGGAAACGCTGCAATCACTATTGCTGGCATGTCCCGCAATGCACAAGTTCGTCTCGAGGCAAAGGTTCGCGAGACGTTTCGCAACACCCCGGAACCCGGCCTTATGGCTTTTCTGGAGGAGATTGTTTCCACAATGAAAGAGCTCGCCAATGGCGGACGTCTCTCTGGAGCTATCTAATACGGGCCCACACCCAGCACTGCTTTGGCAGTCTGCTCCGTGTGGGCTTTCTGCTTTTTCAGACTCGACGTAATTGTGAAATTATGATATAATTTTGCAGTTACATTGAGTTATTCTTCGAGTTTAGGAGAAGTTCTCACTAAACGTTCGAACAATAACTTTTTATTTTGGAGAAAACTATGAATATTAGAAACATCGCGATAATTGCTCACGTTGACCATGGCAAGACCACTCTTGTTGATGGCTTTTTGAAACAGACTAAACTTTTTCGTGAAAACGAAGCCTTGATGAGCCAATCTCTCATTATGGACTCTAGTGATCAAGAGCACGAAAGAGGTATTACAATAACTGCAAAGAATACCGCGGTTGTTTATAATGAAATTAAGATAAATATTGTCGATACTCCAGGCCACGCTGATTTTGGTGGCGAAGTTGAACGTACTCTAAATATGGCAGATGGCGCGATACTCGTTGTTGACGCCCAAGAAGGCCCAATGCCTCAGACTAAGTTTGTTTTACGTAAAGCCCTCGAACTGGGTCTCAAAATGATAGTTGTTATCAATAAAATCGACAAAAAAGATGCCAGAGTCGGCTACGTTATAGATAAAATACATGATCTCTTTCTTGATCTTGCGACCGATATGGATCAGCTTGAGTTTCCTGTATACTACGCCATTGCCAAAGAAGGTAAATCTTGGGCAGAGATGCCAAATGATTTCTCAGAGCCAGCCGACTTGTCACCGATTTTTGATGCAATTATAAAATACATCCCGGCACCAGATGCTGACAAAAATAAACCATTCCAGATGTTGGTAACCACTCTTGAGAGAGACAGCTACCAAGGCAAGTATGCTATTGGTAGAATTACTCGTGGATTCGCAAAACCAGGTCAGTCAGTAACTCTTATTTCTCGCGATGGTACAGTGGAAAACACACGAATTGATAAAGTATATATCAGCCAAGGTCTAAAAAAGGTTGAAGTGGTAACAGCAGAACCTGGCGACATTGTTTCACTTACAGGTATTAAAAATGCCTGTATCGGTGATACTTTGGCCGACTCTACCTTACCAGAAGCTTTGCCGACAATATCTATAGAAGAGCCGACTCTCAAAATGTCGGTTTCTGCGAATACTTCTCCTTTTGCAGGACGCGAAGGAAAATTTGTTACTGGACGTCAGATTTTGGACCGTATCAACAAAGAACTGGAAATAAACGTTTCATTAAAAATGGAAATTGGCGAAGAAGGCGATTACATCCTCTCGGGCCGCGGCGAACTACATTTGTCGGTATTCATCGAAACTCTACGTCGTGAAGGTTTTGAGCTTCAGGTTGGTAAACCCCAAGTAATTGTAAAAGAAATAGATGGCGTTAGGTGTGAGCCAGTTGAAGAATTAACAGTAGACGTAGCCACTGAATATGTTGGAGCCGCTACAGGTGAAGTTGGTCGCCGAAAAGGCGTTTTACTCGCCCAGCTTGATAATTCTGACGGAACAAGCCGTCTCGATTTTGAGATTACTACTCGTGGTACTTTGGGTCTCAGAAACCAGCTTCTTACTATGTCCAAGGGTACTGCTGTGACAAATTCACTGTTTTTGCGCTTTGATCCTCTTGGTGGTTCTATGCCTAGATTACGAAACGGCGTTCTTATCGCTTCCGAATCGGGCAAAGCGGTTACTTATGGCCTTAATAATGCTCAGGCAAGAGGGACGGTATTTATCGGACCACAGATACAAGTTTATACAGGCATGATTGTCGGATTAAACACGCGCGATGAGGATATAGAGATAAATGTTACTCGTGAGAAAAAATTAACGAATACTCGGGCATCTGGCTCAGATGATACTCTTGCCCTGACTCCTCCAACTATTTTTAGCCTAGAGCAGTCACTAGACTTTCTTGAAGACGATGAGCTTCTAGAAGTGACGCCAGTAAGTCTGAGACTTAGAAAAAAATATTTAGATGGAAACGTGCGCAACCGATTGCGCAAAAGTAGCTAATACTAACTTAACACGTTAAGCCCATTACAAACTTTATTTCCTTGACAAGGGTATTAAGTGTTATTAAGCTTAGACTAATAACCCTCGTACTTAGTGATTTTAAAGGAGGAAAATGGCTACTGAAGAAGATAAAGGAATTAAACCGCTAGAGGCTGTAGAAACAACTGATAATATGGAGTTCGCCCCAGCCAAAAAAGAAAAACTCAAAATACCCAAGAACTTATTTATACTGCTTCTAGTATGTGTCATCACAATACCAGGAGCATATTTACTTTATAGATCATTTGCTTCAGTAACTCGGACGTTGGTTTGGAGCGACGAATTTGACGGTACTGCATTAAATTTAACTAATTGGAGAATGACAGCTCCTTGGGGAAATGTCGTCAATCCAAATGCAAAAGAACTAGAACACTATTATCCTAAAAATGTAACAGTTAGCGACAGTAACTTAAAATTTAATACAACTAACCTCGGAACAGATATTACTTATCCTTATGAATCAGGGGTAGTCACAACTAATTCCAAGTTCGGATATGGATACATCGAAATGAGAGCAAAGCTCCCAAAAGGACAAGGAATCTGGCCGGCTCTATGGATGATTAATTTCGAAGACACTCACGAAATAGATATTTTCGAGATGCTTGGGAACGAACCAAATAAAGTATATATGACATATCATAATACCAATCAAGAAGTTTACCAATCTGAATATATTGGACCAGATTTTTCTGCTGACTATCATATTTTTGCGGTAGACTGGCAACCAACTTCAATCACTTGGTATATAGATGGAGTCCAGAGAGGTCAATATACTGGGGCCATCAAGCCTGACCCTTTGTTTATTTGTGCAAATACTGCAGTTGGAGGTCTTTGGCCTGGTTCTCCAGATAGTACGACAGTATTCCCACAAAATTATTACATTGATTATATTAGATATTATCAACAGACTGATGCTGTCATCCCTACCCCCACTTCTACACCTTCACCAACCGTTGCTCCCACGGCTACTCCGACCCCTACTCCTACACCAACCCCTACTATTACTCCTATTCCTACGCCCACTAAAGTTCTAACACCCACCCCTACAATTACCCCAATGGCCGTTTCCATCTCAAGTCCCTTGAGCGGAGGAAAAGTAAGTACTACATCTCAGATTATTAAAGCAACCGTAACAGGGCCTTATGCTGTCAAATCAGTAGTGTTCTATATAGACGGAGTAGTTAAGTCAACTGTAACTAAGTCCCCATATTCTTATACTTGGAAAACAACATCCGTTACTAGGGGAACCCATATTATCAAGGTCCAAGCTACTGATTCATTAGGCCGAACAGCCTACAAGCAGATAATAGTAACCAGATAATTTATCTTTGTGAGGAAGATGATACATCTTGGTCTTGATAAACGCGGCTATTTTTCCCTTTAATTAAACAAAAAATCATTGACAACGATAGTGCATGTTATTAAGCTTAATCTAGTAACATGTATTATTGTATTTTGAAGGAGGACAATGGCTACCAAAGAAGAAAAGGTAATTAAACCACCAAAGTCTATAGAGACAACCGACAAGATGCTCGTCTCTCCTGTCAAAAAGAAACTAATGATACCCAAAAACTTTTTAATACTGCTTCTAGTATGTGTCATCACAATACCAGGAGCATATCTACTTTATAGATCATTTGCCTCGGTTGGGACACAAAGTACGACAGCTACTAATACGGTCGATAGTATCAATTACCCCAGAACGGTAGAATATTGGAAGGACTATACTGCAGCAGAAAGGGCCAAGGTAGACCTGCTTATTATGGAACCATATCAATATCCAACCGAAACAAATGCTGTTAGAGCGCTTAATCCAGCTACTAAGATAATGCTTTATGAAGACATTGTAGAGTTTGATTATAATGCCAATGTAGCACCAACAGAATATGTAAATGAGCGTCTAAACGAAGGTTCTACTGATTGGATATTGACTCAGGTGGGGACTACCTTATCGGCAAGTGTTGATGCCACAACGACCACTATCCCTGTGACCGAGACAACGAAACTTAACGGTACGACTACCGTAGCTTTGTTCAAAATTGGTGAGCTTGCATTAGTCGATCACGAATTAATGAAAATCACAGCAGTTGGCACTAATACAATAACAGTCCAAAGAGGAGTTGTTAAAAAGGCGGCTGTACATGCAGCTGGTGTTCGAACAGCGGCCTGTGTAACTTTTTGGCCAGGCAGTGTAGTAACCGATATGACCAAAGCTAGTTTAGCTGTAGATCTCGGTACCGGCTTCGGACCAGAAACATATTACCAGTGGCGGGCAAGAGTGACGGGGACTAGAGCGGTTACAGAAAAATGGGACGGTGTTTATATGGATAGGGCAGATGGCAATGAGTCGTGGGTAATATCAACTGGTTATGCTAGAAGCTTTGATCAGGCTCGTACCAATACTTTTGTATCAGACAAATATGCTGCTTTTAACACCTCTTGGAATGATGGTGAGATGCTTTATTATAAAGCCCTTAGAGCCAAGGTTGGAGTAGATATGCCGATTTTTGGTAACAGGGCTATCACAGGCTCCGCGGATATAAACGGTAGTTTAATGGAGGGATTTCCAGATAGTCAGATAAGTTCAAAGTCATGGCATGATATGATTGTTGGTCCCAACCTAGTCGCGGGTAGAGATGTTACTGGGACTTCTGTAATAGCTCCATATTTTAATTGGGTGAAAAATTCAAGAGATCCAAAATTGAATATAATCAATACTTACGAATATGAAGACGGTACCAGCACTACAAATCCTTTTATTGATCCTAATTTTAAACGAAATTATCAGAAAATGAGATTTGGGCTGACAACTACCCTTTTGGGAAATGGCTACTATGGTCACTTCTCGGGGATAACGGCTAAAAGCAACGGCTTTGCTTGGTTTGATGAATATGACAATGCTGGAGCGGGCAAAGGGTATCTTGGCCAGCCGATTGGCGATGCTTATCAAGTTATCCCATCTCTTACGACTCCAGATCTAGTTAACGGAACTGGCACTTTTAATACACAAGCGCAACTTGATAGTTGGGAGCTGTATAACCGAGCTGGCTATGCATCGACAAAAACCCTCGATTCCGGCGCGGCTAAAATAAATATTACCGCAGCGGCTGGAAGCTTTAACGGAGTAGGTTTTTCATACCAGCCTTTTCCCATTACTGTTGGAGTAGAATATACTTTAACGTTTAGAGCAAAGGCTGATAAAGTTGTTAATATATATGCTTCTGCAGAGAAGAATAATCCCTGGGGCTTCTTAGCAGAGTATGATGATCTTGGTCTTACTACAGATTGGCAGACTTTCAATATCCCTGTTAAGGCAATTGATTCAAGCACCACTGGGACTATGAATTTTCTGCTTGGTGGAACCACTGGCACTATCTGGCTCGACGACGTCAAGCTTCAGGAAGGAAACCGTGAAGTCTACCGTCGTGACTTTACTAACGGCATCTCTCTAGTAAATCCCACCGAATCTGCCGTCACTATACCTCTCGGTGGTAATTTCCGTAAAATCAAAGGGACTCAAGTTCCATCTATTAATGACGGTTCTATAGTATCGTCAGTTACTCTTCAACCAAAAGATGGGATAATCCTTCTGCGAGAATCTGTCCCTATATCTTCACCAACCGTTGCTCCCACGGCTACTCCGACCCCTACTCCTACACCAACCCCTACTATTACTCCTATTCCTACGCCCACTAAAGTTCTAACACCCACCCCTACAATTACCCCAATGGCCGTTTCCATCTCAAGTCCCTTGAGCGGAGGAAAAGTAAGTACTACATCTCAGATTATTAAAGCAACCGTAACAGGGCCTTATGCTGTCAAATCAGTAGTGTTCTATATAGACGGAGTAGTTAAGTCAACTGTAACTAAGTCCCCATATTCTTATACTTGGAAAACAACATCCGTTACTAGGGGAACCCATATTATCAAGGTCCAAGCTACTGATTCATTAGGCCGAACAGCCTACAAGCAGATAATAGTAAC
>Ga0194062_1001072_pt1 | contig 11487 bp, 11 predicted proteins | sample SepL2225m_MetaG_FD_155481 | JGI IMG/M metagenome (GOLD analysis project Ga0194062, IMG submission 155481) | Anoxic zone freshwater microbial communities from boreal shield lake in IISD Experimental Lakes Area, Ontario, Canada - Sep2016-L224-25m | ecosystem: Environmental > Aquatic > Freshwater >... | reverse complement strand
AATTAAACTTTACCCATCAGGACAGGGGGAAGGATTTTTTCCTTCTCCTTTGTCTTGAAAAATATTAAGTATTTTTCCTCGTAAAAAGTTGCATTAATTACTTGAATTTAGAAACCAAAAACACCAATGCCACAAAATTTACATTTACTCATAAAGTTGTTCTTAAAGTTGTTCTTAAGATTACTATAAATTACCTAAACTTTTAAAACTCTTGGGTGCCCCCTTCGCTATTATTGGGCATTTAGTAAATGATCTGAGATTTTCTAAATGTTCGTGATAAATTTTTCCCGTTCTCTGATCTTCATCGAAATCAAAAATAACCAACCGTGGAATAGGGTCAATGCTAAAGGAGTGTTTATTTAATACACTGCTCGCTAAATCTGTACTTTTCAACAAAGCCAAATCTTGCTGATTTTTACAAACTAAAGCATAGGAATCCAAAATGTCTGGTTCGTGCTTTTTCAATGCTTTGATGTAATCATGAAGTTGATCAATTACTGGTGGTTGGACACCTTTTGGTTTCCTTATCTCTTTATTAGTGAACAATTTCGCTTCGTAGAAGACAAGTTTTAGTTGACCATCCTGTTTTTCAAGGCGAAGGAAATCAATTCTGTCGGTTGATTTCCTTGTCTTAGGTGGTACGGGGTCTTTTTCGAATGCGATCTCGACATCTAAAACATTGGGAACACTAATGGAGATTTCATGCACCCCATTTTTTTCTTCACCATAATAAACTGACATAGCGCTTTTAATGAGCTGCAAATCAGTATAGGATGTGGTAAGCAAATTTGGTGGTGGAGGAGAAATACATTTGCCATTTATAAACGTAAAATTCTTCTGTAGCAGTGATGGGTTGAGCAAAAACTTATACATTGTTTCCCCAACGACATTACCATTTTTATAAGTGAGCTCACAGAGTCTATTACCTTGGAAATACACATGTATTCTCTCTTTTCGAATAGCTATAAAAAGATCCTTATCTAGAACCATCCTACTCCAAAACGAAATTGGGTTTTTTCTAAGATCATTCAAGGCATCAATAAATGCCAGTGATTTAATACCTCTTTCAAATTTGCTCATGGCATATGGTTTAAAGTGAATATTCTTTCCCGTCATCCCATAACTCAACATTAGTCAGCCCAGCAGAAGCGAATTCCATCTTCATCTTTTCTGGGTTCTCTGTATGAATCGGGACAATTTTCTTAGGTTTAATAGCACCAGTCAGCTCAATTAATTCTTCTGTTGGAGCATGCCCACTCGTATGAGCATAGGTAAAGTTAATAATATCCTTTCGAGCATGTAACCTGTTAATAATATCAGTATAATACGTTTTATGCTTTTCTTCGAGATACCCATTCCACTGAGAATAGACAAGGTCGATCACCTTTTTCTCAGATTTAATTTTTTCTATCAACTTTTCATTTGGGCATCGGACGAAATAGACGAATTTCTCTGGCTTACTGAACCTGCCATTATGAGCTGCCTTATCCTGAATTCTGGTTTTGAAATTCAAGAATTCATCTTCAGGTAATTTATCCATTTGAGATTTCGAACTGTAAACCAAGACATTATAAGCATCGATTGTCGGAAGTTTATCAGATAATTTTTTAACCATTTCCAAAACAAATGCCATGTATACATCGATGATTAGCATTTTATTAGCTTTTCGACAGGCATTGAAAACCGAACAAAACCTATCAATATTTTGGGCAGAGCTAATAACAAAGGTTGAATTTTTCTGATTGGCAACTATTTCGGTGATCTTCCTTTCAACTGCACCCTCATCAAGAAATTCAGGGTTGCCACGTTCAATCATGGTTCCCTCTAAGAGTAATAGGTCAATATTCTCAGGATGTCTGTTAACCATTTTATCATACAGAAATCCTTTCCTGCCTGTTGATCGGAAATCACCAGAATAAAATATTCTCTTCACGTCAACTTTAATAAGGAAAGCAAATGCTTCAGGTGAGGAATGATCCACAAGATACGGGTAGACCTTGAAAGTGTCAAGAATATTTTCTTCTTTCCAAGGGGTTAGCCGTTTAAAGTTGCATTTCGGAGGATCAACTCCCAGAAAGCGTTTCGTGGCTTTAATCAGATCTTCCGATACCTGACCAATATACACTGGCACCTCCGATCCAACAGATTCCATTAATCCGAAATGATCTGCATGTGGATGGGAGATCAATAATGCATCAACTCTATTATTACGATAAGAAATATCAGGATTGGTAAGATTCAATGGTGCTCCAAGGTCAATCCATAGGACTTTCCCATTATCGGCAGTAATTTCAACACAAGTGCCGCCTATTTCCTTCGTGCCTCTGTAGATTTTAGCCTTCATTTACAATCTCCTACAACCAGTATATCAGTGTAAATAATTCCCATTTAGTGAGTGATTTCTAAAGCTTTTCAGTTATAGTCACGAACAAATTGTTCATAATCAGGATGAACAAATACGGGATGATTATAAAGCCAGTGGGGTTGCACAATAAATTCCACCCAATATGCTTCAAAGGAAGCATAAGTTCGTTCCCCTTTTGGCCATATCTCAATGTCATCCTTGCCTATATCAAATACGTAATCTGTTTATAATGGTTACTTTTCCTCCTGTAATAATTTTGATGATTACAGCTTTAGACTTATCAATAATGGGTTAACTGTTACAACAAAGGTGGTGAAAAAAATGATTAGTTTAATAAATTCAATCTCCCCCGTGCTGCCAGCACTTCCCATTCGGACTATACGTCATCCGTGAACATTGCTTGCCCTTTTTTGTTGTTGCCGAACATTGAACCGACGTGGTTAGTTTGATGGTGGCACGCTGTGTTTGATTGTCTTGCGGCTGCACTCCTCCCTCCTGACTCTGATGAAGATAGCAATATCCATTGGGATTGGTGGTTTTATTCTTGCATTGGTTGCCAGCCTTTGTCTTACCGCTACATTGCACGGACTGCGAACTGCCCTCCTTCTTTGATTGGGTTTTTGTCGTTGTCCAACTCCACTTGCTCAAATCCACAGTACTATCAATCATCTTCTCCTGCTCATCCGGCAACTGGTAAAAGAAATTGGTGCCCGTTACCCGCTCCACGCTGTCAATGGTGACCGCGTAATGTTGCAATGGTTCCTGCGAACCCTGGTTGGGCATAATAAACGCAATGCCCTTGATGTCCGGCTCCGTATAATCCAGGATGACCTTGTAAAAGTATGCAGGAACGGTTATCCTGTTATTCCCGATGCTGGGAAGCCCTGTTGTTAAAACCGTCCCCGTAACCACATAAATCGCCTTGTCTTCAACAGCCCACTGCCTCACCTGTGCTTCAAGTTTTGACCAAATGCCCCGGTTGAAACCCGGATTCTGGGGCGCCATATTCGAAAAGTAGAATGATTCGGCCATTGTTTGGTATGAATAACACATGTCGGCCGACGGAGCCAGGTGCCCCCGGTCATAGCCCGATCCTTTGTAGTCGGCATTTGAAACGGTGCCGGATGAAAGAAGAGGGTCCGGAATAAACTTGTTATTGCGTTTAACCACCGGAACGGTTTCTTCAGCCGTGAGTTCATAAGCAACCCAGTTGGCAATGTGAAAGGCCTGATTGTATGAAAGGGTGTAACCAGTATGCATGATTATCTGGCCATTGGGATTGGGTCTGGGAAGTTCAAGGTGTTCAATGGATACCGGGTGAATTTCTGATAATGATTCAACCTGGGCGGGCTTCCAGGTTCCGTCGGGGTAAATGAGAATTTTCTTACCGTCAGCGGTGGTTGCCTCTTGCTGGGCAAAAGATGGCCCAAAAGAGAAAAGAATGAATGGCAGTATGAACCAAAATTTTCCCATTGGAGTTTCATTCGGTTTTATTATTTCGCACAAACACCGACCCAACCAATCCCTCCGCCACAACCACATCGACAATATTCCACACCTGCCTGCCCAGAGGAATCCTCGCAAGCGGCTGGAATTAACTTTGGTATTTGATCACAGTGATTTTACCAGTTCATTTTTGTTGTACCGGCATTTTGGCAGAATCCCCTTCCATGTGTTTAGGACAGCATTTCATCGTACTGTCTTGTGGCATGCATGCTTGTTTACCGGAACACATCCCTTTGTCCATTCCTTCTGGGCAGCATTTCATCATACCTTCGTGTGACATGTTAGCTGGTTTTTCAGAACACCTTTCTTGGTCCATTCCTTTTGGACAGCAAAATCCACCCTGCATACCATGGTTACAATCCTTCATCATCATATCATGCTGACAATTTTGATGACGGCCAAAACCATGATGTTTCATCTTGCAGATGCCACCTGCTATAAAGCCAATGAAAAGGATGAATCCTACTACGATAAAGAACCAAGAGATAAAGGAAAAGAATTTTCCGGGTGTGTCTTTTCTGAATTTTGCAAGAAGTAATGTGCCAGCAAGAATAGATAGCAATGAAATAACTAAAAGAGGCATGATTTGAAGTATTAAGACTAGACTGACTACTCTGTTTTCGGTTTTCGTCTTTCCCGTAAAGTTCACAGCTCTTTATAAATGAACCGCTTGTAAACCTATACAAATATAATCTATTTTGTTGAAGTGTCGATTTTGGGGTAGATAACCAATTTCCATTAACAGTTTTGCTATTGCATCATGTCTTCACCGGTTATTATCTTTCAGAATTAATCCACGGCCTGATTCTCAATAAACTTTTTCATCATATCAATTGGAAAAGCATGGTCAATAGCTCCCATTGGAGTGTCGTTCAGGTGATGTCCAATATATGTGGGATTTAACGATTGCGGATCGTCTCTTTGAGCATAAAACCTTATCCTGTAAATGCAATCATTCATTGAGCCAATAACACGCTTATCATTATCGGGGGGTTTCAGAATGATGTTTTCATTAATACCATCCAGAAAGAGTTTGGTTTTTTCGGACAATAATCGGTCGGCGAATAACTGGTCAGTAAGATGTTGTAGGAAGAATCTATTGAAATCAATGAGGTCTTTCTTGACAATATCTAATGATACAAAGCTATATAGGGTCGGTTTATGCATGAATAACAGGCATTTCCGCTTGTTCATATAAAACAACATACTATTCCAGCCAGTTGCATCATTTACATCTTGTTTCAATTCTTTACTTTTCCTCGGAACATCAAGAAGGGTGACCAGTTTCAGGGAACAATATATGGTGGTCATTGGCTTATTATGGATTTATTATGGATTTATTATGAATCAAAGGTATGAAAATCAATCAAATCAAATATACCGTTACTAAGTGGAAAATACGCACATATTGACCCCCTCCGTACGTTTTAAGTTGACCCCCTGATTACGCTTCAAATTGACCCCCTCTTTACGGGGCAAATTGACCCCCTGAAAACAGATATCCTACCTTAAGGCAAGTTTGCTTAATGTTGATGAGAAATCAACATTCAATGCCATGGCAAACAATCCGATAACTATGAGTAAGATACGGCATGTATTGCGGCTTTACTTTCAGAAGAGAGGGAAAAAAGCCATCAGTGAACAGACCGGTGTTGCACGGAACACGATTAGGAAGTACCTGCTGATCTTCAGATCGTTGAACATCCCGTGGGATGAGCTGAACAAGCTCAGTGACAGCGAACTGGAGAAGCATTTTATCAGGGAGGGCCCAAAGGAGCCATCCGAGAGGCTGGATGCGTTACAAGCCTTTTTCCCTACGGTTGACAAAAGACTGAAACGCCGGGGGATGACCCGGGGGATATTGTGGGAGGAATACCAGAAAACACACGGGAATGCCTTTGGATTTACGCAATTCTGTAAGCATTACAGGAGATGGATCAACAAGGTTGATTCGGTCATGCACATAGACCACAAGGCCGGCGATAAGGTTTACGTGGATTATGCGGGAGAGAAGCTGTATTTTGTTAACCCCCAGACCGGTGAGATCATTTACGTAGAGGTCTTTTTAGCCATCCTTGGGGCGAGCCAGCTGACATACGTTGAAGCAACCATGACGCAGCAGAAAGAAGATTTTATCGGTTCCTGCGAGCGTTCACTGCACTATTTTAACGGGGTTCCGATGGCCATCGTGCCGGATAATCTTAAATCAGCGGTTACCAAATCTGACAAATACGAGCCATCGCTGAACGAAGCCTTCGAGGATTTTTGCGAACATTACTCCATGACAGCCCTTCCCGCAAAGGCGTATCGTCCCCGGTACAAGGCCCTGGTGGAAGGCGTGGTCAAGATCATGTATACGCGCATCTATGCCATGCTCAAGCTGGATATGATCCATTCATTGGAAGAGTTGAACCAGGTTATCAGAGGGCTGCTGGAGGAACATAATAACAAAGCGCTAACCGGCAGGGACTATAGCCGGCGGCAACTGTTTGATGAGATTGAAAAGGAGGCGCTGCAACCATTGCCAGTCATTGGCTACGAGTTTAAAAAGCGCAGGGTGGTTACCGTGTCGCGGCTGGGATATGCAGCCCTGAGCGAGGATAAACATTATTATCACGTTCCCTATGAGTTCAAGAGTAAGAAAGTTACTGTACTCTATAGCGGCACCCGGGTAGATATCTTTCACCACTACGACTGCATTGCAACCTATACAAGAGACCGCACTCCGTTTATGTTTACGACCAACGAAGCCTTCAACGCTCCGCAGCATCAGTTCCGCAAGGACTGGACACCTGAAAGAATGATAGAACGTGCTGCTGTCATCGGCCCGGATGTAAAAGACCTGGTGATTAAGATCCTGGAGAAGCCCCAGCATCCTGATCAGTCGTTTAAATCCTGCGCAGGGGTGTTAAACTGCTGCAAAAAAGTGGGTCAGGAACGATTGAACAATGCCTGCCGCAGGGCCATGGAATATGGCCTTTACAATTATAAGATCGTAAAGACCATCCTTGAAAAGAAACTGGACATGGAGGAGATAACAGATCCACCGACCCAGACACTTTTGCCTGCACATGAAAATATCCGTGGAGAATCCTATTTTAATTAATCACTTAAACATCAACGCTATGAATGAACAAACACTTGAAAAAATGAGACGAATGAAATTCCATGGCATGCACCGGGCTTTTAAAACCAGCCTGGAATCAGGCCAATTAAATGCCCTCACTGCCGATGAACTAATCGCCTTTTTAGTAGAATCCGAATACGATGATCGCAGCAATCGCCGTATTGAACGGCATATCCAGCAAGCCAAGTTCAGGTACAAGGCCAATGTTGAACAACTTCATTTTGACATTGATCGCAACCTGGATAAAAACATGATGATGCGTTTTGCCGATGGCAGTTTCATTGATAAACATGAGAATATCCTCATCACTGGAAGTACCGGCATAGGCAAGAGCTTTGTCGCTTCAGCCCTGGGGAACCAGGCATGTATGCTTGGGCATTCAGTCTTGTATACCAATGCATCCAAACTGTTTTCCAAACTGAAGATGTCAAAGGCAGACGGCTCTTATGTAAAAGAAATTGCTCGTATCGAAAAGCAGGATCTGCTTATCATTGATGATTTTGGCCTGCAGCCCCTGGACAGCCAGAACCGCAACATGCTGCTTGAGATCATGGAGGACCGTCACGGTAAACGTTCAACGATCATTACATCCCAACTACCGGTGATAAACTGGTACGACATAATCGGGGAACAAACCATCGCTGACGCTATCCTTGACCGTATTGTCCATGATGCCCACAGGATCGAGCTTAACGGTGAGTCTTTGAGAAAAAGATACGGAATGAGAAAGGAAATGAATATAATAACAATGCAATAAAGAATAACTTTGCTTATGGCATTCTCAGGTATGATAAATGTTAAAATAGGGCAGTTAACTTTGGGGGGTCAATTTGAAGCGTATAAGAGGGGTCAATTAGAGCGTAATATCCAATAAGTCTCCAAAACTAATATCTTTTTCGCAAAACTTTGTGATAGTAATTGAATTTTTGGACCAGAAAAATTACTACAATTGTTACTACAAAAAGAAAAAAACCACCTACAAAATACATTGTAAGTGGTTGATTTTCAAGTCGGGGTAGCAAGATTCGAACTTGCGACCTCCTGCTCCCAAAGCAGGATAATTTTTTAATGTCTGATAATCAATATCTTACATTTATTCGCATCCATTTTACACCAACACAGCAAGGGAATTTAATTTGTCAATACCCAAGGAAAATACACCATTTTTTTCCAATATTTTGATCAGTTTTGACGAAAAACATAGTTGATTTTTCAATTCGGACTATCTGATTTGTCTTGCTAATTTTTACCCTAAATCATCAAAACGGTCAATATCTTTTCGAAAAACTTTGTGATAATAGTCGATTTTTATAGATTTCCGTTGGTACCCTTGTTGGTACCCAACAAAAAACCACTTACTTTTTAATATGTAAGTGGTTGATTTTCTGTCTCCTCGCCAGGATTCGAACCTGGGACCCATTGATTAAGAGACAAAAATATGCCTTTCAACGATATTGGCCGTATGTTGGTTAAATAGTCTGTGTTTCAATTCATTACATGTGCTGTGTTAATAAGTTTTTGCGTGATATTTCGTGATTTAGATGCGATTTGTTATGCAAATTGTTTGCACATTATTACCTTTGCTTAGAAATAAAAGGGTATTAAACAGGAATGAAAAATAAACAAAAAAATGATTACTCAACCGGAATTTATCAGGACACGAGAAGATCTGATAAAGACGGGCTTTACCCCGTTAAACTTCGTGTAACATATAAACGACAATCCCGGTTATACAAGACCCCCTACCTCCTTACAGAAGATGTGTTTGAAAAAGTGATGGGTAAGAAGCCAAGGGATGAATTTAAGGAGACCAGGCAGGAACTTGAAAGTTTCGAGAGAAACGCTACGGAAATTATCAAAAGTCTCAGATCATTCTCATTTGAAGTTTTCCGCCGGCGCCTATTTTCAAAAACCGGAGATCAAGGGAATGTTTTTTCGGCTTTTCAGGACAACATTGACGAATTGGATGAAAAGGACCGGATAGGGAATTCATCTGTCTATACCGCAGCGCAACACTCCCTGGAAAAATTCCATCCTGGGAAAAATTTGAAATTTTATGAAATTACACCTTCGTTCCTTAAACGGTATGAAAAATGGATGATCGATAAGGGGCACTCGGTCACAACAGTTGCTATTTATGCAAGATGCATCCGCCGGCTATATAACCGTGCAATAAGGAATAGTCTTGCAAAACCGGATGAATACCCATTCGGCAGAGAGGCTGATCAATACCAAATCCCTGAGCCAAGAAATATTAAAAAGGCTCTTCCCATCGAAGACATTAAGAAAATCTTCACATATCAACCTGAAAATCCTGGTGTTGAATCCTATTCACGGGATCTGTGGGTGTTTTCCTACCTGTGCAATGGGATCAACATGAAGGATATATGCCTGTTGAAATACGCTGACCTGAAAAAAGAGTCTATCACTTTCAGGAGGGCTAAAACAATTCAGACCAAATCGAAAAACAGATCGATCGAGATCGTTAGAACCAAGGAAATAAATACCATCATTGAGAAATGGGGACAAAAACCGGTTGAACAGGCGAAATATATCTTCCCTGTCCTGATAGAAGATTTGACCAGTAAACAGCAGCAGGCAAGAATAAGACAGGCCACAAAACAGGTAAATAAATATATCAGGATTATAGCAGGAAACCTTAACCTTGAATCTGATGTCACTACTTATACCGCAAGGCATTCATTTGCAACTATTTTAAAAAGAGCCGGGGTGAACGTTTCATATATCAGCGAAGCTCTCGGACACTCAGATATGAAAACGACCCAGAGTTACCTTGGCAGCTTTGAAAATGAGGAGAAGAAAAAAATTGCTGCTCTCCTTACCAAATTCCCATCAGACAAGCCAAAGAAACCGACAAAGAAAAAATCCTGACACACTCCATCTGATTATTTCATACTGCGAAACAAAATCCCGGATTATTGCGTTTTGTTAATGCATATTTTGCAAAGAAAAATTCGAATCATATCCATAAAACTTACATTCTAAAAACCCTTACCCGCTTTTGAACGAGTCAATAATATCAGCAGCCTGCCTTGAAAAGTGCTTACATCTGCTGACACCAGATAACTTTAATGATGAAGAGATTTTGAGTGTTCTTTTAGGAGCAACCGCAAAAATAAATTCAGATTACATCAGGCCTTTCCGCAGGGAACTGGACAGGAACATGCTTGTCCGCAGAACTCCGGAAGAAAAAAAGGACCTGGTCATTTATTACATTTCTGAATTAATGAGGGGCCAGGGAAGATTGCGCGACTTTGACGAAATTGATGTGCAGGTTCCGGGCACATTCGTTGAACTATATTATAAGAACAGCAAAGGTGTATTAAGCAGGAATGAGCAATTTTCCTTGCACCGGCATTATTTCTATATATTGTTATTCAACGAGATTCAGAAATGCTGTTTCAATTTCAAGATTCCGTTTTTGACTGTTTGCCGTGATCTTTGGTTCCCATTGCAGGTGATTGATACTGAAATATCCAACGACTACGAGGAGTTGTCGACCGGCGAAGGCAACACGGAAGAGCAGAAATTATCAATATTACAAAGGTTGAGGACAGAACTGAAGTCCCGGGATTTTTTCAAATTGAAACTGGTAAAAGCATTGTCAGATCCTGCAAAAGAAAAGCTGATCTGGTTTATCAATATCAACGAGCTGCCATACCAGGTCGCCATGCTAGATTTTCTTGGTTTCTTTGACTACTATGAGAAAGAATACGGCTACAGTCGATCCATCATTTATAAGAAAATCGCTGAAATTCTTTTGGTAACACCCAGGTCGATCAGGGGAAACTACCTGGTTTTACAGGATTATTCAAAGGAAGACCGCAAACGTTATACATCCTATAAATACTGCGAACAAGTGAATAAAGATTACCAGTTGTTAAAATAGGGCGTACTCCCACCTTGTTGCCCCAGAATGCCCCAACTACCATTGCAGGATAAACCTTAAAACTTACTGCAATGGAATTAACATTTGAACAACTTCCACAAGCCATTACCAGGTTATTGGAAAAGCTCGAAAACATTGAGCAACTCATCGTCACTCAGAATAACTCACCCCAGCCTGATGCCGATAAATTACTGACCATTAAACAGGCCTCCGAAATCATCCATCTGTCGGTCCCGACTATCTATGGCCTGGTTCAACGGTCGGAGGTCCCTGTTTGCAAGAGAGGGAAACGCCTCTATTTCTCAAAACAGGAGCTCACCGCCTGGATTATGTCTGGTCGCAAGAGAACGATAGCAGAGATCGATGAGGATGTAAAGAACTACTACCCGTCATTGAAGAAAAGCAGGAAATATTAAAACTTACCTCCTCCTTCGTTTCCCGTGAAATCCTGCCGGGACATTCCAATTCAACCTTTTAATAAAAAGATGCTGGCCGGAGGAGGGGGTTCATCCAAACCTTTTTCCAAAATAATAAACATGATAAATGGAAAGGAAATTTCCGAAGAGGTGACTCCCGGTA
>Ga0194062_1001071_pt1 | contig 11489 bp, 8 predicted proteins | sample SepL2225m_MetaG_FD_155481 | JGI IMG/M metagenome (GOLD analysis project Ga0194062, IMG submission 155481) | Anoxic zone freshwater microbial communities from boreal shield lake in IISD Experimental Lakes Area, Ontario, Canada - Sep2016-L224-25m | ecosystem: Environmental > Aquatic > Freshwater >... | reverse complement strand
ACTATGAATACCACAACCACCCCCCTTCGTTCCCGTGCCTTGGTCGCTGGCCTCTGGTTGATCGGAGCGGGCCTGCTCGCCAACGCCGCCGCGGCCTGGCTGCGCCCCAATGGCGAAATTCCCGTTCCGCTGGAAGCCCGCGCCTGGGGCCAGGCCGCCCCAGCCGCCGGCCAGATGCTCGGCGCCCGTGGTTTATTCATGATGCCCATGCAGTTAAGCCAGAACGAATGGGGCCTGTCCATGATGGACGTGGACGCCCAGACCGTCTGGATCTACCGCATCAACCCCAGCACCCAGCGCATGAAACTCATCGCCACCCGCAGCTTCCGCGACGACCGCTTCCTCGAAGACTTCAACAACGACTCGCCCACGCCCCGCGAAGTCAAGACCGAAGTCAACAAACAACGCGAGCGCGACGAACTCCTAAAACCAAAGTAACGGAGCGAAAGTTTTTACATGGATGTACAGGATGGACAGGATAAGAAAATACGCTATGAGGCCATTACCCAAGCCATCATCGGCGCGGCTTTTGAGGTGAGTAATGAGTTGGGGGCAGGCTTTTTAGAATCGGTCTACGAGAAGGCCCTGTTACAGGTTCTGTATGAAAAAGGGATTGCCGCAACAGCTCAAAAACCAATCAAAGTAATGTTTCGCGGTGCCTGCGTTGGCGAGTTTATCGCCGACCTGCTGGTTCTGGATAAAGTAATTATCGAACTCAAAGCCGTCAAAGCGCTGACCAGCGAACATCAGGCACAAATCATAAACTATCTGAACGCCACCGGAATTGAAGTCGGCCTGCTGCTTAATTTCGGCACACCCAGAATGGAATTCAAACGCTTCACCAGATGGAAAAATCTTCCCCCAACCCCACCAAAGCCCTGACTTATCTTCTTGTATTTATCCTGTCCATCCTGTTCATCCATGTAAAAATGTATTTCTATCGCATTTTTAGTTTGCGCAGCGCCACGCCGCACATGCCCAGCAGCAGTACCCCGTGCCGCCAGCGTTGGATGTTGGTTTCGCCGTAGACCCGTTCGCGGTAGCGGATGGGATAATCAATAATTTTCAGCCCCAGCTTGGCAGCGCCGAAGAGCATGTCGAAATCTCCGAAGGGATCAAACTCGCCAAAGTACGCGCGATTGGCACAGATCCGGTCCCAGTCCGACTTGAGCAGCACCTTGGTCCCGCACAGCGTGTCTTTCACCGGCTGGCTCATCAACCACGTAAAGGCCATGCCGAAGAATTTGTTGGCGATCATGTTCGCAAAGCGCATCGCCCGGGCTTCCATGGCGTAGACAAAACGCGAACCGTTGATAAACTCGCCCCGGCCCTGCACCAGCGCCCGCGCGGTGGCAGGCAAATCCTCGGGCGGCACCGTCATGTCGGCATCCAGAATCATCAGCACCGGATACTTCGCCCGCGCAAAGCCCACCCGCACGGCGTCACCCTTGCCCTTGCCGGGCTGTTTGTAACAGGTGATATCCAACCGCGGGAAATCCCGCTGTGCCTGTTGGCAATGGTCCCACGTATCGTCCTTGCTGTTGCCTTCGACAAAAATCAGTTCCGCCGGCCCGTCAAACTTCGGGAATCGCCGGCAAATCTCCGCAATATTCCCCGCCTCGTTGCGGCAGGCGCAAATCACCGATACCCCGGTCGCCTCCGGCATGGCCACCACCGGCCGCACCACCACCAGATTCACCAGACACGCATGATTCCACGGCCACAGCGGCGCACAGACCCGGTTCAGCAGCGCGGACACCAGCGGAATGGAGATCGGCAGCAGAATCCGCTGATCGCGCTGCACCACATCAAAGCCCGCCAGTTGCAATAAATTGCGCACATCGCCGGGCGCCAGCCAGTTGGTCCGGGGCGGGGTTTGCTTCAGGCCCAGCAATTCTGCCGTGCGCAAAATCGGCCGCCACAAATGGCTGTGGTGGCTGACGAGAATGCGCGTGCGGGCATGACACAACGGCCGCAGCCGCTGGAACACCGCCTCGATGTCATACAGATACGCCAGCGTGTCGGCGAGAATAATGTAATCAAACGGCCCCTGCGGCAGGGCGACCTCTTCAATCGCCCCGGCGATAAAGGTCAGTTCCGGCCGGGCATGACGCTGCCGGGCCCGGGCAATCGCCGCAGTGCTGATATCCACCCCGACGCCCACTGCCGGGTCCAATGCCGCCAGCAAATCCCCCTGATGACAACCCACTTCCAGTACCTTGGCGCCCGGGGGAATATGGAACGAAAAATAATGCTTCAGCCAGCTTTGATAGCACCGCGCGCCCCATTTTTGGGGCCGGCTGGCCAATTTATCGAAACCCGCCGCCATGCGCGCATGCCAGGCCGTAAGTTCCTCGGCCCGACGCGCGGAAACCGGCGGGGGTACATTCGCGGGCTGGGGGGTGTCCATAGTGGTCTCGGTCATGGTAAAATCTCGCAACCTAAAGGCGCGCCAATCATGCTGTAACATGTTAAGGGCGATGCGCCGGTTTGGCGAACGGATGGAAATGTTTTTTATGTCTGAATCCCTTGGCGACACCCTCCCCGCTGCCCCTCCGCCGTGGTATCAGTGGTGCCGCAGCGCGCTGGTGCTGCTGGTCGTACTGGCCTTGCTGGCATATAGCAACCTGTTTTCCACCGCCTTTGTCTTCGATGACTTCGACTCCATCCATCTGAACCAAACCATTCGCTGGCAAAGTCCCTATTGGCAGGTATTAAACCCGCCCTTCGGCGTGGCCGTGCAGAACCGGCCGGTGGTGAATCTGTCGTTGGCAGTGAATTTTGCGCTTAGCGGTCTGCAACCGTGGTCCTATCAGGCGTTTAATCTGCTGGTCCATATCGCCAATGCAGGGCTGGCTTATCTGCTGCTGCGCGCGGTATTAACGCACTCCCCGTCCTTGGCGGCGTTGCGGCCCCGGGCGTGGCTGCTGGCCTTAATCCCCGCCGTCATCTGGGTGGTCCATCCGCTTAATACCGAGGGCGTTACCGCCATTATTCAACGTACCGAATCCATGACCATGCTCTGTGTGCTGGGGATGTTCTACGCCGCGTGGCAGGCGCATTTCGCCACTGGTGCCCGCCGATACGCATGGCCCGCACTGGCCGTTGGGGCCTGTGTGCTGGGTGCGGGCTGCAAGGAAGCCATGGCGCTGGCGCCAATTTTATTGGTGTTTTTCGACCGTACCTTCCTTTACCCCTCGTGGCGGGCCGTCTGGGAGGGGCGCAAGGGGCTCTATCCCGGATTGCTTCTGGGTTGGATCGTACTGGCGGGTATCGTGCTGCAAAATGGCGGCACCCGGGGCAACGTGGCGGGGTTCGGTCTGGGTATGGAATGGTACGAATACCTGCGCACCCAGGGTGGGGCGATCTGGCTGTATCTGAAACTGGTCTTCTGGCCCATGCCGCTGGTGGGAGATTACGGCTATCCGATCGAAAACAATCCCTGGCGCTATGGGGTCGCGTGTGTCAGTCTGGGCTTGTTGATGCTGGCCGGGCTGGCCTGCTGGAAGCGCTGCCCATGGGTGGCGTTTGTCACCTTGGCCTTTCTCTTGCTGTTGGCCCCCAGTTCCAGCTTTATCCCGCTGATTAACCAGACTATCGCCGAAAAGCGCATGTATTTCCCCTCGTTGCTGGTCATTATCACTGTGGTTTTCGGTGCGCTCGGCAGGTTGAGCTGGTTGCAACGCAAATTCGACCTGCCCGCCGGACTGGACCGCTTGCTGGGCGGACTAATGCTCGTGGTGATCTTGGCGCTGGCCGGCCAGACCTGGCTGCGCAATTGCGACTACTACAGTGAATTGGACTACTGGCAAAGCGTCGTACTCCACCGGCAGGAAAACTACCGGGGCTGGATGAACTACGGCGTGCGCTTGTTGGATCGGAACCGTTCCGAAGAAGCCCAAGCCGCACTGGCCGTCGCTGTGACGCTGGGGGGACACGACGCCGTCACCCACAAATATCTGGCCATCGCCTTGTATCGCGCGGGCAAAGACCCGAATATGGTACAGGCCCTGTTGCAACGCAGTCTGGCCATCCGCCCCGGCCAGCCGTTGGCCTTGTATTACCTCGGTTGTGTGGCCCAGGATCATAAACAGTACCGCGCGGCAGCAGACTATTTCACGCAGGCGATTGCCGGTCACTTCGATACCCCCGAGGTGTATTTGCAGCGCGGGGAGATGTACTGGCAGTTGGGCGATCATCCCGCCGCCCTGACCGACCTGCGGCAATACCAAACCGCCACCGGGAAAGTCCCCCCCGTCTGGCAGCCGCGCCTGACCGCACCCCCACCGGCCACGCTGCCAGGTATGGGACGAAAATAATCCCCCCGCTACCCCGCTTGCCCTACTCCCCGTATGCTGTGGTAGAATGCGGTGTCGGGCGGTTGGCCCGGCCTATCAATATTTATACCGCGTGTTTCTTTTTACGTATTATTGGGAAACGAATCATGACCCTGCCCCCACCGGACCTGAGCAAAAACGACCCCAAAACGCTGTTGGAATATCTTAATCGCGGCCCGCTGGCCATCGCGATTATTGTGGGCTTGGCCTTGTTGGCCTACAGCAATATCTTCCAGACCACCTTCGTCTTTGATGACTTCGATTCGATCCATGAAAACGAAACCATCCGCTGGGTCAGTCCCTATTGGCAGGTATTAACCCCCCCCTACGGCGTGGCCGTGCAAAATCGGCCCGTGGTCAACGTATCCTTGGCGATCAACTATGCGCTGGGTGGTTTGAAATCCAACTCCTATCAGGCCCTTAACTTATTCATCCACATTGCCAACGCGCTGTTGATCTATAGCCTGATCCGCGCCGTGTTGCGGCATTACCCGCCGGCCCGGGCGCTACGCCCGCAGGCGGGTTGGCTGGCCCTGATCACGGCGGTTATTTGGGTCGTGCATCCGCTCAACACCGAAGGGGTGACCGCCATCATCCAACGCACCGAATCCATGATGGCATTTTTTGTCCTGCTGATGTTTGTCGCCGCCTGGAAAGCCCACTTTGCCACCGGCCATCGGCGCAGTGTCTGGACCGGACTGGCAGCGGTATGCTGCATTCTGGGCGCTGGCTGCAAAGAAGCCATGGCGCTGGCCCCGATTCTGCTGGTCCTGTTTGATCGCACGTTCCTGTATACCTCGTGGCGCCAGCTCCTGCGCGATCGGGTATGGCTCTATGCCGGGCTCGTGCTGGGGTGGGTGGCGCTGGCGGGGATTGTCATCAGCACCGGCGGCAACCGCGGCAATGCCGCAGGCTTTGGCTTTGGTATGGAATGGTACCATTACCTGCGCACCCAGGTCATCGCCATTTGGCTGTATCTGCGCCTGATGTTCTGGCCCAGCCCCCTGATCGGGGATTATGGTTATCCCATCGAAAACAATCCGTGGCGCTACTGGCCCGCCGGGATCACCCTGGGCTTGCTGGGTCTGGCCGGTCTGGCGTGCTGGAAAAAAGCCTCCTGGGTGGCTTTTGTCACGCTGATGTTTTTTATGATTCTGGCGCCCAGTTCCAGTATTGTCCCGCTGGTCAACCAAACTATCGCCGAAAAACGTATGTACTTCCCCTCGCTGATGGTCGTCGTCGTGGTGGTCTTCGGGGGCTACTGGTTACTCCAGCGCTTCGGTCATGTGGCCCGGTGGCAACGCTTCGGCAAAATCGGCGCGGGGATGGTAATTCTGCTGGTGGTGGCCTTATTGAGTATGCAGACCTGGCTGCGCAACCGGGTGTATGTGACCAATCTGATCTACTGGAGCGATAACGCCCAGAAAGCCCCGTTTAACCACCGCAACTGGGTCAATTATGCCGGATGCCTCAATAACGTTGGCCGGCGCGAGGAGGCCCTGGTCGCGGCCGATAAAGCCGTGCAGTTGCAGCCCGATTATCATCTGGCCCACGCCATGCGCGGCACGATCCTCTATAACTTGAATCGTAACAACGAGGCTTTAAAGGAGTTTCAGCTTACGGTCCATCTATTCCCCTGGCATGAAAAATCTTATCATATGATCGGCCAGATTGCCATGCTCAATAAAGACTATCGTGACGCGGCAATCTTGTTCCATCATACGCTGGAACTTAAACCCAGTTATATCCAGGTTTATCTGGATCTGGCCTGGGCGCGTTACTATAACGAGGAAATTGAACTCGCCCACGAGAATCTGGTCATCTACGAACGGCTGGCCCAAGCCGCGCAACCCAGCGTCCATAATCTGTTCACGGAAAAATGGCAGACCAAAGCCGCCCGCGCGACCACTCAGGCCGCCACCCAACCCGCTACAGCCACGTCTCAGCCGTGAGGGCGGTTACTTGATGAAATCGTTGGCATATTTACTATCAATGGTGGTGGTGCCGGTCACATAAGGCGCCTTGCCGGTGACCCAACCCGTGGGAATGATCGCCCGCAGTTGGCCGGTATTGGGATCCCAACTCCAGCCGTTGGTCGTGCCGGCGATGGTGGTGGACAAGAGAATGCCTTGCTTATTGTTGAGCGCATTCAGCGGCGGATTATGAAAATACGGCCCGCAGTTGCCGTTGACCACCGGGGTGGAGGTGGCCGCAAAGGTATTCACATCCGACCTGATCAGCAGGATATTCCAAGCCGTCAAACCATCTGTACTTTCCGCAAACTCCGGAAAATGGTCGCCGTGTTGCAGTTTGAACAACTCGATCTGGGCCCGTACTGTGCTGAGGGTGGATTGGGTGCTGGCAATGATCGAATCACTGGTGGTATTGGCAAACTGCGGAACCACGATGGCCGCCAGCAAACCCAACACAATCACCACGATCAGGATTTCGATCAGGGTAAAGGCGCGATGGATGTTTCTGGTCATGGTCAGACTCCTTGCGAAGCGCTTGGCACCGAGCCAACTTCATCACTGAAAATACGGCACTTTTCTCGTACACATTACACCGGGGAGCGACTCGGATATGATCCTGCTCCGCATCTTACATAATGAGTTTAACAGACCCTAAACGTGTAAGTCAATACATATTTGTGTGATTCGTTATCGCGATATTATCATGTTTGCTTAATATGCAAGATTTTTCATGTTTGTGATGGCTTGGGGTGTGAACCCGAGGGAGGCATATCCCCTTCGGAATCGGGGGAAATTCCCCGATCATGTAAAAAACACGGGGTTCAAACTTTAGTCGGTTCAACCGTAAGTACGGAGCTTACTTGGTGAAGTCGCCCACGTACCTGGCGTTCAAAGTCGTGCCTCCGGTGGAATACGGAACCTTGCCCGAACGCCACACGGCCGGAACCATGGCTTTGATCTTACCGTCCGTACTATCCCAGACCCAACCCGCACTGGTGGTGGCCTTGGCGGTAGTCGTATCCAAATCAGCAATTCGGATCCCGGCCAGATTATTCATGGCATTGGCCGGGGGAACAGTGAAATAGGGGCCAAAGCGGCCTCCGGCCACAGCCGTGGTACCGCTGGTGGTGGCCGCATCAGTCTTGATCAACATCGGCCCCCAGGCCGAGGTCCCACTGCTGTTGGCAGTCAAACCCGGATAGCTGTCGTTATGGTGCAGTTTGAATAGTTCTATCTGCGCCCGTACCGTGGCCAGAGTGTGCTGCGCACTGGCCACTTGGGCTTCCGAACCGGTGTCCATAAATCGAGGGATTACAATGGCCGCCAGAATGCCGAGGATGATCACAACGACCAGGATTTCGATCAGGGTAAAACCGCGGCGTAGTAACGTGGGTATCTTCATAAACTATTAACCCTTCGTTATAACAGACAGATTCGATCCAAATTCAGCCTTGCTCCCAAACCAAGATTAATATAGCATAAAAACAAGACCAATCGCAACAATAAATATCCTGATTCTCCATGGCCACAACAAGATCACTAATTCATGAATCAATCGGCACGAGTATATACCGAGAACCTTGCTGTAATTCTGGCACAGAATACGCAACGGGTTGAAACAATTGATTCGTGTGGCACCCAGTGCAAAAAAAACACGGGCCGATCTGCTTGCGCAAATCGGCCCGTGGGGTTCAAACCTTTGTCAGGTCAACCAAAGCAGGGGGTGCTTACTTGGTGAAGTCGCCCACATACTTGGCATCCAAGGTCGTCCCGCCGGTGGCGAAGGGAACCTTGCCCGAAGCCCAAGCGGCCGGAACAATGGCCTTGATCTTGGCATCGGTGCTGTCCCATACCCAGCCATCCGTGGTGGTGGCGTTGGCAGCGGTGGCATCCAAGTCAGCAATCACGATCCCAGCCTTCTGGTTCAAGGCATTGGTCGGGGGAACGGTGAAATACGGGCCAAAGGTGCCGGTGGCCACAGCGGTGGTGCCGCTGGTCGTGACCGCATCGGTCTTGATCAGCATGGGCGCCCAAGCGGTGGTGCCGTTGGTGCTGGCAGCCAAGCCAGGATAGGTATCATTGTGCTGGAGCTTGAACAGTTCGATCTGAGCCCGCACCGTGGACAACGTGGTCTGGGTGCTGCTGACCGAGGCTTCCGAACTGGCGTTCATGAATTGGGGGATCACAATGGCCGCCAGGATGCCAAGGATGATCACGACGATCAGAATTTCGATCAGGGTAAAACCGCGACGCATCTTCATAGGAATACTCCTAAAATTCACCAGAGATACGAAACAAAAACAACAACGACTCCGCATTCTATCCGGACCCAGCTAGCCGCCCTTTTCCCAGGGCAACACCTGCGTCCCATGGTGGTCGATACCACCGTAAACCCCATCCAGTCAGTCTTTCTCAGGCACCTCCTTTCAGAAACTAAAAACCTTCTTGCCATAGCATGAGCGGTACGACTGGGCTTCCGCTCTAGGTTTTTATATGCAACCTCAGGACTTGTCTCTTCTCGGCCAGATGCCGAACCGAATTCGAATATATCAGATACCCGACTCCATGTCAAGAAAATTAAAAGTTTCTAAAATTGCGCCGCGGCATCACGGATTCCGTCAGCCGGAACGTATTGGTTTGATTACCCGGCGTGAACAAAATCCCGCCCGAGGCATCGGTATTGGCCACTTCCACCTGAAACACACAGCGATACAGAACACTGGTATCCGTCCACGTAGAACGCACCTCAAACCCCTGCACATAGTAGGATACCGTATCATTTTTCACGGTGCTGGCAATCGGCACATCCGCCGTGCCGTTGCTATAGCGCCGAATCACCACTTCACGGGTTTTAACCTGCCGGTCCGCCTGGGTATAGTAATAGGTGGTCTGCTGGTAAAAGGTCTGGACCGAACTGGCCACGGCGGCATCCAACCAGGCATTTTGGATATCCGCACCGGCCAACTGGGCTTCCAATTGCAAACCATTACTGATATTACCGTTCTGGAAATCCACCGGCGGAAATTCCAGATTCCCATCCCCGTTGACCTTGACCGGACGATGAATTTCACTGCTCCGGATGTCGGCCGAGAAATCCATCATCAATTTCCGCGATTCCGCCAGCAAGCGCGCACGTTCGGAATTGATCCGGTAGGAACGCCCGGCGGCATACATCGCCGAGGCAATCGCCACTGCGATCATGGCCGATAAGGCCACCGCAATCGTCACTTCGGCCATGGTAAAACCACGCCGGGACGAACGTTTGAAATTGGGTTTCAGGGTATTCATGACGGCCAGACAATCCATGTAGGAGAGGGAATCTGACGATAGGAGGTCAACACATTGCTCATGATGGGTTGCAGTCTGATACCATTGGGCTGCGCCCGGGACGGGTTGTAGCGAATATACAGACGGCCATATCCCCCCGCCGGGGTGGCGCCATCGCTCTCGGCACTGTCGGTCATACCAAACCAACCCAGAGTCGTATTGCCCGAGCCATCGCCGGGCACGATAATCGAACCGTCCACGAAGGCTTTGGCGCGGATATCTATATTACCCGCCACTACCACGCCTTTAAGCACCGAGTCCTGATTCGCCGGCCGGGTATAGGAACCCAGGTCAATATTGGTGTTGGCCGCCAAGATCGTGCACTTGGGGTCAAACGTATTGTTGAAATATGCCTTGCCGTTGATCTGGAACTCATTGCTGAAATGGGTATACGCCGTGGTGGTGGCCGCTACCAACACACCATTAAATGTGCAATCCATAAAGCGGGTATTGTTGCCCTCCACATATCCCAACGAGGTGTCCGCCGTCAGCGGTTTATTGGCATCAAACGTGTAGCCCGTCTTCATCCGCTTGGACCAGGTCATACCGTCATCTTTGTTGGTTGTGGTGGTACCGTTCTTGGTCACATTGGTCACCAGATCCACGTAGGTAATATCCTGAAACTTGCAGTTGATAAACACGGCGTTCAGGCCTGCGGGAATCTTCACATTCCTGAATGTCACGTTTTTGAATACCGGCCGGGAATAGGTGGCCTGCCAGCCCGACTGCACCCCGTATGGCACCGACTCGGTCACGGTATATTTGGGCGTGGTGTAATTCTTGCCATTGTTCTGCAGCGTCTGGCCGTTACGGTACGCGTCGATGAAATTCGCCACGCTGACATAGGGCCATTCCGGATCAGTCTTCGCCCGGGACTGACCCACCACTCCGCTATATCGCGCGGTGGCCACGGATTGGTCATACAACGCCATCAAATCAGTGTCGGTCAGTTGGTCCCCCGTGGCCATCTCCGGAGCCAAGGTGGTATTCTTAACTTCCACCTTGGGATCACCGTTAACATCCAAAGACGCAAAGGCAATCGGGGTGGCACTCGGTCCAGATACGCCACTTAACTTCGCCTTGTAATTCTCTGCGGCGTCCACAAAATCAATCGGTAACACATTGGGCATATCATCATCCAGCATGCCAAAAGTCACCGGCGGCACGGTCCGATCCGGAGGAATAATGGGGCCTTGGATCTGTTTGCGCAGCAGACTGGTACTGGTATTGGCGCCATACGCGCTTAACTGCACGCGCATCGAAATGGAACCTTTAACCTTCGCATAGCGGTCGGAATTATTGATCTTATCGTCATCAAACCCCGCCCGTTGTACCAAACCCGACTCTAGCGCTGGACTGAGCTGGTCCACCAGATCAAAGAATTGGGTATCCAGCGTTGCCCCGGTAAAGGTGGAGCCGGAAAATTGGCTGAAATTAACCTCGGGATTGTTCGTGGTCGCGCCGTAAGACCCCAAAAAGAGATCATATTCATCAATATAGCCATCGCCGCTGATATCCGTGAAACCCAAACCGCTGAAATATTTTTCGGCTGCCGTAGGATGAAGCGGTCTATTTTCAATTAGAGCCGCATCATAGTCTGTTTTCCTAGGACGAATATCCACTCGGTTGTCATAGCTCCCGTTGCGATAGGGTGCCCAGATACCAGCTGTGTTGGGATTATCCAACTTTGCCAGCATGTCCCGAAAATCTTTTAGCCGGCCCGACGTGGGATTGCCCAGTGTATTGTTGAGAAAACCAAAGTCCGTTACACACCACACCTCGGGATTGTCGGTGCGAATACGGCTGTCACCGGGATCGCGCCGCGACATGACGTCACCTTCCAACACCACAT
>Ga0194062_1001067_pt1 | contig 11508 bp, 8 predicted proteins | sample SepL2225m_MetaG_FD_155481 | JGI IMG/M metagenome (GOLD analysis project Ga0194062, IMG submission 155481) | Anoxic zone freshwater microbial communities from boreal shield lake in IISD Experimental Lakes Area, Ontario, Canada - Sep2016-L224-25m | ecosystem: Environmental > Aquatic > Freshwater >... | reverse complement strand
AACCAAGCCACCCGTTGCATGCACAATTGGCGGCGTACCATAGCGCTGACTGTACATTTGATTCAAACCACAAGGCTCAAAACGGGATGGCATCAAAAATATGTCGATACCAGCCTCAATCAAATGCGAGAGTTTTTCATCAAAACCAATCATCACAGCCACCTGCCCAGGATATTGCTTTGCCAATGCCTTAGCCTGGCTTTGTAAAGTAGCATCGCCACTTCCCAACAAGACCAGCTGTGCCTTAGCGGCGATCAACTCTGGCGCCACTTCCAGCACAAGATCCACCCCTTTTTGATGAGTAAAGCGGCTAACCAACCCGAACAAAGGCACTTCAGCATCGACCGTGAGGCCCATTTGTTTTTGCAAAGCTTGCTTATTGGCGGCCTTGCCTGTCATTTTCATTAAGCTATAAGTCTGAGCTAAAGCGTGGTCAGTTGCAGGATTCCATTCGTCTGTATCGATACCATTGAGAATGCCGGTCAAACTTTTACTGCGATTTTTTAGCAAGCCTTGCAAACCAAAACCTAGCTCTTCAGACTGAATCTCTTCCGCATAAGTAGGACTAACGGTTGTCACATGATGAGCATAGTAAAGCCCCGCTTTAAGAAATGAGAGATTGCCATAGTATTCCGCACCATGAGGATGAAAACTCCCCTCCGGCAAATTAAGCTCTTCCACGGTTTGAGGCGGGAAAACCCCCTGAAAAGCGAGGTTATGAACCGTCATCACACAAGGGGCACTACTAGGCTCAAAGTGCATAAAGGCAGGTGTCAAACCTGTCTGCCAATCGTTGCAATGTACGACCTCAGGCTTCCACTCAACTGGAGAGCTAGGTCCGCCCAGCATCGCCCCCACCTTGGACAACAGGCCAAAGCGCAACGCATTATCTGACCAGTCATTACCCATACTATCTTGGTAAATCCCGCCTTCACGCTGATAAAGAGTGGGACAGTCAATTACCCACAGCGGCACGCCATCAGAAAATTCACTGGCGAGCAATCTAAAATCTGGAAAGCTTTCCGAAGCGGCGACAAAGGCCTCAATTTTGAACGTGCCAAGTGCCTTCAGCACCTGAGGGTATCCAGGTATCAATACTCGAACATCATCCCCCAAGCGCCTTAAAGCGGAAGGTAATGCTCCACTCACATCGGCCAAACCACCGGTTTTAACTAATGGCGCAGCTTCCGAAGTCACAAATAAAACACGCATTATTTTCTTTCTTTACACAGTCGCAGCAACATTAACCCTGATTAGATGGAACCTGTGGCAAATGCCAAATATCGCGGTTGTAATCAAGAATGGTACGGTCACTTGAAAACTTACCACTCGCCGCTGTATTCAAAATACTCATTCGCGTCCAATGCTCCACATCACGATATGCATTTGACACCTCTCGTTGCGCCTGCACATAACTGCGGAAATCTGCCGCAGTTAACCAAGGGTCGCTTGGGCTCAGAACGGCATCAATAATAGAATCAAAAATACCGGGTTCGAACAAGTTGAAATGACCGCTCTCTAAAAGACGCATCACACGCTTTAGATCATCGTCCTCTGCAACAATTTTCGCCGGATCATAATGACCTCTCGTTGACTCAACCTCTTCTGCTGTCAAACCAAACAGGAAGAAGTTCTCATGGCCCGCCTCATCACGAATCTCAATATTTGCACCATCTAAGGTACCAATAGTCAAAGCACCGTTCATCATGAACTTCATGTTGCCTGTGCCCGACGCCTCTTTGCCCGCAGTTGAAATTTGCTATGACAAATCAGCCCCTGCACAAATTACTTCCATCGCAGAAACACGATAATCTGGTATGAAGGCCAGCTTCAGCAAGCCATCCGCATCCGGATCGCTATTGATTACCGCTGCGACCGCATTTACCAATTTAATAATACGCTTAGCCATCTTGTAGCCAGGTGCAGCTTTACCACCGATCAAAACGCAACGCGGCGTCCAATCGGCTGTATCGCCACGCTTAATTCGATCATAAAGATGAATCACATGTAGCACATTGAGCAATTGACGTTTGTATTCGTGAATACGTTTAACCTGAATATCAAACATCGCGTTGGTGTTAAATTTAACACCACAGTCTCGCAACACCATTTCCGCTAAGCGTTCTTTATTGCTTTGCTTAATAGCACGCCACTTCACATGGAATGCTGGATCATCAGCATAGGTTGTCAGCCCTTTTAGCTTACCCATATCAATGAGCCAGCCTTCGCTTGCCGCGTGCCCTACCAAGTTGGACATCCAACCTTTACCTTCTGAACCCAAGGTATGCGTAATCAGGTTGCTGAGTGCAGGATTTGCCCAAGCCATCCAGCGACGTGGCGTTACGCCATTTGTCTTGTTATTAAATTTCTTTGGCCATAACTCAAAGAAGTCACGGAATAAATACTTCTTCAACAAATCGGAATGAAGCTCAGCCACACCATTCACCGAGACGCTCGCAACAATCGCCAAATACGCCATGCGGATATGCTGATCATGCCCTTCTTCAACAATCGACATACGACGTTGACGCTCTACATCGCCTGGCCAATGCAGCGCCACGGTCTTCATGAAACGCGCATTGATCTCAAAAATAATTTCCAGCAGTCTTGGCAAAAGTCGGCCAAACATACTCACCGACCAACGCTCCAACGCTTCTGGCAACAAGGTGTGATTGGTGTAAGCAACCGAGTGGCTTGTAACTTCCCACGCCTGCTCCCAAGTCATACCATGCTCGTCCATTAATAGACGCATCAACTCTGGCACGGCGCAGGTTGGGTGAGTATCGTTGAGTTGGAAAAAGTTTTTCTCGGCAAAGTCAGTGAAGTCATCGCCATGATTGCTTACCCATTGCCGCAAAACATCTTGCAGACTAGCGGATGCCAAGAAATACTGCTGACGCAGACGTAACTCTTTGCCGTTCTCACTCGCATCATTCGGGTAAAGCACCATCGTAATGTGTTCAGCGGCATTTTTAGCCGCGACTGCTTCCGCATAGCTGCCTGCATTAAATTCGCTTAAATCGAATTCTTCTGTGGCTGAGGCTTTCCACAAGCGCAAAGTATTCACTGTGCCATTGTGGTAACCAGGAATCGGCACGTCATAAGGCACTGCCATCACATCATTGGTGTACTTCCAATAGGCGCGCAATCTACCGTCCACATCTTTATGCAACTCGGTCTGCCCACCAAACTTTACCCGCGCAGCAAATTCGGGGCGCTCTATCTCCCACGGGTTACCATTGCGCAACCAATGATCTGGCTCTTCAAGCTGATAGCCATTGTCAATTTTCTGACGGAACATACCGTATTCGTAACGTAGACCATAGCCCATCACTGGTAATTGCAGGGTCGCGCAACTATCTAAAAAGCATGCAGCAAGTCTCCCTAAACCGCCATTGCCCAAGCCTGCATCGTGTTCTTGATCTGCCACTTCCTCAAGAACAAGGCCCAAGTTTCTTAGCGCTTCTGTGGTTGACGCCTCAATGTCCAAATTCAGCATCGCATTGCCGAGCGTGCGCCCCATCAAAAATTCCAGTGAGAGGTAGAAGGTTCGCTTGCAGTTTTTATCGCGATAAGCTGCTTGGGTGTTTTTCCATCGCTCAACCAAGCGGTCGCGCATGGAATGAGAAAGCGACATATACACATGGTGAGCAACTAGGTTTTTCGTATCCCAACCCAAGGTGTGACTGAAGTAATGTCTAAAGTCTTGAACAATGCTTTCAGCGTCCATTCCTAGAGCAGGAACTTCAGTTTCTATGGTTAGCGGATTTTTAACAAAAAATGGCTTGGTATGAATGATAGCTCTCCAACGATTCGTAATTTAATTTGCTCAGTTTCGTGAATTATATCAATCCACGCGACACTGAGCACCGGACAGTTCTGGCCTTTTAACGAGCACCCGTTTATAAACCGCTTAACACTTTGATGTGTGATGCGGCGCTCCGTCCCAATGCATTTAAGGCATAACCGCCTTCTAATACTGAAACAATTTTTTTATCAGAAAACCTAGCGGCAAGGTTTTTTAATTGTTCAGTTACCCAAACATAATCAGCCTCACGCAATGCAAGGCCGCCCATATCATCTTCTCGATGCGCATCAAATCCAGCAGAGATGAACACCATCTGAGGTTTAAATTGCTCCAATGCCGGCAGCCAATGTTGCGTCACCGCTGCCTGAAAATCCGCACCTGAGGCACCCGCCTTCAACGGCACATTAATGATGTGATCGTTACCGCTATCGGCGCCGCAGTAAGGATAGTAAGGGTGACGAAAGGTTGAACACAACATCACTCGTGGATCATCACGGAAAATATTTTCTGTGCCATCACCATGATGCACATCAAAATCTAGAATAGCCACGCGCTCTAGACCGTGTTCTTCTAATGCATGCGCTGCCCCAATCGCCACATTATTAAAAATGCAAAAGCCACCCGCAGTTGCACGCCCTGCGTGATGGCCTGGTGGGCGAATATTGCAAAACGCGTTTTCAGCCCTACCTTCAACCACCACATCTACCGCCTTAACCGCTGCGCCAGCCGCATGCAAAGCCGCATCCAAGCTAAACGGATTCATCGCGGTATCACCGTCCAACTGCACCATGCCACTTTGTGGCGCAGTCGCATAAACATGATCAACATAATCACTCGCATGGACTCGCAACAACTGTTCACGGGTCACTTGGGGCGCGTCATAGTGAGCCAAAAAATGTAGCAAACCCGATGAGATTAACTGATCTTCAATCGCATGAATGCGCGCAGGGCACTCTGGGTGGTCAGCACCCATGTCATGCTTAAGACTAGAGGAGTGAGTTAAATACGCGGTCAACATGTGCGCAACTCAAAGCACTTTGCGCACAGACTTAATGCTGTCGTCTTCAGGGCTGGTTTTAACTTCAAATCCAAGTCGATCCATCAAGTGCAGCATATCCGCATTATTTCGGAGCACTTCACCTTCAATCACCTTCAACCCTTTGGAGCGAGCTGCATCCATCAATGCCGTCATCAACTTTTGCGCCAAACCCTTACCGTGCATATTGTCGGCAATCACCAAAGCGAATTCGCAACTCTCGCCATCAGGATTGGTGGTGAAACGCGCGACACCCTGTTCCACTTCTTTACCGCCATCGTCTGTCACCGCAATCAGTGCCATCTCGCGGCTGTAGTCGATCTGTGTGAAGCGCACCAACATTGACTGGCTTAGCTCCTGCACGCTATTCATAAATCGGAAATAACGTGATTCTGGAGAAAGGTTGCGCACAAACGATTGCACCAATTCTGCATCTTCAGGACGAATCGGACGAATAGTAATGTCCGTGCCGTCAGCCAACTGCCAACGATTTACCAAGTGCGTTGGGTAGGGATAAATTGCCATGTGGGCATAACGATCTGCAGTGGGCTGCCTAAATTCAACCACCACGCGCGCGTCAGCAGCGAGTGCACCATGCTCATCTACGATCAATGGATTAATGTCCATCTCCATTAGCATTGGTAGCTCGCATACCATCTCAGAAACACGCAACAGCACGTTTTCCAAAGCCTCCATATTTGCTGGTGGCATGTGACGGAACGCGCCAAGCAATCTGGAGATACGCGTGCCTTTGATCAAATCCTTAACGAGGAAAGTGTTCAGCGGTGGCAGGGTCACAGAGCGATCGCCCATCACCTCAACCATCGTACCGCCCGCACCAAAGGTAATTACAGGCCCAAACACAGGATCGTTAATCACCCCTAGCATCAACTCGCGGCCATTCGGTTTTACGATCATGGGTTGAATGGAAATTCCTTCCATGTGCGCATTAGGACGATTACGTTTTATGTTTTCGGTAATGTCGTGATACGCCGCGCGTACCGCTTGCGCATTACCCAAGTTCAACATCACGCCACCGGCATCACTCTTGTGCGTGATGTCGCGCGAATTTACTTTCATCGCAACAGGAAAACCTAATTGCTGGGCAATCAGCAATGCTTCATTCGGCGAATGCGCAATCATTGTTTGAGCAACCGGAATATGGAAAGCCGACAACAGCGCCTTCGATTCCATCTCGCTCAATACCTTGCGCTTATCGAGCAAGGCCCCCTCAATCACCATACGCGCACCTTCTACATCCGGCGCCACATGCTCAGACAACGGACCAGGCATCTGCATCAACAACTTCTGGTTGGAGTAATACTCAGAAAGATAGGAGAACACTTCAACTGCCGGCTCAGGAGTACGGAAATTGGGCGTCTTTGCTTTCGCAAATGCCTTACGCGACTCGGCCACCTGCGCCTCACCCATCCAGCAGGTCAGTAGCGGTTTTTTATATTTGTTAGAAATTTCGATCACCGCCTGAGCAGCCTCTAGCGGCTTAGTCATTGCTTGCGGTGTCAAAATAGTCAGCACGCCGTCTACATTCGGGTCTTCTAAACATGCCGCCACCGCGCACTGATAGCGATCCACCTGCGCATCACCAATCACATCGACCGGATTACCGTGCGACCAATTGGGCGGCAATACCTTATTCAGCTTCTCCATCGTCGCTTCAGACAACGTCGCCATCACTAGCCCTAAGTCAGAAGCTCGGTCGGTCGCCATCACACCCGGTCCACCGCCGTTAGTAACGATCGCCAAACGATTTCCAGAAGGATGGAAGCCACAGGACAAAGCCTTCGCAGCAGAGAACAATTCAGTGACGGTTTTCACCCTCACCACACCAGCACGACGCACCGCAGCATCAAATGCATCATCGGAACCTACCAGTGAAGCCGTATGTGACATCGCAGCTTTGGAGCCCGCTTCATGGCGCCCAACCTTAACCAAGATCACAGGCTTCACGCGCGCTGCCGCGCGTAGCGAACTCATAAAACGACGTGATTCGCGGATACCTTCGATGTACATCAAAATGTTGTGGGTCTGCGGATCAGATACCAAGAAATCCAAAATCTCGCCGAAATCCACATCGGCAGACGAGCCCATCGAAACTACGCTGGAAAAACCCACGTCATTCATCTGCGCCCAATCTAAGATCGAGGTGCATAGCGCACCCGATTGCGAGATCAGGGCCAAATTACCTGTGTTTGCGCCACCCTTATTGAAGGTCGCATTTAGGCCAATACTAGGGCGCATCACACCTAGGCAATTGGGACCAACCAAACGAATGTTGTAGCGCTTAGCGTTCTCCAGCACTTGGCGCTCTAGCTCTTTGCCCTCTGGACCAATCTCGCCAAAACCGGCAGTAATGATGACCGCTGCTTTTACACCACGCTTACCGCACTCTTCAATAATTCCCGGAACGGTTTGAGGTGGCGTCGCAATCACTACCAATTCAATTTTTTCCTCAATATCGGAAATTGACGCATAGGCCTTGTGCCCTTGCACTTCCGCATTTTTTGAATTAATCGGATATAGCGAACCCTGAAACCCGCTATCCAACATATTTTGAAAAACGATCTGACCAACTGCATCAACGCGGTCGCTAGCTCCAAAAACTGCAACTGATTTTGGGGCAAAAAGCGGAGTTAGATAATGTTTAGACATGATTTATGTAATTACTTGATTATATTGAGATATGTAAATTTATTCAGGACTGACTGATCAAATTAGCTTGAAAATATTTGCTGAGGCGCATTGCACATTAGACTTGGAGGCTGGGATTATCCTCGCTGCGCATAGAATCTTCCACCGTTTTCTGCGTACAAAATTGATCCCACAAGTTGGCATCTGCATGGAGTAGCCTTTTTTTGCTAAATTCGAATGCTTGCTCCAAGCGCTCAGTTGCCTCGGGAGAGAGTTCCTCACCCAGCTCAAAAGCCTCACCACGAATACACAAGATAAAAACCGCTGGGGGTTGTTCCTGATAAAACTGCTCATAAACTTTAAGTAAAGATTCAGGTTCAAGCGCATGACTATAGAGCACTGGGGTATTTTTCAGTTGCGCCCGATAAAAAGAAAATGGCACATCTGTTTCAATGCCCGCGTCGATGAATAGCACCAAGCGACGGCCTTTCATATCCATCGCGTTTTCAACTTGCAGCTGAAACTCTTCCAACAGTTCAAATTGATTAGAACCATTTTCAGCCTGCAACCATGCATCCAATTTTCGCAACAACACAGGCCCGAGCGCGTCGTCTCCGCGCGACTCATTGCCGATGGCAAAAATTAAAACGGGTGGAATTAACACGTCAAACAAACGCTCCCATCACCTGAGCGCAGAGTACTTGCCAACTGCTCTCCGGCCGCGTCCAGCACTTCCACTTCCAGCGGCATTTTGCCGAGCGCGTGAGTCGCACAAGACAGACAAGGATCAAATGCACGAATGGCTACTTCGATGTGATTGAGCAAGCCTTCGGTGATTTCATGGCCGTGTAGATATTGCTGTGCCACGCGACGTACCGCTTCGTTCATCGCTTGATTATTATGCGTGGTAGAAACAATCAAGTTGCACATCGTGACGAGATCATTTTCATCAACACGATAATGGTGAATCAGCGTGCCACGTGGCGCTTCGATAACGCCTACACCCTCAAAGCCGCGCTCACCCCTCACCATTAAATCTTTGCCCATGATGTCATCATCGTGCAGCAAGTCTTTAATCATCTCAGCAGAATGCAACATCTCAATCATGCGCGCCCAGTGGTAGCCCAATGGCGCATGCATCGGCATCACGCCGCTATAAGCGACAAATTCACGGCGCTCAATTTCAGCCAAGGGTGTGGAAATGAAGTCGCAGTTTTGAACACGTGACATTGGGCCTACGCGATACCACCCTTTTTCTGGCCCGAGCGAATTGAGATAGGGGAATTTCATGTAGCTCCAGTTTTTGACTTCTTCTGAAATCAAATCGCTGTAGTCACGATAATCGACATTATCAAAAATGATCTTGCCGTTTTCATCGCGCCCACGCAGAGGGCCGTGGTACAAATCCATACCGCCATCAAAACCAACCATCGACATATAGTTAGCGCGAAATGCGCCGAAGCTGTTGTAAAGCTCAGGGTTTTGATGATGTAATTCTTTGGCCATTTTTACTGCATCACGACTCCACGCCACCATTTGATAGGCATCTTTTAATAGCGCATCGCGTTCAACAATGCTTAGTGATTTATTCACACCACCTGGGACTGAGCCCGTGCCATGAATCCGTTTGCCCGCGGTATGACGAATCACCTCTTGCCCAAATTTTCGCAATAACACCCCACGTGTAGCTGTCTCAGGGTATTTTTCTGCTACACCGATGATGTTGCGTTTGGCGACATCACTATCAAAGCCAAACAACAGATCTGGCGAACAAAGATGGAAGAAATGCAAAGCATGGGATTGCAACATCTGGCCGTAGTGCATCAACCGGCGCATTTTTTCTGCTGTAGGAGTTAAATGCTTTGCCCCAACGATTGCATCGAGTGCCTTACTTGCCGCGAGATGATGACTTACTGGGCAAATACCGCACAGGCGTTGCACCATCACTGGCACTTCCCAATAGGGTCGTCCTTGAATAAATTTTTCAAAGCCGCGAAACTCGACAATGTGCAAACGCACTTGATGCACTTTGTTCTGATCATCGAGCAAAATCGTGACCTTGCCGTGACCTTCAACCCGCGAGACGGGATCAATCGCAACGCGGCGTAAATTTTCTGGGTGTGCTGCAGTTTCTAATGTGGACATAACAAAACCCTTAATCGTAATGAATCAGACCATGACCTAGCTCAGGCTCTTTACCTGCCAACAAGTCGGTCAACACTTTCCAAATGGCATCACCAGAAGGTGGGCAACCGGGAATAAAGTAATCAATTTTCACAACTTCATGAATCGGATGTACTTGATTCAGTGGCAAGGGTAACTCTGGGTCGTTTGGAATAAAGCCGCCCTTCAGCCCATGCTGTGCGTGATAAACCTCTTCTAATATGGTCGACAGAGGCAAATGGTTACGTTGAGCGGGCAACCCACCGTTTACCGCACAGGCGCCTAAAGCAATCAAAATTTTGCAGTTGGCACGAAACTCGCGCAGCACATGCACATTCTCTGCATTGCACAGTCCGCCTTCGATAATGCCGATGTCGCATGGCCCACAATGTTTAATATCGGTAATTGGAGAGCGATCAAATTCCACCAGCTTAATCAGCTCCAAAATACGCTCATCAATATCCAAGAAGGACATGTGGCAACCAAAGCAACCCGCGAGAGAGGTTGTGGCAACTTTTAGTTTAGGTTTTACCGGAGCATCCATCTCAAGCCCCTTTCTTTATTGGGTGTGGAGTTGCGCTAATCGGATGCTCATCGAAACTACGCTGACCAATTGGCACAGCAAAGCCTACGCGCTTTTTGATGATGACGCCGACCGGACAAACGTGAGCGGCTTTATCTTCGCCTGAAAAATTGGTATCAACCAATTCGCCCGATTTTGAATTAACGATGAGGTGGCTGTTAATTCCACGCCCAGCTAACGAAAAGACGTTTTTACCATCCACATCGCGGCTAGCACTCACGCAAATCGAACACAAAATGCAACGGTTAAAATCAAGTAGGTACTCAGGATGAGAAGCGTCCAGCGGACGATCTGGATAGAAATGATCGAAGTGCGGCGACATCATATCGAGCTGGTAAGCGGTGGCCTGTAGCTGGCAATCACCACTCTTTTCACATGAAGGACAAAAGTGATTTCCCTCAACGAAGAGCATTTGTAGCAGGGCGCGCCGTTCATCATTTAACTCTTTGGTATCACTCTCGACCACCATATCCGCTTGAGGTTTTTCAGTACACGAGGCAACCTGCCGACCCTTAATTTTCACCGTACACAGCTTGCAAGAGCCATGCGGCTTAAACTCTGGGTTAAAGCACAAATGCGGAATGTATTCACCCGCGACCATCGCCGCCTGCATGATGGTTTGCCCCTCTGTATAGGCAATCGTTTTGCCATCTAAAGTGAAACTTTTACTTTGACTCATCACTAGCCTCCAAATGTGCGCCTGCATCGTCACGCCCTGTCATCTGCCGCGCTTGCGAAAGTGCACGATCAAGATCAAAAGCAGGGACGAATTCTTTGTGCGTCAATCGCTTGTCATATGCTGGGCGGAATTTAGCAATCGTATGCAAAACGGGGTTGCAAGCGGTTCGCCCCAAGCCACAATGACTCATCGACTGAAGCAATGAGTCCAGCTTCTCGATTTCAACGAAATCATAGGGTGAGCCCTGTCCATGTGCGAGCTTATCCATCATGTTCGAAAGCAGTGAAGTGCCAACACGGCAAGGGGTACAGAAACCACAACTCTCGTGTGCAAAGAAATGCACAAAGTTGCGCGCCACTTCAAACATATCTCGGCTTTGATCAAACACCATGAATGCTCCCGCAGTTGGGATGTCATCAAAGTCAACGCGACGATTGAACTCATTCGCTGCGATGCAAGTGCCTGAAGGTCCGCTAATCTGAACTGCTTGGGTATTTTTCGCCCCGCAATCTGCTAACACTTGCGCCACTGTCACGCCAAAAGGATATTCATAAATACCCGGGTGCTCGCAGTCTCCAGACACCGAGAAT
>Ga0194062_1001065_pt1 | contig 11551 bp, 21 predicted proteins | sample SepL2225m_MetaG_FD_155481 | JGI IMG/M metagenome (GOLD analysis project Ga0194062, IMG submission 155481) | Anoxic zone freshwater microbial communities from boreal shield lake in IISD Experimental Lakes Area, Ontario, Canada - Sep2016-L224-25m | ecosystem: Environmental > Aquatic > Freshwater >... | reverse complement strand
CGCTGCCCGGAGTCACCTACCGTAGCATTGATCGAAGCACGTTAACACTTCGGACAATTGCGACAGATTTTTGTCTGAGAACAGGAGACACCGTAACCTACGATGGCGATAGCATTACCGCAGGCAATATAACCTATACCATGGATGCTTTGCTCGGCATATCAATTGATATTCGGGAGGCGGAATGACAATTACCGCAATATTGATTGATGGCCCTGATCAACTTTTCATTTCGATATCGTCATTTAATCTACGAATCGAAAACGGAGTAATGAAATACATCCAGATTGTTACACCTGGACTTGCATATGCTGGTGATATTGCAGATATGGCGAATGCCTTACTGACGATATATAGCACCGATAATGCAGGCATAACACAGATGATTGGATTTCTTCCGATTACAGGCATTACGAGCTATGAGGGCGCCAGGAATCAATCAATCACGATAATGGCACAGGCATAATATGGGTAAAGGCCAGATAGTTAACGATTTTGGTGATGGCAGATATGCTGTCAAATTGCTCCAAAACCGAGAGAAGGCCGATCAGGCACTTGCTCGGATTGATACTTGGATTGCACTGAATCAAACTCGGCAGGATGCGCTCCCCCCAGGCGATCCCGAACACAAATTGCCAATGCTTAAGTTATCCATGGCCTCGCTCCTGAAACAAAAGGAATACCTTTTACTGATACCTGCCGATGAAACGATTGACGCATGGTGCGCGGATCGGACAGAGGAATTATCCGGAGTGGTTGGTACGATTGAGATTAACGGTGATCCCAATGCCACCGTAAACATCCGGCCAGGATATACCGACAATGCCGCTCATGTACCGGCTCGCGACGGACAGGAAATGAACATTCGGGCCATGACACCGGAGCAGGCTTTCTACAATCTGGCGATGATGCCCGGCTGGCAGAAATGGAAGCCAACATACCGCGTCGGAGCCATTACATCTATTGACGGCGATACATGCAGTGTAATGCTGGATGATGCAAACAGTTCAATCAAAGGTGCTGAGTACAACATCAACCAGGCTTGGGATTTAACTGACGTTGACATTGAGTACATGAACTGCAACGGATCGGCGTTTGAGTCTGGTGATCGAGTGATTGTGCAGTTTATCGGGCAGGACTTCGAAACGCCAAAGGTTATCGGTTTTGAAGACAATCCCAAACCGTGTAGCCAATATGTACTTATTTATTCACGTGTAGGAATTAAACAAGTCACCATAATTTGGGATTGCTCAGAAAATTACTATGCGGCTAATGGTTATTGGGTTGATAGTTCCGATATAAAACACATAATCTCCCCTTCTGATTATCCGTTTATATCGGATATTGATGACGATGTATTTTCTCTATGGCAATCAAAAACGGTAAAAGATAGTAGTAACATGTACAGTTTTGGTAGCCGACCTCCCTATATTTATACAGTAGAAACTATCCCAACACCGCCACAGACTCTTAGTGTAACGTCTCCAATGGGAAATGTTTTTATTGGTTATCTTCATACATACTTTGACAAAACTATAACTGTCACCGGTAGTAAAAAAACTGAGTATGGTATGGAATTTGATTTTTTAGTAGATCCTCCGTATGAGGAATATAGAGAATTTATTAACGTTGGAAATTGTTTTAGGGAGATTTGGACTCCTTACGATCCGTATCCAATATCATCAAATATGGATGGAGAATGGCTTGATATTTATATTGACACAGAATTAGAACCCAGGCCATGCCCTCATCGAGCATCGACATGGAACGCAACGATACTTGTAACACAGAATAGTGTGCAAGTTGAAAAGATAACAACATCTTATGAGAATCAATACAATTATGTAGATGAAAGTCAATGGAGTCAAGATGGCACACTTATTAAAGAGATTAGATTAGATTTTTATCATGATAAAACCACTTATTACAATGGCGGGTACCGCTCCGGTGAACTGTCACAAGTACCTACACCTAACGGGAAAGATAGGGAAGTTGGCCACACCACCACAGAATATATTAAAGATGCTAATGAAAATCCATTAGGTAATACACAATGGTCATATAAGGTTTATACTGAATTAAATCGACCTGGATCAATAAGCGGATATCTTAATCTTATTCCTGCTGGCCCTCCATGGGCAGAAGGTGACTGTAGTTGTTTTTCGATTTGCAGTTTTTATGAGTTCAACGACGATTATGCAGTCCAGGTGTACATTGATCGAAAACACGGCAGCAATACTTTTGCTCAGTGTGTAAAGAGGGAAACTGCTACATCATCGTTTACAGCCCAACGTAATACCGAGTTTGAATCAGCTATTAAAGCAATGGTTACATTGGCTCACGAACAAGTGACTACTGCAACAGAACTGTGGAAAGTACAAGTTCCAATTAATGTTGTTGGAATTTTAAAATATTTAAGTAAGGGGATAATCAAATGACGTGCATCGCAGTTGACGTACCAATTACAATTTACGAATCAGGAACTTTCGACCAGACATTCCAATGGAAGACCGGCGATCCTGCCGTTGAAGTTGATTTGACAGATTTTACCGCCAAAATGATTGTCCGAGCGAAAATAACAGACACAGCCGCGTTGATTACTATCGAGGAATCTCTTGGCCCCTGGGCGGCGGACGGTGATTCTGCAGTTTACCTCGATGAGGCGGACGAGGGGAAATACATGGTGTACATCAACGACACAGATACAACAGGAGTATGCGCTGCACACAAAGACTTGGCCGCATCTTATGATCTGATTCTGACTTCCGCCGCTGGCGAAGCTGTCCTGAAACAATATGGCATCGCCACCATCATCGCATCAAACGTACGGTGATCCGATGGCTGATGTAATCTACACCACCCCGACAGAGAACGTCATTGTCCCCGTGCCGAATGCGCTTGTCTTTAATTCGGTTATCACCACCGGTCCGCCAACAGAGCCGACGGTTATCATAACCCCGGAGCTGTCCGGCGCAATAACTGTCATCACAGCGGCGCCACCAGAAATTCTGACAGAAATCACCCGAGGCCCTCAGGGTATTCCCGGTCCTGCAGGTGATGCGACACTTTATTATGAGGCTGGACAGATTTTAAGTGGGCATCGGGTAGTCATGATCGAAGATGATAAAGCATTTTACGCTGACTGTACAATCCCGACCCATGGCAATCGTGTTTTGGGTATTACAACTGGTGCATCAGTAATCGGCGTACAATCACGGATACAGCCCAGCGGGGAAATGTCCGAGTCATCATGGGCATGGATAATTGATGTTCCGGTATGGTTGATAACAGATGGTCTGTTGTCGCAAACACCACCATCGTCAGGTTTCAGTTTAATTGTCGGTTTTCCTATTTCATCTACAAAACTGCTGATACGAATCAGCGAACCACTTTTCTTGATTTAAAAGGAGTTTAAAATGGCTGCACATAAGTTTTTTAAAAACAATACTGGAGTGCTTACTGAGGAATCAGCAGTATCAACTTCTGCGGGTGGAACAGATGATGGAAAAATTGTCGCTTTGACAGCGGCGGGGATTCTTGATTCAACAATTGTTAACTCCAAAACTACGTCTGATGGTGCTGGCGACTCAGGGAAAATTCCTGCGCTTGACGGTACTGGAAAACTGTCAACAACGTTTTTGCCTACTGGTATTGCTGCTGATACTGCAACCATTGCAGCGTCCGAGGCTTTGGCTGCTGGTGATCTGGTGAACATTTATGACGCAACAGGAGCCAAATGCCGGAAGGCGGATGCAAGTACAGCGGGTAAAGAAGCGCATGGTTTTGTTTTGGCTGCTGTTGAAAGTGCTGCAAATGCCACTGTGTATTTCGAAGGGACAAATGCTCAGGTGACTGGATTGACTCCTGGCAGACTTTTCCTGTCCACAACTCCTGGAGGATGTACGGCAACTGCGCCTTCTGGCTCAGCTCAGGTAGTGCAAAGAGTTGGTTTTGCCACTTCGGCAACCAGCATGAACTTTCAGTCGCAAACTCCTATGGTGCTGGTGACGGTGTAAGTTATGGCGATTAAACGGCCTTTCTGTAACTATTCAGGCGAGTTAAAAGAATTGGCAATTGGTGATAATGTTCCTGATATTTCTGGTGCTATCTCTTATCCTCACTGGAAAATTAATTATGGTGAGGTTGTTTCAGTCGGAGCGAGACAGGAGTATTTAATAGCAAATGGAACACTGATGAATCAAGGGATTATATCCTTGGCTTCTGAATCTATATTAATTGTGAGGGCGTGATGGCTGATGCTGCGAAGATTTTATTGACTGAGGGGGATTCGCCTGGGACACCGGCGAGTGGACAAGTTGCGCTGTACGCCAAGACTGATAACAAGATGTACATTAAAGATCCTGCTGGAGTGGAAACGCTAATCACAGTTGGACTTGCAGCGTCAATCACAGACGGGGACACTTCTCATGCTCCAGATGGCAACAGCGTCTTTGATGCTCTTGCGCTTAAAGCTCCTTTATCCGGTGCAACTCTTACAGGAGCTACAGTAAATGCTTTGACACCAACTGCATTGGCCACAGGCTTCACCATCGCCGGAGGAACAACATCAAAAACGCTGACTGTGCCTCTTGATGCAAGTGTGTCAGGTACGAATACAGGAGATCAAACTGGTGGAACACCTGCTTTGACGCTTGGAACAACGAATACCGCCGGGTCATCAACGAATTTCATCAGGCGAGATGATACTATTCTTGCGTTTGACGCTACTAATCCTGCTGTACTTGGTACAGCAGGACCAGGATCAGCTACGGTTGCGGCGAGACGGGATCATGTTCATACTAACCCAACATTAGCAACGGTATTGACTGGCTACACATCCGGTGCTGGAACGGTAGCCTCGACAGATTCAGTTTTGCAGGCTATCCAAAAACTAAACGGGAATTTTGAGGCTGGCAATCTTGCTTACGGTGTCAAATGGAATACTGCAAATAGCTCCCCGACTCTAACAAAGGGGATTGTCGTAGGCGGTGGTGTTTGGATTGAGACAGCCTACACATCATTCCCGGTGCAGGAACAGATGAAACGCTGTGTCTTAAACTCTACCAAGGCAAAAGTCTATGCTCTTGATCCAACAGATTCGATTAACAAAATCAATGTAGCACCTACAATCACTGGTACAGCTACGTCAACGACAGCAAATAAGTTAGTAGCAAGCGCTGAGACATTTAGTACAAAGGGTGTGGTGGCGGGCCAGTGGGTTAAAAATGTTACAACTGGCAAAAGGTCGATGATAACCGCCGTTGACAGCAACACTGCACTATCCATCAATGATGATATTTTTGTGTCCGGTAATGCGTACTCAGTTGGTACGGCTAACCCAAAAGTTGATGGCGCGGTATTCACCGAAGTCCCTGCTTTCCACTATGTGTGGGTTGAGGACGGCACAAACACCTACATTATAATCAGTCAGTCACCGTTTATTTTCCGAAAACCATCTGCTGGCACGCTGGTTGAAAGTGTGGTTCATCCTTGGTTTAACGAAGGCGGTGTTTATTCTACAAATAAATACTTCTCGGCGTTTGAATCAGTTTGGTATGACACATCCGCTACTGCATATTTGAGTCACGATGGAACGACTATCTGTGCAGCAGATGATAAAGCCGTTTCTCTGCCTGGATACACGCCATTAACCTGTCAATATCGTGGGACTACCAGCCCGAATTATCGAACACTGCATACCAATTTCGGGGCTAATTTTCACAGTCATGGGTTTTATGGCTACGAAGCTATATGGATACTGATGACAACTGAATTCGCGTCTTTGAACGGGCAAACATATTTCCCTGGGTTCACGGCTGCGAGTGGTTGGTCATATTCTTATTGCCGGAAAACAGGGCGAACGATGGGGCTTGGAAATGCCAGCGGTAGTGTAGTTGTTGATTTAGCCGGGTTGGACTCTGTTTTATCCGGGATTTTGACAGCCGGTCTATATGTTGCCAATTCCTACCGTGGGATTGAAAATATCTACGGGCATATCTGGAAATGGGTAGATGGGATAAATTTTAATTGGGGCGCTACCGGACAGGTATATTTATCTAACACTCCAGCACAATGGGCCGAAGACACAGCTACAAATTACGAAAGTAGCGTTGCACTATCAGCGTCAGATGGATATATATCAGCGTTATTTCCTGGCAGATTGCTACCAAAATTAGTTGCAGGAAGTTCATCTACATATCTCTGTGATTATTTTTACCAACTTGGCGCGTCGGCGGGTTGGCGGGGTCTGCTTTCGGGCGGCCCTCTGAATACTGGCGTGCTTGTGGGTCCCGCGGGTCTGACTGCGGTTAGTTCGGGGTCCGGTTATCGGGACGCGGCTATCGGCGGGCGGGCTGCTGTTTAGAACCAGTAGATACATTATAAATATGATTTAGGGTTGATGTTGCGGTGCTGTGTGGCGCGTCGGCGGGTTGGCGAGGTCTGATTTCAGGCAGCAATCTGAATAATGGCGTGAATGCAGGTCCCACGAATCTGAATGCGAATAATTCAGAGTCCGGTAATCAGGACACGAATATCAGCAGGCAGGAAGCTGCTTTAAAAATTATAACTGTCAACACAACATCAACCTTGCCACTTGGCAAAACAGGCTTATTTGGTTAATGCGGATTAGTACGGAGTCCGAACGTTCGCAACCATAAGCAGCAGCGGATTGAATTGAAAATGAAACGACACAACGGAATATACACAGGCATTTATGCAATGCCAAATATCAGGTTAGCTCACAAAAACGCGCGAAGAGGCAAATGTCACTATTCAGAGGTTAAAATGGTAGATGCTGATCCTGAAAAATATTTTAACGAAATTCATGAATTGTTAAAAAATAAGTCGTTTACCAATTCGCCTTATGAAATATTTTCACGGCATGAAAAGGGGAAAACCCGAGAGATTTATAAACTCCCATATTACCCGGATCGTATTATCCATCATTGCATCATGCAGATATTAGAGCCTATTTGGATGAGTGTATTTATCAGGGATACCTACGCATCAATGAAAAACAGGGGTATTCACGACGGTGTTCGCCGGATGAAAACGTTTTTAAAAAACACTCATGGAACTGAATATTGTCTCAAGATGGATGTCCGGAAATTCTATCCATCCATCAACCATGACATTTTAAAGACGGTTATCCGGCGCAAAATCAAATGCGAAGATACGTTGTGGTTGCTGGATGTTATCATAGACAGCGCGCCGGGTGTTCCCATTGGGAATTATCTCAGTCAATATATGGCCAACCTTTATCTGGCGTATTTTGATCACTGGGTTAAAAGTGCATTGGGCATTAAATATTATTCTCGGTACTGTGACGATATTGTGTTACTCCATCATGACAAGTCGTTTCTGAGACGTGCATTTTACAAAATACAGGAATATCTACACAATAATCTCAGGCTGGATATAAAATCAAATTGGCAAATATTCCCAACAACAGTCCGAGGCATAGATTTTCTTGGATATAGATTTTTTGGAAGCAAAACGATTATTCGAAAATCAATCGTAAAAGAGTTTCTCAAGAAAATAGACAAATTAACGCCAAACATTGTATCCCCAGGAGATGTCAATTCCGCCATGAGTTATTATGGCTGGTTCGTGCATGGCAATGCTAATGGTTTGTGGATAAATAAAGTAACCAATAATGTTAAAATGATGCTAATTGGCGCATGTCAATACAGTATCCCAAAACCAATAAGGACATAAATAGATGTTATCACATAGCAATAACTACCCCATTGTAACCCAATACGATGATAGTCATATCGCCGTGCCGTTCGGCATTGTGGCTGTCGAGACCGGCGATCCCCCTCAGTCAGGATACGAATACAATCTAATCATCGTGCCTTCGTCGGACATGATGAGTCAAACTGCTTACATCAACTCTGTACAGGCTGTACTTGATGTCACCGCACAAACCAGAGGCTATGACGGCATCCTGTCAGCTTGCACCTATGCCACATCCAGCAATCCAGCATTTGCAGCGGAGGGGCATGCTTGTGTCGCATGGCGAGACGCAGTGTGGTCGAAATGCTACGAAATACTGGCTGAGATACAATCAGGGGGAAGACAGCCTCCAACAATCACAGAGCTGTTAAGCGAAATCCCTGTAATAGCATGGCCATAAAACGTTTTGCTGAGTTCTCTGACGAACCAGTTGGACTTGACGGAGATAAAATCCAACTGGATAGAGTGTTAAATTCTGAAATCTTAATAACCGGATACCGAATATTAACGAGCAAATATCCGGACAAGAATAAATCAGGGAAAGCCTTGCAATTACAGTTCAAAATTTTAAAACATGGCACAGATGATAATGACATCAGGCCGAATGTGCTATTCACTGGATCAGATGTTTTAATAGACCAAATCACTAAATATTCTGAACATATCCCGTTTTATGCTCAGATCATTAAAATCAATAGGTATTATTCATTTAGGTAATCTGCAATTATGGATAAGTCTACTTTTGAAACTGACGGTAGATGTTCATTTGGTTTTCCAAACGGGAACTGGATTGAATGCTGACAGTCGCATGACGCAAGCTGTGCGCTTGCTTCAGAAAGTCGATCAGCATCCATGAGACTTGCAGCAGATCGTGAGTTGAGACGCTGCATAGCGAGTAAAGGACATCCTGTAATGGCAATGATAGCATGGATCGGGGTTAGGACTTGGGCAAACATCAAGGGAGGATACTAATGGAAGTCAAACTTGGCGCTCCAGTACCGTGTTCAAAATGCGGGCATTATAATCCTCCTGGGAAAGACTGCACTTGGTGCGATGGAACAAATAAATTCAAAATAAAAGGCGAAACGATGAAACTGTCGAAACTTAGAGAAATACTCGGAATACAAAACCCTTTCATTTTTGAAGGTGAATGTATGGACTGTCGATCATCAGTGATTGTCACTGCAACTCAGGACATTGAAGAAACAACTATCGTTGGTGGTGCAGTATTCCAGCCGCCGGCAGACTGGCACTCACCGACTGAGTATTTATTTAAATGCGACAGATGTTATGAAAAGTCTCCGGTGTTTAATCCTCGAACCGAGGTGTATTCGCGTTCAGTTGGCTATTACAGACCTGTGAATAATTTCAATCCAGGCAAAAAAGCTGAGTGGAAAAGCAGAAAAACATTTGCAGTTGAATCCATGAATGAACATTAAGGAAAAAACCTAATGAACATCTTCGACCACATTGACATCCTGGTTCCACTAATCACATTTTCCTTTGCATTTGGCGGCGCTGCATTCGTCTTCAAAAATAACATCAGAGTTCTCGACGAACTCAGGAAAGTCATTGAAAAACTTGAAGCAAAAGTCGAAAGCATGGAGAATTATTATATCAAAGACATGAAGCATGTTATGACAAAGACAATGTGTGAAGAAGAAACAGCGCACTGTATTAAAAGCAGAGATAAGGTAAGGGATTCTTTAGAAAAGAAAATTGATGAAATTCAAGCATCGCTTAATACTCAGGATTTAAAACGGCATGAAGCAAATAATAAAACCCATGTTTGCTGGCTTGAAATCCATGAGAAACTTGCTACAATCATGGCTAATCAAGAAGCAAACAAAGCCATGTTTAGCATCCATGATCTTGTTTTGAGAGAGCGATCTGATCATGCTGACAGGATTAATGAGTTGGAAAAAGCCTTGAAATTACGAGCAAACAGTGCAATAGTTTCTATGCCATTTGGCCGTAGAGCTACTGATAAAAAAGGAGAATGTGATGAAGCGTAATTTCGACCGCTCGCTGAGAGCAGTACTGGAACTGGAGGGGAAACTTTCTACCGATCAGAATGACCCTGGGAATGCGAATGGTGGGTTTACTGTGTGGGGATTGTCGTCAAGATACAATCCTGAAGTCACCAGAGATATGAGTATTGAGCAGGCTGCGGCGATTTATAAAAGCAAGTATTGGAGCAAACAGTGTGACGAATTGCCTTTCCCACTTGATTTAATAGTGTTCGACATGGCTGTAAATCCTATTAAAGGTGGACTTAAAACCATTGTTGGTGATGACTTTAGAGCATGGCTTGATCAGTTTACCTGGCAGGATTTATTGTTGCAAAGGATGCAAAAGTATCAAAAATACTCTGATGAACGATATAAACACGGGCATCTGAACAGGTGTTTAAGACTTTATCAGATGATAATGGACTGGTGAAATATGATACTACATCCTATTATAAGAGGTGTATATATGGATTATTATGAAATTATTGTAAAACTTATTGGCCCAATTGAACCAGTTGGAGAAACAAGCACGGATAACGATAGGCTTGAAAATCTGATAGAAATGGCCTCGATCGTCAACCGACTTATTGGTGATATTGACAAGTTAATTCCATACAAAAATAGGACGGAATACAGCATTAAACAGGCCGGTGAATATGCTGATAATTTTTTGACAAGTATTGGAATATCTGAATACTCACAATTCTGTAAAATTTAATACTGATGAATACTGAAATTATAAGAATTATCAGAGCCGCGTTAGACGGAGATAAGAAAACTGTTATTGTGTATGCTCGGTTGCTCGCTAAAAACTCTGAAGGTGAAAACAATTCTTTGTCCAGAAGGATTATCAGGGAATTGAATGGAACTCCGATTGAAGATACTATTGAGGAATTTGAATGATTAACAAGACAGACTATCACTAATGTAAATGGAGGATTAATAATATGAAAGACTGGCAAGAAAGAGTTATACAAGAGCAAAGAGAACTCGCTGAAAAGATTTTTAAGTTAGATGTATTTCTCAGCGGACAATATGATATATCATCTAATCAGTTATTATTACTGAAAAAACAACTTTTTGTGATGAGAGAGTATTCAGCGATTCTGTACGACCGAATTACAGATTTCACAGAAAATGAAGAGCGGTAATATGATTAACACAAACGCAATAATCATAGAGTTTTTCGGTCAGAACTGGATAGGAATTCTGGTTGTAATAAATCTTTTAAAAACCATTGCTATCCTTACCCCCAATAATCGCGACAACGACGTGGTGCAGCTAATTTCAGATACTTTCGACATGGTTAAAAGCATGGTGAACGCTGCTGGGAACATTGCAAAATTACCGTTTAAAAAGCAGGACGATAAAAAGAATGATACGAGATGAGCCTCCGCCTGAATATCTCATAGATTTTGCAACCGCATATCGAATATATCGAAATACTGATATAGCTCGGGATATCGCGAAGATCAGGAAGCCAAAGGAGCAAAACTATGACAATGAACCGAGATCAACCACCGGAAAATGAAAACGCTTTCTTTGTGAACATTACAGCCGCTTATCAATTTTTGAAGGATTGGCGGTTGAAACGCAGTTTGGCAAATATTAAGAAATACGAGGATTTTGTAAGAAATAACCAAGAGGAAGAATATCATGAACGCTGAAAGCGCTCTTGCAATATTGATGGGCATTACTGGATTTATTAAATTGATTCGAGAGCTGATGTTATTGGCACAACAGGAATTCCCCGCAAATTCAGGGCCAGAAAAGAAGGTATCTGTACTCGCTGGATTTTC
>Ga0194062_1001063_pt1 | contig 11555 bp, 9 predicted proteins | sample SepL2225m_MetaG_FD_155481 | JGI IMG/M metagenome (GOLD analysis project Ga0194062, IMG submission 155481) | Anoxic zone freshwater microbial communities from boreal shield lake in IISD Experimental Lakes Area, Ontario, Canada - Sep2016-L224-25m | ecosystem: Environmental > Aquatic > Freshwater >... | reverse complement strand
TTGGGATTGGTTTCCATCATGTCGAGGTTGTACGCGAAGTAAGTTTCAACATCCTTTGTCACGTCTCTTGTGGTTGCTCCGGACACTGTTCTCATTATCAGCTGTTGAGTATCGGCGGTATTTTTTCGAGCTCTTGCCCACAAATTCACGAACAATGGAGTCTTTCCCATTCCGTCAGAGTTTACCGGATTGAAGTTGGAAACTTCGAATAAATCTTTTTCCCCCTCTTCGTCAGATTTGTTGTAATCTGTGTCAGAAGGAGGAACTTCATCAACCATAGCATAATTCGAAGCTCCGGTAGAAGGTTCCCATTCGGAGTCAACATCTGAGGTAACGGAAAGAGCCTCGAATCTCACATCTCCCGGATATCCGTCGGAAGCAACCACAAAATCATCCACGCGCAGCGTGGAATCTCCACCGTGACCCTCAAATCCTGAATATCCCCCGAATATTACACCCACTATTTGATCTGACGATCCGACCTGAGTGTCTCCTGAAAAAGAAAATGCGATATTTCCTCCGAGCTTGACCTCAAAAAGTCCTGAGGAATTATCAATGATTACGTGAATCTGTACGTTAGTCCATACTGATATGGGATAGCTCAGAGCGCTCGTTGATATCACTGTGGCAGAGGTTGTGGTAACTGATCCCGTAACTATGTTGATAGGACCGGATCCGTTGACTCTTAGAGCAATTTTGCTATTATCGGCTAAAAGAAGAGATATAACGTTGGTTCCGTTCCACATAATCCACGCTCCTATCCAGTATTCGGAGGAAGAGGGGATCCGATACAAGAACCATCCTCCTCCATTATGAGCGTAGCATCCTAGATAGTAAGATCCGGTCATTCCTCCCGCAGAAACTCCTGAGTACGAAGACTCGTAGTCAAGAAGAGGAATAGTAACTGTTCCGGTTTCAAATCCAGTTCCGAAAACAAATGAAGTCATACCGTTCTCCCTATTCGAAACAAACTCCGTGAACAAATACGTGTCCAGGAATCAGTCTAAATCCAACTTCAACGACCAATTCAGAAACAGAAACGTATCTCTGTGTGGAGAATCCAGCTTCCAAATTCTCCTGCGAAACACTCAATCCGTGATCTGTCGAAAACCCTACCTCCGCCATCTCCTGAGAAACTTCCAGTTCATCAGCCATTTTTGCTCCTATTCAGTGTAGGGACTAGTCGACCCCACGCTTCTTCCTCCGTAATGAAATAATCTTCCTACTCCTGAGCTAAGACCTCCTCCGTATCCGTTTCCTACTGCTGAAATTCCCTCAAGAGAAGAATTCCATACTTCAAGAGTTCCAGTGGATCCCACGAGAGCTCCAAAAGAATCTCCGCTTCCAGATTGATTACAGCTCAGCAAGCAATTTGATACGAAAGAAGTTCCTGAGGAAGAGAAATTTAGAGCAGACTCTGTTGACGAGGAAGAAGTAGTCACTAGAACTGAAACGTTCTCCAGAGAGGCTCCAGTTCCCAGGGAAATAGTTCCGGTAAGAACCGATCCGAATCTTGACACACCGAATATGTGAGCTCCTGCTGGAATAGAGTGATCTCCGGTAATTGTGCAAGCAGGGATTTTGAAAGATTGACCCGAGACGAACGAGGATATCGCAGCCTCTAATCCGACTGATGTAGCAGGATGAAGATCTACAACGTGACCGACTGAATCGTAAACCCATATTCCGTCTATGTCGGCAATTCCTCCGGTAGGATCCTTGGATATCCATTTGGATGTTCCTGAATCAAATGTAAGAACTTGATCAGAGGAAGGAGTGGGTATGTTCACATCCAGCATCTCGTACAGATTGCTGACACCTGAGGAGGAAGCTTTTGAAATCCATTGATTCAAAGCGGAGTCGAATGTAAGAACTTGATTATTGGACGGAGTTGGAATACTCACATCCAACAATTGACGAAGATACTGAAATCCCTCTGGACCAAGAATACTGGTATACGCCTTCGTTTCCAGCTTTCTTATTCTCTTGGATACGGATCGTAAAGTTTCCGCAATCTCCTGAATGGGATCCATTTAGTAGAAGTCCTATTACTTCTCAGATTGAAAGAATAGATTCTAACCGAATCTACGGAGGACCGATGGCGATCCAAAATACTGCGATGGGTCCCGCAGCTAATCCTGTAACGCTATTGAACGTTTCCACAGAGGCCATGTCGGGAGCTATCGCAACAATTCTCGCCGAGCTAGCTGACGAGAATACGAAAATGGGTGTTCCAGAGAATGGCACAGGAAATGTTACGGAGACTCCTCCCCAAACATTCGTCTCTGCCGACCCGATCTGAATTTTGGCAGAAGCGGGAACATAATTGGTTACTCCCGAATTAGCCCAGTTAAGGTCCTCTCCTTCAGAGTAGGCTCTGCCCTGACGATTGGATATTTTTCCGTACTGAAGCAAAGAATCCGTTATTGTGTCCGGAGCTATCATTGACCCCAGGATGGAAGCCGGAGCTGGAGTTGCATAAGTATTGAATACGCAAAACGATCGAGTATCCGTTATGGTTACGAAATTTGTTGAGCTTACCCGAATTGTTCCCAGAGAAATTTCCCACGTAGTTCCATCGTTCTGAACCAGAGAAATCGGAGCGGATACATCAGGACCGGTCATTGCTTGACGAACAGTCTGAGCAGCAAAGTCTTTTCTGAGAACTATCCGGTAGTAATTATATCCGGATACCGGAGCGGATCCTACAAAACCTACGGTAGAGGTGCTCTCGTAAATCTTTCCGTCTACGACAGCCGCTCCGGTAGAAACCGAGAAGTTCAATCCTGACGGGTTGGTAATTTTCAACTCTCCGCCAACATTTAGAAGAACTCCCTGAGTTGATCTGTCGGACAGAAACAACTTGGTGAATACGTCAGAAAACTGATCATCGGTATAGGGACCAGCATCTCCTGTAGTTGTTCCTCCCCAGAAACTTGAATACTCTGCCATCTCTGACCTCCTAGAATTCTGACACCACCAAAGATATGGATTCACCTTTGGTAACATCTATGGATACTTCTGTTATTCTTCTGCTGAAGGTTTCCCCTCTAAAGTTTACCGATATCCTATCCCCTAAAAAGTAGTCTTTTCCGTACAGGCAGGTAGACTGCTGTATAGGGGAAAATGATATAGTTTTCCTAGCTCTTAACTCAGCCAGAACTTCGTCTCCGAAAACTTGCATCTCATTTTCGAATCCACTCTGGGGTCTTGACACTTCCCTCAAATTGAACGGAGAATCTGCCGAGGATGGAAGAGATCTTACTTGAACTTCTCTGGTAGCCCCATCTCCATCTCCTAAAACGGATACCAGATTGGCTTCGGATTCACGAGAGTACGTATATTTCAGATCAGTAGAATTTCCGTACTCCGGAGCCAGAACTACCGGAATGTTTCCTGACGAGTTTCTTCCGGTGGAATTCTGCAGTCCGGTAACCGTTCGATCTGTTCCGAGCTGACCCGGATAAACCATGAATCGTAATTCGGGGGTAGACTCTATCCATTTAACATCGAAATCTGAGGACGAAAATTTTGCCAGATCTTTCAGAACATCGAGAAGATTTTCGAAAGCTCTATCGCCCTCCCACACAGGAGCAGAGTATGAGCTACCGTCTACGGTAAACATGGGGAATGTTGAAGCAGATAATCTTCCGTTAACTACAGTAGCAGATAAACCGCAGTTCTCCTCTACGTATTGATTCATGGCAGAAATAGCGTTCACATTCTTGTAAGATTTTATCGTAGCCGCGGGATAGTTTACTATTCTTCTTGCCAGAAGCTCGACGAGGCTCACGGATGAGCTGGAAAATCTGTATTCTCCGGTGTCCGAAAGTTTGGTTTCCTCCGTTCTGTGGAGTCCCGTAAATTCTGCGTAGGGAGTCAGTCCACAATCTGGAACGCTTCTTATTATCTGAATCATTCCGTCGAGATCAAACAGAAGAGTTCTGTCGTCGTATCCGGACAGGGAGAATGAGCAGGTTCCCACGTCGTTCACTTTCTCCGTTATTTTAAGGTCTGAAAAGGAATCGAAGACAGCTACGGTAGAGAACAGCTGATTCTTCAAAACTATGAAGTAGGAACAAGCTACCGACGATTGACTCATAATCCTATAAACCTGTCATTGTAAGATATGACTATCCTGGATGAGACATCAAGACTGGATGTGGACACCGAAAGAACATTAACTCCTCCGGAAACCTCCGGATCAGGAGCCAAATGAAAAGTAGCAAGATCACTATCAGAACTTACAGTTCCGATCAGATTGACTCCGTTTTGATCAGTAACGAATTTGTTTCCATATTCCAAAGAGATCGTAACCACATCTCCTGAGGGAACATTGTACCCTAAACGAATTATTTCTTTAGTAGACACATTTTCGATTACAAAATTTCCTATCGGTCCGTAGACCTTGATGGATGGGAAAGTTTTCCAGTTTCCAGAAGTTGTGGCAGTTATAGCATCAGTGAAAAGGATAGCTCCCAACTCTATCGGAAAAGTTAGAGGAAAAACTAGATGATCATCGGATAGAGGATCCAAAATTGCCGAAAACTCCACAGATTTCGTAGCTGGGTCATAGAAGGTTGGGTCGTGAGCTATGAATCTTAGAGTTTCCGTGAATCCCCACTCGTCCCAGATGGTTATGTCGCGGGCGGTGAAGGATGGACCCTGATCAATTATTACGTCAAGATCCCGAATAGATCCATCTTCGAAGATCTTTCTTAGCTTCCCTGGCCCGAAAGAATTCCCGGAAAATTTATTGGGTCGTATTCCATTGAGAAGAGCGGTTCTATTCTGCCAAAATTCAGTTCTTGAATAGGAATTCTGACGAACTACCATTTGGATAGTTCTGGGTTGAAGACGGAAATCTATCAGAGAAGAACCGTGCTGAAAAGGTCCGCTCTTGACGAGATACTCGATGGGAGGCATCCCTAGACCCTCCTCTGTGAGAAGAGTTCTCATAACGGTGTCAAATTTGTACTCGCTACCGTCCGGGGCTATATAAGAAGTGAACTCTGTATGATCCATTTACATCCTCGTTGCCGCGAGCATAGCCGACAGATCTGACCGTATCGAAGCCTGAGATTGGGAATTAGCATAACTGGCATTCAACTGAACTGTCACATTTTTCGAATTGGTCACGTATTGATTGGAAACAGATCCGGTAGAGCTCCTTCCGTAGAGAACATCTCTACGTTGTTCCACCTTTCCCAGTAATCCTCCAACCGATTTCAAAACCTGAGTAGTTGATTGATCAAGACCCAGAGCCATTCCCTTCCCTTGATTTTCCCCGAATCTCGCCCACCTTTTGGATGGAGATTTCTGTTCATCAACCTTTTCGCCAAAGTGATGAGCGTTATCTATTACCTTCTTCACTGCGTTGGCTACGTCAACAGCAGCACTTCCAATTCCTTTTATTATTCCCTCCATCATATTCTTTCCGAAGGTCTCGAAATTGGATATGACGGAGTCAGCTATTCCTCCTTTGGAGAAGAATCCGTTTATCTTGGAAGCTATGGCTCCCTCCGGACCGAAAATCCCCTCCCACAAAGTTGAAACGCTGGTTTTGAACTCCCCAAATTTCGTAGCTATGACTCCCTCTGACCCGAATATCTCTGTGAATTTTGTCTCCACAAAAGTCTTGAACTCGGTGAATTTTGTAATTATTATTCCCTCAGGACCGAACAGTTCAGTGAATTTTGCTGTCAACCATACGGTAGCCAGCTGAAGAATCAGATCAACAGTTCCGCCTTCCCCGAATATTTCAGTCCATTTGTCACTGACGTACGTTCCGAATAAACCAAGCTGAGTCATGATTGTTCCCGATTCCCCGAACCACTCCAGGAATCTCAGCAGAATCCATGCGGCGAAAGCCTTGAGAATAAGATCAATAATTCCGCCCTCGCCGAATATCTCGGTATATTTGGTATTGATCAAAACTCCTAGATTTGACACCCATGTTCCAAAATCTTCTGCAGTTTGAGCAGCCCAAGTCACCAAAGAATCCGAGGCTTTCTGAAGAGTGTCAGTCCAACTCTGAACAAATCCCTCGGTGAATTCATGACCCTTAGTCGTAGACTCGTCAACCCAAGTTGAAACGCTGGTTGAGGCCTTCGTAGCCCAGGAAGCTATGTCTGTTTCAGCTTGACCGATCCAATTATCAGCATCGGTAGTCGCCTTAGCCATCCACGACCCGGAGTCAACTATAGCTTGAGCTGACCAAGCCTGGATGTCGAGGATAGCCTGAGATGACCACGATGTAACATCTTTTCCAGCTTTGGTAGTCCAAGTAGTAACATTCTTTTCGGCTTGATCCGTCCACGACTTTATATCTTTGTTGGCTTGAGTAATCCAAGCCGTGATATCTGTATTGGCCTGCTCGGTCCATGCGGCTATGGGCTTGGAATTCTTGATGGCGGGCTCAAATACTATTTCTAAAGCCTTTCCTTCGATTATTAGCATCTGAGCGTTTATGTCCGTTAAATTTTTCCATACCTCCGGACCGTATCTGGAAAGAACATATCCGAGAAGAGCTATAGCTCCGGCCAAAGCTACGAGAGGACCCGCAGCAACTATAGCCGTACCGCTTACTCCTAGAGCTGACAGTAGTCCTCCGGCAGCAGCCACCTTTTGAATAGCCAAAATTGTGGTTCCTATTCCGGACAAAACCTGGAGAGCCTTGAACTCCAAGAGAGTTCGTATTATAACATCAGAGTTATCGACAAAATACTTAAGAAATCCGAGAAGAACTGGAGCTGCCACCAAAGCAAATTCTGCAAGAATAGGAATAGCTGTATTTATTACAAAGCTGAGAGCATCTTTAAATTTGGGGAATGCTGAATCATTGATGAATGCCGTTATTTTATCAATTAGATCCGTTATTGCCGGACCCTTCTCCGAAAGATTCTGGGATAAATTTCCCAATCCATCCAACAGAATGGTAAGTACACTTTTTCCGGTATCTTTGGTGTCTAGGAAGCACCTATAGTCCCCATCATTTTTCCGAGGGAATCGGCTATTTTGGAGGCTTCCGGTCCATTCGCAAATTCTTTTATTGGGTCAAAAATCCCTCCCAACCTTGCTTTGAATGCCTCAATTCTTGACAGCATTTCGCCATCTTCGAACATATCCTTTATGTTGGAGATCATGGTGTTCCATGGAATAGTGATGGGTTCAAAGATTTTGGCAAACTGAAGCCATTGATAATCAGCCTCAGCCAAAACTTGCGCCCACAACTCATCAAATGCCAATTTTATCTGATCAGTAGCTTTCCCCAAGGATCCGGTAGACCCCTTCAACAAATCGTCCAACACGGAAGTATCAAGTCCTCCGCCGACTCCGGATCCAGCTTTTGCCTTCTTAGCAGCTAACTTCGCCGCCGCATTCTTTGCCAGAAGCTCATTCATCTTTATCTGAGCGTCAATTAGACTCTTGATATTGTCAAGTTCTTTCTTGGCAGAGTCAACCTGAGCATTGGATATATCCTGAATAGATTTTCTTTCAGCTGCCGTCTTATCCTCGGCTATTTTCTTCTCGTCCTCAAGACCGCTAATTTTGGTCTTTATGGCTTCCTCAGAAGATTTCTTCTGGGCTTCGGTATCTCGTATCTGTCTCTCCAGAAGAAGCTGCTGCTTTTCTAATTCCAAACGTTGCCTCTCGGCAGCGGTAAGAATCTTGCTCTTTAAAGTCTTGTCAATTGCAGCAACTCTGGTTATATCCTCTTGTTGATCCTTGACCTTAGTGAGCTGATCATTTAAGCTGGAAAGAATAGCATCGTAGTGAGAAGTTACATCATTCAATTGTTGCTGAGAAGCGGTTAGAAGAGAATTTATTCGGACAAGATTGGAAGCATCAGAAACGTATGATCTTATCGAATCGGATAGACCTGAACCGAACTGATCTGCCAGAGATCCCAACTGATCGAAGGTGCTTACCGAATTTCCGAATATGTCAATAGTTCCTGTCCCCGAAAAATCCAGAGCATTCTTGACCGCTTCAGCTATCGACTGAACTTTCTGAAGACTGAAGGAAAGTCGAATAAATTTCTCAAAATCCTGAAAAGCGAAACCGGCTGAGGCTGCAACCTTGTTGAGAGCTGAGGAGGTAACGGATCCGAATTTGGAGACGTCATCCACGGCTTTTGACAGAGCTACGGTAGAGCCTATAACTCTCTCTGATAGGGTAACTTCGTCCACAGCTCCTGACCAGGACATGATGGCTGATTGAAGAAGAGATCCGATGGATTCAAAGGCAGAAAAGTCCCCCTGAAGCCAGCCGTTCATGTACGAGGTCATAGCGTTTGCTCCCCACTTGTCCAAATCCGGAAGAATCAACGGAGGGCTATGAGCTTGTAGAAGACGAGTTATCACCTGAGCTACTGAGGTTATGGCCTGAATAACAAAAACTATGGCATTGACTATGCCTTTTGCGAATTGAAGAATAATATTTTGACCCCAACTGTACATGTTGGATGAAAGTTGGGTGAAGGAAGTTCCGAAGAAATTAAGTATAGATTCTATTCCACTGGTCACCCAGTTGAGTCCTCTGCTAAATCCCTCTCCCATTATGACGAGATTGGCAGCTACCGATAGCACAGCTCTTGCAAAGGATTCTGTAGTAGGAGCGGCAAATCCCATCAGATTGAAGAAAGAATTGACAGCTCTCATCACCGGCCCCGATATGGTTGTAGCCAACATAGTGTATGAGTAGGACAGAGATTCTCCGACGGCTCCGGCTATGGCATAATTCTGAGGATTGAGAACTCCGGAAAGGGCATCCTGAAGATCGCTGGATACTTTGTCAGCTATGGGTCCTAGAACTTCAAATCCCATCATGGATTGAATAAGGTCGCCGATGTTATTCTTAACGCCCTCAAAAGTTCTGGACATTCTTTCCATTGACCCCGGAACAGTTTCGTCCACCATCTTCTCAAATTCCCCGATGAATTCTTTGGCAGATATAGCTCCTGAACTGAACATATCCATGATCTCTGATTTAGATTTTCCGAGATTCTTAGCAAATCTCTCAGCCAAAGTTCCGATAGGAACAAAACTATTGGACAGATCTCTAAGCTCTCTACCGGTAGGCTTTCCTTGAGCAATCATCTGACCAAAGTTATAGATAATTCTCTTCAGTACTTCGTCAGTCAAACCCATGGATGATGTGAAATCACCCGCGGTAGTAATCAGCTTCTTAGCCTCTTCAGTAGTGAAGCCGTATGCCTGAGCCAGAGCAAACGTCTGACCCAGGCTCTCAGCCGAGAAGGGAGTGGTAACGGCAATTTGACGAATCCAATAAAGGAGATCTTTAGAAGCTCCTGCAGTCTCTTTGAAGGCGTCGGCTACCGGAATTCCAAATTCTTGAGAATAATTTCTGGCCGCTATGGTATCAAGTTGTATCTTCAAACTCTGGAAAACTGACACAGCTTTGAATGCCTCTGTAGCCATGTCTCCGGCAGCTCTGGCAACTCCTCTGAATACGTCGGCTACAACTATTCCGGCTACGATTGAGGAGACTCGTTGAAGATTGGAAGCAAATCCCCCCATTGAAGAGGAAGCTTGCGTAAGACCTTTGGCTTGGGCTGAAACAAATTTGGCTGTGGATGTGTTCATCAGATTCAAAGACGATAGATATCGTTTTGAATTTGAGTCCATATCGGACATGTCTAGAATGGCTCTCAGACCAATTGACGGAGATGAACTTCCCATAAGTCTACTTCTTTTCCTGTCTCTGCCTATCTGCGAAGGATTCCATAGCTCCCGAGGCTTCCACGAAAGCTATCATATACGCTCTTGACACTGGAGATTTAGCCCAGAATTCCAAAGGATCTTGGAATCCCCATTCCTTTGCCACAAGAACATCTCTGAATATTGGTGAGTATTCCCAGGATCCCGTCTCTACAGGAAGATCTTTTAGAGCAACGCCAGATCCCTTATGACCCGGATTCCATCGTATCTTGAAATGTATCCTTCGTTTGCTCCAGGGTGTCATTGGAAACTCCGGAAAGATTCATGACGAGAGTGGTTATTCTCTCAACATCTTCCTGACCTCCAATTACGTAAGCCTTCTTAACCATCAATTCCATCTCATCCGGGTCTTCCGGAATACGAATTGACATCATTTTCATTCTCTTCACCATTTTGGGAAGATCCAACTCAACTTCCAGCCCCTCAATCAAAATTACATTGAGGAGTGCATCAGAGGCTGCTCGTTCTGCGTCTTGAAGATCCGATTTATACGCTAACCAAAGAGCCTTCTCGGCAGGACCCGACTGAGAGATCGAATCTTCGTCATGCTGATGAACTTCTTCTCCGCCGCCCTCTAACTGAACTGTGTAGGTAGGAACAGATGGTTGAGGAATTGCGGTCATAGCCATCTGAGCCAGATACGGAGGAATAGCATGAAGTTTCATGGTGAGCCCACGAGAATTCGTGAACTCCACTTCCTTAAGAAAGTTGTCCTTTGACAACATTTCCAATTGTGCCAACTGCGAACTTTTGTACCCTTTTGACATTTCATAGCTCCCCGGATCTCGGACCGAGGAAGCGGGGAGCTTCTGAACCTCGATCCGAGATCAATTATAAACTTTTCTAACCAGCTCCCCGACTTACAGAGGAAGAATTTTCCCGATGAAACCGGTTCCAGCGCTGATCTTGCCCGTGACGTAGGCGACCTTCGTAGAAACGATTTTCACATCGGTAAAACCGCCATTGGTGATCGCGGTCAACGGAAGCCAGTCGAATCCGCCGTCGATCGTGAACCAGATGTTGCCATTCACCGACCCGCTAACGGCCATCCCAAACAGTTCGTTCAGGAAATCAATGGCGGCGACATTGTCCGAGGATCTCTTTGCCCACGTTGTTCCTCCGTCCATCGAATAGAACAATCCGTCGGTACCAGAAACCCATGCGATAAACTGCGAAACCGCATGAACATCCGTAGCTGTACCGGAGCCGGAAGCACCCATCGATGACCAGGTTTCACCGTCTCTTGAACGAGCAACCGTCCCGCCGGTATAAACCGCGAAACCATTGATCTCATCGCTGAATGAAATGCCCTTGATCGCTGTAGCCGAAATGGAGGCATTTTCCTGAATTGCCCAAGTCAACCCGCCATCGTTCGAGAAGTAGATGCGACCGAGATTCGATCCGAACCAAATGTTGTATTGGTCCAGAGCGAACAGAGAATGTGAACTTGAGCAGAACTCTCCATTCACAGCACCCACGTTGACGGTAGTCCAGGATGCACCCTCGTTGTCAGAGTAGGCAATTTCTGCGGGAGCACCTGCGTCAGTTTTCCCACGAGCAACCATTACGCGAACAGCTGTGGCACTGATCAGGAATCCAACAATACCCAGAATCCCTTCGCCAGCTCCGAATGGATCAGCTGCTGTGTCGGCCCACGGAGATGAGTAGGAAGACTTGATAACGTCGGCTTTGTTCGAGGCGCTTCCCACCAGAGACGAAGAAGCCAGGAACATCAGATCATCAGGACGCATTGATCGATCAGAGCCGCTTTCGCAACGTTCCTCACCCAGAACAGAGATACCGGTAATGTCC
>Ga0194062_1001060_pt1 | contig 11583 bp, 12 predicted proteins | sample SepL2225m_MetaG_FD_155481 | JGI IMG/M metagenome (GOLD analysis project Ga0194062, IMG submission 155481) | Anoxic zone freshwater microbial communities from boreal shield lake in IISD Experimental Lakes Area, Ontario, Canada - Sep2016-L224-25m | ecosystem: Environmental > Aquatic > Freshwater >... | reverse complement strand
GGCCATTATCATGCCAGGCTTCAAGGTGAGTATCAGGGTGTCAATTACCTTTGACTTAACAGGGCAGGATGCACTGATTGGTGGATGAAGCTGCCGCCAAACAACAGGAAAGAGACGTTGTAGAATCTTTGAAGAAAGCCCTTCAGTCACCGGATTGCGCCCGCCGCATCAGCGTTGAGATAGGCTGCGAGTTATGAAACGGAGGCATCTATGTGCACATTGATTGCAAAGGTGACAAAGAACACAGTGACCATTCTTGACGGACCCTGCTGCATGAGCGTTGAGGACATCGCCGTTCTATGCCCGAAGATCTCCAGGAAGAACGGCTGGAAGGAATACGGTGTCGACACCTACCCTCAGCGGCAAAAGACAGTCCGGATTAGTTTGGATGATGATGTGTTGTCCCGACACCCCGTGGCTCCAATTGCAGTGTTCTCATACCGGAAGGGCCTCTTGCATTTCAGAAGCGTTGACCAAATACGGATAGTCCGTTCCTATATCGCAGACACACTGCGAAGCCCGAGAAAGTATCCAGGCCACGAACGGTATCTGATGACACTGCCGAAACCATTTCTCGGAAGTCATGACAGGCCAAAGGTGTTGAAGCGTATGGATAAACTGCTTAAGCCATTGCCATCCGCGGAAGGCCCCTCGGCGGATGATGCCCGCTATGCTGTCAAAGACGGTTTCGGCGTCCGGCAAGCCGTTCGATCCAAACGAAGCCAATCACGAAAGCGATCCAGATCATGATACTCCTTTCCAGAGATGAGTTTCGCAATGAAGTCTTCATTCGCGATTCGCAGAAGTGTGTCGTCTGCGAAGACCCGGCAGCCGACGCTCACCATGTCATTGAGCGGCGCCTCTGGACGGATGGCGGTTACTACCTGGAGAACGGCGCCAGCTTGTGTCCGAAGCACCATATTGAGGCCGAACAGACGACCCTCGCTTGCGAGGATCTTCGGGCGGCCGCCGGCATCACGGTCATTGCCCTGCCGCCTCATTTCGACCGGGAAGAGCGATATGACAAATGGGGCAACGTCTTCCTGCCCAATGGGCTCCGGGTCCGGGGCGAGCTCTTCTACGATGAGTCGGTGCAGATCATTCTGAAGCAGGGCGGGGTATTAGGCCAGTTCACGAAATACGTCAAATTTCCGAAGATCTCACACCTGCCATGGTCGCCGGGTGTGGATGAACGTACCGACCGTGTGTTCACCAAGGAGGAGGTTGAGAAGAACTTTGGGGGCCAGGAGGTTGTCGTAACAGAGAAGATGGACGGCGAGAACACTTCCATGTACCGGGACTATGTCCATGCCCGCTCCCTGAACAGCCGAAATCATCCGTCCCGGAACTGGGTAAAGAACCTCCATGCCGGCATTGCCCACGAGATTCCCGAGGACTGGCGGATTTGCGGGGAAAACCTGTACGCCACCCACTCACTCCACTACCGGAACCTGCCTTCCTTTTTTATGGTCTTCGCAATCTACAACGAGAAGAACGAGTGTCTTTCATGGGATGACGTGGTAGACTCCGCCCAAATCCTGGACCTGAAGGTTGTCCCATTGCTGTATCGGGGACCGTTTGACGAAGACCGAGTCCAGGCATGCTTCACGGGGAAGTCGGCGTGTGAAGGCTCAGAGCAGGAAGGCTATGTGCTACGACTTGCATCCGCGATTCAGTGGAGCAAGCACCGGTACAGCTTTGCGAAGTTTGTCCGGAAAGGCCATGTTCAGACGGCACATGGCTGGATGCATCGGGCGGTGGAACCGAACGAAATGAAGAAGTGACAGAGGTATGGGGAGTGGGATTAAAGTGATCGAGGACGGAATTCGACAATCAATTGTGGATGAGCTTGCACTGATCGAGAAATCGGAGCAGGTCACGATCTTCTATGCCTGCGAATCGGGTAGCCGCGCCTGGGGGTTTGAGTCGAAAGACAGCGACTACGATGTGCGATTCTTGTATCTCCACCCGGTCGATTGGTACCTGACGATTCTCGACAAACCGGATGTGATCGAGAGGCCGATGAAGGGCGATCTGGATGTGTCCGGTTGGGACATCAGGAAAGCGCTGGAGCTCTTCCGTAAGTCGAATCCACCGTTGCTGGAATGGCTGCAGTCGCCGATTGTGTATCGGCAGAACACAGCAATCATGGATCAGTTCCGGGCACTCCTGCCGGAATACTACTCGCCAATTGCCTGCCTGCATCACTATCTGCATATGGCGCAGGGAAACTTCAGAAAGTACCTGAAGGATGAAGAAGTGTGGGTGAAGAAGTATTTCTATGTCCTTCGGCCTGTTCTGGCATGCCGGTGGATCGAGCGAGATCTGGGGGTGGTGCCGATTGCGTTCCAGAAGCTCGTCGACGGCACTGTTGACGACAAAGGATTGAAGTCGGCAATAACTGACCTGATGGCCAGAAAGCGGCAGGGAGTGGAACTGGATCGCGGACCGCGGATCCCGGCGATAAGCGGGTTCATCGATGCAGAATTGCAGAGGATCGAGTCGCTGAATCAGGTGAGGCCGGCTTTGACATCCGATCCGCGGCGGCTTGATGAGCTGTTTCGGGAGGCACTCAAGACTGCGTGGGGATGATCGGCGCGGGTAACCTACATTGTGTTCCGTTCGGTCCCACTAAGCCGTTTTGATGCTCATGACCTGCTTATCAGCCTCGACCGGCGCAATCGCCCAATAGGCCGCAGCGTCTTCTGTATCCACCATGCTGTTGACGTAGTGCTTCCGCACCGTGTCCAAGGTGTCGCCCAATTCGCACGCGGTCTGACCCTCGTGCCGGTGCAATGCCCAATGCCATGTTGCAAACGAATGTCGCAACACGTCCTTACTGTACTTGACGCTACTTTTCTTGACTGCACCATCGAGTTGACGCCGCTGATACGAGACCGGCCCCGAGTCGCGCCGGTAGGGTAGGAGCCACGCGCGCAGGTTATCCGATATTGTCACATTGCGGCCTCGACGGATCTTGTCCTGTTCGGGCCGAACCACGATCTTGCCCTTCACCAGATCAATGTCGCGCCAATCAAGCGGACTGTGTCCGGAGTGTTCGCCATGGATCTCGACGGGCCGAAGTCCTGCAAAGAGGCTGATTGCAAGATAGGGTACCATGTCGGGGTAGTGATCGCTTGCAGCGCTCAGAAGGTTCCGGGTGTCATTAGCAGTCAGATATGTCACAAGGTGTCGATCTTCCTTCGCCGGTTTCAGTTGTTTTGACCGTGCGGGATTCTCTGCCATATATCCGTGCTCTACGCAGAAGGAAAAGAACGCGCCGATATGCCGAAGGTATGCCGTCCGCGTTGAACGGGTAAACTTCTTCTTGCTCAGCCATTCTTTCAAAACAAGCAACGTGATTTCATTCATGTACCGGGCTCCCATGTCCTTGACAAAGTTGCCTGTCAAGTTCCTGTAGCTCAGTATGGTAGCCGGTCGGCAGTTGTCATCTATCTTTGCCTGGAAGAATTCGGCGGCGGCATCCGCAACCCTGACCTTTCCGCCACTGGGCTTGTTGTGCTTCATGTAGAAGCTTGCGGCCTCCGTTATCGAAGCCAGGCCCTTGAGGAGGTCCAGACCGTTGACGGCGTCCAGAAGCTCATCCGGCCCAAGCTTATCGGCCTTCATGCCGATCTTCGTGTTTAGGATCTTCTGTTTCTCGACGTGTGCCTTCTGTTTGTCCTCCCATTCCCGCAGTGCCCTTTCCGCTTCGGCCTTGCTGGGGAATGACCGTCTGACCCGGTGTCCGTCCTGTTCGTAGTAAGCCAGAATGAAACAAGAGTACACCTTTCCATTGACGGCAGACTGTTGCTCGTATATCTTCGGCACCTTATGCATAGCTACATCTCCTCACCCAACATCGTTCCGGGGTCACTCAATGACACCGTTTCATACATTTCGGCAGAAGTTTGTCATAAACTGTCAATAACGTCAAGCACGAAAAGCGAGGGTATCGCAAAACCCTTGCTGGTATTGCAAATGGGCCGCTAGCTCAGTTGGAAGAGCACTTGACTTTTAATCAAGGGGTCGCGGGTCCGATTCCCGCGCGGCTCACCATTTGTCAACGCGTTATCCGCCAGCCATGGTTCTACAGACAGGATTGACTGTTTAATATCCCGCATCCCCCCGGGGGTGCAACTGGACTTTATTGATGAGCATCGGCAGAACCAAAGAACAGGGGGAAGCGACATGAAACTGGGCATCATTGGCGGTTCCGGTCTCTATGAGATGGAGGAACTGAAATCCGTGACACGCCGTGCGGTGAAAACTCCGTTCGGGAATCCATCTGACAAGTTCACATGTGGCAAACTGAACGGCAAAGAAGTGGTCTTTCTGCCGAGGCACGGGGTGGGGCACCGCATCCTGCCATCCGAGATAAACTACCAGGCCAATATCTGCGGGATGAAACTGCTCGGAGTCGACCGCATCATATCAATAAGTGCGGTAGGCAGTTTGAGAGCCAGGTACCGGCCGGGTGACATCGTGCTGCCGGATCAATATTTCGACCGTACAAAGGACTGGAGACGTCATACTTTCTTCGGGGATGGCGTTGTTGCGCATGTGTCGTTCGGTGACCCCGCCTGTGAGGAGCTGAGGAAAGCGATTGCCGCTACGGCGCGCAGATTCATTAAGCGTGAATGGAAGAAGGACGTACGTGTTGTCGAAGGGGGAGTCTACGTCAACATGGAAGGGCCGGCCTTTTCCACAAGGGCGGAATCTGAGTTTTATCGGAAGATGGGGTTCGATGTGATAGGAATGACCGGTCTTGCCGAGGCGAAGCTCTGCCGGGAAGCCGGTTTGTGTTATCAGACGATGGCGTTGGTAACGGACTATGACTGCTGGCATCGGACTGAAGAGGCTGTCAATATAGAGATGCTGCTGGGTGTCTTGCGGGCAAATGTTGACCTTGCCAGAGGTTTCATTAAGAGATTTGTGGCAGAGCTTCCACCTGTGAGTAATTGCGCGTGTTCGGAGTCCTTGAAAACAGCGATTGTTACGGATTCGTCTCTTATTCCATCAGCGACAAAGAAAAAGCTGAAGCCGATAGCCGGCAAGTATATTGTCTGAGGCCAGTGTCACAATGAGTTCCGCAGATGCCATGAGTCGGTGCGCCGGGCTTGCCGGGACCTTTCTTGACATGGTCTTTCCGCGAACGTGTACGGGGTGCGGCAAGCCTGTCGGTCGGGAGTCTCTGCATGTCTGCTGGGAATGTCTCGCAAGCTTTTGGCCTGTGCAATTCCCGCACTGCGCAGTCTGCGGAAATCCCGTCCAGGGGTTGGTGACCAATAAATATACGTGCCAGCTGTGTACAGGCAGGAAACGCCACTTCTGCAAGGCAAGGTCAGCCGTGCACTTTGATGGCGGTATTGTCGGCATCATTCATGCGTTCAAGTACGGGCAGGCTGCATACCTCAGCCGGGACCTTGCCGGCCTTGTTGCGGTTTGCTCTGCGATACACTATGCGTCGGCAGACGTGGACGCTGTGACATTTGTGCCACTGCACCATCGCAAGGAGAGGGAGCGAACCTACAACCAGGCGCAACTGCTGGCTCGCGACCTTGCGAACATGCTTGGGAAGCCGCTCCTGTCGCGGTGTCTGGTGCGATGGCGTCCGACTCAAACCCAGACTGCATTGACAGCTGTTGAGCGGCGAAAGAATGTGCATGGTGCATTTCGTGCACTGAATGAAAAATGGATCGAAGGAAGGCGTATTCTGCTCGTTGACGATGTAATGACGACAGGTGCGACCGTTGATGAGTGTGCTGACATGCTTAAGAAGGCTGGTGCAGCCGAGGTGAGGGTGATCACCGTTGCCAGGGGGTGCTGAAGAGTGAATGAAGCTGAAGTAATATGCCGGCTGTATAAACTGCACACTATGGGGGCAAAACTCGGGCTGGAACGGACGCAGGCATTGCTGGCCAGAATGGGGAATCCCGAGAAGCAGCTTGCGGTGATCCATGTCGCCGGCACAAACGGGAAGGGATCGGTTTGCGCTCTGATAGATTCCATCCTGCGGGCTGCGGGCTACAAGACCGGTATTTATACTTCACCCCACCTCCTGAGGCTGAACGAGAGGATTCGTGTCAACGGCAAATGCATTCCTGATGACGAACTGATGACGCTGATAGATGAAGTCGAGCATCATTCGCTTGCAGTGCAGGCGGATCATGGCGAAGTTACTTTCTTTGAATTCACGACCGCTCTTGCATTTGAGTATTTCCGGCGATGTGGCGCCAGTCTCGTTGTCGCTGAAGTCGGCATGGGTGGCAGGCTGGATTCCACGAACGTAGTCATGCCGGTGATTTCGGTCATTACCAGCATCAGTGTCGAGCATGCCATATATCTCGGCCCTGATGTTCCGAGCATCGCCAGGGAAAAAGCAGGGATAATCAAAGACGGGCGGCCGGTTGTTTGCGGTGATCTTGCAGAAGATGCGCTTGCGGTAATCAGGAAGATTGCTACTGAGCACAAAGCCCGCCTGGTAATGGCGAAAGATGTGGTGAGTGTGCGGCTGGTTTCTCAGTCTGCAAAGGGACAGAAGATAGCAGTGAGCGGCGGGAGCGATGACTACTCTACAGTTGTCATGCCGCTGCTGGGGCGGCACCAGATGGAAAATTGTGCGGTTGCGGTTGCGGCTGTTGAGGAGTTCAGTCAGGCATCCCGGTTGCCCGTGAGTGTTGAGGCGGTGCGTGAAGGCATCGGCAACGTTGAGTGGCCGGGCAGACTGCAGATACTCTCGGCCGACCCGCTGATGATTCTGGATGGCGGCCATAATCCGGGTGCGGCGGAGAAACTCAGCCGCACCGTGAGGGAACTTGCAAAGAAGAGACCGGTCGGGCTGGTTTTCGGGATGTGTGACGACAAGGATGTCGACGGCTTTCTTCGTCAGTTTGCGGAAACAGTGAAGGCCTGCTGGACTGTGACCATCCGGACAGATCGGGCGATACCACGTTCCAGATTGGCGGCTGCTGCTGGCAGATTTGGCTGGCAGATTCGTGAGGATGATCTGCCAGCGGCGATTGCCGGGGCCGAAAAGTGGGCCAGGGAAAACAAGGGCGTTGTGTGTATTGCAGGATCGCTGTACCTTGTTGGCGAAGTAATGGAATTGAATCACTACCGGCCGTTTGACGGGTAGGCGTCAGACTGAAAACAGGGAGTCTTATATGTCGGAGTCATGTTGCGATGCACGGAGTGAAATCGAGGTGATTGCGCGCGGAGTGTGCATAGTGGGCGGCAATCTGCTGGTGTGCCACACTAAAGGCGCGTCAAACACCTACCTCCCCGGCGGTCATGTTGAATTCAGCGAGAAAGCGCGGGAGAGTTTGCGCAGGGAGATGAAGGAAGAAATGGGAGCGTCGTTCGCCGTCGGTCAGTTCCTGGGAGCGATTGAACACTCATACCGGAAGAAGGGCCAGCTTCAGCACGAAATCAACCTGGTATTCGAAATGACGTGTAAGACACTCAAGTCGTCAGGCGTTCTGAAATCTTGTGAAGACTATATTGAGTTTCTCTGGTTGCCGTTGAATGAACTGTCTAAATCGAGTTTGGAGCCTTCTTCTCTGGGAAAACTGATTCCAAAGTGGGTGTCGGGCGCCGGTTCAGTGTCCGGCTGGTCCAGCACGATGTAGACTGGATCTGTATTATCCATTGAGCTTCACTTTGCAAAACTCACGCGACTGTGCTAGAACCATAGGTACGTGATCTCAGAGATACGCACTTTCGATTCTGCCGGGGTGGCGAAATGGCAGACGCACTGGACTCAAAATCCAGCGGTGGCAACACCATGAGGGTTCAACTCCCTCCCCCGGCACCATCAATAAAGACAAGTCAGATACGCAATTTGACCAATGTTAGCAGGGTATTTATGAATAACCAGCTTTCTACCCTTTGCCCTTTTGCGCTTGTGTGTGCTTTTCTGGAATCTTCGTTTCGGGGGTTTCAAAAGGAAGCATAAAGGAAGCATGCTCCCAGCGGGGGGTATTAGGCTTAAAAGACGACAAGGTCACAGCCGTGCGGTTTGCCCAGTGCGGTGTCCGGGCGGGGGGAGTACGAAAGATGACTGACACTGGAACCGACCGACGGCATCCCGCCCAGAATAAGCACCGCCTCCTTCTAATCACGGTCAACGGCAAGGCCTGCTATGCGTCCAAATGGTCCGATAAACGAGAAGCGTACTGTAGGGAAGTCAACTACGTGCTGCAGGCAACCACGTCAGATGAAGTGTTGTGTCTTCTGATCGACTGCCCGTTGCGAATCCCTGGATCCACTGAGTTAGTGTCTGTCCAATCCACTGAACGACCCTCCACAGGAACCGGGCATGCATTCGCCGTGACGGTCTGGGACGACGGGTCAAAGGCTGACAAATGCAGGATCCGTTTTTGTCTCCCTGAGCAGTTGCACGAGTATCCATATCTGCGTACCTGCTTCAATGACATGCTTCGCGATTACAACGATGGTAAAATAGAGTGCACCGATTTGACACGTCAGGTGCCGGCGATGTCAGAACTCGCTCACCTGAAACCCGTTGTCTCGCCGCCCATGGCAGCCCAGCCCGACCAGAAGAGAATCATCGAACAAACGGCCGAGATGATCGCTGAGAAGATCTGGAAGAAAATGCCTCCCCATATCGCGGCAGACAAGGCAAAGGCTCAAATTGCCTGGATCAAGAGAGCTGAAGGTTGTTCAGACGTCGAAAGAAAAGCTGCGTTACTGAAGATTGAGGGAATGACCCTGGATGAGATCGCCGCAAGGTTGCCACACAAGAACGGCAGGCCCATTCCCCGTCAAAGTGTGGCCGCCATGTTGAAACGTTTCGCGAAGAAGACCGGCAATCCTGGCTTATTCAAAAGCGGAACCCATCGGGACAATGTGCACACTGAAGACGAGAACCGCGAGAATACACGACTGGCCCCAGTGTCGCGATACAACGACACCGATGACGAAGGGCAGGAACCCGACACGGAAGGCACGGAAGAAAGCGAAAGTTGACAAACAGTTGACAAAGAGTTGACAGAGAAACGCTGTCTTTCTCCAGTATTTTGCACAATTTGAGCCCGCCTAGTTGACGCGCCCCTTTCGTGTACGGCAATCACGCCGTGAAAAGAAAGGAAGCGTGTCAGATGTTACCAACCACAAGCAACGCGGTAAGGGAGATACTCCGGGCAGATCCGAGTCTTTCAACGCCTGAGCGAACGCGCCTTTTGGCACTGCTGCGCAATCACGGCAAGGCAGATGTCGAACCGGCCGCAATCCAAAAGCCCGAAATCCGAATCTGTCGTCGTGGCGAAGTTGCCCGCATGCTGGGGTGTGGACTCCGCTGTCTCGACAACTGGAATCGGGTGGGCATCTTGAAGAAAGTCACATTGCCGGGCAGAAAACGCGCTGCCGGTTTTCGCCTGTCGGATGTTGTTGCGCTGATTGAGAGGCAATCATGAACGCACCCGTCCAGCGGAGCATGGCGACCGTTCGTGTGAAACTCACAGCGATTCAGTTTGACCACACCACACAATGCCGTATCGGCACGGACCCGGCTATCGTATCGCAATATGCAGAAGACAAACGCAACGGCGACCAGTTTCCGCCGGCGGAACTGTACGGCACCATGGAGCGCTGTTGGATCGGCGATGGCTGGCATCGTCTCCAGGCGGACCAGACGAATGGCGCCAAGGAGGTTGAAGCGATCCTTCATCCTGGAACACGGATTGACGCTTTCCGTCATGCACTCAAAGCGAACGCCACACACGGTAAGCCAAGGACTCAGGCAGACAAACGGCGTGCCGTGGAACTGGCTCTCAAAGAATTCCCAGAACTATCGAGCCGACAACTCGGGAGCCTCTGCAACGTATCGCACAACCTGGTGGAGTCTGTCCGGGCTACTGGCATAAATGCCAGTTCAGTTCGGGTTGGCGCGGACGGCAAACTCAGGGCTACTGGCATAAATGCCAGTTCGGAAACAGAGCCGTTCGACTTTGATCGTGTCCAAACTAAGCTCCGTGACGCATTCAAGAACCTTTTCGCCAAGTGTCCTGCAGCCCGGCGGCAGGAGCTAGGAGCCATGGTGCAAACTCTGGTTGAAGAGGTTCAACGATGAAAGACCTCGACACCATCGTTGAATCGGTTGCCCTTGCGAGTGCAGGCCAAGAATACAAGCCAAGCGCAGAATCCTCAGACATGTTGAATCAGGCTCTCGCCTATGTTCAGAGCGTTCCATATCAGGTGACGTTGAGATGGGTTGAATACCGGTTACTCCAGGATGGAACGTTCAAATCCAAGGATGACTTTCTCAGGTTCAAGGGGTTATCAGCCAAGGCTCGTAAGAACTTCTGGGGCGGTTGGGCGCCGGACACCCTTGCGGACGACACCCGGAAAAGTATTATTAGAGGGCAAGGTTTCAAAAGTGTTGGTGCATGGATCCGGCGTGTGGCTAAATCGGGCGTCTCATGTAATCTCGACTTTTGGGTTGACCAACCGTTCTATGTGGAGGTGTGGTTTGAAGCGGCCGCTATGTCGGGCCAGTTTGAGCACTACACCTCCAACATCGTGCTGCGACCATTCAAGGGCGATGCTTCTATTCCCTACAAGAAGCAAATCGCAGTCGAGCTTGAGCAGGCGGCGACCCGCTATCCTAGGCGCGAGATCATCATTCTCTACTTCGGCGACGCAGATCCCAAGGGCTATCAGATACCGGAATCCGCCGTCCGCGACATTCGGCAGTGGTGCTCAGCAGACTTCCATTTCGTCCGTGCCGGCCTGAACCCTGAGCACCCAGCCTTGTATGGCATTAACGAGAATCCTGAGCGTCCAGGCTGTTGGCAGTGGGAGGCACTTGACGACGGCACAGCAGCTCAACTCATCACAAGCTCGTTAGCCCCGTTTGTGGACGCAGAGAAGATGGCGGCCCGACAGGCGGAGCAAGAGCACGCTGAGGAACGGCTCTTGTTGGCACTGCATAACGTTGAGGCGACCTGGTGACCACATCCGTCTCAACATGGAGAAACCATGCACCTAAAGCCTGACAACATCCCTAACGAACTTCGCAACCGGCCACAATGGGTGAACTTCAAAGTGCAAGACGGCCGCAAGACACCATACATGGCCCGCAATCCAAACTGCAAAGCATCGTCCACCGATCCGGCCACATGGGCACCGTTTGCCGACGCCGTCAACATGGTCGGCAGGCATGATATCAACGCGGTGGCCTACGCGCTCAATGGTGACTTTGTCGCCGTGGACTTGGACGATTGTTTCTTGAACGGCGAGTTGTCCGTGCAAACGATAGAGATCGTCAAGAGGTTGGCCACGTACACCGAGCGTAGTATCAGTGGAACAGGGCTGCATGCGCTTTTGTCCGGCGAACTGCTGTGCCGGGGACGCAAGCTTCCTGGATTCGAGTTGTACTGCGACAAGCGATTCATCATATGCACAGGCATCCACCTTCCAGACACACCAACGGCCATCCACCCCATCGACTCGGAAATCCTGGAATGGCTGTCACATGTTACAGAGCCAACACATGCCATCTGCTCTGTTGGCTCTGTTGGCTCCGTTGGCTCCGTTGGCTCCGTTGGCTCCGTAACAGGT